>Ga0134121_10001538_pt1 | contig 21640 bp, 19 predicted proteins | sample KB301_FD_96463 | JGI IMG/M metagenome (GOLD analysis project Ga0134121, IMG submission 96463) | Terrestrial soil microbial communities without Nitrogen fertilizer from Kellogg Biological Station, Michigan, USA - KB3-0-1 | ecosystem: Environmental > Terrestrial > Soil > Unclassified ... | reverse complement strand
GGGCGCGATTATCACGGAAACGATCTTCGCCTAACCAAGCCTGGGTCGGCTGACCGTACAGGCGATTAATGCTCGCGATTATCCGCTCCTACAGGGTTGCATTCTTACGATTTCCCTGACGTACATCGTGATCAACCTCCTGACGGACGTGGTTTACTCCGTCGTGGATCCCCGAATCCGCTATGAGTAAGTTTTTCCGCAGGAATAAACTCGCGTTTCTCGGGCTCATGATCATCGCGGCTCTCTCATTTGTGGCGATCTTTGCGCCCTGGCTGGTACCGTATGACCCGTCGGTCCAGAATCTGGAGACCCGGCTTGAAGGTCCGTCCTGGGATCATCCTTTTGGCAATGATGAGTTAGGCCGTGATATCCTTTCGCGCGTCCTGCTGGGGACCCGTGTGAGTATGCGGGTGGGGGCAATGGTTGTTCTGCTCTCCGGAGTCATAGGCGTTCTCCTCGGGGGCTTTGCGGGATACCTGGGTGGTAAGACCGACACCTTTGTCACCGTCATTGTTATCAATTCGTTGATGGCATTTCCCGGGATTCTCCTCGCCATCGCATTGGTGGCGTTTCTGGGACCTGGGATCGATCGTCTGATTTTCGCTTTGAGTGTTATTGGTTTGGCTGGATACGCGCGGCTGGCGCGAGGCCAGGTCTTGAAGGTCAAGACTATGGAGTTCGTTGAAGCTGCCAGAGCGCTTGGCGCGTCTGGCCCAAGAGTTTTCTTTTTGCACGTGCTGCCGAGTATCATCCAACCCATTCTGGTCCAGGCCAGTATCGGGATGGCGGCAGCGATTCTAATGGAAGCGTCCTTGAGCTTTTTGGGTCTGGGGATAGCCCCGCCAACCCCGAGCTGGGGCGCAATGCTGAATGACGGGCGCAGTCATCTGTTCGATGCACCGCACATGGTGGTGTTTCCCTCGGTGGCGCTCGTCTTAACGGTACTGTCATTCAACTTTCTTGGAGATGCGTTTCGGGATTGGCTAGACCCGAAATCGCTGAAGTCGTAAATGAAGCGTGTTCTTTTTCTCCTGATCGCGTCCACGGTTTTGTCCTTAGGTCTTGAAACGCCGGTATTCGCCGGTGAAACCGACATCGTTCTTCCCGATCTAAGTCAGGTGTCCTTCCTTGGGGGAATCCCGGGTTCGACGCTCCTGATGTTCGGCTTGCTTGTTTCAGGTCTTGGGCTGTTGTTCGGCCTGGTGATCTACAAGCGGCTGCAGAACATGCCGGTGCATAGCTCCATGCTGGAGATCTCCGAGCTGATCTATGAGACCTGCAAGACCTACCTTTTTACTCAGGGCAAGTTCCTGATGATTCTTTGGGCCTTCATCGGGTCGGCGATCATTTTTTATTTCGGCTTCCTGGAAAAGCTGGCCGCCGGCAGCGTTGTTATCATCCTTGTCTTCAGCCTTGTCGGCATCGCCGGCAGTTATTCCGTGGCCTGGTTCGGAATTCGCGTCAATACGTTCGCGAACTCCCGAACCGCATTTGCCAGTCTCAGAGGGAAACCGTATCCGTGTTACGACATCCCGCTGCAGGCCGGCATGAGCATCGGCATGCTGTTGATCAGCGTTGAGCTTCTACTCATGCTCTTCATCCTGCTGTTCATGCCGCGCGAACTGGCCGGTAAATGCTTCATCGGCTTCGCGATTGGTGAGTCTCTTGGAGCGGCCGCGCTGCGCGTCGCAGGGGGCATCTTCACGAAGATCGCCGACATCGGCGCCGACCTGATGAAGATCGTTTTCAAGATCAAGGAAGACGACGCGCGCAATCCTGGCGTCATCGCGGATTGCACAGGGGACAACGCCGGAGATTCCGTCGGGCCTTCGGCTGACGGCTTTGAAACCTACGGCGTGACCGGCGTTGCCCTGATCGCGTTTATCGTTCTCGGCGTCCACGACTCGCTCGTCCAGGTGCAACTGCTGGTCTGGATTTTCTCGATGCGTATTGCCATGGTGATCGCATCCGCGCTGAGCTACTTCATCAACGGCGCAATGGCGAAGGCGAAGTATCTCAACGTCGACAGGTTTGACTATGAAAAACCGCTGACAAATCTGGTATGGCTCACGTCGGCCGTTTCCGTCGTGATCACCTATGTCGTTTCATGGATGCTGATTCCCGACCTTGGCGGAGACTCGACGATGTGGTGGAAGCTCTCCACGGTCATCACCTGCGGCACGCTCGCCGGTGCAATCATTCCGGAGCTGGTGAAGGTCTTCACGTCCACGAGCTCGCGCCATGTTCGAGAAGTGGTCACATCCTCCCGCGAGGGAGGCCCATCGCTTAATATTCTTTCCGGCCTGGTTGCAGGCAACTTCAGCGCGTATTGGCTGGGCATGGCAATTCTGGTCCTGATGGCCGGCGGGGCACTCGTGAGTACCTATTTCCCTCCAAACATGATGACCGCGGCTGCGGTGTTCGCCTTCGGTTTGATTGCCTTCGGATTCCTTGGAATGGGCCCCGTGACAATTGCCGTGGATTCCTACGGCCCCGTCACCGACAACGCGCAGTCGGTTTACGAACTGTCGACTATCGAGCAGATCCCGGGCATTGAAGCCGACATCAAAAAGAACTTCGGCTTCGAGCCCAAGTTTGAAATCGCGAAGGAACACCTGGAAGAGAACGACGGGGCGGGAAATACCTTCAAGGCGACGGCTAAGCCCGTGCTGATTGGAACCGCCGTCGTGGGCGCAACCACGATGATTTTCTCGATGATTCTGAGCCTGACCGATCCGAACAAGACGGGCATTATGGACCCGGCGTTGGTACAACTTCTTTCTCCCATCAATCCTCTCTTCCTGCTCGGGTTTGTTGCTGGCGGAGCCGTCATCTACTGGTTTACGGGAGCATCCATTCAGGCCGTGAGCACGGGTGCCTATCGTGCGGTCGAGTTCATCAAGGCAAACATCAAGTTGGAAGGCTCGACCCGAGCCTCAGTGGAGGACTCCAAGAAGGTCGTCGAAATCTGTACTCAGTACGCCCAGAAGGGCATGTTCAACATCTTCCTGGTTGTGTTCTTTTCATCGCTCGGCTTCGCCTTCGTCAATCCCTATTTCTTCATCGGCTATCTCATCTCGCTCGCGCTCTTTGGCTTGTACCAGGCGATCTTCATGGCCAACGCCGGGGGCGCCTGGGATAACGCGAAGAAGATCGTGGAAACTGAGCTCAAAGCGAAGGGAACCGATCTGCACGCGGCGTGTGTCGTCGGCGATACGGTCGGCGATCCGTTCAAGGACACCAGTTCGGTGGCACTGAACCCCATCATTAAGTTCACGACATTGTTTGGATTGCTGGCCGTCGACCTGGCGATTTCGCTGAGGAAGGAAGGCGACATGCTCGCCTCAGGGCTGGCGGTTGTGTTCATCGCCATCTCGATGTTCTTCGTGTACCGCTCGTTCTACGGAATGCGGATACAGGATTAGCCACGGGTTGGACCGCCAATTAATTTGGGGTCAGACTACTCGAACCCCAAACTCTGTACTACGAGTTTGGGGTTCGAGTAGTCTGACCCCAAATTAATTGGCGGTCCAACCAGCGGCTACCGTTTTCTTCTTCTTCCCCTAAACGAGCCCGGCCAGAACATTTCCCCGACAATCTTGACGATCGTCAGTGCCACGTACGCCAGCATGAAAAAAATCAGAATGCGGATCAGTCCGCGCACGGTTATTTCGCGCCGCGAGCGGCTTGGAGGCGGCTCTTCAGGTCGGCTAGCTGCGGATAGGACGGTTCGACCGATTCAATCTTCGTGATCAGTTGGTCTGCCTTGGTGAAATCACGCTTCTCCAGATTGAGGAGCACCAGGCCATGCAGACTGGGGATATTGGCAGGATCCAGCTTGAGGGTGGCTTCGAGCTGAATTTCGGCGGCGTCTTTCTTGCCCAACCGCCAGAGCGCTGCGCCATACATACTGCGCGCATCGGCGCTCTTCGGTGCCAGTTCCACGGCTTTGGCAAACCATTTCTCGGCGTCCTCGACCCGTCCGGCGTCGAACAGCGCCATCGCATAGCGGCCCACGACGTCCGGTGAACTGGGATCCTTTTCGACGGCCTTCTCCATGGCCGCGAGCATCTGGTCGTTATTGACGGCGGGATGCCCGGCTGGCACTTCGCCCTGAGCCTGCGATTCCGAGAGAGCGGGCGGGGCAGCCTGACTCTTCTGCGCATCGTAAAAGGCGTAGATGTAGCCTGTGGACGCGCCCAGGATGATGCCGAGAATTGCGAAGTGAATGTTGCGGGAGGAAAACATAGTGAAGCGGGCTATTTTAGCCACGGATTACACGGACAGAGAATGAAGGAAATGAGGGACAGAGAGCACTTAGCAGCATAGTTCCGGCTAATCGAAAGTCGCCGCTGCTAATTGCTCTCTGTCCCTCATTTCCTTCATTCCCTGTCCTAAGCTTTATTACTTACCGCCCTTGGTTGCCGGGGCCTTGGATTTGGCCTTAGCGTCCGCTTCGGCCTTGGCTTTCGCATCGGCTTCGGCCTTCGCCTGAGCTGCGGGGCTCGTATAAACGGTTGGAGATGCGGCCTTCAGCTGATCGATCAGCGCTTTTGCCGTAACCGCATCGGGACAGCCCGCTCCCAGATCGAGGCACTTCTGCAGATACGTCGGCGCTTCGTCCAGTTTGCCCAGCCCGGTCAGAGTCAGACCAAGTTGGAAATAGGCCGGCCCGTACTTCGGATCCAGTTCGATCGCCTTCTTCAGTGGATCGACGGCTTCCGCGCCCTTGTTGCGATTGATCAATGAGGCTCCGAGGTTGTAGTACGCCTGGCCTGCGTTGGCCGGATTGAGTGCAGCAGCCTTTTCGATGGAGGCCTTGCTGTCGTCGATTTTGCCCGCGCCCAACTGGGCCAGAGAGAGATTGAGGTAGTAGTTGGATTCGGTCGCCTTGATGGCAATCGCCTTCTGGTAGGCCTCGATCGCGGCGTCGTACGATACGCCGGCAGCTTTAGTGAGACTTGCCCTCGTGTCGGCATCGGTACTTCTACCGGCCTCGTTCAGTTTCCCAGAGGCGTCGGCATCGTAGGCTCGACCCAGGTTCGCCCAGATCACGTCCTGCGAGGGGTTCTTGTCCGCCGCAAGCTTGAATTGCTTGATGGATTCCGGAAAGTCCTTGGCGACGAATGCCGCCTTGCCAGCCTCGAACGCCTTGTTGGCTTCGCCTGCCGCTGCAGCTTCGGCTTCGATCTTCTTCTTCAGTGCGTCGCGCTCGGCAGCGGTCAGACCGCTTGTATTCGCCGCGCCGCCTGCTGCGGCCGCTGCCGGTGCGGCTGCCTTGGTAAGGTCAAACGTGGGAATTCGTTTGTCGAGGCCGTCTGCCAGGAAGATTTCGTCTCCGACCCTTTCGCCGGCACTCAGAACGGCCACTCCATTTTCAATAACGGAGACCATCACACGGCCATTGTAGAGACCGCTCTGACTGTATTCGCCGTTCTTTCCTGTCTTGGCCTTCAAGGTCTCTCGAACTGCGAGGCGGCCGTTGTTGGTCGAGAGTTCTTCTATCTTGATCTCGACGTTGGCGGCCGGCATGCCATCCCTGCCCATCACTTTCCCACTGAGAGATGCGGTTTGCGCGTACACCGGCACTGCCGCCAGGCTCGCCAGCAAAAGGAAAGGAATAACTTTCAAAAAACGTTTCATCGGGAACCCTCCTGAAGGATTGTCAATTCTATCATCTCGTTTCATTGATGGCTGCGCCCTATCGGGCTTGCATTCGCAGCCGCTCATGTCATCTTGCATATTCCGGTCTCGTTCGGTAGGCAACGGGATCTTCCACGCCTGCCTCCTGAAATGCTCTGAGCCTCAGAGCGCAACTGTCGCAAACGCCGCATGCGGCTTCTGTTTCCCGGTAACAAGACCAGGTTAAATGAAACGGCGCGCCCAATTCGCTGCCCTGTTTGACGATGTCCCGCTTCATTAGCGAGATCAAAGGTGTTTCCACCGTAATATTCGTCTCCGGCCTCGTACCGGCGCGAATGAGCGCATTCATCGCCGTGTAGTACTCGGGACGGCAGTCGGGATAGCCCGAACTGTCTTCGCAAACCGCGCCGATAAAGATCTTCGACGCCCCGATCGACTCCGTCCACGACGTCGCGATTGCCAGAAAGTGCGCGTTTCGGAACGGCACGTACGTGTTCGGAATGGCTTTGTTCGCCAGGTCCGCGTCCAGAACCGGAAGCCTGCGATCCGTCAAACTCGATCCGCCGATGTCCGAAAAATAGTCCAGCCGGGCCACCAGCCGCTTAGACACCGAAAAGTGGTCGGCCAGCGAGTTAAAACACTTTAATTCACGTTCAGCCGTGCGTTGGCCGTATGTCGCGTGAAGAGCCGCGATGTCATGATTACGCGCTGCAATCGCCGCCGTTACACAACTATCCATGCCGCCGCTCATTAAAACGACGGCCTGGGGCCTGTTTGACATCAGATACTGATTTTAAAGGGCTTAGACTGGCAATGTCAAAAGGGTTTAGACACCGCGCACATCGGCTCCCCAGATGTACTTGTGGGCCTGCAGTTGAAGCCGCACCGGAAGGCCGTCCTCCAGAACCCACGCGGCGAGGTCCCTGGCCGGAAGTTCGCCGTGAGACGGGGAAAACAGCAGTGTCTGCGGACGATTGCGGAAACGCTCCCGGACGACGGTGCGACTCCACTCGTAGTCGACGCGGGACGTGATGACGAACTTGAACTCGTCGTGCGGCGCGGCGAGGTCGAGGTTGGGCCAATGGAACGTGCCGGGCTCGCCGCTTTCGGGAGTCTTGATGTCGATGATTTTGATGACGGCGGCAGGGACGCGCGAGATGGAAACGTGTCCGCCGGTTTCGAGCATGACGTTGTAGCTTCCTGCGAGCAATGCCTCCATCAACGGGTATACCGCGTCCTGCTCCAGCGGTTCGCCTCCGGTGATCTCGACGAGCTTTGCGGGATATGAGGCGACGGTCGTGAGCACGTCGTTCAGGGACTGCTCGTTTCCGCCTGAATACGAGTACTTCGTGTCGCAATACCCGCAGCGCAGCGAGCACCCCGTGAGGCGCACGAAGACGCACGGCTTGCCGACGTGTGTGGATTCACCCTGGATGGAATAAAAAATCTCTGTAATCCGCATTAGCTCTGCAGGCAGGGCAATAACATACTTGACGCATCCCCACCCCGAAGGGGTGAAGGAAGATAGCCGGGGGTAAGTGCGAAGCGCGCAACCCCCGGTCAAGGGACATTCCTATCCTGGCACCCCGAAAGGGGTGCCAGGGCTTCCTGGTACTGCCAACCGGAGGTGGCTCGCTCGCGCTCGCTCACCTCCGGCTAATCTCCTTTCACCCCTTCGGGGTGCGGATGCGCCAAGATATGTTGTTGCCCTCCCCTGTTCTCCTCAAAACGGTTGCTCTTCCCTCATGAACTCTACCAAGTCCTCGACATTGTTCGTTACGGCATAGTCCGGCAGGCTTGCCATAAACAGCTTCCCATATCCCTTCGTGCTCAGCCGATTGTCCAGAATCGACAACACCCCGCGATCCGACTTCGAGCGGATCAACCTTCCGAGTCCCTGCTTCAGCCGCAGGATCGCGTGCGGCACCTGGTAATCCGAAAACGCGCTTCCTCCTTCGCGCTCGACGCGCGCCATGCGCGCGCTCACAAGCGGATCCGACGGTACCTGGAATGGCAGCTTGTCAATGATTACCGCGCTCAGCGCTTCGCCTTTCACGTCGATGCCCTGCCAGAAACTCGAGGTCGCGAACAGCACCGCATTCGGCGTGATCTTGAACTCGTCCAGCAGCCGGCTTTTCCCAGCGTTACGGCTTTGAACGAGGCACGGATACGGCACCTCCCGCGACACCAGTTCATACGCCGCCAGCATCTGCTGATAGCTGGTGAACAGCACAAACGCCCGTCCGTGCGAGGCATTCAGGATGTCGCGAATCTCCTTTGCCGCCCGATTCAGATACAGCGGATGTCGATAATCGGGCATTCCCTGCGGCACGTACAACATCGTTTGCGAGCGGACGTTGAATTCCGTGGACAAAGACAACTCCCGGCCCGCGTCCATCCCAATACGTTGCCGGAAATACTCGAACGATTCGGCGACCGTCAGCGTGGCCGACGTCAACACACACGAGGGCACGTTCTCAAACAGCCTCTCGCGCAGCATCCCGGAAACATCCACGGGACAGGCTTCGAGAAACACTCCGCGCCCGCGCCGCTCGATCCACGAGACATAGTTTTCCAGCGTGCCGCTGCGAAAAACATCGAGCTCCGCCATCAGCTCTCCCGCGCGCCGCGCCAGTGTTTCCCACATGCCGGAGAAATCTTCCTGTTTTTTGAGTGCGCGTCCGGCGTCGCGCAGTGCGCCGATCAGGGAATCCATTCCATCGAGACCCTCGAAGTTTTCGACCTGATACCGCCCGTCGCCCGACAACTTTGAAAGTGCCAGGCTATTGAAGAAGTAATCGGAGGCGCGCTGGACGCCGCTCAGGTCTTCCACTTCCGTTTCGGATTTTTCGGCCAGGCGTTTCGCGTCGCCGACGAGCTCGGAGATGCGGTAGTTGCTGACGTGGAACCCGAAGTATTCGGTCGCGATGTCTTCCAGTTCATGCGCTTCATCGAAAATGACGGCGCTGTAGTCGGGCAGGATCCCGACGGCGTTTTCGGACTTTCGAATCGAGAGATCCGCGAAGAATAGATGATGGTTCACGATGACGATGTCGGCCTCCATCGCCTTCTGTCGCATCAGCGTGAGATAGCAGCGATCGAAGTCCACGCATTTCGAGCCGAGACAGCGCTCGCGCCTCGCGTCGAGGCGGCCCCAGAGTTCAGCATCCTCGCCGTCCGCGCCAAGTTCGGATCGGTCCCCGGTTTCGGTGGTTTGCGCCCATTCGAGGATTTTGGTGAAGGGGCGGAGTTCTCTCGGTGTGAACAGCCCCTCGGAGTGGGCGGATTCCAGCTTCAGCCGGCAGAGATAGTTGCTGCGGCCCTTGAGGTACGCTGCGCGGATCGGGCGCTCGAGGATGGATTCGAGCAGAGGGATGTCTTTGTAGAAGATCTGGTCCTGTAGAGTTTTCGTGCCAGTGGAAACGAGGATGCGCCGGCCATGGAGCAGCGCCGGAAGCAGATAGGCGATGGTTTTTCCGGTACCGGTGCCGGCCTCGATGATGGCGTGGTTCTGCCCGTCGAGCGCCTCGTAGACGGCTTCTGCCATGCGGATTTGCGAAGGACGGAACTCGTAATCGTCCAGCTTTTGCTTCAGGATTCCACCCGGGCCGAAAAACTCGTTCATCGCAGGGTAAGTGTATACTTTTGAACTCTGGTTAGGAATGGAATGGCGAAGCAGAGAGCCATTGGTGAGCAAGTTTCCCGGCCTGGCAAGGAGGGGCCAGTTCGCTTTTAGATCAATGGATTCGATCCGGTTACTGGAGTTTCGCGGGGTGCGGGTGCAGGAGACACCGGCGGAACTCAAGGCGCTGATTCAGGACCTCGCTGTCAGCCTGGCGTCCCGGTACAAAGACGCTCCGCTCGGCGAACTCCCTGCCGTGAAAGCCGTTCGCACGATCTTTCACGCGACGGGCGTGGACCCGACGCGCTACCGTCCCTCGTCAGAAGCGCTGCTGCGACGGGCGGTCAAAGGCAAAGGGTTGTATTTCATCAACTCCGCCGTGGATGTGGTGAATTACTTCTCCCTGAAGACGCTGCTTCCAATGGGCCTCTTCGATGCCGATCGGATTAAGCCGCCGATCGAATTTCGCGCGGGCCGCGATGGTGAAACCTATCAAGGCGTCGGCCGCGATGTGCTGAACCTGACGGGCTTCCCGCTGCTGGCCGATGCGGTAGGACCTTTCGGCAGCGCTGTTTCCGATTCCGTCCGCACGCGTGTGACGGAAGCCACGACCCGGCTGTTGTGGGTCACGTTTGTGCCGGCAGGAGTTGGGTTCGGCGAGGAGCCTGACTTTGAAGCCTTTACTGCTGCAATGATTCAGTTTAACGGAGGAGTCATTGATAAAAATACCGTCTTCCATACTGCGTGAAATCTACGATCATATGGAGGCTTCGTATCCTCATGAGTGCTGCGGGCTCATGATCGGGACGGCCGACAAATCCGGTGAAGGCGAGCGCGTAGTTCATGCCGCCCGCAAGTGCAAGAACCTGAATACAGAGCGCGCGCACGATCGCTACGACATGGATCCGATGTGCTGGCTCAGGACCGAACGGGAGTTCGAAAACGGCCCATGGGGTATCATCGGGATCTATCATTCTCATCCGGATCACCCGTCACGCGCCTCGCAGACAGATACAGACGCCGCATTGGGTGCGGGAATGTTGGATTATTCTTACATGATCGTGTCGGTTGAAAAGGGAACAGTCGTCAGCGCCCAGAGCTGGGTGCTGAACGAATCGGAAAAAAAGTTTTTTGAAGAAGCTCTTGTCGTTACCGAAGGAGTCGAAGGAGACCGCGTATGACCGTTACCGTGAAGATCCCCACCCCGCTGCGGCCCGTAACCGGCGGTCTCGGCGAGCTGAAAGTGGACGGCGCCACCGTCGGCGATGTGCTGCGCCAGTTGGACGCTCAGTACGCCGGATTCGCCGAACGCGTGTTTGATGCAAACGGCGTGAAGCGCTTCATCAATGTGTACGTGAATGAAGACAATATCCGCGACAAGAAGAATATGGAGACGGAGCTGAAGGCCGGGGACACGATCTCGATTCTGCCGTCGATCGCCGGGGGGCGCTGAACAAACTTGAATGCGCCGTCAGCCTCCTGGCTGGCGGCGCGACCTCTCTGGGTTAGCTCGCTGTCGCTCGCCGCGGTTTCGCGTCGCGGGTTCTTTGAAAGTTACCGGAGCACAGTCGAGCGGGCGTCCCCTCCTAAGTTAGGAGGGGTGGCTGCGCCAGTAAGAAAATTCAAGTTCCTTAGCGGCGCAGACGGGGTGGTTCCGAAGCCGTAACTTCTAAAGTTGCGACTCCGGGCTCTTCAAGAATGCCCGAATCGCGTCGAGAACGCCCTCCAGGTTCTCAAAGACCAGTTTGTTCTCAAACCGAATCACCCGTATTCCAAACCTCTTCAGGAACTTTTCCCGTTGAGCATCTCGCTCCACCCCAAGCTCTGTCCTATGCCCCGCCCCATCCAACTCAACAATGACGCGGAATTCCGGACAAAAAAAGTCCGCAATGTACGGACCTATTGAATGCTGACGGCGAAACTCTTTCCCGTCCAGTTGGCCTTTTTTCAGGTTCAGCCACAACACAGCCTCTGCCGGCGTGAGGTTTTGACGAAGTTCGCGACGACGTTCGTTGGAGGACTCGACATTTTGAATGAGACGGCGGCGTTTCATAGGCGAGGGCAAAGCAAACGGCATGCCGCAACGTTTCGGCTTGGGAACTACCCCGTCTGCGCCGCTAAGGATGCTAGCGCGATATTTTCTTGATGGCGCAGCCACCCCTCCTAACTTAGGAGGGGACTCCCGCTCGACTGTGTATTGACGACTCTCAACAACCCCCGCGCCGCGAAACCGCGTCGCCCGACAGCGAGCTAACCCAGAGAGGATGCTCCGACAGCCTGCAAGCTCTCGGAGCATCTTTTAGTGCTACTCCACCAACCCCTTCAGCGTTTCCTTCAGCTTTTCGTAGTTCTCTCTCGCGACGTGGACGGCGCCGCCGCGGCCCTCCACGCTGATGGAGTTCCCGCCTCGCAGGATCACCTCCACAAACTTTCCCTCGGCGGGTTTCTTCGACCGAATCTGCACGGCATTCGCGCCGCCGTCCACTTCGATCAACGCCAGCTCGCCATCGAGATAATCCACGTCTTTCACGATCGCTCGGGCTTGCCTCTCCAGGACTTCGCGAATCGGACCCGTCCGTGGTGCACCCTCCACGCGCAGCTTCTTCAGCCGCACGGCCAGAGTATCTTCCGCTTCGAATTCTTCGTTGATGTGCACGTCCTGTCTGTCTTCACTATCCATCGCTCGTCCTTTCCAGATGGCTTTCGCCGTCAAACCCCAGCAACCTTTCTCTCCCTTCGACAATTGTTCGTATGTGTACGGGCCGCGACCAGATCCTGAACAGGTTCTCCAGCGTGTCCCGCGCGTAGTCCATTCTCAGATCGGTACCATCGTGTTTGTGCTCCAGCAGGAGCTCGCCTCGATTCTCAAAATTCCCATCGGCCACCAGGATCACGGGCTGTCCAAAGTTCGTCAGGCCCGCCAGCAGGCTCTGCTTCACGTTCTTCCAGTTGCGATCCACGACCTCGTAAACTCCGCGCTCGGCGTTGTACTGATAGTTGAAGAACTTGTGTTCGATGCAGAACTCTTCGGTGAAGAACGCGTCGATGAATGTAATGTCGTTGTGCACACGCCGCGTTTCGAAGATCTTCTCGCGTCCGAGGCCCACCTGACGATCCCAGTTCCGCTTCGTCATCCAGTCGTCGCAGTCGTCGTATTCTTTGCCGAATTTGCCGCGGTTCCAGCGGTCTTCGATGTCCTTCCACAGCTCGAACCCCAGCTTGTAGGGATTGATCTGTCCCGGCTGCATCGCCACAGTGCCGGAATGATGGTCGGCAAAGTCGATGAACTCCGCGTCGGTCAGGGCGCGCTGCGTCATGATCTTCGCGTGCCAGTAGGTGGCCCAGCCTTCGTTCATGATTTTGGTCTGCGCCTGCGGCGCGAAGTAATAGGCCTCGTCGCGCACGATCGCCAGCACTTCGTGCTGCCAGTTTTCCAGCGGTGCGCTCTCGATCAGGAACAGAAGGACGTCGCGCTGCGGCTCTTCCGGGAAGTGTTTCCGTTTCCGCCGTTCGTCGTCCATCTTCAGCTTTTGGGCCTGCAGGAATTCCGGTGGATTGATGTACTCGTCCATGTACTCACTGGACGAGATCTTCATCGGGGTTTCGCGATCGTCTTCCTTTCGCGGTTCTTCGGGCTTCGCTCTTCTCTGGATAAACGGCGAGTGCCGGTCGATCAGATCCTCAATGGACAGGCACCGGTCCAGGAATGTCTCCACTGCCTCGAGCCCATAACGGTCGATATATTTCCGGATCCTGGTGGCGTGATTCGCCATCGTGTCCATCATTTTGCGATTCGTCTTCGAGAACCAGATGTTGTTCTTGAAGAAGTCGCAGTGACCGTAGACATGAGCCATGACCAGCTTCTGATCGACAAGATGATTGCACTCGAGCAGATACGCGTAGCAGGGATCGTTGTTGATCACCATCTCGTAGATCTTGTGCAGGCCGTACGAATAGCTCTTGCTCATCCGCTCGTATTCCATGCCGAAGCGCCAGTGCGGGTAGCGATTCGGGAATCCACCGTAAGACGCGACCATGTTCATCTCTTCGAAGTCGAGAACTTCGAAGATAGTCTCGTAGAAATCGAGGCCATAGTCGCGGGCGTGCTTTTCGATCTCGACGTGCATGCGCTCGAGTTCCGGTGAGAGACCGCGGCTCGGTATGGCGGATGTGAGTGGAGCCATGGCTACTTGCCTTTCCCCAGGAAGTCTTTGATGGTCTTGTGAATCGCATCCTTGTTCTCGATGCGGCTGGTGACCATCTTTTCGTCGCCTGACGGGCCAGCTATCGTCGATTCAAGCTCGCGAATGAACTGGCCGCTGCCGTAAGTGCTGTCCACCTGGCCATAGCCGAAGAGGTTCACCTTGGGCAGCAGGTTGTTTCGGAGAAGCTCGACGCAGCGATCGGTGTCGCCACCGGACCAGTTGTCGCCGTCGGAGAAGTGGAAGACGTAGACGTTCCACTGGTCTTCGGGATATTCCTCCTCGATGATCTTGGCGCACAGCTCGTACGCCGAAGAGATCACGGTGCCGCCGGCTTCGCGCGTGTGAAAGAACGTTTCGCGATCCACTTCCTGCGCGACAGCGTCATGAATGATGAAGCGGGTGACCACGCCTTTGTAGTTCGCGCGAATCCACGTATCGATCCAGAAAGACGTGATGCGCACCACTTCCTTCTGCTCGTCGCCCATCGAGCCGGAGACGTCCATCATATAGAGGATGAGCGCATTGCTTTCCGGCCGTTGCTTGGTCTTCCACGAGAGGAAGCGTCTGTCTTCGTGGATCGGTGTGATGTGGGGCCGTTTCGGGTTGTAAGTGCCGGCGGAGATCTGGCGTTTCAGGGCTTCGCGATAAGTTCGCCGGAAATGCCGGAGCGACTCGGGTCCGCTGTGCGACACCTGCGAGTACTTATCGCGCTCGGTGCTGACGCGATCGGTGCCCTTGGGCTGAATGCGCGGGAGTTCGAGCTCTTCGCCGAGAAGCTTGGCGAGTTCGTCCATCGAGAGATCGACTTCAAGGATGTGCGCTCCCGGGGCGTTGCCGGCTTTGCCCTCGTCGCTGAACTCGCCTTCACCCTGGCCCACACCACTGCCGCGTTGTCCGAAGCGGAAGCTGGGCAGCTCGATCTGCGGCACGGGGATGCTGACGAAGTCCTTCCCCTTTTTGCCGAACAGTTCGCCGTTGGAAATGTACTTCTTCAAGTCCTGCTTGATCTTCCCGCGAACGATCTGGCGAAACCGCTGATGATCCTGTTCGATGTTGAGAACCATAGTGTTTTACCTGCAAGCGAAAGAAATCGGATAGCGCTGGCGTGCCGGATGAGGGCATATTCGCGCGCCCTCACCCGGCCTTCGGCCACCCTCTCCCGGGGGGAGAGGGCCCTTGCCCTGTGCTGTTCGCTCCCTTTCTCCCCTTACTCCTTCGCGTCGCCTCTCGCAAAAATACTTGCCACGTAATTCAGCACATCCGTGGCGCACACATCGCAATACCCGTAGTTTTTGATCAACCGTCCCTTCACGACGTCGATCTTCTCCTGCGTTTCCTTATCGACTACGTTCGACACGAGGCTCGTCAGCTTGATCGAGTCCTTCCGGTCCTCGAACAACTTCAGCTCCAGCGCTTTGTACAGCCGTTCGTTGGTCGCGTAGCTGAACTTGCGGCCTTCGATCGCGAGCGCGCCGATGTAGTTCATGATCTCGCGGCGGAAGTCGTCCTTCCGGCTGTCGGGAATATCGATCTTCTCTTCGATCGATCGCATCAATCGCTCATCCGGCTCCTCGTCCTGGCCCGTGTACTTGTTCTTCACGCGCTCGCGCTGCGTATACGCCTTCACGTTGTCGATGTAGTTGCTGCACAGCCGCGAGATAGCGTCTTCGTCCGCCGATATCGCGCGCTGCACTTCATTCTTCACGATGTCTTCGTACTCGTGCTTCACGACACCGAGCAACTCGCGGAAGGCCTTCCTCTGATCCTCGGACTTGATCAGCGAGTGATGCCGCAGCCCGCTCTCGAGTTCATTGAGCACCATGAATGGATTCACGCAGCCCAAAAACTGATCGTTCACCAGGGCATTGGAAATCTTGTCCTGGATGTAGCGCGGCGAGATGCCTTCCATGCCTTCGCGAACGGCGTCGCGCTGCAATTCCTTGACGGAATCTTCCGTGTATCCCGGCAGGGTCTTCCCATCGTAGAGCTTGAGCTTCTGCAGGATCGTCAGGTGCGCCTTCTTCGGCGTTTCCAGCCGCGTGAGCACGGCCCACATGGCGGCCGTCTCGATGGTGTGCGGCGCGATGTGTTTGCCTTTGATCCGCTCGGAGTTGTAATCCTTCTCGTAGATGCGGATTTCATCCGAGAGCTTGGTGATGTAGGGCACGTCGATCTTCACGGTGCGGTCGCGCAGCGCTTCCATAAACTCGTTGTTCTGGAGTTTGCGGTATTCCGGCTCGTTCGTGTGCCCGAGGATGACTTCGTCGATATCGGTCTGCGGGAACTTCTTCGGTTTGATTTTGTGTTCCTGGCTTGCGCCGAGCAGGTCATAGAGGAACGCGACTTCGAGCTTCAGCACTTCGATGAACTCGATGATGCCGCGGTTCGCGACATTGAATTCGCCGTCGAAGTTGAAGGCGCGAGCGTCGGAGTCCGATCCGTAGATGGCGATCTTTCTGTAGTTGATGTCGCCGGTCAACTCGGTGGAGTCCTGATTCTTTTCGTCCTTGGGCTGGAAGGTTCCAATGCCCACGCGGTCTTTCTCCGAGAGAATCAAGCGGTGCACGCGCACGTGCTCGATCACCTTCATCCAGTCGCCTTTGTAGCGCTTCGTCAGTTCGCGATACATCTGGCGGCAGGAGGGGCAGAGATCGCCCTCGCTCTGGACGTCGAAGTCGGGACTGTTCCCGTCCTTCATCATGTTTGTGAGGAACTGCACTCGTTGCTCGGCCGGAATCAGGTGAAGTGGATCTTCCCGCATCGGGCACACGAGTTCATCGTTCGTGACCTGATACATGTCCTTCTCGATTTCGCGGGTCACGTTGATCCAGCCGAACGTGTACATGGCGCCATCGTTGGTGCGGGAGTATTCCTCGAGTCCTTTCTTGAGGAGACGTGCGATGGTGCTCTTCGCGCTGCCGACAGGGCCATGCAACAGGATCACGCGCCGCTCGGTGCCATAGTTGCGCGACGCGGACTTGAAGGTGTCGACCAGGTGACCGAGGCTCTGGTCGATGCCGTAGACTGCGTCTCGGCCGCCATGCTTCTCGTCTCGGAAGAACCGGTAGCGCACGAGCTTCTTCTTTTGCTCGGTGAACTCCTCGATTCCGTGAGAGAGGATCATGTCGTAGATCCTCTGAAATGCGTTGCGTGTGACACGCGGGTTCTCACGGACCAGTTTGAGGTAGTCCTCGAAGGTGCCTTCCCAGTTGAGTTCCTGGTACTCCTGCGGGTCGTGTAAGTGCGCCAGCGTGCTGAGAATGTTGTGCGTCTCGGTTCGCTCGTTCATTTTTTCCACCCTTCAAAAACGAAAAGGCCGGGAAACGTCCAGTGCAATGTGCTCCACTGTCAAATCCCAGCCCTAAGTTTTCAAGATTCCGTTCTTACTGTGGCCCCATTATGAGCCACTGAGAGACAGCTCAGGTCCCCTGACCAATTGGATGTGTTATCTTCCAAAAGGAAAGCGAAACATTAATTTAATGCCTGCTGCACATCCCTTGATCGCTATTGTTGGACGTCCCAACGTAGGAAAGTCCACCTTATTCAATCGTCTTATCGGCCAACGTCGCTCCATCGTTACAGACGAGCCGGGAATTACTCGCGATCGCATCTACGGAACCATGCGTTGGAACGGCCGGTCGTTCGAAGTTGTAGACACCGGCGGCATGATTCCCGGCGATGAAACCGAGATCCCCAAAAAGATCATTGAACAGGCAGAAGTCGCTATTGATGCCGCGGCACTCATCTTCTTTGTAGTCGACGGGCGCACAGCGATCGCGGCTCCAGATCAGGAACTCACGCGTTTGCTGCGGCGTACCGGGAAAACCGTCTTTCTTGTCATCAACAAGATCGACTCCGGAAAGCAGAACGCCGATACCGCAGAGTTTTTCCGGCTCGGTTTCCGCCATGTGTTCCCTGTTTCGTCGGAACATGGACGCGGATTTACCGAGCTACTGGACCAGGTTGCAATTGAATTGCCAGTGGAACCGGAGGAGGAGGAAGAGCCCGATGAAATCCGTGTAGCCATTATCGGCAGGCCAAATGTAGGGAAATCTACCCTGTTGAACCGCCTGGTCGGCGAAAACCGATCGCTGGTTTCTCCTATCGCTGGAACGACTCGGGATGCGGTCGACAGCGTGATTGAGGTTGAGGGTACCACCATTAGGTTTGTCGATACCGCCGGGATCCGGGCCAAAGGCAAGACCGAACTGAAGGCCGAAAAGCTCAGCGTGGTCATGGCCCGGCGGCACATGGAGCGCAGCAATGTGGTACTACTACTGATCGATGGCAGTCAGGGTATCACTGCGCTGGATGCCCACATCGGAGGGTACGCGCACGAGGCCAGCCGTTCCGTCATTATTGTTGTAAACAAATGGGATGCCGTCAAAAAAGACTACAGCATCACGGCAGATTGGGAACGCGACGTGCGAGAGAAACTGAAGTTTCTCTCGTTTGCGCCCATCCTGTTCATATCGGCGAAAACGGGTTCGCGAGTCCAGAGACTATTTGGAGCGATCAAGGAAGTTTACGCCTCGCGCTTCATCAGGGTGCCGACCAGCGAATTGAATGAATTATTCCGGGCGGAGACGTATGGGCAGGGCGGCCTGCCGTCGGAGGTAAAGATTCGCTACATCGCGCAAGTGAGGACGAATCCGCCGACCTTCGTCATGTTTTCCAACAAGCTCAAGAAACTTCACTTTTCGTTTGAGCGATTCGTGGAAAATCGCATTCGTGAGAAGTTCCCATTCACAGGCACGCCCATTATAATCAGGCAACGATTGAAAACGACTGGTAGGGGAGCGAAAGCAGAAAAGTGACCCGGGCCGTCCAACGCGCGATTCCGAACAAACTTTTTTTCAAGATCGGAGAAGTGTGCGAGCTCGCCGGCGTGGAACCGTTTGTCCTGAGGTTCTGGGAAAGCGAGTTTCCGAGCCTCGCGCCGCAGAAGAGCAAAGCAGGTCATCGCGTGTATCGCCGCAAAGACGTGGAGATGGTGATGAAGATCAAGAACCTTCTCTACGATCGCGGCTTCACGATCGCGGGCGCCCGAAAGCAACTGGCAAAAGGCGCGCCTTTGGCGGCCTCGGACCGCGATCAGCTGCTCGCCCAGGTCCGAGACGATCTCCGCGACATCTTGACTTTGCTTCAACGGAAAACCTAAAGTGATGGGTCTGTTTTGGCAAGAGCCAAGTCTAAGTGAGCGTGTCCCCTCCTCTTGAGGAGGGGTGGCGCGAAGCGCCGGGGTGGTCACGCAAGCCACCATGTTTCGGATACGGTTTGAGTTCCCCATCGGGGCGTAGCGCAGCCTGGTAGCGCACACGCTTGGGGTGCGTGTGGTCGGAGGTTCAAATCCTCTCGCCCCGACTTTTTTTCTAGTTTCAGGAGGGTCTGGTCTCATGAGGTTCTTTGGTAAAACGACAGTGTTATGGATCGCGCTGACGGCATTCTCAGCGGCGATCACGCTAGGTCACGGCGGAGGCGCTGCGCCCGCGCCCCAAAGCCGCTTCCCCGAAGGCGCCGGCCGCGCCATTCTCGAGCGCGCTTGCGGCGCCTGCCATGACGCAGGCGCCATCACGTCGAATCACTTCGCCACACCCGGCGAATACAAGGACATCATCGACGCGATGATCGGTTCCGGCGCGCAGGTCTCAGACACGGAAAAGCCCGTCCTTGTCGATTACCTCTTCACCAACTTCGGAAAGAAACCCGAAGGTGGCGCAGCGCCTGCTGCGGCCGCCGTCGATCCCGGCAAAGCGATCCTGGAAACGGCGTGTACGGTTTGTCACGGCCTGGACGGCCTCGTGAATCATGTCTACGATTCGAAAGGCCCATACCAGAGCCTCGTCGAGAACATGATCGCCTACGGCGCCAACGTCACCGACGCCCAGAAGCCTGCGCTGGTCGACTACATGTTCAAGACGTACGGCAAGAAGTAAGAACGCAGGGCGGGTATGGTTGACCAAGAGACTCTTCCCGCCGTGTTAGACTGATCGAGTTTCCCCGGGGCGTGGCTCAGCTTGGTAGAGCGCCTGGTTCGGGACCAGGAGGCCGGAGGTTCGAATCCTCTCGCCCCGACTTTTTGTTTCAAGTACTTCCAGTCCTCAGAATCTCGACGGCTTGTTGAGATCTGAGGATTTTTCATCTACAAATTCATCTACATCGAAGATCCTTCCACGCAAGAACTGTACGTGAGCTCGCAGTAACGCACGACTTTTTCATCGAGGTTCCCTGCCGAGCCTTCTGGTGTCAACCCAGATGTTCGGCCAGGAGGCCATCTCGTTGCTTTTGTCGATGGCGTTCGGGTGGTGTCCATGCCGCCCGAAATCAGAGGTCGGATGATCACATCGCAGTTGTTCGAAGCCATAGCGAAGCCATAGCGAAGATATCCGAGCTTGTGTCGAATACTTCTCCCCCTGACCTGATCTTGAATCGGCATTGCCCGTACTGCGAGTTTCGGAATTCTTGCGCAAAGAAGGCAATCGAGAAGAATGATCTCTCGCTGCTGGCCGGCTTGACCGAGCAGGAAAGAGCGCGTTGGAATCGCCGGGGCATTTTCACGGTTCATCAACTCTCACACAGGTTCCGGCCGCGATTCAAGCGGCTTGCTGGTAAGCCCGAGAAGTATCACCATTCTGTGAAGGCTCTCGCCATCCGAGAGCAGAAAGTCCACCTTGTCGGCGATCCTCAATTACTGCAAGTACCCCGGAACGGCACACCGATCTTTCTCGATGTCGAGGCAATGCCAGACCGAGACTTTTTCTACCTGATCGGCATTCGCTGGGACGAGGCGGGCAAACTCGTTCGACACAGTTTGTGGGCGGATGATGAGGGAGACGAACGCGGTATTTGGGGCCGCTTCCTTGAAATTATGTCGGCCGTCGAGAAGCCGATTCTCCTTCATTACGGTAGTTTCGAGACAGCGTTCTTCAGGAAGATGATCAAGCGATATGGCGCCCTGACCACAAACTCTCCTGTGGACCGGGCGGTATCCTCCGCCGTGAATGTCTTGGCGCTGATTTTTGCGAACGTCTACTTCCCGACCTATTCGAACGGACTGAAAGATGTGGCAGGATTCTTGGGATTCAATTGGTCCGATCCGGAATCCTCAGGGCTTCAATCTATTGTTTGGCGCCAACAGTGGGAAGCGTCACGCGATCCCCGTGTCGCAGAAAAGTTGATCACGTATAACCAAGAGGACTGCGAAGCACTACGACTTGTCGTCTCGGCACTCTCTGCGATTGTCGGCGGAGGCGGGCAAGGTACCGCCGAACCTGAGACTGTCCACGTGGATTCGCTCAAGAAGAGTTTGCCATCAAAATGGCGCGCTTTCGATAGCCCATTGCCGGGCTTCGTTCAAATCAATGCAATGGCACACTGGAACTATCAGCGCGACCGCGTGTTTGTTCGATCGGTTCCTTTACGGAAGAAGAGTCCTCGAACAGCGCGGCGAAAGTCCAAACGAACTCCCAGCCTCTCGTTGATCCTGCCGATGCCCAGCAGCTGTCCTAAGTGTTCCGGCAAGTTGAAATTCAGTGGCGAAAAGTCGAGGGTCGTTAAGGATCTCCTGTTCGGTCGAAACAGTTTGAAGTGCAGGGCTGTGGAGTACAAGTTCCGCACCTTCCGATGCCGGAATTGTGGATACGTTGATCCACTTCATGAGTGGTATGCGCGAGGACACGCTCGGAGATGGGGTTGGAACATCTTGTCGTACTTTGTCGTGGTTCTATTGAGAAGAGTTGTTCCCTCGTTCCGTCAACATTCATCGCGACGCCGCGATGAGGGGGTGATGTTAGTGTCCTTCTCATAATGACAACCGCGATAACTGATGAGATGATCGGTTTTCTCTTCATTCATCCCGGAACGGTTTTCAACGCCAGTGGTTAAGAATGCTGAACGAATCTGCCATCCCCACCTCCGATTTCGCCAGGTTGTGGAGAGCGCCAACAATCGTGCCTGGAGACATATCGCGAGTTGGATCGTTGTCTCGTCTGATAACTAGGATTCCCGGATGATGGCCGCCAGCAAGTACAACAAGATCGTGAAGCAATGAGGTGGACCCCATCGGCTGGACAGAAAAACAGGGTTCTTAAGGTGGGTGCGCTGCCGATGTTTTGGGTTAACGAATATGCCGCTCGAAGAAAATCCATCGATCGGCGCCACAGAAGTGTTG
>Ga0134121_10001537_pt1 | contig 21643 bp, 20 predicted proteins | sample KB301_FD_96463 | JGI IMG/M metagenome (GOLD analysis project Ga0134121, IMG submission 96463) | Terrestrial soil microbial communities without Nitrogen fertilizer from Kellogg Biological Station, Michigan, USA - KB3-0-1 | ecosystem: Environmental > Terrestrial > Soil > Unclassified ... | reverse complement strand
TGGCAATCCTGAAATCGCTCGCCGAACACATCGACACCCTCGAGACCTGGCTCGTGGTGCAGAGCTACTTCGCGCAGATGTTCATCAAGCTCGGCTCTGACCTCGAGCCGCTGCGGCGCTATGCCGCCGACCTGGTCAGCCCCTTCCTGAGCGGTGGCGATCCCCTGGCGGACTGGTATCGGACAGCGAAGAAGCGTGTCCCGCACGTGCGGCTGGTGTTCTCGAACGAGGAGGCGGCCGCCGCCGAGGAGCTGCTGGCGCGGCATCTCGAGAGCAACGTCCTGGGCGACGATTTTTCCGAGGAGTCATTCACGATCGAGCGTGTCCACCACCTCGCGCTCCTCGATTTCACCCTGATCACCAGGCAGGTCGAGGACGTGTTCGGCTCCATCCGCAGCTAGCCCCCGGGCGCCGCCTGGGGTCGGATTCGCGAGGTCCCTCGCCAGGAAGGCGCGCACCCGTGATAGCATTCGACTCGCAGACGCTCCGCCCCCTCTCTTCAAATTGAAGCTTCACGCCTCGCTTGTGGACGACCGTCCCGGAAAGGCGAACATGGCGAAATCACGCGAGACATTTGCGGTCACGGACCGCATCGAGCACTCCGAATACGGACTCGGAAGAATCACGGGCGTCGATGCCCGTCACACCACCATCGAGTTCGACGGCGCCGGCGTCAAGAAGTTCGTCACCGGCATCGTGCGCCTCGAGCACAGCGACGCCCCCGCTCCCGTGAAGAAGTCGCGGGGAGGCCGGCCGAAAGGGACCAGGAACGCATGAGGGATCCGGGCTCCCGCCGTCAGTCGGGATGTTGGTGATGGAAATCGTCGTCGACGGACCAATCTTCATCGGCTTCAAGGCAAGCCGGGCGCTTCGCCACAGGCTGGAATCTCTCGGCGACGTCGAGAAGGCCTATGTCGCCAGCGACGACAGCGGCTTCCTGAAGAGCATCGAGATCGGCGAAGACCTGTACGTCGGGAGATTCCTTCGCGAGGCCGTGTCCACGGATCGCGTCGATGACATCCGGCGCAACATCCTGAGCATCCTGCGCAAGCTCGGCCCCGTCGTGCCGCTCCCCGCCAGTATGCGCATCTACTCCTGCCGCTCGGAAGATGGGCCCGGCGCCGCCTCGGATGTTCCGGCGCAGTCGGCGGGGTCCAACCCTTCGCCGACACCGGCGATCCGCTGACGCGAGCCGCTCTTCATGGCCGCCGGGGGGAATCAGCGCCGCGCCGGAGGCCTCGCCATCGATCCACGCGACGCGCTCAGAAACCTCGCGATGGAGCGCCGTGGGGGGGGAGTGGCTCCCCAAGGGACAGGCTCTTCGAACTGCCGACGAAGGACATCAGCTCCCACAAGCCCGCCGGTGGGGATCCTTAATGGTCGTGCCGCGGCCCCGAGTCGGACTATTACGATTCTTCGCGGGCCGACCCGCGACCTTCAGGGTGCCAGCACAACGATCCGACCATTCGACGATACATTATTAGAAACTAGCGGCCTGACTCTCTAATCTTGGCAAGCGCATCGCTGGCCCACTGCCGCTTCGATACGCTTACCCCTTGCCCGACAATTGTCGCCAGAACGCTTTTGGCTCGTTCATACTCTTTCAAATGCACCAACGCCTCCGCTAGAGCGCACTCGAGGCTATCATCGCGCGCATCCCGTGAAGAGACAGAGGCGCGCTTGATTCCAATGCCCGCCTCCGCCGACCTCCGGGCCTCCCTAAACATCCCAAGATGCAACTCACTTGAGGCAAGGAAACTGTATGCCTCCGCCTGAATATCACCTTCCAGTTGGTGGACTGCGGCAGAGAGAAAGCCTCTTGCCGCATCAAATGCACCCTCCTGCACCGCCATTTCCCCGCGCGCAAGACTGGCCATTCCACGATAATCCCCTATGTCATAGTCACCCGCACTCTCAATACTAGGTTCAAGACCCTCGGCGGTCCTAAGATGCTGCTTCGCAGCTAGCATATCTCCCTTATAAAACGACACCAGTCCCTTCGATGACTCGCAACAATACTCAATAAACGTCGACCACGGTGAATGCGCATACCATTGACTAGCTAACTCGCACACACGCCATAGTTGTTCATGGATTTCGCGGTACCGATCAGACTCCCAGTCACCGATATCGACAGCATCAATCCATAAACGGACAATCATTAATCTGATTGACGCTACTTGAATACCTCCGAACGTTGATGTCTGCACTATTTGGTCCAACACCGAACAGGAAGACTTGAAATCTCCGCCCTCAGCCAAGAACAAGGCATGGTACAACCTCACCAGCCGACCCTTATCTGACTCCCAGTCCGTTGAACTCAGTGTAGGCCCGGTCCACTCCCTAGGCCATCCTCTGCTAAGCTCGCGTCTCAGCGTCGAATCAGTCTGCGAGAGTAGCTTGTCGACCGGAGGAATCAAAGCCGACCTCACTCTGGGTCGTCCCAGGAGTTCCCTTGACCTTCTGAGTAATCCGGGTATGCTCATATCTGGCCCACCTGCATCCAATTAGACTCCCCCTGGCTGACCACCCATCGGCGCACTGCCAGGTCCTCCAACAAGTGCGGGATTGATCATTATCCCGCCCATCATCATCTCGCCACTCTCTATGAGGACCGTCGCAACCCCGTCCGCGAGTGAAGTCAATCCGTCGAATATCTTCTGCCAGGCTCTATTCTTTTCAAAGCCCGTTTCCAGAAGTACGTCGCCACTAGGGCCCTCCGGAGGAACCTGCACCATCGGCCTAGATGGGGTCTCGCGAATAGGGGGCTGCGGCTTGATGTACCTAAACTGTCTGCCATCATAGTACTGGCTCGCGCCATCCCACTGGGGGCCGACTCCGTCCTCTGGCCCCTTGACGATCTCGTAATGGCAACGATTCTCGTCCTCACAGCTTCGCGGCTGACCAGGAGCCTCGGTACACACGCGCACAATCACACACACCTGTTTTACGGCGTCGAGCCCGGTCGGATCATTAAATGATATGGGACTGTTGTTGGCATAGATATACCCGCCACCCAGAGGATCAGGTGTCGCCCATCGCGTGCTACTCGGGGAGTAGTACCTTGCGCCTACATAGTTCCGGAAATGTTCAGAGTCATACTCATAACCCGCGTATCCGAACGGGACGCTACTCTGAGTCACCTGGGCCTCTTCGCCGAAAGGAAGATACTTGTGGACGGCTACTTGTAGCCCGCTGTAGTCAGTCATGAATCGAAGTGTGCCTAAGTGATCGCTGTGAAGATAGAAGATCTGGGGCAGAGCTCCGTCACCGATGACCCGGTAGGCTGAATTCTCCCCTGAGGTGGCGCCGGCAGCAACTTGTGCCTCACCTTCGTCTCCGTTCGAACGTTCCCATCTTCCGATTGGACCGAACGGTGTGGGCTTCGCGCTAACTTCATTCGAGGCCGATGACGTCAACCCCGCCGTGTCTACCGACTTGACGATGTATTTATAGGTAGTTCCATTTGTTACTCCCAGATCTTCGTACGATGTATCGAAGAAGGGGTAGGCGTTCAGCGGGCTTCCGTACGCACCGTTACCCACCTTACGATAGAGGTAGTAGCCAGCGAAATCCGCCGGCGGGCTGGCTGGCCCAGCCCATTGCAAGCTGACCACGCCGTTGCCTGGTTGCGCGCTAAGGCTTGAGCACGAGGGCGGAGAGGTCGTGTCACCGCGCGTGATGGTGCGCACGATCGAAGCGGGCCCCTGATTCCCCGCGGTATCCACGGTTAGCATTTTGTACTGATACGTCTGACCGCTGATCGCGGTCGTGTCGACGTAACTAATAGCGGTCGTTGAGATCGCTAGACCTGTGGCGAACAGCGGCGTGAACTCAGTCTCCCCCGGTCCCTGGCGGAGCACAAGATAGCCATAGGCATCCGTATCAGTCGACTGATACCAACCCAGTGAGATGCCAGATCCGCCAGAACTTGTGACCTTCCATGCTGTTCCGGCCGGCTGCGGATTGGCAATCATGGCAACTCTCAGCGCATCTAGGTAGACGAAGTCCCGGTCCCACTGAGGCGTTCCGGTTGACCCCGTTGGCCGAGTAAACTGCGATAGCAGGTTGCCCGAACCGTCACGGAAGTAGAAGATCTCCTTCCCATGATCCTCGCGCCGGTAAACGCGCTTGCCCGTTGCATCGTAGCCATAACGTCCTACGGAGTTGCCAAGATATTGGATCTGCGAGAGTCGGCCGGCGTTGTCGTAGCCATAGTCGAAGGTGTCATCATGGATTAGCGCGCCGTCATCACGGTACTCCCAGTTCGTCGCCGTCCCAAGTCCGCGCACTCGGTTGGTTGTCAGGTTCATGTTGAACACCGTCCCCTCAGACACACCTCCTTCAACCTGAAGAGACTTACTCGACAGATTCCCAAACGCATCGTATTGGAACTCCTGCGAATAGAAAGGAGATCCCGTCGCGCCAAGCATCCGTCCTTGTTTCAATCGGCCGAGATTGTCATAGGTGTACACATCGCTTCCAACTTGGCTGATGTTGCCTCCTCCATCGAACAAATACTCACCGCTGGACCACATCGTAGAGCCGATTCCGGACGTGACCCGGTATTGCTTCACGCGCGCCTTCATCATGGGGTCAGGGATCATCTGTGTCTTGACGCCGCTGAACGCAGTCCACTGTTTCAGTCCACCCGCGTCGTTATACAAGGACGCAGTTACGATCGGACCACGGTTTGAGCCCACTTGCTGGATGGTGCCACGGGTTCGGCTGTAGCTCACTTGCGTGGAGGTATTGCTACCTGCAAGGCTTGGATATTGTACGGAGGCAATCGCGCCGAGGGCGTCGTAAGTGTACGTGGTCGTTTGCGGTGATGACCAGATACCGAACGAAGCGACTGTCCGATCAAGCCGCCCAAAAGCATCCTGGTAGAAATTATCACCCTGATACCGCAATCCGCCGGCATCGTCGTAGCTGATGGAGCGACCAAGTCTTCCCAGATGCGACGTCGTACCATGTTTTCCGTTGGATTCGAGGTCAAACTGAAACTCAGAGATGCGGGTCCGCTCGCCCCCGTCAGTCTCCTTTTCTATAAGTGTCAACCGGCCAAACTGGTCATATGTCATCCGATAGTGATATGGCGTAGTCTCTGTGGCGCCGGTTGCGGTCTGATATCGCACCTGATTTCCAAGAGCATCGTAACCGTCCGGCTGAACAATGTCCGACGTGTGGCTTCCGAACCAAGTCTTTCCTCGCTCGGGTTCCTCGAGAATGATTACTCTGCCAAGATGATCGTATGTGCGCTTGCGCACCTGCATGATTCCCGCGCTTGTGATCTCTATTCGATCGAGGCGATCATCCTCGTAGTACTTGAGTTCGGACGGTGGGCCACTCATCGGCGCGCTCTCGGTAACTCGACCAAAAATGTCCTCGGTCTCGGTTACGACCTGATCGAACAGGCTCGGCTGTGCAACGGTTCCACCTTGCACACCCACGGTCGTACGAGTTGTGACGAGCCCCTGATAGTCTCTCCTGCTCTGCGAACCATCCGGCGCAATCACGCGATGGACACGGCGGAACGGGTCCACCGCCACGATTCCAGCGTCGGCAGAGGACGTCTTGAAGAGACCATAGCGCTCGATGCGTGTTACAGGAACCCCTGTAGCACCCACGGGTGCCCATTCGGATATCGTTTGCGCATCTCCCGCCCAATCAAGCACAAGTGACTGGCTGACCCACTGGTCGGTCGAGTTGTCGTCAAGCTTAAGCCTTCGAAGCTCACGCGTTCGGCCAAGGCCATCCTTGATCTCGACTTCCTGGACATCACCGACCGTCGTCGTGACTTGGTTTCCAGAGTAATCGATTGTTGTCGCTGACGTCCCAGGTCCAGATATGGGCTCAATCTTGATCACACGTCCCATTGCATCGTAGGAGAACCGCTGTCCGCCTCCCCAGGGTGCCCGTTCCTCGAGCACTGCCCCGGAGGCAAAGTCGACGGTCCTGTCTTCGCTCTTCCACGGCACGCCCGGGACTATGGCTTCCCTTGACGTCTGCACCCCATATGTCCATTCGTAGGTTTCACCGAAAGCTTGAAGGTTGCTGCCAGTTCCAACATACGCATGATCAGGAAATCCCGTTGTAGGATCGTATCCGACGGTGGTCACGAGGTCATTGGGGGATGTAAACCCCGGTGAAGCGCCCGGCGAGTAGAGTCTGCGCAACCACTCTAGCTGACCATAGCTGTTGTATTTGGCTCGACTTTCCGATAGGACTGTTCCATCGGCTTTAAGAATTCTTACCCATTCCGTTTTTGGTATGACGGCCCCATTGACATCACTACTGGTCGTGAAACCACGTGTTGTCTTCCTATATAATGTGGTCCCATTGGCCAGATACTCTCGAGTTTCTTGCGGCAACCACACATTGTGGACGACTGGGCTGTAGTTCAGATATTCAACAACGCGCTTGTCGTGGACCGCCTTCCAGTCATCCTCATAGCTAGTCGTCACCTTCTGAAGACGCACGTTATCGGCGTAGTGATCATTGGGGCTTTCATCAGGGAGACACCCGGTGGTCGGTGGTGTGGTGAAGGCGTAATCGTAATCCGTCTTTCTAACAAGGCGGCCGGTTGTTCTGAGGCCGGCGTACACCTCTACAGACCTCAATGTCCCATCGAGTTCCGCGACGGTGCCCGGAGTAACTGACCCTCCTGCTGTAGTAGCGCCTGACTTCTTTGTAGCGTTGTACTTGTAAACGACGGTACTTGGCAGAACAGACGGGTCCAGCAGGTCGCCTGGGCCCGTGACCGTCACCTCGTGGGGATGATCCCAGCATTGATCCGTATTAATCGATGTGCAGGTGTCGTTGGAGCGAAGATAATGCCAGGTCCACATTCGGCCATCAGTCTCCAACGACCGACTGCGTACGCCATAGATTCCGTACGTTGAGAACTGACCCTCCACCCCGGACCCATCAAAGGCTGGCGGGTAGTCTCGGATCCACGATTTGCTAACGGCAAAATCATAGGTTCGCCTCCCGCCACCCGGGAGAACGACTTCCTGCAGGGCCCCACTCGCATCGTAGTCGAATGAGTAAGTCAAAACTGGGGTCGGATCACACTCCTCTCCACCGCACCCGCCGAGCAGAATCTCCCTCGCCTCTATCCCATGAAGCATCGATATCCCTTCTTGCGGCCACACTGGGTCGCATTCCGGGGACCCAACAGGACATGGGTCAAGCGTGAACGGGTCAGTGAGGGTCTGGTAGTCGCTCACCAGATCGTACCGGCGAAGTCTCGGACCGCCAGTGTCGGGGTCTGGAGGAGCCGGAACAGTAATCGAGGTTATGGTCCCGCCGTCCTGGTATTCGTTCCCCGTCCCCGGGTAAGGGTGTGGTGCACTTTTGCATTCGAAGGTGATGGTACGACCATAGCTGTCGATCATCGATTTCGGGCAGTGCCACGTATCTACAGGTATCGTCCAGTCCGGGAGAGGCAGCGGGTTTGGGAGGTGAAGAGTCGAGGGCGGCCACCAGTCGATATTGATCCAGTGTGTTGCTGACAGTGAACTATTGTTGGTCGCACTCTCGATTCGCGTTGGATACCAAGAATCATAGACATAGTATCCATTGTAAATATTTCTAAGCAGGCCTGGAAAGGAGCGATTCAGAATGATTTTCTGACCGTTGGGCAGCCAAGCGGTGAATCCATTTGCGGTGCTCTGAACCTTGATACCAGAATCATCATTCGTATACCAGATAGTCGCATTAGTGCAGTTCTCGCGGAAGAGTCTATGCCTACCGCCATCCTGGCTTTGAAAGTAATAAAACTTATGCGGGTCTGTACCGTGCCAAGCCACTTGAATACTCGGCAGGTTTAGGGACCACCCGGCTCCGATCGTGCTTATGCCTCGAAGGTGTCTTCGCTCTCCATAGGGATTAAATGCGAAACGGTCCTCTAAGCCCCAAGCTAGGCTGTTGTATACAAGCTCGATCGACATATCGAGACCCGGTCCTACCGGAACCTTGTAGAGCGGAATGCTCAGGTTCAGGTTTCCGTTGAGCGGGTCGACCGATTCAGAATCCCACGGCGTCGCAACTCCCGTGTCTATCCCTGCTCCCGTGTCATAGTTATGGTCATCGGCTACGGCACGAGAAGTAAGAATCGGAATAAGGCCCGTGAGGACGCAGAGCACTATCAGCTGCCAGGCCTGTCGGTACCGGCTAACGGGGCTCGGTCGCATCGGTTTCCTTTCTACCGGAGTGGCCGGACGAGTGGTCTGTATGGGTTCAAGAGCTTGCAGGAACCAGTCGGTACGGTGATACCCTCTCACGGGTCCCCCCTCCCGCTGACCTCACCGCACGACGTCGGCTGAGAGCGACACTGAAGCGAGCAAGAACTGTGGCAACCGAATACGCCGATCGATTGATGCTGTCAAGGTCATTTCTGGACGTGGTGGTTCGTGTTCTCTGCATGCTTGTCGCGATCTCGCCGGCGTGTTCCTCGAGGAGCTTCGCGGGGGGCCACAAGACTAATCTGTTGGATGAGTTGCTCGCGATCGAACAGAGCCACCGTAGTCTCTGCAACTCCGCTCTGGACGCGGAGTCCGCTCGACAGCGCATCACTGCATTGGCGGCAGAATTCAGAGAGCAGCTAGAAGCATCATCAGGAGCTTCAGCGGACTCTAAGGTGCAGATGCCCAATGGGATCATTTTCGGACCTGGTGGAATCAGGTCGTCACAAGACCTTCACGACCCGTGCAACCTGCTGCTGTCGGGAGTGCTAGCTCGCGGTCAGGGATACTGCGTGGGAGTTGCTGCCGTCTACCTGGCGGTGGCCGAGGAGCTCAACCTGCCCGTCTACGCCGTGGGAACGCCCTCCCACGTGTTCCTGCGGTATGACGACGGTACGACGAGGATCAACATCGAGACCGACGGAGGGCGCTCGGTGCCCGATCAGCAGTACATCTCCCAGAATCGCATCTCACCAGTCTCGGTGCAGAAGGGCGTGTTCCTCGAGGACCTGACGAATGATCGATTCCTGGCGCAGGTCCACAACAACCTTGGGGTGATCTACTCGGAGCGGAGGGAATTCGAACGCGCGGCAGCTGAGTACAAGAAGGCGCTACGGCTGGACAAGCGACTGCCAGCGGCTTGGTACAACAGCGGGAAGGACTTTCAGGAGCAGGGGCGGCTGAAGGATGCGACCGCGGCCTTCTCGAAGGCGCTCAAGCTGCACCCCAACGACACCTGGGCGCTCAACAACCGCGGTATGGCCTACCGTCAGCTTCAAGACCTGGCCAAGGCACGACGTGACCTTGAGGAGGCGCTGCGCATCGACCCGGGGTTCGAGCAGGCCAAGACAAATCTTCTGAGCCTTTTGAAGCCTAACTAATTCTCAGCTCAGGGAATGCGACCTCTCTTCGGGCCTGGACGTGTCTTCCCCTTCTAGTCCCCACCACCTGCCTTCGGCAGCTCAACCGTGCCGGAAAACGAGATCGACTTGTCGTTCTCCTTTTTTTCAGGCCCTCCTCCACCCAGGTCCTCCGTCGTGTAGTTCCCCGTGTCACGATCAAACTTAATCGGCGCGCACACTCCGGCGTCGGTGCAGAAGTCCTTCGGGGACAATCTCGTGAACTTGTAGGCGACCCCTTTCCGCTCAAGTGACAGGGCTGCGCGGAACTGGGCTCCGGGAGTCACCGTCTTGAGGAGTGCTTCACTTCCTGCGGCTTTAGCGGACTCGACGAACTTCCCCGTCAGGTATTCCTTTAGTGGCAGGAAGCTGGCTATCCCCTCCCCCATTTTCGATTCGGTCGTTAGACTCGCTTCTGTTAAAGTCCCATCCTCGTTAAGTTTTGAAGTCAGGCCCGCCGACCCGAACCACGGTTGCGCTGCGTTGACGTAATAGATCTGACTGTAGTCAACCACGGCGATGGACTCGACCGTATTCGAGACAGGGGTGCCGACCGGGTCTCTTCCGCTTAGCGAGGCGTCCTGGGCAAGCGCCTTGAGGTCGGCGATGGCTTTGAGCACTTGGGCGTCATCGGTTGCCTTCACGATGCTTTCTTGAATCGTGTGCAGCTTCTCAAGGGCGAGGCTCTTGAATTCGTAGCCGTACTGGCCGGCTGGGCGCTCAGCCGGTTTCTCATTTCCTCCGGCACCAAGCGGCTCGCGTACGGTCAGCGACAACGTCGCTTCGATCCACTGTTCACGAAAGATGGTTGTTTGCTTGTACCTTCCAACCTTCGTGTAGAAGGGAATCCCCTCCTGCTTCTTCGTCGTGTTGCCTGTTGACTTGCTCACCCGTGCGACGCTCACGCACCCCGTCAGCAGAAGAGCGCACGTGATAATCGCAGCTGGCGTTCTTGGCGTCATGAGCTTTTGTCTCCGAAGGGTTCATCTTGGAGTAAGGATCGACCTTGACACGAGCGCGGTCGAAGCGCCGCGCGATCGGAAGGTCTGGTCTGCCAACCCCCGTTCATGGCAGGCCTCTCTTTTGGTCGTGCTGGCGGCGAGAACTGGGGTGACGCTATAGCAAGGCTTTTCCAGAGGTCAAGTGACAATCTCTTGGCGGATCACTTTCGGACATGCCCTCGTGTCCAGATACAATCCGCCTTCTCGAAGCCCACGCCACCAGGCACCGCTCTCCATCCTCGGTATTCCCGGCGGCGGTGATCTCGGAGTGAGCGGCTTCCTGAAGGACTCTGGCCCACATCTGCTCCGCCACTCCACTGCTGCAGTCCTCCCGCGTCTCCATGTAGTGGAGGTGGGACAGGTGCTTGTCGAAGATCGCGTAGCCGACGTCGCCGAACGAACAGGTGGCTGCCAGGACGAGCGTGTCCTCGTGAGCCAGGGTTCGTGCGTGGAATCGAGTCCGGGTGGCCCAGGACGGCAGCTCTCTCTTCAGCCACTCGGTGATCGGCAAGGACAGCACTTCTACCTCGAGCCAGGGGTTCTTCACCGCCGTTCATCCTTGCATCCGATAGCAAAGACGCGCAATACTCGGCCCAACCGCTCGCCGAGGGGGACTTCCATGTCACGATTTTGCCGCCTGATACCGCAGTTCTTGTGCCTGGCACCTATTCTCATGATTACCGAATCGATGGCCTTAGCGCAGGTTCCCGAGCTGCTTAAGCCCATCGAGGTAATCAACAGCTCGGGGCTCACGGCCACAGTACGCTTTAGCGCACAAGGTGGTGACTGCGCTGCGCCATCCGGAGACCCTTTGGCCGTCGGTTGCGACGGCAACACCACGTGGCCATTCGTGTCGATAGTTTCAGCGGATGGAAGTGTCTACGATGCGGATATCATCTCCCAAGACAACTGCAACGAAGGCACGCAGTACATGAGGCTTGTCAGAGTCACGCCCAACAAGAGCATTCAAGAAGTGCTTCGGGTACAAATCTTCAAGTGTCTGGAGTGCTCAGCCAATGTCTGCACTCATCGACTTTTATCTGGTTTCACCACCTTGTTCGACGCCACTAACGGGCTGTTGCATCTCACGGGTAGCGTCCAGGAGCGCGACGGTTCTGGGAACCTCATAGCCAACGACCGCGGATGGGTCGTGATATCGGGATTTCCGACGATGTTCGATACCCTCCTGTCTTTCGATCCGGGGGGACAGTCGATGCGCATCCTGGCGCCGGCAATGCCGGATGGATTCCGCTCTGCCGACTCACTGCAGGTCTGGACGGGGGATCTGAGAACCTTGCCGGACTGGACACAGGCACAGCCCCTGGCCTGCACGGCAGCGACCTCTCCCCCTCCCGGGCAGGTGGTGACCGTTTCTGATGGACTACCAGATCCTGCAGTCGGCCACGGGCGTTATTACCTCGTGGCGAGCCAGAGCGGACAAGACAGAAGGCTAGGCAGACAGTTCGTCAACGGGGCGTTCTCGGCGAGGCCGCCAGCGTTGCTGCCAGGATGCCAGTGAATTTTTTGTAGCCCCCAAGGGTAGGACCTGACTTACGGGACTTTCCGCACTTAGCCGGGAAGAACGTGGCGGCGTGGCCTACTAGTGCATCCTGCGCGCGGCTACCGCCCTTTCAGTCCCTCGCCACCACAGTGTCGTACAACCCGTAGTGTGTAAGGCCCGGGTGGCTATCTATGCCGGTGTAGCGGAGCGACGCGTCTTCGTACCGCCGGAACGCGAATACCGCCTGGTTCATCTGCTCGGTGTTGAACACCTTAAGTCGCACGAGCAGGTGGAAGTCCTTGACCGTCAAGCCGGTGACCGCCAGGAACAAATCCGGCTCCAGCTTGGTGATAACGTCCTGGAGCGTGTTCTCGCGGAAGTCGGTAAGGTACATGAACGCCGGTATGCGCGTAGCAAACTTGATCAGCTTCGGCCTGCCTTACCTGATGTTCGACTGAGGTTGGGCGACGGACCCCGATTACCTTGACTTCCCAGCACCCTCCAAGCATGAATCATGGTCGAGGAGGCTCCCCTTGCCCCATCTCAGCCCGCAGACCCTCACGCAAGCCGAGCAGCGAGGGCTCCTGCGCGCCACGACTGGAAGCATCCGTGACCACCTGATCTACTCGCTTGCCCTCGGGACCGGCCTCCGGCTGGCCGAAATCGTAGGCATGAACGTCGGGGATGTCTATAGCCCCGGCGGCAAGCCACGCAACCGGGTCCGGCTGAGGGCGGAGATCGCCAAGGGCGGACGGGTGGGGGACGTGTTCCTGCCAGCTGCCCTATCTGGCAAGCTGCGAAGGTTCCGACGCTACAAGGCCAGCCGCTGTGAGGGGCTATGGCCTGGCGACCCGCTCTTCTGCAACCAGAGCCGGCAGCGGATCTCCAAGCGCCGAGTCCAAGTCGCCTTCCGGACCTGGCAGGTCAAGGCGGGATTCGATCGGCTCTACCCGCTGCATGCCCTCAGGCATACGGCGATCACGAACGTATACCGAGCCTCACGAGACCTGTTCCTGGCCCAGAGGTTCGCGAGGCACGTATCGCCGCTCACCACAACGGTGTATACGCATCCGAGCGATCAGGAGATGTGGGAGAGGGTGCGGGGAATAAGCTGTTGACGGTCTGCAAAGGCAAGACCGCGACCTCACTCCGTCTTCCTGAGTTGGTTCAGGATCCGCTCCATGGTCTCGTCTACGTTCAACGCTGCGCGGCGAACCTCCTCGAAAAGTTCCTTAAGGACTGCCCCATCGACATCTGCACTCCAGGCGGTGACTGTCAACATCTCTCGGCCAAATGAGTCTCGCATCGTCAAGCCGCGAGTAAAATGCTCCCCATCGTCCATCCGAACGAGGCCGATCGTGACAGTCACCTCGCCCCCCAGTGTAGTGACAAACTCATTCTCCTGAGCAGTCGCCTCCCACTTGATCTTGCGCTTCTTGGTCCGGTCCAGCAGTAATTCGACAAGCTCACGCTCCTTGATTGGCATACGCCTCACTCCTTCTCGACTATCTTGATGCACTCACCCAGGACCGTGCCGAGTAGCTCGAGCATCTTCTGCTGCGTCGCCGCCACCCTCTGTGCTGCATAACGCGACGCCTCCGTTCCCGCAATTCCCGAAGCAGCCTTGGCAATCGAGCTCGCAAGGACTCCACATTCGAGCATCCTGCTCCTTGAATCCTCGCCAAGATCTGCACCCCAGCGACTCAACACCAGCCCCGTGACACCCGTGATCTCCTGCGCCCGAAGGAATACGATGTCCCATTTCCGCTGAATCACGAAAATCCCGACCTGTTCAGCCTTTCGATGCGCATCCCGGAGTTCCTCGGCCAGACTGCTGCGCCTCGCTTCAGTCCGTGCCTCGATGGCCGCCTCCCGTGCCCTCCTCGCGACCACCAGTGTCCACACGCTCACACCAACGCCGACCACTGAGGCGAGGTCGCCCCAATGCTCCGCCGCGAAAGTCGCGAGAGTGGCGCTGTCCATCAGGCGGGTCGGTTCACTATGTCCGGTTCCTCAAGGATGCTCGCATCGCCCGATCCCTTAAGTGCATGGCCCTTGCGATCGCAGCCCTCACCCCCTTCTCGTCCTTCAGCCTCCGGACTTGAGCTTTCTGCCTCGGCTTCAGCTGCCGCATGTAGCCCATATAGCGGCCTTGGAGGACGAGGGAGGCGCGCATCTTGGCTGATATCCGGCGCTGGCGACGTGATGCCTTCGCGACAGTTCCATTTCCGCCGCTTCTGAAGACCGGCACTAATCGCTGGAGCGAACGACCGAGCGCGCGTAGAGCATCCTGAACTGCCCTGAGCTCTGCAGGATATCGTTTTGGCACGAATCAGCCTCCTTCGAGTCAGACGCTTATTGCTTTCCTTCCGACGGGTTTTCTTCTCCCACTGTAGCCTGGTAAGGACCGTTGAACTCCCTGAAGAAGGATGTCGACGAACTGTAGACCTGAATGGGCGGCAGACTCTGCGTTGGCGGTGCATGCGCTGCGGCGCTGCGTGACTCCGGAGGTGGTGTGGGTCTCCTGAGCCGGGTTGCATCAAGTTCGCGGCTGGAAGTCTGCGCTTTCTTGGGGAACCGGTTCGTCGAATACCACCGGAAGACTGCCTTCCACATCGTCAGGCATGTTCGCCGCATTAATCCTGTACTTCAACTCAAATGACTTGAGATCGGCATGGATGAGATACACGATTGCGAGCTCACCCAAGTCAGCCCTGTCACCGTGTTTCAAGCGTCGAACCTTGCAGCTCACTACATGGCTCTCCGTACGCACGATCTCAAGTTCCGAGACGTTAGGCTTTGGTCCCAGAGAGTCCAGCATGGGGAAAATGGAGGCGCGGGGCATAGGAGACGCAAAACCTAAATGCGGAACCATTTTGGCAATCGACAGCTCCACAACGCTCCGTGGACGACGAGGCAGAGCCGGTTTCGTGGGCTCCGCTGCAAGGAGGTCCGGCGTTGTCACCTCGAAGCCATCCGGAAAGTGCATCGACACATCGATATCGTCCGCAGGGAGCCGGCCAACGTTTTCAAGTTGCAGTCCGAGCAGAAAGGTGAGGTCACGCTGTCTTTTGTAGAGTATCCCTGCGTCGTAAAAGTCTCCGTACGTCTTGATGTACGTCTCAAGGTCCCCGTTGTACCGCTCAATTTCTTCGGGCGCCGGACCGAGTGCCCCCATCTCAGTTTCCTGCACCAATAGCGGAGGATGCTGCTCCCTGATCTCGGCCAGCACCCGGGTGCGCTCTTTGAGGTCCTGTTCGTGATCAGGAGGTGCCGGCTTTTGGATTCGAAGAAACGGCTGACCGTCCGCGAGTCGCAACGCGAGTTGTGGCCTAGGCACACTCACAGCGCGGCGCAAATCCTCCTTCAACTTCGCGTTCTCTAACACCAGGGGGTCCTGCTGCTCTGGCAGCCGTAGCTTTTCTGGCAGCTCGATACACGAAACGTCTAGTGTTCGTGCTGTTATTCGGGCGCCCGTATCATCCGTTGCAAGCCACACCTTCCCCGGCTCATCAGGCTGGAACTCTTTTAGGGTGGCAATCAGCACATCATCCGCAGACATCGCATCCAAGCCGAGGTCCGCGAGCGGGCCCCGCGGAAGTACAGAATAGATCTGGACGGAAACGCCCAATCGCACTTCCGTCGCCGTTGACCTATGCCAAGTGTCAATCTCCTTCAAAACTCCTCTGGCGCGATCTCTAATCTTGCTGGAGCCGTGATCGCTTTTGATCCTGTCCAGCTCCCTGATAACGCCTCGGGTAATCAGGATCTTCACTCGGGGCTGGTTCACCACACTGTCCCATGGAATCTCGCCTAACCGGCGAAAATGGAGCAGGACGTTGGTGTCGACAAAAATAAAAGCCGTCATGGGTCTGCCCTTGGCTAGTTATGTGCTCGTTTCTACTCCCAGTCTTCGAGGGTTTGCAACCCTGCTCTTCGGTCTACCCAGGCGCAGGCCTGCTCTGGCTCTCCAAGGAAGGCGGAGAGCCTAAGAGCCGTTACTTGAAAAGGATACGGGGACGGCCTGCCGGCCCAGCTGACATGCGGCTTGAAACGGCGCGACTGTGCGGGACAGGCTAGCCTGTCCACCCGGGATTCCGAGGAGACAGGGGGAGTGGCTCCTCAGGTAGGACTCGAACCTACAACCCTGCGGTTAACAGCCGCATGCTCTACCATTGAGCTACTGAGGAACACTGGGTTCTGGCTGGCCGGGGAATAGTACGGAACGGCCCGCCCCCGGTCAAGCGTTGTGACGCCGCGGGGCCCGCCTGTCGGGAAGTTGACGCGGCTGGGCGAGCGCCCTACAGCCCGAACTCGCTCTTCCGGAAGAGGGGCTGGAAACGCCAGCGGGTCAGCGCCGCTGCCCCCCCCTGCTCCCGGTCCACGACGGCCACCACGGCGGTGATGTCGAGGCCGGCCGCTTCGATCTTCTCGATGGCTTCGAGCGTCGATTTCGCGGTCGTCACCACGTCCTCGAAGACCACCACGCGGGCGCCCCGGGGGATGTCGTTCTCGATGAGGCGCTCGGTGCCGTGATCCTTGCTCGCCTTTCTGACCAGGAAGGCTCGGACCGGGTGCCCCTCCCCCGCCTCGTGCCGCTCCCAGGAGCGGCCGGCGACGTGGCCGACGACCGGGTCGGCCCCGATGGTCGGGCCGCCGATGGCGTCGATGCGCTTCCCGTCCTCCCGTTCGAGCCGGTCGATCCCCTGGAGCAGCAGGGTCCCCAGGAGGTGCAGGCCCTCCGGATCGAGGGTCGCCCGCTTGCAGTCGAAGTAAACGCTGGACTTCTGCCCCGAGGCGAGGGTGAACTCCCCCCGCAGGATGCACTTCGCTTCGATGAGGGCTTTCAGCCTGGAACGGGGGTCCACCGGTCCGTCCTCCTTCTTCGGGGTCGGGCCCCGGAATCACCCGTATAATAATGTTGCGTTCAAGCTGATGTCATCCGAGACCGACCGGCCCGAATCCCGCACCGCCCCGATGGACGACTTCCCCCGCACCCGGATCCTGCCGCTCGACGAAGCGCCAGGCCGCCGGCCGGTGTCCCTCAGCGCGTCGCTCATGGCGAAGCTGCTGCGGCTGACCCCGGCGCACGGGCCGCGTCCGATGGGGCAGGTGAAGCGCGACCCGCTCGACGCGCCGCGCTGGGCGCTGACGCTCGGCATTCTCCTCTTCCTGATCGTCTTCCTGGCGCTGGTGATCCTGCTCCTGACCGCCGCGCCATCGGAAGCCGGGGACGGCGTCAACTTCGACAAGCCGACGAAGGACTGGTACCAGGGGCCGGTCCGCTACATCATCACCAAGGTCGAGATCAAAGCGTACAAGGCGCTCGAGACCGACGCCGAGCGCGCCACCTTCATCGACTGGTTCTGGCAGCGGCGCGACATCGAGCCCTCCACGCCGCAGAACGAGTTCCGCGACCGCTTCGAGTCGCGCACGCTCGAGGCCCAGCGCAAGTTCATCTACACCACCACGCCGGGGTGGAAGACCGACATGGGCAAGATTTACATCGTCGTCGGGCCGCCGGACGAGATCAACAGCGACCTCGTCGCCCAGACCCACCGCGGCATCATCACCTGGGTCTACCGCCGGCCGCCGTTCCCGGACATGGCGCCCAACACCGTCATCGGGTTCGCGCGCGACGTCAGCGGCGAGTTCCACCTCAGCGTCAACCCGACCATCGACTCGGACGTGGCGCGCGGCCTCAAGTTCGCGAAGACGATGATCACCGCCGACCAGACGATGATCATCCAGGGGCAGACCGACCCGGCGCTGCTCGCCGCCGGGGCGACGCTGTCGCAGACGCAGATCGAGACCAGCATGATCTACGGGCGCATGCAGCAGCTGCCGCCGCGCGAGGAGGAGCTGGTCAAGGGTTTCGTCACGTCGCGCGAGTCGTACGGCTCGACCATCCCGATGGAGATGCGCTTCGACTACTTCCGTCCGCTCGGGGCCGATGCCGCCGGAATGACGTACACGGCCGTGACCGTCGGCATCCGCAGCACCGCGGTGCAGTACCGCGGCAAGGAGGGCCAGGAGCGCCCGGACGTGGGCGTCTTCGGGAAGCTCCTGAACAAGGAGCACCCGGACGAGAGCTATCCCCTGTCGAGCGAGAGCGGGTTCGCCGACAGCCCCGAGAACAACCGGATCGAGCTGGGCGACCAGCTCGTCTTCCAGGCGGTCGGCACCTTCAAGCCCGGGCACTACCGCGCCATTCTCGGCGTCGAGGACCGGGTCAGCAACAAGGTGTCGTCGGTCCTGAAGGACATCGACATCCCCGACCTGTCCGGCGCCGGGCTCAAGCTGTCGTCGGTGACCGTGGCCGGGGCCATGGATCCGACCGATTACGCGCCCTCGACGGCCAAGGCGTTCCAGATGGGGAAGTTCAAGATCATCGCGCGCCCCGACGCGACCTTCGACAGGAAGGACGAGCTGAACCTCTACTTCCAGGTCTACGGCCCCGCGAACGACGAGGCCACGGGCAAGCCGAAGATGGACGTCCTCTACAACTTCCGCAAGCGCCAGGAGGACGGCACCTACTCCGACGTCGGGGTCTACAAGGTCGCCGACAGCCCGGCGCAGGTGCAGGGATACGCGGTGCCGCTGGAGAAGTGGCCCGAGGGGACCTACGCCGTCACCGTCATCGTGCTCGACAAGGTGGCGAAGACGCAGGCCCAGGCGGACGCGGTCTTCACCATCCACAAGTGAAGCGCTCCCCTTCCGGGGACGCGAGCCACTCCGCCAGTTTTCCGAACGCGGCGCCGCGGTGCGACACGGCATGCTTGCGCTCGTCGCTCACCTCCGCGAACGTCACGCCGTACGGCTCGTGGAAGAACAGCGGGTCGTAGCCGAAGCCTCCCGCGCCGCGCGGCTTCTCGAGCAACCTTCCGCGCACCTCGCCGCGGAAGGCGCGCGCCTCGCCGTCGGGCCGCGCCACGACCGCCACCGCGACGTACCGGGCCCCGCGCTCCGCCTCGGGAACATCCCGGAGCGCCGCGAGCAGCGCCCGGTTGCGGCCTTCGTCGTCGAGGCCCGGCCCGCCGTAGCGCGCCGACAGCGGACCGGGGGCGCCGCCGAGCGCGTCCACCTCGAGCCCCGAGTCGTCGGCGATGGTGACGAGCCCCGCGAGCCGCGCGTAGTGCCGCGCCTTGCCGAGGCCGTTCTCCTCGTAGGTGTGGCCGGTCTCCTCGTAGGGCACGTCAATGCCGGCGTCGCGCAGCGTCGTGGCGCGCCGCCCGGACTTCGCCAGCAGCGCCATGAGCTCGCGCGCCTTCCCGGGATTGAACGAAGCGATGAGGATCGGAGCCGTCACGGCTTGCGCAGGATGGGAGGCAGGATCTCCTTGAGCACGGCGCGCTGGGCCTCGAAGAGCCGATCGGTGCCGATGACCGCGAGCTCGATGAGGCGTTGCATCTCCTCGAGAGAGAAGGGATTCTTCTCGGCCGTCCCCTGCACCTCGACGAAGCGGCCGCCGTCGGTGCGCACCACGTTCATGTCCACGTCGGCCTGCGAGTCCTCGACGTAGGAGAGATCGAGGCAGGCCAGCCCGCCGACGATACCCACCGACGTCGCGGACACGAGGCCCCGCAGCACCGGCCCTCCGAGCTGGTTCTTGGAGCGCAGCTTCGCCAGAGCCAGCGCCAGCGCGACGCACGCCCCGGTGATGGCGGCGCAGCGGGTGCCGCCGTCGGCCTGCAGGACGTCGCAGTCGATCCAGATGGTGCGCGGCCCGAGCGCCTTCGCCTCGATCACCGCGCGCAGGGACCGGCCGATGAGCCGCTGGATCTCCTGGGTGCGGCCGGACGGCCGCCCCTTGGTGGACTCGCGCTGGGTGCGCTCGTTGGTGGCGCGCGGCAGCATGCCGTACTCGCAGGTGACCCACCCCTGCCCGGTCTCGCGCAGGAACGCCGGCACCCGGTCCTCGACGCTGGCGGTGCAGTGCACGTGCGTCCGGCCGATCTTGATGAGGGCCGAGCCTTCGGCGTGCATGTTGACGCCGGTGAGGATCTCGATGGGCCGGCTCTCTTTCTCGTCCCTTCCATCCAGTCGCTGCATCCCGCTCCTTATTGCGCCAGGTCCACCAGCTCCAGCCGCTGCAGCTCCCGGCCCAGGAATCGCGCCCCGACCTCGCGGAACCGCTCCGACGAGTCGGTGACGTAGAAATGATCCGCCTCCGCGCCGGCCATCGTCCCGCCGGAGGAGCCCCGGGCCTGGAGGAGCGCCCCGGCGGCCCGCGCCGTCTCCTCGGCCGAATCGACGAGCGCGACGCTCGGTCCGACCGTGGCGGCGATGACGCCGCGCAGCAGCGGGTAGTGCGTGCACCCGAGGACCAGCGTGTCGAGGCCGCGCTCCGGCAGGTCGGCAAGATACTCCGTCGCGGCCGCGCGGGCGACGGCGTTGTCGGTCCAGCCCTCCTCGGCGAGCGGCACGAAGAGCGGGCAGGCGCGATCGAGGACGCGCGCCCCGGGCAGGCGCCGCACGATGGCGGAAGGGTAGGCGCCCGACTTGATGGTCGCGGACGTGCCGATGACGCCGATGGCCCCGCCGCGGGTGGCGCGGCAGGCCGCCTCGACGCCGGGCTCGATGACGCCGAGCACGGGGCCGGGCACCGTCCCCGCGAGGGACGGCAGCGCCACCGCCGACATGGTGTTGCAGGCGACGACGAGCATGCGCACCCCGCGCCGCGCCAGGAAGCGCGCCCCCTCGACGGCGTAGCGGATGACGGTGGCGTCTCCCTTCGTCCCGTACGGCACGCGCGCGGTGTCGCCGAGGTACAGCATCCGCTCGGACGGCGGCAGCGCGCGGCGCAGCGCCTGGTAGACGGTCAGCCCGCCGATCCCCGAGTCGAAGACGCCGATCACCGCGCGTCGTCCATCCGGACGATCGACATGTCCTTGAGCCAGGCGCGGCGCAGGTCGAGATGGCTCTGCAGCGTCTCGCGCTCCTCGCCGCCGACGAGGAAGCGCACCCGCTTGATCTCGGGGAGGTTGTAGGTGAGGGAGTCGACGACCGAGAAGACCGTCGCCAGCTCCTCGGAGGAGCCCTCCTGCCGGTCCGAGACGAACTCGTCGCTCAGGTCGAGATACGCGGTGCCGCTCTTGTCGAGGTAGAGCCCGAGGACGGTTGTCCGCTCGGGGATGGTCGGCAGCAGCCCCTTGGTCCGCGGGCCGGCGATGAGCTCGGCGACGACCTGCTTCCCCTGGTCGATGACGGTCGTGCCGGGCAGGATCATCCGCTTCTCCGGACCGAGCGTGTCGTCGTCGCCCCGCTGGAAGAACAGGACGACCTCGCGGCGGTTCTCGGCCTCGGCGGGAACGGCGGAAGCGCCGCTCCCCTGCGAGCCGGCCGGGGCCGGCTGGGCGCCCGCCGCGGGGCTTCCGGAGGCGCCCGGCGAGGCCGCGCTTCCCCCGGCCTGCGGCGGCGCTCCGGCGGCGGAGGCCGCCGAGGCGGAGCCCGCGTCCCCTTCGTCCGGATGCTTGCCGCACGCGGAGAGAACCGGGAGGAGCCCGGCGAGCACCGCCGCCGCGGCCGCGAGGACGGCGCGTCCTCCGTGCGGACGCCGGGCCGGGCCGGTCGTCACCGCTTCGTCCGCTCGCGGAACTTGCGGATGCTCGCCGCGATCGATTCGGCGATGCGGTCCTTGAAGGCGGCCTCGCGCAGGTGGCGCTCCTCCTCGGGGCTGCTGATGAAGGCGATCTCCACCAGCACCGCCGGCATCGTCGCCCCCATCAGCACGCGGAAGGGGGCCTGCTTGATGCCGCGGTTGCGCACGCCGAG
>Ga0134121_10001536_pt1 | contig 21644 bp, 14 predicted proteins | sample KB301_FD_96463 | JGI IMG/M metagenome (GOLD analysis project Ga0134121, IMG submission 96463) | Terrestrial soil microbial communities without Nitrogen fertilizer from Kellogg Biological Station, Michigan, USA - KB3-0-1 | ecosystem: Environmental > Terrestrial > Soil > Unclassified ... | reverse complement strand
GGTGGGCGACCGCCACATGTGCGGGTGCGACACCGTGAGCGAGGTCGGTTCGTTCGCGTTGGTTGCGGCGTTGACGGCCCTGGCGCTGCTGCTGCTGGCGCGGCGCTAGCGCGCCTGGCCCAGCTCGCGGTGAAGCCGGCGGCGGAGCTCGGGCACGTCCTTCTCGAGCGCGTCGGCGAGCCGCGTGCGCTCGTCCCGCGTGAGCGACGGGAACGCGAGGATTCCGACCTTCTCCAGCGTCTGGCGCACGCGCGGCTGGACCTTCGTCCAGAGCGCGCGAAGGTCGTCCACCCGGTCGCGCACCAGCAGCTCGCGGGCGTAGAGGTGTTCGAAGAGGCCGCCGAGGCCCTCGACGATCTGCTCGCTCTGCGAGCGGACCAGCCCGCGGATCACGAAGGCGCCGACGTACGCCAGCAGCGCCGCGGCGCCGAAGACGATCGCGCTGATCCACCACTGCACGTGGGCGCCGATCGTGATCGTCCCCGCGAGCGCGGCGACCAGCACCGCGACGACCAGGATCCCCCACTGCTTCATCCGGAACCGGCGCAGCCGCCGGCCCGCCTCGTCGATCACCCGCGCGTGGACGAGCAGCCGCTGCCCGTGCTCCTCGAGCTGGGTCACCAGGTTGTCGACGCGCCGCGCGGGCGCGCGCTTGACCTCGCGGACCAGCTCCTCCCGGGACGTGACGAAATCCTGGGTCGGCAGCTTCGGCGGCGCGACCCCTTCCACGGGAACGAACGTCGTGAAGATCAGCGGCAGGTCCTTGCGCGGAATGACCTTGCCCAGGTTCCAGCAGAGCGCGCCGTACGCCCGCGCGAAATCCTGCAGGCTCTGGAACTGGTCCATCTTGTTGAGCACGATGAGCAGCTTGTGGTCCATCCCCTGGAGCGACTGGGTGAAGACCTGCAGCGTCTCGCCCGTCGTGCCGGGCTTCTCCGGGTCGAAGAAGACGAGGACCACGTCGGCCCGCTCGGCGAACCAGCGGACCGCCCCCGCGAAGTCGAAGCCGCGGCCCGAGCCTTCGCCGGGCGAGTCGATCATGCCCGGCGAATCGATCAGCGTGACGTCCCGCAGCACCTGCACGGGCCGGAGCTTCACGCGGAAGTGCGACAGGAACTGGGGGCCGAAGCTCCGCAGCCCGCCGTACGGAAGGTTCGGCGTCGACACCACCGCGTTGCCGTCGCGCTCCTCTTCCGACCCGCCGAACGAGAGCACGGTGAAGGCGTCGTCGGTCGGCGCCAGCCCGGTCTTCTGGATCGGTCCGCCCAGGAGGTGGTTGATGAACGTCGACTTGCCCGACGAATGGTTGCCGAGGAAGAGGACCGTCGGCGCGCCGGCGATCTCGCCCTCGTCGGGACGCTTCTCGAACGCGAACTTGTCCGCGAGCGGGTCGACGCTCTCGCGATAGATGAATTTGACCTTCAGCGCAATGTCGTCGAGGAGCTGCTGCATTCGGGGGGTATTCTCGATGATAGATTCGCATCCATCAAGGATTTGCGGCTGTCTTCGTTGGAGGGCGGGACCCGCCACCGTCGGAGCCAAGCCCGCAAGAGGGCGGGGTACGGGGTACCGGGTACGGCGACCGGGTTACTGGGTCGGCGTGCTCGACACCTGCAGGTGGCGGATCGGCGTGCCGTTCTTGTCCATGAACCGGAGGCAGCCCTGCCATCCGCCGTTCTCGTTCGCGACCTTGAGGATGACGACGTTCTCGCCTTTCCGCAGGGCGATGCCGTTGGCGATCGACTGGTCGCGCTCGAGGGTGCGGCTCTTCTCCACCTGGAGCACCGAGACGCCGTTCACGTAGACGCGGCACTGGTCGTTGCTGCCCACCAGCACCTTCAGGTCGCGCATCGCCTCGTCGCAGTACACGTAGGCGACCGCGAGGGCGAACACGTTGTCCGAGGGCTGACCCTCGACGAACTTCTTGAAGTCGATGAAGTACTCGGGCGTCTTGTAGCGCTTCCAGGGGATCTCCTTGCCCTTGAAGGAGACGCGGGCCTCGGCCTTGGGCCGGAGGTTCCCTTCGCCGCCCAGACGGTCGATCATCACCTCGGCGCCTCCCGCCTTCTCCTTCTCCGACGGCAGCGGCGCGAGGATCAGCCAATACCGAATGAAGCCTTCGTTGTCCATCCGCGAGGGATCGCGCGAGGGAGGCCCTTCGGGGACCTTGGCGGCGATCACGGTGACGGGAGGAGGAGGCGGCGGCGGGGCCACCGGCGCGGCCACGACGGGCTTCGACGGCGCGGCGCTCGGCACTTCCCGGGGCTTCACGGCGACGCTCTTGGGATCCGCCGCCGGCGCCTGGGACGGCGGAGGAAGCGGCCGCTTCAGGTCCTCGAGTGCGGAGCTCTTGATCTCGGCGGAGGGACGCGATGCGCCTTCCCGGACGACCATGTTCTCGTCGTCATTCCGGGCGAGCGCCCCATGGAGGAGGAAGATGCCGGTGCCGACGAACGCGCAGACGAGGCCGCCCACCAGGACGAGCACGCCGCCGGTCATCGCCCATTCGGAGAGGCGCTTTCCGAGACTGGGCTTTTCTTCCTTCCGCGGCACGCTCGCCTCCCTGGGCAAAAAGGCACCCCGCTCCCGACCTAATAGCCATAAGGAACGGACTCGTTACGTTATTTGTATCTTCCGGGGCCGCGAATATTACGATCAATCGCTGAATCCGTAGAGTAGGAAGCGGGATCACGGCCTGCCGGGAGATCACATGACCGCACTCGTCCTTCTCCTGTTCCTCGTTCAGGACTCCACGGACCTGAAAAAATCGCTCTCTCGCGAAATCCTCGGCCCTACGGTTTCGATGGAGGAGATCCAGGACTTCATCGAACCGCGCGTCCCTTCCGTCCCCGACGTGAAGAGCGCCGCAGAGTGGAAGGCGCTGGAAGCGGACCTGCGGAAGCGGGTCGTCGAAGGGCTGATCTACCGGGGCGAGGCGAAATCCTGGGCCGCCGCGGCCACCCGCATCGAGTGGGCCGGCGACCTCCCGGGCGGGCCCGGCTACGCGATCCGGAAGCTCCGCTACGAGGCCGTCCCCGGCCTCTGGATCCCCGCCCTGCTCTACGTTCCGGAGAAGCGGTCCGGAAAGATCCCCGTCCATCTGGCCGTGAACGGCCACGACGGCGCCGGAAAGGCCGCCGACTACAAGCAGATCCGGTGCATCAACCTCGCCAAGCGCGGCGTGATGTCGCTCAACGTCGAGTGGTTCGGGATGGGCCAGCTCCGCGAGCCCGGATACGCCCACCCCCTGATGAACCAGCTCGATCTCTGCGGCACCGCGGGCCTCGCCCCCTTCTTCCTCTCCCTGAAGCGGGGCATCGACGTCCTGCTCTCGGTCGAGAACGCCGACCCCGCTCGCGTCGCCGTCTCGGGACTCTCCGGCGGCTCGTGGCAGACGATCACGATCAGCTCCCTCGACCCGCGCGTCACGCTCACGAACCCCGTCGCGGGCTACTCCAGCTTCAAGACCCGCGTGCGCCATCTCAAGGACCTCGGCGATTCCGAGCAGACGCCCTCCGACCTCGCGACCGTCGCCGATTACGCCCACCTGACCGCCATGATGGCCCCGCGCGCGACGCTCCTCACGTTCAACGCGAAGGACAACTGCTGCTTCGAGTCCAACTACGCGCTCCAGCCGCTGATGGACGCCGCCCAGCCCGTGTTCCGCCTGCTGGGCGCCGAGACGCAGCTGCGGTGCCACGTCAATCACGATCCGGGCACCCACAACTACGGCCTCGACAACCGCCAGGCGTTCTACCGGATGATCGGCGACCACTTCTTCCCCGACGACTCCTCCTACGACGCCCGCGAAATCCCCAGCGAGACCGAGGTGAAGAAGGCGGAAGAACTGGCGGTCGAGCTCCCGAAGGACAATGCCACGTTCACGACCCTCGCGCGCGCTCTCGCTGCCGACCTGCCCCGCCCGGGCGGAACGGCCGCGATGCTGCGCGAGCGGATCCGCGCCAAGGACTACAAGGCGACCGCGGGCACGGCGTTCCGCGAGGAGAACGTCACGGGTTGGAAGCTGATGATGGGAAAGGACTTCACGGTGCCCGCCGTGGAAATCGCGCCGGCCGAGCCGAAGTCGACCGTGCTGATCTTCTCCGAGAACGGACGCGCCTCGCTCGAGGCGGAGGTCCGGAAGCTGCGCGACGCCGGACGTCGCGTGATCGCGATCGACCCGTTCTTCTACGGCGAGTCGAAGATCGCCTCCCACGGCTACCTCTTCGCGATGACCGCCGCCGCCGTCGGCGAGCGGCCGCTGGGGATCCAGGCGTCCCAGATCGCCGCCGCGGCGCGCTGGGCGGCAGCGGAGTTCAAACAGGGTCCCGTGACGGTCGTCGCCGTCGGACCGCGCGCGAGCGTCGTCGCGCTCGCGGCCGCCGCGCTCGAGGCGAAGGCGATCGGCGGGCTCCAGCTCCACCAACCGATGGGCAGCCTCAAGGAGCTGATCGAGAAGGGGGTCGGCGTCGACCGGATGCCGGAGCTCTTCTGCTTCGGACTCCTGCACGACTTCGACCTGAAGCAACTGATCGCCCTGGCCTCCCCCCGAAACGTCGAGATCCAGAAATGATCGCTCTCCTGCTCGCGCTGCTCGCCCAGACCGCGCCCTTCAAGCCCGACGAGGCGCCCGGGAAGATGACCGTCCCGGAAGGGTTCAAGATCACCCTCTTCGCCGGCGAGCCCGACGTCGTCCAGCCGATGGGATTCACGTTCGACGACCGCGGCCGACTCTGGGTCGTCGAATGCCTCTCCTATCCCAAGTGGCTGCCGCCCGGACAGGAGGGACGCGATCGCATCGTGATCTTCGAGGACACCGACGGCGACGGGAAGTTCGATACGAAGAAAGTCTTCGCCGACAAGCTCGCGAACGTGTCGGGCATCGCCTGGGGCCACGGGGGCGTGTGGCTGACCGCGGTCCCGTACTTCCTGTTCCTTCCCGACCGCAACCGCGACGACGTCCCCGACGGGCCGCCGGAGATCCTTCTCGACGGCTGGGACCTGAAGGCGAAGCACAACGTCTTCAACAAGCCGATGTGGGGACCCGACGGCTGGCTCTACGCGTGCAACGGGATCCTCTCCAACTCGAGGGTCGGCAAGCCCGGCACGCCGGACGCGGAGCGCATTCCGCTGAACTGCGGCGTGTGGCGCTACCATCCGGTGAGCCGGGCGTTCGAGGTCGTCTGCACGGGCACCACGAATCCGTGGGGGCTCGACTGGGACGAGGTCGGCCGCCCCTTCATCACCAACTGCGTCATCAAGCACGTCTTCCAGGTGATCCCCGGCGCCCACTACGACCGGATGTTCGGCGAGGACAAGTCGGCCCCGGCGATCTACGGGCTGATGCCGAGCCCCGCGGACCACATCCACTGGGCGGGCGGCAACTGGACCGACTCGCGGTCGGGCGACAAGCATTCGCAGGCCGGCGGCGGCCACGCCCACGTCGGCGCGATGATCTATCTCGGCGACAACTGGCCCGAGACCTATCGCGGCCACCTGTTCACGCTCAACCTGCACGGCCATCGCATGAGCCACGACTTCATCGAGCCGAAGGGCTCCGGCGTCGTGGTGAAGCACGAACAGGATTTCCTGCTCGGCAACGATCCGTGGTTCCGCGGGCTCGATCTCCAATACGGTTCGGACGGCGGCGTCTACGTGACCGACTGGACCGACACCGGCGAGTGCCACAACTACGACAAGGTGGACCTGACCAACGGCCGGATCTACAAGATCACCTACGGCAGCGCGAAGTCGGCGACGGTCGACCTTTCCAAGCTGAGCGACGCGGAGCTGGTGAAGCTCCAGACCCACAAGAACGAGTGGTACGTCCGCCATGCGCGGCGGCTGCTCCACGAGCGGATCCTGGCCGCCGGCGCGATGGCTCCGGAGATCGGAATCGCGCTGCAGAATCTGCTGCCCGATCCGAATCCGGTGATCCGCCTCCGGGCGCTCTGGGCGTTGAACTCCGGGCTGAACTCCCGGGCCCCTTATTTCCGCATCGACGACAAGAACGAACATGTCCGCGCCTTCTCGGTCACGGTTCTCGTGGAGAGCGGGCAGGCCGGGCAGGACGGCCCGGTGCGGACAGCGCTCGTCACGCTGGCGCAATCCGATCCGTCGCCCGTCGTACGGCTCGCGCTCGCGTCGGGCCTTCAGCGGCTGCCGGTCGCCGACCGGCTCCCGATCGCCGAAGCGCTGATGGGCCACGAGGAGGACGCGACGGACGCGAACCTCCCGCTCATGTACTGGTACGGCATCGAGCCGATCGTCTCGACCGACAAGGAAAAGGCGGTGGCGCTGCTGGCGAAGGCGAAGATCCCGCTCCTCCGGCAGTTCATCACGCGTCGCATCGCCTCGCTGGCCAAATGATGAATCGGCGCGACTTCATCGGGGGCGTCCTGGCGGCCGGCGTCCTCAAGGGATGCGCCGGGGAACCGCCGCCGGCGCCGGACGGCGATCCGAAGTTCTCGGTGCGGACGCTCACGTCGGGTCCGCGCCACCACTTCTTCGGCTACTACGGCATCCCTCCGTGGAATCGCTCCCAGAGCACGCTCGTGTGCCTCGAGAGCACGTTCCAGGATCACCTCCCGAACGAGGCGGAAGCCGCCCGCATCGGCCTCGTCGATCCGGTCACCGGTGCGTTCCAGCCCGTCACGGAAACCCGGGCGTGGAACCTCCAGCAAGGGGCGATGCTCCACTGGAATCCGCTCGATCCGGAGAACGAGATCCTCTTCAACGACCGCCGGGACGGCAACATCATCACGCGCGTCTTCAACGTCCGGAGCGGCCGCGAGAACATCTTCCCCGGCGCGATCGCGGGCGTCAGCAGCACCGGCCGCCATGCGCTCTGCCTGAACTACGGCCGGCTCGCGCGGCTCCGGCCCGTCGTCGGCTACGTCGGCGCGAAGGACCCGAACCCCGGCCTCAACCCCGAGAACGACGGCATCTGGCTGATGGACCTCGAAACGGGCCGGACCCGGCTCATCATCTCCGGCGCCGATATCCATCGCCGCCTCCTGAAGGATCATCCCGAGATCGCCGACCGCCCGCTCTTCTTCAACCACACGATCTTCAACAAGACCGGCACCCGGTTCTTCTTCCTCGCCCGGACGTTCACGCCCGACCAGCGGCTCGAGACCGGCATGTTCACGGCCAACCGCGACGGCACCGACCTCCGCGAGGTGGTCCCGTACGGCAGCGGCGTCTCCCACTTCGAGTGGCGCGACGACTCGCAGATCCTCGCGACGTTCCGGTTCGGCGGGAACGAGATCAAGCATGTCCTCTTCACCGACGGCCTGAAGGACTACCGCGCGATCGGCGAAGGGTTCCTGAAAGACGACGGCCACTGCAGCTTCGCGCCCGACGGCCGATGGATCGTCACCGACCGGAACCACGGGGACACGCGAGAGAAGTCGCTGATGGTCTACAACGTCGAAACCAGCCGCGGCGTGGTCATCGGCAAGTTCCCCGTCGGCGAGTATCTGTCGGGCGATCTCCGCTGCGACCTCCATCCCCGCTGGAGCCGCACCGGCCATGCGATCTGCTTCGACGCGATCGCCCCGGACGGAACGCGCCAATTGCATCTCGCGACGAAGCTGTAGCACGACTTTTCTCCCGGGTGCGGGTTCCTTTGAAAGACCCCTCAAAGGAGACCCCCCATGCGGATCCGGGACATCGCCAGCTTTCTCGTCGGCGCCGTCGCGATCGTCGCCGTCTGCGCCAGCGCGCAGGACGGCGCGAAGAAGCCGGATCCGCCCGCGGCGAAGAAACCGGAAGAGCCGATCCTCGCGGTCGGGAAGCTCGACGCGATCGCCGGAACCCGCATCTCCTCGGGAAAGACCTACGACAACCAGCCCGCCGCGGCCGCGACGACGGACGGGCGCACGTGGATCGCCTACGTCCGCTACGAGAATCACAAGGCCGACGACGTGGTCGTCGTCTCGCGCCGCGGCGACGACGTCTCCGCGCCGCAGACGCTGACCGCCGCGTCGGGCCAGTACATCCGGCCGGTCCTGGCCGCCCAGGGGAACGACGTCTGGTGCTTCTGGACCGCCTCCGAGGCCGATCGCGTCGCGACCGTCTGGCACAGCCGGCTGCAGGGCGACCGCTGGACGCCGGCGGCGCGCCTCTTCCCCGCCGAGCCCCGGGCCCATCAGAACGTCGAAGCCGCCGCGGGCCCCGACGGCCGCATCGCCGTCGCCTGCCAGGTCCACACCGGAAAGATCTACGAGATCCACCTCAAGTCCTGGGACGGCCGCGAGTGGAGCGCCGCGCAGAAGATCAGCGAGGACGGGACGAACAACTGGGATCCGGCGGTCGCGATCGACACGAAGGGAACGGTCCACGCCGTCTGGAGCGCGTTCCGGGACGGCGACTACGACGTCGTGGCGTGGCGCTCGGGCGGAACGGTCCGCCGGCTGTCGGCGCGCGGAGAATACGACCTCCATCCGTGGATCGCCGCGGCGCCCGACGGCTCCGTCTGGACGACGTGGGACGTCGTCCACATCCCGCGCCACGGCAACTCCGGACGCACCACGATCACCGGCGCCAACCTCCCCTATAAGGAAGCCGAAGGCGGCTACAGGACCGGGGCGACCTCCTCGATCGAGGTGCGGGTGCTGCAGGGCGACGAGGTCCGGGTCCCCGGCGCGCCGCGCACGCAGATCGTCGCGCCCCAGGGCTACAAGATCGCCCACACCGCGATGCCCAAGCTCGCGTTCGGACCGAAGGGCGAGCCCTGGGTGTTCCATCGCCTCCTCCGCCGCGCGCTCAACACGCCGGGGACCGGATTCTACTGGGACCTGGTCGGACGTCCCTTCCGCGGCGGCGCCTGGGGCGACGCCGTCCGGTTCACCGAGGCGGACGGCTATCTCGAGGAGGCCGCGCTCGCGTCGACGCCCCAGGGGATCCGCGTCGTCTACGGCGGCGAGCATCGCGGCGCCCACGTGGCCACCAATCTCCCGCATGAGGAGAAGGTCCCGCACGACCACCACCGCGACTTCGACAGCCGGCGCGGATGGAACGGCGAGGTCTATGTCGCGCTGGCCGGCGACGGCGGAGGGGCGGGAGCGGACGTCGCCGCGATGCCCGACTCGAAGGCGCCCGCGGACCGGCCGGTGCCGCCGCGCGACCGCACCGAGCCCTACTCCGCGACCGTGGACGGCAAGACGTACCGACTGCTCTGGGGCGACACCCATCGCCACTCGAACGTGTCGCGCTGCAGCCAGGGCAACGAGCCGAGCCCGGACGATCTCTACCGGTACGGCACGGACATCTGCCGCTACGACTGGTTCGCGCTGAGCGACCACGCCGAGGATCCGCGGCAGACCGGCGCCGACGTCCTCGACTACTACTGGTGGAAGCAGCAGAAGCTGGCCGACCTCTACCACGTGCCCTACGCGATGAGCGTGCTCTACAACCTCGAGTGGTCGCTTTCGTTCCCTCACGGCCATCACAACACGCTGTTCCCCTCGCGTCCGACCTACCGCCTCGACCGATACATCGCTTCGTCCAGCACCCTGGCGGGAGGCTGGAAGGTGCTGGAGCGCGAGAAGATGCGGGCGATCACGATCCCCCACAGCGGGGCGGATCCGGGAATGGGCACCGCCTGGGAAGTCCAGGACGACCGCTACCAGCGAGTGTGCGAAATCTTCCAGGCGTGCCGCGGTTCCTACGAACATCCGGGGTGTCCGCGCGAGTTCTTCATCACGAAGAACAAGAAGGGCTTCTACTGGAACGCGCTCGAGAAGGGCTACCACGTGGGCGTGATCGCGAGCAGCGACCATGGCTACGGCGTCTCGTACGCGTGCGTCTACGCGCCCGACAACACCCGCGAGTCGATCTGGCAGGCGATGTGGGACCGCCGGACGTACGGCTCGACGACCTACGGCCTGGTCCTCGAGCTCCGGAGCGGCAACCGGTGGATGGGGGAAGAGTGGGCGCAGAAGGACGCGCCGCCGCTGGAGATCTTCGTCCGCGGCGCGGCGCCGATCCGGTCGGTCGAAATCATCGGCCGCTCGCGCGTGCTCCACGCCGAAGGAAGCGTCGAGAAGCCGCTCCACGCGAAGGAGCACCGGATCCGCTGGACCGATCCCGAGTGGGATGGCCAGACCGCCGAGCAGTGGTATTATGTCCGGGTCATCCAGGACGACGACGAGATGGCCTGGTCGAGCCCGGTCTGGGTCCGGAAGCAGTAGCCCCCCAGCGGTCCCGGCCGGCGACGGAGGAGCCGAGCTCATGGCCGAGGATCGCGGCAGGAAATTCCGGAAGCGGGCGCTGCTCGCCTTCGCGTCGCTGACCGCCGTCTATCTCCTGCTGCTCATCCCCGATTTTCCCGCTCCTCCGCTTCCCGCCGGATCGCGCACCGCCTTCGCGTGGAACCAGGACGACCGGTGGAAGGACCTCGAAGCGCGCTTCACCGCCGCCCGGCGCCTTCCTCCGGCGGAACTTCAGGAGAACGTCCGCGCGGGGACGGCGCGGTTGAGGGATCTGATCGCCCGCGCGCGGGAAGGCCATCGGCCGGCCGGCGACCCTCTCTGGTCCGAGCTCGAGTCGCAGCTCTTCGCCCTCGGGTCCCACGTCGCGGCGCTGCCCGCGGACCTGCCGGCGTTCGCGGAGCTGGTGTTCTCGATGCGCGACGCGGTGAAGGAGCAGTCCGTCCGATGGGACATCCGGACTCCCGAGGCGAAGACCCGCCTCTACCGGCTCCTCTACGGCGGACGGGCGGCGCTCGAGGGAGCGCTGCTTCAGGCGCCGGAAGGAATCGTGCCGGCGCTCCTGAAGGGGCGCGACGAGCCGTCGGCATCGCCGTCGGCCGTGATCCGCGGCGTCCGGATCCACAGCGGCGACCTCCTGCTCTCGCGCGGCGCCGCTCCGACCTCGGCGCTCATCGCGCGCGGCAGCGACTTCCCGGGAAACTTCTCCCACGTGGCGCTGGTCCATGTCGACGACGCGACCTCCGCGGTCTCCGTCGTCGAGGCCCACATCGAGCGGGGCGTGGCGATCTCCACGGTGGAGGAATACCTGGCCGACCCCAAGCGCCGCGTGATGGTGCTCCGGCTTCGGGCGGACGCGCTCGCGCAGGATCCGAAGGCCGCCCATCGCGCGGCGGCGACCGGGCGCGCCGACGCGACGTCGCGGCATATTCCGTACGACTTCGCGATGGACTTCCGAGACCATTCCCGGATCTTCTGCTCGGAGGTCGCCTCGGCCGCCTACGAGCGCGTCGGCATCAACCTCTGGATGGGACTGTCGACCCTCTCCACGCCGGGGGTCTGCTCGTGGCTCTCGGCCCTCGGGGTGCGCAGCTTCCTGACGCAGGAGCCGTCCGACCTGGAATATGACCCGCAGCTCTGCGTCGTGGCGGAGTGGAGGGACCTGCAGGGCCTGTGGGAGGACCATCTCGACAACGCCGTGACGGAGGCGATGCTCGAGGAGGCGGAGCGCGGCGCCCCGATGGACCACCGGGGCGCGCTGCTTCCGATCGCGCGGGGCATGAAGGCGTACAGCTGGACGCTCAACGCGTTCGGCGCGGTGGGCCCGATCCCGGAAGGGATGAGCGCGACCGTCGCGCTTCGCCTGCAGTGGTATCGCTCGCGCCACGCCGCGATCAAGTCGGTGCTCGCCGAGCGGGCCAAAGCGTTCAAGACCGAGCGCGGCTACCCGCCCCCGTACTGGGAGCTGGTCCGGCTCGCGCGCGGCGTTCCCTAGGGAGGCACCACGGTGTTCTGCGCCATCCACCGCCATTCGGCGACCTTCGCGAACGGCCGATAGATGCCTGCCGTCGCCAGCGTGAGCAGCCATCCCAGCGCCCAGCGGCCGAAGTAGCCGCCGAACGTGCCGTTGAAGTTCACCCGATGGAGCTGGCCGTGCTTGTCGGGCACCATCATGTTGGCGTAGTCCCACTTCACCCACATCCACGTGATCACGCCGAACATCAGGCCGGCGGTCGCGAGCGACAGCGGGAGAAGCAGCAGCGTGAGGAGGAATCGGCCGAGCACCTCCTCACCGGAGCCGTGGAAGCCGAGCGACTGGTTGCCGCGGCCGGGCAGGATGCAGCTGCGGTAGAACGAGCGGCGATAGCGCGCGTAGACCCAGGGCAGACCGAGGCCCGCGGTGAGCCCCATCACCGCCAGGGTGATGAAGAGGTCCATGATCAGGATGCCCGGTTTGATCGTCACCTCGACGGGCTGCCCGTACATGCTCGTGTGCGTCATCCGGAACCGGCGGATGAGCGTGCCGGAGAATCCGACCGCGACGTGAAGAGCCGCCGCCGCGCCCCAGAGAACCGACCAGTGGCCCTTGGTGGGGACGCCGTGGTCGGTGACGTACTTGCTGACGACGCCGAACGGCGACGCGGCCAGCGCCAGCGCGACCGCGACGGCGCACGAGGCGATCAGCAGGAACCGGACCAGCACCAGCGGAAGGAGGCCGAGCGGGGACGCGTCGAACTCGTACTTGGCCGGCGCCCTCGCGGCCTGGACCGCCTTCCGCGCGACGACCGCGGTGGTCTTGCCGCAGTCGAAGCATTCGGTGCCGACGACGATCCACGCGTTGCAGCCGACGCAGTGTCCGAGCCCCGAATTGCAGACGGTGCAGCGGACGGCGGCTTCGGGGATCGAGCTTCCGCAGGACGGACAGTCCTTGAGCTGGGTGTCTGCGCCCATCATCCCCTCCTCGGCCCGCGCCGTGATTCATTCTACCCCGCTGCGGGCGGGAGAGCGCGGCCGCATCATTTCACGACGAGCGGCTTTTCCTCGATGGACGCGCGGCCGGACTTGTCGAACGGGCGGGGCATCGGCTGCGCGACCCCGTTCGCGTCGACGGTGCGGCTGCGGAAGACGTACTTCCCCGCCGGGAGCCCGGGAAGACGGGCGACCCAGTGGGCCTTCGTGAACGGGAGCGGCCAGCGCAGCGGCCGGCCCGTCGAGGGATCGATCTCCAGCGTGGCCGGCAGCTTCCCTTCCGGAAACTCTCCGCCCCAGCGCGTCGGAGCGGGAAGGATCTCCGCGTCCTTCCACGGCGCTTTCGCGAAGTACAGATCGTCGGCGGGCCACGGCTCGGCCGCGGGAGCGATCCAGACCTGGACCCGGGACAAGCCCGAGATCCCCACCTGGGCGAGTCCCGTCACCGGGATCGCCTCGTCCGCCTTTGCCTCCTTCGGCAGCGAGATCACCCGCGCGTAGGTCTTCAGGGGGCTGTCGAGGTCGTTGTTCCCGTCCGCGTACGTGTCGTTCGCGTGGAAGAGGTTCGTCAAGACGACGTGGGTGAGCCATTTCACCGACTTGAACCCGTAGGCTTCGGGGACCACGATGCGCACCGGACCGCCGCGCTCGGGCGTCAGGAATTTTCCGTTGAGCTTCGTGCAGAGAATGACCGGCGGAAGGCCGGGCGGATCCTCGAGCACGCGGCTGATGGACATCGAGCTGCGGAACATCTGCTTGGGGTCGTCGTTGTGGTAGCCGTAGTAGAACACCCGGCGCAGGTCCTCCTGGGGCTTCGTGAGCCACACGACGTCGCGAAGCGGGACGCCCTCCCAGAGGCCCATGCCGAGCGGCCGGCCGATGTTGTTGCAGGTCATCACCTTGAGGAACCGGACCGTCCGCTTCTCGGCCAGCTTCATCAGGCCGTCCCAGTCCAGCGCCGTCCCCTTCTCCTTGGTGAGCGGATTCCGGAGATCGGCCCTGTGGTCGGGATCGGAGATCACTTCCAGCTTCCACGTCTCCCGCGTGAGCCCCACCTGGACGAGCTTCTCGGGAGGCAGCTTGTGGGGCAGCGGATTGCCGCGCGAGACGTCGCGGAACTTCTCCTGCGGCGTCAGGTACGGGTCGGCGTCCTCGACCGCCCGAGCGAGGTCGGCCGTGTCCTGCGCGCCCACGGGAAGTCCGGCCCCGAGGGCCGCGGCGGCTGCCGCGCCGAAGCGGAGAAAGGATCGGCGGGAGGGTGTCATTTCGTTCCCCTGAAATACTACCCTCTGCCGGATTACCTTTCGGCGGGATTCCCGGTGGCGATTACCCGTCCCGCTGCATGGCCTCGCCGCAGCTGCAGCGCGGCACCTCGAAGCCCGAGCCGGGTTTTTCGCCGTGCGTGACCTGGATCTCGCACCCGCAGTGCATGCAACGCCACCGTTCGCCGCGCCTCATTCCCATACGTCCACCCCTTGGAAAGTACGCCCCTGCCGCTCCGGTAAGAGAGGGAGCCGCGGAGGCGTTCTGCGTGATGTGGAAACCCGAAATCCCGAATCCCGAATCCTGAATCCCGAAGGGCCCCCCCGGGGGACTCTACGGGAGGACCACGATCCGGATGCTGGTGGCCACCGACTCGTACCCGTTGTCGAGCAGGTAGCGCATCTCGTAGGTCCCCGGCTTGTCGGGCGCCTGGAGCCTCACCTGGCCGCGGTCGGCATCCGTCACGTACTTCCAGCTGAGGAAGTCCTCGTTCTTCGCGCCGGCCACGTAGAGCCCGATCCAGTCCTGCGGGGTGCGCCGACCCGAAAGCAGCGCCCAGCTGGCGGGGATCTCGCCGCCGGCTTTCACGGAGGTCGTCCCGCTCTGCAGGTCCACGAGGGGACGGGCCGACGGTTCCTCGTAGACGCGGAACGGGTTGCTCGCGGCGATCGAGGTCGCATCATCCTCGAGGACGTACCGGAACTCGTAGGTTCCCGCCGCGCGCGGCGCCTTGAACTCGTACTCGGCGCCCTCGTGGACCATGAGATACGCGGAGGTGCTCCCGACCTTCGCGCCGGCGACGTAGAGACCGATCCACTGGCGCGGCGAGGCCTTCCCCGACAGCACCATGCAGGTGACCTTGACGGGCGCCCCGGAGGCGACGTCGCTGGGCCCGGCGAGGAGCTGGACGGCCGGCGGTGCGGCGAGGACCGCCGGAACGGGGAGTGGCGCGGAGACGACGATGGGCGCCGGGTCGGCGTCCGTCCGCGAAACCAGCACGATCTGCGGCTCCGACGTCACCGTCCGCTCGACGACCTGGGTGCGGACCACCGGCGCGGGCTTCCGCAGGAGCAGCGCGGCGTTGAGAAGCATGGAAAGAGCCAGCGCGAGGCCCAGCAGCTTCTTCATATCCTATTTGACGCGGGACCAAGTCCGCGGGCTCGACGGAGCAAAAAAAAATCCTCCCGTTGCCGGGAGGATTCCTTTTGAAATCGGGTTTACAGGGCCGCGCGCTTCGCGGTATCGCCGAACTGGACCGCCTTGACCTTCATGCGGTCGAACATCGAGAGGAAGAGGGAGCACATCGGCTGACCCTGCATCTTCAGGAACCGGCCGCTGACCAGCGTGCCGCCGCCCTTGCCGGCCAGGATCACCGGCAGGTCGTCGTGGTTGTGGCGGTTGCCGTCGGAGAGCGCGCCGCCGTAGACGATCATTGAGTTGTCGAGGATCGTGCCGCGCTCCTCCTTCACCGAATTGAGCTTCTCGAGGAAGCCGGCGAAAAGCTCCATGTAATACTTGTCGATCTTCTTGATCTTGTCCTGCTTGGCCTTGTCGCCCGCATGGTGCGAGAGCGTGTGGTGGCCTTCCGTGACGCCGACTGAGGGGAACGTCCGGTTGCTCCCGGAGTTCGCCAGCATGAACGTCGCGACGCGCGTCGAGTCGGTCTGGAACGCCGCCGCGAGGATCTCGCACAGGACGCGGATGTGTTCGCCGTGGTCGGCCGAGGCCCCCGCGGGAAGCTCGATGTTCGGAGGCGGGTTCGCCGCGGCCTTCTCGGCGCCCTGGACCTGCTTCTCGATCGCGCGGAGCCCCTCGAGATACTCGTCGAGCTTCTGCTGGTCGCTCACCCCGAGGCGGCCGCGCAGCCGCTTCGAATCCTCGTTCACCATGTCGAGGATGGACCGGGTGTAGGAGGCCTCGCGGGCGATCTCGGCCTCCGACGCGCGGGCCCGGGGATCGCCGAAGAGGCGGATGAACAGGTTGCGCGGGCTGGTCTCCTTGGCGTTGGGCTGGCTGCCGGTGCGCCAGGAGATGTTGGACGAATAGGCGCAGCTGTAGCCCGAGTCGCAGTTGCCCGACTGGGCGCCGCCGTCGGTGCCGAGCTCGAGCGACGGGAACCGCGTCTCGCTGCCGATCTGCTGGGCGATGATCTGGTCCGCCGAGGGGCCGACCATGATGTCCTTGCCGTCGGTCTTCTTGGGGTGCATGCCCGTGAGGTACGTGCCGCCGTCGCGGGCGTGGTCGCCGGCGCCGTCGCCGAGCCCTTCGGCGTTCTTGTGGGCGAGGCCGGTGATGTGGTTGATGTAGCCCGCGATCTTCTTCAGGGGCTCGAGGGTCTCCGGCAGGCCCGGCGTCTTGGGCTGACGCCACGCGTCCATGTTCGCCCCGACGGGCATGTAGAAGAACGCCGCGCGGATCGGCGCCTTCGCCGCCGGCGCCGCCAGCAGCGTCCTCGGAAGCATCGCCTCGAGGAACGGAAGCGCGATCGCGGCGCCCGTGCCGCGCAGCATCGTCCGCCGGGAGATCTGCAGGTTTCTCATTTCTTCCCTCGATCCTTCTGCCGATTGAGGAACGGGTAGCTCTTCACGACCTCGACCATCAGCGTCGTCATGGAGTAGTCGTTCTTCGCGCAGGCGTCGGCGATGGTCTTGACGACCGCCCCGTCGTAATACTCTACCCCCCGGCCGAGCGCGAACGTGAGCATCTTCTCCGTAAATCCTTCGACGAACTCGTTCTTCTTCGACCAGAGGAGTTTCTTGAGCTCCAGGACCCCGTTGACCTTCTTGCCGTCGGGGAAATCCGCGGTGGTGTCGATCGGCTTCCCCTGGTCGGTGTCGCGCCACGCGCCGATGGCGTCGTAGTTCTCGAGCGCGAACCCGATCGGGTCCATCCGCTTGTGGCACGAGGCGCAGTTGGGGTCGGTCCGGTGCTTCTCCATCCGCTGCCGGAGGGGGAGCTTCAGGTTCTCGGGGTCGTCCTTCAGGTTGGCGGCGTCGGGGATCGGCGGAGGCGGCGGCGTCGCGAGGATCGTCTCGAGCACCCACTTGCCGCGCTTCACGAGGCTCGTGCGGTCGGGATCCGACGTGGCCGCCAGCACCGCGCCCATCGTGAGCACGCCTCCGCGGCGCGGATCGGTGAGCTTCACCTTCTGGAACCCGGAGCCGCCCGGGCTGGGCAGCCCGTAGTGGCGCGCCAGGCGGTCGTTGAGGAAGGTGAAATTGACGTCGACGAACACCAGGATCGTGAAGTCCTGCGTCATCACCTCGTGGAAGAAGAGGACCGCCTCCTGGACCATGTCCTTCTTGAGCGCCGCGTCGATGCCGGGGAACTTCGCCGCATCGAACCGCATGTCCTCGAGGCGCCGGATCTGGAGCCACTGCGGGGCGAAGTTCTCGGCGAGCGAGTAGGACTTCGGATCCTCCACCATCCGGCGGGTCTGGGCATCCAGGACCTTCGGGTCGAGCAGCTTGCCGCTCTTGGCCGCGTCGAGCAGCTCGTCGTCGGGCATGCTGCTCCAGAGGAAGTACGACATCCGGCTGGCGACCTCGTAGGCGCCGAGGGGATAGGTGTCGGCGCCCTGCTCGACCTCGACCCGGAAGAGGAAGTGGGGCGAGATCAGCAGGCCGCGGACCGGCAGCTTCATCGCCTTCTCGAAGTCGCCGCCCTCGGTCTTCTCGCCGACGTCGTAGAGTTTGAGCAGCCGCTCGATCTCGTCGTTCTGGGGCGGACGGCGGAACGCGCGGAACTCCAGCTTGGTCAGGACTTCCTTGGCGAAGTCGCGCGGCGCCTTCGGCTTGGCTCCCGCGGCGTCGGGCGTCGCGCCGGGCCGCGTGATGAAGATGTGCTTGTCCTTTTCCTTCCCCGTCACCGCCTGCTCGGCGATCTTCTTCGCCGCGGCGAGGTACTTCTCGAAGAGCAGCGGCGGCATCGAGAGAACGTCGCCGATGTTGTCGAAGCCGTAGCCGATGTCGTCGGACGGGAAGTCGCCGACGGGGTTGAAGTCGACCCCCAGCAGGTCCCGGACCGTGTTCCGGTACTCGGTGCGGTTGAGCCGGCGCGCGACGACGCGGCCCGCGACCTTCGGCGCGTTGAGGTCGACCTTGTTGAGCGCCGCCCGGACGAACTGCGTGAGCGTGTCGCGCTCCTCCTGGGTCGGCTGGGGCTGCGCGTCGTCGGGCGGCATCTCCTTGGTGAGGGTCTTGTTGAGGACTTCCTTCCAGATCTTCCGGTTGCCCCGGATGGCCGCCTCGGAGGAGAAGTTCGCGAGGTTGAGGTCGGCCTTGGGCTTGGCGCCGGTGCCGTGGCACTTGTAGCAGTACTTGCTCAGGAGGGGCTGGATCTTCGCGAAGGAGTCCTGGGAGGGAGGCGCCGTCTGCGGATGGAGCGACGACGCGCCGATCGCGCCGGAAAGCAGCGCGACGAACACGCCGGAGGACAGGATGTGGTGACGATTGAGCACGCGGACCCGCTCCAATAACCGGCTCGCCTATTACCTTATATGCACAACGAAAACCGGGAGTTTTGGCTATTCAGGATTTGAATCCCCGGGAGAATTAAACGGCGGGAAGGCCGGGCTAACGGAAAAGTTAGCCGGCGTCCTTGTCGTCGAGCGCGACCATGCGGGCGACGCCTTCCACGAGACGGCGGCGCGTGTGCTGTCCGACCATGTCCTTCGCGTCGCGGACGCGGACCCAGCGCTGCTCGACGATCTCCTCGCGGGCGCCGGCAAGTTTGCCGCGGGCGCGGACCGCGTAGACCCGGACGACGGACCCGTCCTCGCGCCGGTAGCGGCCGGTGAGACGGCCCACCCGGGCGTGCAGGCCGGTTTCCTCCCGGACCTCACGGATCACCGCCTGGGCGGGAGTTTCGCCCGGCTCGAGGCGGCCGCCGGGGAGCTGCCAGTTGCTTTTGTCGCGGGCTTTCACGAGGAGGACGTGGCGGGAGTGCAGGATGATGGCGAACGCGGAGTCGGTTCGATCCATGTTCCCCCTTCGTTGCCCATATTATGTCACATCTCCCCGTCGAAAGAGGAAAAAATGGGTTCTCAGCGCCGTTCACCGGGCATGAGAACGAGCGTGCCGAAGTTGTTGAGCTGCGTGCGCGTCTTCGGTCCGCCCGACCACCAGTCTTCGTGGTGGAACGAGCCGAAGTTGCCCCTGCCGCGCTCCTTCTCGTCGAGGTCTCCGACGGCGAGGTTCAATCCCAGACGGGTCTCGCCGAGCGACGGACTCCAGAAGACGCCGGGGTTCACTTCGAGGCACGGGTTGGGCCGGATCATCCATTCGATCACGTACCCTCTGCCGCCCGGCAGCGGCTTGGCCGCTCCCTTCATGGCCCCGCTCCGGATCCACCCCTGGTAGGTCTCCCACGCCTTGGGATCGGATCGCGGCTCGCCTTCGAGCAGGCCGCCGGTGCCGACGCCGCCGAGGCGCGACTTGGTCAGATTGCAGACCATCTGCCAGGACGAGCCGTCGCCCCTGGCATTGAGCCGGTCCGGCTCGTCGCCGGTCGGCCGGGAGTTGATGAGGATCTCGATCTCGTCCCCGAACCACGGATAGCCCTCACGGGTGAGCTCGTGAGCGCGGGGGTTCTCCTCGGGAAGCCAGCGGGGCGTGTCGATGCCGTAGAGGACGTCGTCCTCGACGCGGAACGCGAAGTAGAGGTTCTCCCCGTCGTGCTTGACCCATCCCTGGAGGGAGAGGTCGCGGTCGTCGGTGGTCGGCGAGAAGGTGTGGATCCAGCCGCGGCAGCCGATGAAGGTCGTGGCGTCGTCCCACTCGCCCGGCGAGATCTCGCCGTCGACGACCGGGGTCGATCCGCGCCACGCGCGCATCACCGGCTTCGGCCCGGTCCGGTCGTCGGTCTCCACCGGCGGGCGCGTCGCGCACGCCGCAAGCAGCACGATCGCGGCTGCGGCTTGCCTCATTCTCATTCTCGTGCTCATTCTCTTTAAAATGAAAAACCCCCCGGCGGGTTGCGCCGGGGGGTTTTTTGAGAACTAGTAGACGAAGAGCATTTCCCGGTACTTCGGCAGCGGCCAGAGCTGGTCGTCGACGAGCAACTCGAGGGCGTCCGCCGCTTCGCGCACCTTGCCCATCGCGGTGACGACGCCGTCCCGCATGTGCTTGGCGTGCTTGGTGTGATCTCCGTTGGAGCTGTCCTCGGCGCGCTCCTTGTCGAGCTCCTCGACCGCTTCCTGCAGGGACTCGGTGAGCTCGGCCACTTCCTTCAGCACGCCTTCGACGGCCTTCGTCGACGCGCTCTTCGAGGCGGCCTTCGTCGCGTTGATCGTCTCGGCCAGCTGATGCTGGTACTTCAGGGCCGCCGGCAGGACCTGCTGGCGCGCGATGTTGGACGTCGTGAGCGCCTCGATGTTGATCGTCTTGATGTAGTTCTCCAGCATGATCGTGTGGCGGCTGGAAACCTCTTCCTCGTTGAGCACGCCGTAATCGGAGAGGAGCTTCACGACGTCCTTGTCGTGGAGCACCTGGACCGCGTCGACGGTGTTCTTGAGGTTGGGCAGGCCGCGCTTCGCGGCTTCGTCATGCCACTCCTTGGTGTAATTGTCGCCGTTCCAGATGACCTTCAGGTTCGCGGCGAGGGTCTCCTTCACGACCGCGTTGATCGCGGCGTGGAGGTCCTTGCCGCCCTTGAGCTTCTTCTCGAGCTCGGTCGCGACGTAGTCGAGCGACTCCGCGACGATGGTGTTGAGATAGGTGTTGGGCCGGGCGATGGCCTGAGAGCCGCCCACCGCGCGGAACTCGAACTTGTTGCCCGTGAAGGCGAAGGGCGACGTGCGGTTGCGGTCCGAGGCGTCGCGGGGCAGCGTCGGGAGCGTGGAGACGCCGATGTCGAGCGTTCCGCCGACGCGGCTCTTGCCCTTGGCGCCCTTCACAATGGCGTCGACGACGTCCTGGAGCTTCTCGCCCAGGTACACGCTGATGATGGCGGGAGGCGCTTCGTTCGCGCCGAGGCGGTGGTCGTTGCCCGATTGCGCGATGCCCACGCGGAGCAGCTTGGCCCAGATGTTCACCGCACGGACGACGACCGAGAGGAAGACCAGGAACTGGGCGTTCTCCTCGGGGGTGTGGCCGGGCTCGAGGAGGTTCTCGCCCTTGTCGGTCGCCATCGACCAGTTGTTGTGCTTGCCCGAGCCGTTCACGCCGGCGAAGGGCTTCTCGTGGAAGAGGGCCTGGAGGCCGTGCTTGTTGGCGACCTGCCGGAACATCTCCATGACGACCATGTTGTGGTCGCTCGCGACCTGCGAGGTCTCGAAGATCGGCGCGACTTCGAACTGCGCGGGCGCCACCTCGTTGTGACGGGTCTTGAGGGGGATGCCCAGCTTGTAGCACTCGTACTCGACTTCGTTCATGAACGCGAGGATGCGGGGACGGATCGAGCCGAAGTAGTGGTCTTCCATCTCCTGGCCCTTCGGGGGCTTCGCGCCGAAGAGCGTGCGGCCCGCCGCGATGAGGTCGGGGCGCTGCAGGTAGAAGTTCCGGTCGATCAGGAAGTACTCCTGCTCGGGGCCGACGGTCGAGTGGACGCGGTTGACCTCCTTGCCCAGGATCTTGAGGAGGCGGACCGCCTGCTTCGAAAGCGCGTCGATCGAGCGGAGGAGCGGGGTCTTCTCGTCCAGGGCCTCGCCCTTCCAGCCGCAGAACGCGGTGGGGATGACGAGGGTCTTGCCGTTCACGC
>Ga0134121_10001533_pt1 | contig 21668 bp, 16 predicted proteins | sample KB301_FD_96463 | JGI IMG/M metagenome (GOLD analysis project Ga0134121, IMG submission 96463) | Terrestrial soil microbial communities without Nitrogen fertilizer from Kellogg Biological Station, Michigan, USA - KB3-0-1 | ecosystem: Environmental > Terrestrial > Soil > Unclassified ... | reverse complement strand
TACTTCCCCCCTGCCTCTCAGACCGGACATTTCATTTGCTACAACCACCGGACAGATCATTTGCTACCGACAGTTTTGCGATCTGCTTCTTGACCGGCATCGTGTTCGGCTCTATACCTGCCTTCCAGATTTCCAAAACGAACGTCAATGACAACCTGAAGGAAGGGAGTCGTCAAACGACCGGCGGATCGCGTTCGCGCCGCACCGCAGCCGCCTTACTCGTAGCGGAAATCGCCTTGACGGTAATGCTGATCGCGGAATCCGGCGTATTGCTTCGAAATTTTCTGCAGGAGGTTCATTTCGACAGCGGCATAGACACCAGGAGTCTAATCACGGCGAGATTGGATCTGCCCTATTCCACCTACCCAAGGCTGGAGCGTGCTGCGTTGCTGGAAAACCTGGTGGAACGCTTTCAGCGGCCGGACCGCCCCACGACCTTCGCCTTTGCTGCGCCGCTGGAAGGAACATGGAACATGCCTCTGGAACTTGGGGATCGCAATGTAGCCGACGCCGCCGGGAACCTGCCTTGGGCCCACACGTTGCCCGTGGGAAACAATTACTTCAGCGCGTTGAACGTCAAGATTGTCCGCGGACGCAACTTTGAAGCGAGAGACGGCCGTCCCGGCGCAGAAGTCGTGATCGTGAATCAACGGTTCGCTCGGGAGTACTGGCCTTCCCAGGATCCCCTCGGAAAACGGTTGCGGCTCACTCTCGCACCTGGCCTCGAAAAAACGCCGTGGCTCACGGTGGTGGGTGTAAGTTCGGACGTTGTTCAGAGAGGCAGCGTTCAGTCTGGAGCCGATTCTGCGGTTTATGTTCCGTATCGGGTGAATCCGACGGGAGGTCCGGCCGTCATTCTCGTACGCAGCGCGCAAACCGAGGCGACCGCCGGCGAACTCCGCACGGAACTAGGGAAGATCGACCCGGATCTTGCGCCGTACAGCATCGTGACTTTTGACGAGGTGCGACGTCAGGCGAACTGGGGCAACCAATTCTTTGCAACGTTAGTTGGGATGCTTTCGCTGATGGCTCTGGTGATGGCATCCGTCGGCCTTTATGGCGTAACGGCTCACGGCGTGAATCAGCGCACACGGGAGATCGGTATTCGTTCAGCGCTGGGAGCATCGCGCTTCCGCGTCGTCTGGATGATCTTCAGGCAATCTCTGCCGCGCATTCTTATCGGACTGGTGATCGGTCTTGCGGGCGGAGCACTACTGAACCGGCTCACTACAAGCTTTGTGATCGTGGTCGTGGATTCGAAGGATCCCGTGATCTTCCTGTCGACGGTCCTGATCCTTATGGTCGTGACGACTGTTGCCGTTTTGATACCTGCCCTGCGGGCCGCACGGCTCGATCCTTGCGACGCTCTGCGGTCGGAATAATCGTTCGCTAGTTCTTCGGCATCACCACGACGAATCGCTGGCCGTCTCGACTGACGTTTTTCGCCGAACCTGTACCCGGCCCTCGGAACAAAACCTTCGGGCCTGGGGCAGCGGACACTCCAACGGCCATCGTGAGCGAGTCATTCATATCGCCCTTCCGGTAGTACAGTTCCTGCCCATCTGCCCGCCATGAAACGATGGAAGAGATTCCGTCTTTCGTTAGTTGCTTCTTACTCTCCCCGACCATCTTGCCAGACGCCGGATCAAACGACCGTACGTATAACTCACCCCGGTCCGTTTCCGTGGAGAGATAGGCGATCGACCGGCCATCCGGGGAAAACCGTCCACCGAATGCAAAGTATTCCTCTCTCAACACTTCAACGGCCTGCCGCGTCGCGTCATTGCCCGTCAGAGGTAAGATCAAGAGCACGCCGCCGGAATCGAAGGAAAGGAATTTTCCATCGGGTGTGATGTCGTTGATGTTTACGGGAGCGCCTGGCGTGTACCGGTAGATCATTTCCTCACTACCGGCTCCATCCGCCGCCTTGCGCATGATCGTATTGAATCCGCCAGGTTGGTTGACCACGTAAAGAATCTGTTTGCCGTCCGGGGACCAGAGCATCGGCCCGATTTGGCCGCTTGCCAGTAGAGAGCCCTTGCCTGTAGCAACATCGAATATCCAGAGTTCGGTGTTGCCCACTGTTTCGGGCGCTTTGCGAACCACCACTCGCGAAGCGTCGGGCGAAAACGTGGCGTCGGAGTAGCGGCCCGGATCACTCACCGTTTTCAGCGGCTTTCCTTGACGATCGAGAATGGTGATCTGCGGGAGTGGAGGCGGTGGCGGAGGAGTCCTGGGCACGGCAAGGAGGAAGCGCTCGCCATCCCGGCTCATCGCTGCGAGCGGGCCAATGCCCTGGCCGGCCGGAAACGCTTCCGGCACTTTAAACAGCACTCTGGGCTGATCAAACTCAAACCCGGAATCCGTGCGCACGTTCACAACCATGAAGGACCGGTCGAGTGAGAGATAGTACAATTCCCGGCCATCTGCCCGCCAAAAGACCGGACCGGTGCCGCCGTCGGTCGACACCTGCCACTTGTCTGCGCCTGGGCCCGAAGGATCGAATCGTCTGACCCAGATTTGATCCTTTCCGGACTCGTTCGAACGAAAAGCCACAAAACGATTGTTGGGAGACAAGTGGGCGGCCAGCATTGGGAATTGCGATCGGGCGATCTCAACGGGTTTTTGTTCTCCCGAGAGTGGCAACGCAAACTCGATGTTCCCGCCCAGTTGCGAGGAATAGTAGGTCAAGTACCGTCCGTCCGCCGTCCACTCTTGAAGAGTAATGCCCGCTCCGTTGAGTCGATAAACGAGTTCCTCGGAGCCCGTACCGTCAGACGCTTTTCGGTAGATGGCTTCTGTCCCATTTCGCGAGACAACATAGGCGACCTGCTTTCCGTCCGAGGACCAAACCGGAGTGCGCGGAGCCTCCTCCCGCTTGTTCGATGTAATTTGCGTGCCCTTGCCTGTGGCGACATCGAAGACCCAAACGTCGGCAGTTCCCTTGAGCGGGTCGGCCCTGAGCATCGTCAGCCGAGTCTGATCAGGTGACAGAGCCACATTGTTGTAGAATCCGCGCTCTCCAACGGTTCCCACGGCCTTGCCCTGGCGGTCAAACAGGGTAAGCATCCTCGCGTTTGGATCGTCAGGACCGGGCGTGGAGTCCGGCCTTGGGATCAGGAAGCGCTGGCCATCGCGGGAAACAGCGAACACATGATAGTTACTGGAGTGATTCAGGTTTACATAGCCCGAGTCAAAGAGCGCATGCGGCGCACCGGCTTGAATAGTGGATCCATTCACGTTGATGTCCGCGGCCATCATTTGGCCGTTGGACAAGGTGCTCAAGAAATACAGCTCTTTTCCATCGCCACGCCATCGAGCAAAAAAGCCTCCCTCTTTTGAGACTTGCACCTCACGGGAACCCGTGGGGAAGGCTTTCACGTAGATCTCTGCTCGGCCAGCGAAGTTGTTGTACGCGACCCATTTCCCATCCGGCGAGATTTGCGCGTGCGTTGTCGGACCCGCCGACAGTTGGAATGGCTTCCGATCTCCGGTCAAAGGAAGAATCCATTGGATGTTTCCAGGAGTCCAATAAACGAGGTAACGCCCGTCGGGGGACCAACTCATCGGGACCTTGGTCGTTTCCGACTCGATGAGCAACTCTTCGGCGCCCGTGCCGTCAGCCCGCTTCACATAGAGCCCGCCCTTGCCGTTGCGCAGAGAACCGAACACGACTCGGGTTCCATCAGGCGACCATACGGGCATGATGTTCTCAACCTTGCCCGAACCGTCGCCTGCGAGACGTTTACCTGGGCCCGCTCCAGACTCAAAGAGCCACACATCGCCGCCGCCATTGCGGCCAGGATCAGTTTCATCGTGGCGGTGCACCACGAACCGTTTCCCGTCCGGCGCTAAGTCCGGCCCTCGATAGGGGCCGCCGGGACCAACCGTTTCCAGGACCTTTCCGGATCGATCGACCCAGGTCATTTGCAGGTTCTGCGCCTGAGCCGCCGGTGTCCACAATAACGCGGCGCACAGCAGAACCGCTGCGATAACGAATGCCGTCTTCATGGCGAAACCTCCAGAACCCAGCGTCAGCAGTTCTCCGGACACAGCGAAATAACTTTGCCATCCGGTAACGTGATGTTCCGCAGTAGCCCGGACAGCGAGCCGTCTCTGGCCCGGCTGACTTCGAACTTCACGGTTTTGCCAAGCGCATTTTCGAAATCGGCCCTACTGGTGTCGCGGGTTCGGAAGAAGATAGGCGCCGGCCCCTCGGCCTTCCAGGCTTCGGTTTGGCCGCTGTCCCTTTTGGCGCTCACGTCAATGTAGATATGTGGATTTCTCCAATCGACCTTCGTGAGCGTGCCGGACAATGTCACGCGGTCGTTGAAGTCGAATATGGCCGACATATTGTGGTGTGCGGACGCGGTTGCGGTCAGCAGTGTAGTGGCAAGAACGACTAGAACACTTATTCGAACGATCATCGAAGAACTCCTGGTTTTGTGCAGTTCACAATCTATACGGTCAGACGATCGGAATATTAACGGGATTATCGCAGCAAGGCCGCAGATCTCCAAAGCGAACCTCGATCAGCGTCGCCAGCACGTTCAGCAAGGGGCCCTCTTCCAGCGACAGGTTCTTTTTCACCGCCAGCCTGTCCAAGATGACATGACGAAACATTTAGAACTTCTCGCGGACTCTCAGATAGCTCGCAAAGCGCGGCAAACCGTTTTTCGTCAACCCACGATAGGTGAAGGTAATCACGGTGCCGACAGCCGGAGGATTGGCGCGCACGGCATCGGTAAAGCCCGTGCCAATTTGAAAGCGCTTGCCGTCAGCCATCTCGACCTGCAGCGCGCCCATCATACCGGCGTATTTACCCTTGCCGGGCACGTGGGCGATCACTGTGGCTTCGGCGTCTTCGAGCGGTTTCAGTTTGAGCAGGGCGTCGCTGCGACCGGTGATGTAAGGCGCATCGGCCAAATGAAGCATCAAGCCTTCGCCGCCCGCGTGTACCACTTCGTTCAGTTTGCGTTTCAGCGCGGCATTGTCAGCCAGACGAAACTGCTCGACCGCGACGAGTTGGGGCCAGTTGGCGGTGGCGATGATCTGTTTGATCTGCTGATAGCGTTGTTCAAACTTGCCCGGTGCGTCGGGCAGTTCAAAGATCATGTATTTGATTTGCCGCCACTCCTCATCCTGCGGTGTCGTTTTGCGCACATAGCCAGAAAGCTGCTCGAACTGTCCGCGCCCCAACCACAACTCACCATCCAGAGGGCGCAGTGGCAGCTTGGCGATAAACCAGACTGGCGCATTGAACGCGTTTCCGCTGCGTGAACGTAGAGTTTTGCCGTCCCACCACGCACGCACCCCATCATACTTTTCGCTCACGAGATAGGGCGCCGGATCAATCGCAGCGTTGGCGACATTCGCCAGCAAGGCGCGCGGCGCGTTGGCGCTGTCTGATTGAGCGTGAGCAAGCTGCGCGAACAGCAAGCAGATTGCGCAGATAGCAATGCGAATGGCCGTAAAGCGAATGATTGGCTTCATAGAAATGGCTCCTGAGATGGCGAATGGTTTCTCCTCGCTGAATCAGTGAAGTGCTGACCCCGAGCAAGGAACGTCTCCAGGTGGTCCGCGAGCACTGATAAAGCACCGTCTCTTCGGGCCGGCGCGGACGATAGGACTTTCCCGGGTGACAACCTCAGAAAATACCGGATCCCGCTCCGCCAGACTCTTCACGGAACCCAGCGCACGCAGGCCGCTTGCCTTCCGCCGATTTCTTAATAATCAATCACTTGTAACCGGCGGTATCTCGAAACGTCGCGGAAAAGACGACAATCCTTTCCGCGTTTTCCCTGAAGAATCTCGCAGGCTTACCGGTCAAGGCAGACTCGAAGCTGTCGGAAAGAGCCTAATGGTGTTTGGCGGCCGCCACCCAGCAGGCGCGGATCCATGCGGCCGAGGATAGGCGTTTTAAGCGAGGTGCGCCAAGCAGGATCGATGAGTCTGATGAGTTTCCGGCCAATTTGAGGGCGCTCGACTTGTCGCGGCGTCTTATTAAGGGGATGGACTAACCGCTGTCGCGGAGGGGGACCCCCGCAAGACGTGCCGATTCTCGCCATCAGCTTTCCGAAACTCTGGCGTTAGCTGAGGATTCCGCTAAGATCCAGCACGAAGCCCTTGAGGAGTGGCTCGCCGGAAACGCTACGCGGACGGTCAAGAATCTCGACTGTGGTTTTCGAGCGATAGATGTGGACCTTTTTCTCCAGCGGATCGATCAGCCAGCCGAGTTGCGCGCCACAATGCAGATACTCTCTCATCTTCTCCTGCAACACCTCCAACGAGTCGGTCTCCGAACGCAATTCGACAACGAAGTCCGGGCAGATCGGAGCGAATATCTTTCGCTGCTTTTTCGGCACAGCCTCCCAGCGATTGCGTCGCATCCAGGAAAGATCGGGTGAGCGCTTGGCACCATTTGGAAGCTTGAAGGCTGTGGAAGAGTCAAACCCGACTCCGGTGCCGTCCGCTTCAGCCCAGGCGCCGAATCTCGTCGTAAGTTTGAAATTGCGGTTTCCACCTTCGCTACCCACGGGCGACATAATGATCACCTCACCACCGCTGGTCATCTCGATTCGCAAATCACGGTTGATTTGGCAGAACTTGAAGAACTCACCATCGGTCAGATGCTCTTTGAGCGGTCCGAGACGAACCACAAGAACATCCGCCTTTTGCGGTACCACACGCTTGTTCTTGTTCGGCGAAGTCAGAATAGCGCTCATGGATTCCTTCCTGTCTGTCCTGAAGAAGCGGGCACAAAAGAATTATACGCGTTGAATGCCGACGTTAAGCGTGAACCATCAGGAATTGGCCATTACCGTTGATCTCGCCGTCACAACTCGCGAAGTTCGATACAAACCAGATTATTTGAAAGCGCCAGATACGGCGGAGCTTTTGAAAATCAAATCCGTAGTCGAGATCTTTGATATCAGGATAACTGTCGTCGAAGTTGTGCAGCCATTGCTGCAGGGGCCTGGAATAGATCAGCGGGTCGGGAAGCTCCAATCCGTGGATGTACGCTTCTCCGGGTCTATCGCCGTCGTCTGTCGGTCTGTCGGTGGTAGTGTCCTAATTTGTAGGACACTACCCTGTCGGTAGCAGTCTTGCTACCAGCGCGAGTTGTGTGCTAGCGTCCGGGCGACTGCCCTGCGAACAATGACGATCACATTAGAAAATTGGTGCCGCCGCGTGCGAACTGGCGCTGTGGCGGCAGTCTGTGCGTTGCTCCTGCTGCCCCGTGGAAGCGGCCTCAGACCTGAGGAGGCTGCAGCGTCGCAGGTTGCCGCGGCGCAATCAGGCGCGCTCGAGATCCTGGAGGTGCGCCCCTCGTTTTTCGTGATTGCCGGCGCCGCCTCGAACATCGGCGTGCAGGTGGGGGAAGACGGCATCGTTCTGGTGGACGCGGGGTCGGCTGCTGGCGCCCCGGCTGTGCTGGCCGCGATCAAGCGGATCTCACCCAAACCCATTCGCTACATTATCGATACGAGGCCCGACGCCGATCATGTGGGCGGCAACGAAGCGCTCTCGAAGGCTGGTGAAAAACTCTTCAGCGGCGGCACACGGGCCGCGGGAGAGGCGCTGGCCCCAATCGTTTCGGTCGAGAGCGTGTTGCAGTACATGACGAGCCTCCCGGCTGGCGCGTTGCCGACCGAGGTCTTCCACTATGCGCGCAAGTACATGTACCTGAATGGCGAGGCGATCGAAGTGCTAAGCCAGCCCGCAGCGCACACCGATGGTGACGCCTTTGCGTTCTTCAGACGGTCCGATGTCGTCATGGCGGGCGACGTGCTCGATACGCGGCGGTTTCCTGTTATCGACGTGGCTCGCGGCGGAAGCATCCAGGGTGAGATCGCAGCGCTCGACCGGCTTGTCGGGCTTGCCGTCCCCTCGGTTCCCGTTGTGAGTCGCGAGGCCGGCACGATCGTCGTCCCTGGGCACGGTCGTCTTTGCGAGCAATACGACGTCGTGGAGTACAGAGATATGGTCACGATCATTCGAGACCGGGTTCGGGACCTCGTCAAGAAGGGGCGGTCACTCGCCGAAGTCCAGGCGGCTCAACCGGCAAAAGGCTATATGGGACGGTACGGTAATCCAGGCGGCGCCTGGACAACGGAGCGCTTCATCGAGGCCGTGTACCAGAGCCTCGTTGGGGAAAAACCTTGAGGATCTTGAGAATAGGGCCGGCAGCCGCAGCCGCTGTACTTCTCCTGGTGCTTACAGGACCGGCAGACATCCGGGCTTAGCGCGGCGGCGCCGCCGCGCGGCCGGCACGAGACGCAGCGCCGATCGACCTCACTGGCTACTGGGTTTCGTACGTTACCGAAAACTGGCGTTACCGGATGGTGACACCCGCGAAGGGCGAGTACCGCCGCATTCCGGCGTCGCCCGCCGCTCTGCCGATCATCAATGCGTGGGATCCGGCCGCCGACGAGCGGGCGGGCAATGCGTGCAAGTCCTACGGCGCGGCCGCCATCATGAGCGTGCCCACGCGGCTGCATATCACCTGGCAGGATGCCGACACGCTGCGCATCGAGACGGATGCAGGCATGCAGACTCGACTGCTCCATTTCGTTCCTGCTTCCGTACCGGTTTCCGCATCCGTTTCTACCTCGGGGCCTCCCAGCTGGCAGGGTGACTCGACCGCGACATGGGAACGCGCCACGGGACCGGACGGCGGCGGCAGCCTGCGCGTAGTCACCTCGAACCTGCGAGCCGGTTATCTCCGGAAGAACGGCGTGCCCTACGGTGAGCGCACGACGCTGACCGAGCACTTCGACGTCACCACGCTGCCCGACGGGGGCAAGCTCCTGCTCGTCACCAGCATCGTCGAAGACCCGGTGTACCTTACCGGACCCTACGTCGTCAGCCCGCACTTCAAGAAAGAAACCGACGGATCCAAATGGGAGCCCACGCCATGCTCATCCACCTGGTAGCGCGCCGCGCAATCCCCGCTCTCCTGTTCGTCGTTCTCGCGGCGAACGAGGCCTGGGCGCAATTCGACTTTGTCGGGTCCTGGGCTCCGCTCGGGACCGAGGATGTGCAGAACGACTCGGTGCCGGTGGACTACCTCGGTCTCGCACTCACCGATGAAGGCCGCTCCCGGGCGCTCTCCTACAGGGAGTCTCAGAAGTCGATGATCGAGCGTCAGTGCGTGGGATGGGGGGCGGCGTATGTTGTGCTCGGCCCCTTTGGCCTTCGAGTGTCGAGCCAGACTGATCCGGTGACGAATCGCGTCATGTCGTTTACGATCGCAGCATGGGAAGACTGGAGCGAAATGGTCATCTTGATGGATGACCGCCCACGGCCTTCCGAGAACGCGCTCCACACGCAGGCCGGCTTCACGCTGGGCCGTTGGGAAGGCGGCGCCCTCACAGCGCGGACCACTCACGTGAAGGCGGGATTCATTCGCAAGACCGGCGTCCCGCTGACCGACCAGGCAGTCATCGACTGGCGCTTTTTCCGCCACGGCGACCTCTTGACTGTCGTCATGGTGGCGACCGATCCGGTGTATCTCGTCGAACCGGAAATCGTCTCGAAGAGTTTTCGACAGTCGCGAACGCCGCTCGACTACCGCTCCGATTGCGTCACCACCTTCGAAGGGCAGGAGCCCGGCGCCAGCGTGCCCCATTACCTGCCCGACCAGAATCCGTTTGTGGACGAGTTTGTGAAGCTCTACAACCTTCCAAGGGAAGCTGTGCTCGGCTATCGCGAGACGCTCTATCCGGAGTATCGGAAAAAGATCCGGGATACGTACGTCCCTCCGGCGCCATGTACCACATCCTGTGGCGCTGCCGGCAACTTCGTCCTGCGGCCCTGACCGGGCGCTGACCGCGAAGGCGGGTCTGCGGTTTCCAAATAACAAATCACAAGTGAGATTAATTTGGGGTCAGACTACTCGAACCCCAAACTCGTATTACAGAGTTTGGGGTTCGAGTAGTCTGACCCCAAATTAATCTCACTTGTGATTTGTTATTCGAAGAAAGCGGAACGCTCGTGGTGGCCCGGTGTAGCGCCGCTCAGTCCAACGGCGGGAGGATGGCCCGGAGTTCCATAGCCATCTCTTTCAGCCGCTGCGTACTTTTGGTTGGGAAGGCGTCCGGCCACCAGTTGATGTAGCGGTCGAGCTGCCTGGCCGTGGACTCCTTCGCGAAATCGTCCCCCGCGTCGTCGAGGTCGTGCAGGTGCTTACGGGCCTCTCTCATCGCCTCCGGCTGGCGCGCGTCGAACTGGTCGGACGGGACGGTGAGCACTTTCAGGAGGTACAGCTCGGCCATCGAACCGAGCGCCCAGATGCGCTCCTTCGGTTTCTGGAGATCTTGTTCGGTTGCGAAATGGATTACCGTCCACCGGTCGAGGTCGTCAACCAAAGTCCCCTTGGAGACGGCGGTGAGGGCCAGGTACTGACAGCCCGTCCAGTGATGCGAGAGCATCGAGTCGTGGCCCTGGCGATACGACTTGCGCGCCGCCTCCAGCGCCTGGTTGGATTGTTTGAGAAAGTCGCCTGCCGCGCCCGGCTGGATGGCCGCAAGCCGGTACAGATGCTCCGCCTTGCGCTTGTAGGCGCTGCCCAGCAGGCCCAGGTTCTCGCCGGCCAGCTTGGGGTTGTCGTCGAGCGCCGAACCTTGTTTGAGGAGCTGATCAAGGTCCTGGATCGCCTTGTCGAGGCGCAGCGAGACGTCGTTGAACGTGTTCTCGATTTTCTCACGGTGCTTGAGGGCGTGATCCGTCCACGCGTTCGCAGTCTTCATAGCTTCGAGAACTGCGACGAGCCGCACAGCCTCCAACTGGGCGCCCAGGTTTTCGGGGAAGCGCGCGTAGGCGACGAGGCTGGCCCAGTCGTGGGCGTCCGGGTTGTTCGCGAGCACCTGACGCAGATGGTAGAGGGCGCGGCGCGGGTCTTCGCCGCAAAAAAGTCGCGGATACAAATCATTGACCAGCGCCACCGAGCCTTCTTCGGTCAGCGGAAACTGCGAGGCGAGTACATAGGGAATGCCGTAGGTGTGCAGCGCGTGGGCGAGGCTCGCGCCGGGGACGATGGGGCTGCCCTGGTTTCCGCCGTCGCAGGCGGAGACGACCACGACTGCAGGGCGGCGGGCCTCGCCACCCTCGACCGCGACCAGCGCGTTGGCCAGGCGTCCCCCGTCCACGGCGTCCGTCTCCTTCGGCGCCCCTTCTTTGTGCAGCGCGAGCGCGAACCGCCTGCCGTCGGCGTCGGTGATGTCGGTTCCGTGGGCGAGGATATGGACGTGCGTGTAGCTGGCCTTCTTGAACTCCTCGCGAATGTTCTCCAGGGTGGCCTTGGGTAGCTCCTTGAACAGTGGGCTCAGGTTCGGCACCGGCTCGGCGTGGTTCCTGATGGGTCTGGCCCACGGGCTGAGGGCCTTCAGGAAATTATCCAGCTGTCGGGCGTGAGGGACGGCGCGCCCCGGCTCGGCCCACGCGAACAGAACGCGGGGGACCGTCGGCCACTGGTAGGTGCGCGGGGCCGCCTGGCGAACTTCGCGCGTCAGCGTCGTCAGGCGGAGAGGGTTCATCAGGAACGGAGTGACCCCCGCGCCCGCGAAGCCTTTGGGTGTGAGGACGAACTCGAACGGGAGCAGCCCCAGTTCCCGCGGCGAAACGACGAGGCGCAGGTGCAGCCAGTCGACGTCGCTCGCCTCCCGGTGCAGGTCGGGAATCTCCGAGAAGATACTTCGAACGACCTTTTCGAGCGCCTCCCGCGCCACCCTGATAGCGGACGCGTTGTTACCCGCGTACCGGAGTTGGCTGGTGTAATCATTGAACTGTTGCTGCGTGAGCGGCACCATGAATCCGTTCTGCGGGTTGTCTCCGCAGAGGGCGAGGTACCTTTCGTCCTCCGACAACAGGTGGTTGTGAGACGTACCCGTACGCAGAAGTTCGAGTGTCACCGAGCGTGAGGTCGAGCGCCCTGACATTTCTTATCTCCGTGAGAGTGTTCGAGTGCGGTTATACGTCGTCCCCGGGATCATATTCCTTGTCCTGATGGGTGATGGCCGTGGCGTCTGCTCCGGCAGCCGCCGCGAGGACTTTGATCCCGCCGAACAGCCAGCCGAGCTTGAACAGCCCGAGGGCGATGACGCCGGCTTTGCCCATCATCGTTAAGCCGAGCGACTTGCTGTCGCTGATGCTGAGGTTGGCCGAGACGTCGCCGAGATGGAGCTGTTTGAGCGCCGCGGCCTCGCCGCTGAAGCCTACCTCGCCGCCTTCGGCGAGCGTGGAGATGAGCAGGGAGTTTTCCGCGTGGTAGGTCTGCCATACGACCCGCCACTTGCTCTCCCAGTCATTCCGGCTCTGGAGCTGGCCGGCGAGCTTGTTGAGGTTCTCTATCGTCTTGACTTTGATCGTCGGGGCCTTGACGAGGAAGGAGCGTGCGTCGTTGAACTTGTAAGTCACCTTGACGCCGATGGCGCCCTCTGGGATGACGTCCACCTTCGCGCCGGCGACCGTGTTCACCACCGTGGTGTTGGCCGACACGAAGTCGAGGTTGGCGTCAGGTCCCACGCCCTCCTCGTACGTGACGCCAAAGTCGTCCTTGATGTTGCCAATCTTATTGAACACGCCATCGGCGATCAGCCCGTAGTCGCCGAGCCTGTAAGTATTGGTGATCGGCAGCCAGGCGGCGTGGGCGTGCAGGTGTTCCTGAATGACCTCGTTGAACTTCTTGGGGGTTCCCATGAGAGTCTCCTTTGACAGTCGAGCTGTCGGTGGCCGACATGGGATCGCTGGCGACGGCCCGCCCTCCGGCGCGTGCGCGAGGGGGAGGCGGTTGCCCTCAGCGACTTACTGGCACTCCTAGGAAAGAGCATGCCAGCGGGAGTTCGTCGGCGCCCCGAAAGATATTGCAAGGCGGGCGGGTCGTCAATAGCTTTCCAGCTTTCCAGGTCAGGGAAATAGCTGGTTGATGTCTTGACGGACAGCTCCGGTTCTCCGCGCTCCGGAACATAAAAAGCGGGTGACCAGGATCTACGTGACGATGCGTGCCCTCTACTTCTCGTTGGGAAGGAACTTTGTGATTGGTGATTGACGACTTGAGATTTGTTATTTGAAGAAAGCGACTGGCAGTGGGCAGTCTGCCCCGACATGGCTTAAACCGTCTTACCTCGATTGTGTCCCTCCACGATTGCGACTGGTGTTATAAACCACTGTCAAGAACCACCTTGGAAAGAGGGGCAGCGGCATGCGCGACAAACGCAAACAGATCGCCCTGGCGGCGGCGCTTTCGACGGCGTTGCTGATTGCCGCCGGGGCTGAGGCGGGGGGTGCGGACCTCCGGCTGGTCGAAGCGGTTCGCAACCAGGACCAGCAGCTGGTTCGCACACTGCTCAAGCAAAGTGCCGACGTGAATGCGCGGTCGAGTGACGGCTCGACAGCTCTTCTCTGGGCCGCTCATTGGAATCTTCTCGAGACAGCGGACTTGCTGATTCGCGCCGGTGCGGATGCAAACGCGGCGAACGACTTCCTCATGACGCCGCTCTCCCAGGCATGTACGAATGGAAGCGCGGCATTCGTCGATCTGCTCCTGAAAGCTGGCGCCAATCCCAATACTCCAGTCGCCACCGGCGTGCCTCCGATCATGACTTGCGCGAGGAGCGGCAGCGCAGACGCCGTCCGGATATTGCTCGCAAGGTCCGCCGACCCGAATGCGAAGGAGCCGTCTCAGAACCAGACTGCTTTGATGTGGGCCGCCGCGGAGCATCATCCCGACGTCGTGCGCACGCTCATCGGAGTGAAGCCCGGCCTTTTCGCCCGAACGAAAAACGGCTTTACGGCATTACATTTTGCCGCCCGCGAGGGCGACATCGAGAGCGCGCGGTTATTGCTGGCCGCGGGCGTGAACGTCGATCTTCGGTCGCAGCCGGACGTGCCTAATAAGAGTGCGGCCGACGGAGAACAAGGAAATCCCCTGGCCGGACGCCGCGCACTTTCCGCGACGGCTTCCGATGGCGCCACTCCCTTGCTGGTTGCCACAATGCGAGGACAAGTGCCGCTTGCGCTTTTCCTGTTGGAGCAGGGGGCCGATCCCAACGCGGCCGATGCCGGATTGACACCGCTCCATTGGGCCGCCGCAACGTGGGAAAACGGCACCGCAAATCCGGTGTACGGTTTCGACGAGCCGATGGCCGGGATTTCAGATCGCCAGGCCAAGCTGCAGCTAGTGAGATCCCTCCTGGCGCACGGCGCAGATCCCAACGCGCGCATGACCCGGGCCAAGCCCGCATTCGCTGGCGGATATACAGACGTGGTCGGCGCGACGCCGTTCCTGCTTGCCAGTTCTGTCGATGATGTCGAGATGATGCGCTTGTTGCTCGCCGCCGGAGCTGATCCCAAACTGATGACCGCGACCAACGCAACGACAGTGATGGCGGCGGCTGCGCTCAATCATGCGGTCGGCGAGAGCGCGGTCACCGAGCAGCAGGCGATCGCTGCGGTCAAGCTTCTGCTGGACCTGGGGCTGAGCGCCGGCGGCGTGACCACGTTCAATGAGAACGCGCTCTTCGGCCCTGCGTATCGTGGCTGGAATGCTCTGCTCGAGTTGTTGATCGAAAAGGGTGCGGAAGTGAACGTCGAAAGCAAGGCGGGTGTGACTCCCTGGCTTGCGGCATCCGGGTACGGGGACCGGTTGGGAGGCGTGCTCTATAACAAGGAGGGCGCCGAAATACTGGCCAGACACGGAGCCGATCCAAAGCTCGGGCGTCCCTGTGAGGCTCAGAACAAATGCCGGTGAGGACGATGCCGAACGTAGTCGAGCGGGTGTCCCCTCCTGACTCAGGAGGGGACACCCGCTCGACTACGTGGAGACTATCGATGAGGCACGCATCCTTCGCTCTGGCGATACTTCTTCTGGTCTTACCGGCAGCCGCCACGCAGGCTCCTCCCGTGAATCCCGCCCGCGAACTCGTCACGACATACTGCGTCACCTGTCACAACGATCGATTGAAAACCGGCGATCTTACACTCGAACACGCAGACACGAATCAGGTTTTCACTTCGGCGGAGACGTGGGAAAAGGTCGTCGTGAAGCTGCGAAGCCGATCGATGCCGCCCGCCGGCAGCCGGCGTCCGGACAGCGCGACGTACGACGCCGTGGCGGGCTGGCTGGAAACAGAACTGGATCGCGCAGCCGCGACTCACGTGAACCCGGGCCGTCCGGCCGAGCTTCATCGCCTCAATCGCACGGAATATGCGAATGCCATTCGCGACTTGACCGGGATCGAGATCGACGCCGCATCCATGCTGCCGCCCGACCAACAAGCACATGGCTTTGACACCAACGCCGACGCGCTCCTGATGGCGCCCGCCCTGCTGGATCGCTACTTGAACGCAGCCGCCAGGATCGCGCGTCTCGCGATCGGCGATCCGACGATACCGCCGGCGTTTGAACGCTACACCGCCGTCAAAGGCAATTCGAATGAACAGACGTATCTGTGGCAGACGGACCGGCTCTCCGAAGATTTCCCGCTGGGTTCGCGGGGAGGGATCGCCGTGCGTCACTACTTCCCTGTCGACGCAGAGTACACGCTGAAGATCCGGCTTCAACGAAGCTATCAAGATGTGATCCGAGGTCTGAACGAGGCGAACGAGATCGAGATTCGTGTCGACGGTGTGCGCGTCGGCCATTTCAAACTCGGCGGCGGAGCCGAGTTGGCGGCGCAGGCCGCGGCGGACTACCGCGATGTGCGGCCTGGACCCATAACCAATGGCGACGACGTCTTGCAAGTGCGCGTCCCCATGAAAGCCGGCCTGCGGACGGTCGCGGCTACTATCCTGAAGGCGAACGACACTCTGCCCGAGGGATTGGGACCGGCGCGCATTCCAATCTGGAGTCGCGAGGGAGACAATCCAACTGTGCCGGCCTCCATCTCGTCGCTCCTCGTCGGCGGTCCATACGATGCGCAGCCCCCGAAGGACTCGCCCAGCCGCGCTCGTATCTTTGTTTGTCAGCCTCCGCCCACGGCCAGCAATGCGGAAGAAACCGCATGCGCGACCAGGATCCTCTCGACATTGTCTCGTCGTGCATATCGCCGGCCCGCGACGAACGAAGACGTTCAGGTGCTGCTCGGTTTTTATCAGACCGCCCGTGCTGGCAGGAACTTCGACGCAGGCATCCGCGCGGCGCTGGAGCGGGTGCTCGTCAGCCCCGATTTTCTTTTCCGCATCGAAGCCGATCCCGTCAACGCCGCCCCGAATTCCGCCTATCGCGTCTCCGACGTCGAACTCGCTTCACGCTTGTCGTTCTTTCTGTGGAGCAGCATCCCGGACGACGAACTTCTCGACCTTGCGATTCGCGGCAAACTGCGCGATACGGGTGTCCTCGACCAGCAGGTGCGACGGATGCTCGCGAGCCCGCGCGCGCGAACCGCGCTCGTGGGAAACTTTTTCGAGCAGTGGCTGGAAACGCGAAACGTCTGGCTGCTCACGCCGGACGCCAATCAGCATTTCCCCTGGTTCGACGACAACCTGCGAATTGCGTTTGTTAAGGAAATGGACTTGTTCCTCGATGCTCAACTGAAAGAGGACCGCGGAATCGTGGACCTGCTGACCTCGAACTTCACCTTCGTCAACGAACAACTGGCCCGTCATTACGGAATTACCGGCGTCTATGGAACTCACTTCCGGAGAGTGACGCTCACGGACGAGAACCGCTGGGGGTTGCTCGGCAAGGCGGCCGTTCTCTCGGTGACGTCGTACACGACCCGCACTTCGCCGACGATTCGGGGAAAGTGGCTCCTTGAAAATATTCTAGGGGCGCCTGTGCCGCCGCCACCTCCGAACATCCCAGCTCTCGAGGCAAGCAACCAGGGAAACAAACCCATGTCCGTGCGCGAAATGCTCGAAACGCACCGTAAGAATCCGGTGTGTGCAAGTTGCCATGCGCGTATGGACCCACTGGGTTTCAGCCTCGAGAACTTCGACGGCATCGGGCAATGGCGCACGCAGGACGCGGGAGCAGCCATCGACGCGTCCGGTGTGCTGCTGGACGGAACGACGGTTGCAGGACCCGTGGCCCTGCGGCAGGCACTCGTTGCGCAGAAGGAGCAGTTCGTGAAAACAGTGACCGCCAAGCTGCTCACGTATGCGCTCGGCCGCGAGCTTGAAGCTTTCGATGCGCCGGCGATCCGCGGGATCGTGCGCTCGGCCGCGGCGGATAACTACCGCTGGTCGTCGGCCATTCTGGCTATCGTGAAGAGCGCACCATTTCAGCAAAGGAGAGCGGGATCATGATCTCCACCAAAAAGGCCCTCTCACGCCGGGCTGTGCTTCGCGGTATCGGCACCGCGATCGCATTGCCCTTGCTGGACGCGATGGTGCCGGCGCTGACGCGCGCCCAGAACACGCCCGCAAAACCGGTGCGCCGGTTTGGCGTCGTTTACCATCCAAACGGCGTTATCTACGATAAGTGGCTGCCAAAGGGAGCTGGCACGGAGTTTGAGCTTTCGCCCGTGCTCTCGCCTCTGGAACCGTTTCGTGAAAAGTTGGTCGTCATTACCGGCCTCTACAGCGATCAGGCTGAAGCCCTCGGCGACGGCGGCGGAGACCATTCGCGTGCTTCAGGAACGTACTTGACGGGCATCCATGTCAAGAGGTCCGACACCGTCGTTGAAAACGGAATCTCGATGGACCAGATCGCCGCAAAGGCGTTCGAGCGCGAAACCCAACTCTCCTCGCTGCAACTGACCGTGGACGATGCCAGCCTCGTCGGAGCCTGCGATGTAGGCTACAGCTGCGCGTACAGCAGCACGCTCTCGTGGCTCACACCCACCCTGCCGCTGATGGCTGAAAATAATCCGCGCGTGGTTTTCGAGCGGCTATTCGGGACGAACGACAGCACCGAATCGCGTGTGCGCGCCGCTCGGCTGCAGCAGGACCGAAGTATTCTCGATTCGGTCACCGACCGCGTGAAGACGCTGCAGCGAAAACTGGATCCCCGCGATAGCCGGAAGGTGGAGGACTACCTCGCGTCGCTGCGCGATGTGGAACGGCGAATCCAGAAAGCTGAAGAACAGAGTTCCAAAGAGGTTGGGAGCATCGAACGCCCCCAGGGCATTCCCGATGGCTTTGAGCCGCATGTAGCGCTTCTCTACGATCTACAGTTACTGGCCTTCCAGTCGGACCTGACAAGGGTGACCACCTTCATGTATGGCCGCGAGCAAAATGGCCGGCCCTATCCGCAGATCGGCGTTCCGGAACCCCATCATCCTTTGACCCATCACCAGAACCAGCCCGAGAAGATGGACAAGTGCGCCAGGATCCAGACTTATCACGTCAGGCTGTTTGCCGATTACCTTGAAAAACTACGCACGACGCCTGACGGCGACGGGTCTCTGCTCGATCACGTCATCCTTCTCTATGGGGGTGGCATCAGCCACAGCGATCGACACACGCATGGTCCGCTGCCAACGCTGGTCGTCGGTGGAGGCGCCGGCACGATCAAGGGCGGCCGCCACCTGATCTATCCGGAGCACACGCCGTTGACGAACCTGCAGCTGACTCTGCTTGGCAATTTGGGAGTACCGACCGCGAAGCTGGGCGATAGCACCGGCACATTTAAGGAACTCTCCGGCATCTGAGCTCCCGAGCTGCACACCCCTGTGTTTCTCGCGGACATGACTCTGAGACGGTTGCTTGTGTTTTAGCGACAGCTGGACGGCGCTCGAGGCTCAAGCCTGCGGGCGCCGCGTGCCAATCCAACGCGTGCCCTCATTCGCGGACGTGCGCAGACGATCGGCCAGCTGGCCGCCGTGATGTTGAATGTGACGGATGCTGATGAACAGATGTTCGAGTTTCGTCACATTCCTGTACCAGGGGAAGCCGCAATCGCTGCTCTGAATATCGATAGAATGGATCGCCTCATCCACCATGCCGTCGCAGATATCCAGATACTTCAAGACCTGTTCACGGGTGTACGGCTTGGGAATCAAGGGCAGTGAACTTTTGGAGTCGGGAGGACCCGGCAGGCCGTCTTCATTTTGGTTGTCCGCCTGATGTTCTTCCCACGGCCGGAATGCATCCTTATTTGGACACATATAAAGATGTCCGAAGAACACGGTGTGATAGGCAATCTGCCAGAACGCGTTGGTGGATTCTGTAGACGAGGACCAAAGAGTTTCAGGACACCGTTCGATCATGTCCCGCAGCATGGCGAGCGACGCGTGATACTGGCTTTTAATAACGTTTCGGATTTCTTCGTTGCCGACGGCAATTTCTTGTTTGCTCATAGCGACTTCTTATTCCTGTTTTGCGGTCCAAGTTTCCCATTATGCTTACGCGCATGCAAAGACCTTATGTGGCGATTCTCGCTATCGGATTGTTTGCGGTCGTGATGCCGGCGCAGCAGCCGCAGCGGGCGCCGGCCCGCGAGATTGTCAACGTCAAGGGAGACATCTACCGGGCTCGTAACAACAACTACTTTTCGTTGTTCATGGTGACGCCGGAAGGCATCATCCTCGCCGATCCCATCAACACCGCCTTTGCGACGTGGATGAAAGAACAGTTCGCCGAGCGTTTCAAGGTTCCGGTGCGGTACGTCATCTACAGTCACAGCCATTGGGACCACATCGAAGGTGGTGCCGTTTTCGCGGATACCGCGCGGTTCGTGGCTCATGAAAATGTGGCCCGCAACATGGATGGCCGCATTCCCCAGATGCCGGGAGACATGCTGGATCGCAATCACAACGGCCGTTTCGAATTGGAAGAGATCGTGGGCCCGCTGAATGACAATGCGGGACGGTGCGGCATGCCGGCCGGTTTTTTCCGGACCGCAGACCGTAACGGCGACGGCTCCCTGACGCCCGCGGAGCTGCAGGCCGATATCCGGCGTCCGGACATTCTTTACTCCGAGCGCATGCGGTTAACGCTCGGGGGCAAAACCGTCGAGCTGATCTATCCCGGCGAAAACCATTCCAACGACGCCACGGTCTTGTACTTCCCGGCGGAACGCGTTGTCTTCGCCACGGAATTCATCAGCGATGTTGCGTTGCCGGCCACGGGCAGCCCGCTTTCGTTCCCCAGTGCGTGCGGCCCCTTCGATGGCAGCCCTCTCTCGGAATGGATTCGTTCCTACCGGACCGTTGAAGCCCTGGACTTCGATATCTTCGCCGGCGGGCATGGCGCCCTGGGAACGAAAGCCGATGTCACCGCAAACCGGCAGTTCTTCGAAGACCTTGTCGCCGCGGTGTCCGGAGGAATGGCCCAGGGGAAGACGCTCGCCGAACTCCAGCAAACGCTCCTGTTTGAGAAGTACAAGGACTGGTCGGGCTACGCTGCCCGCCGCGCGCCGACTATCGATTCGGCTTACAGAAACCTGCAAATCTACAAGTAACGGAGGTCGTCTATGTCGCGGACTATCGTTTTAGGTTTCCTTGTACTCTTCGCCTTCGTTGCAACTCCGGTGCAAGGCCTGGGGCAGGGAGCCTGCACGCGAGCGGACCTCCAATCAGCGGTGGATGGCTATCTTGCCGCGCAGCGAAGCGGAAGCCTTGCATCGCTCCCTTTGGCTGCTGCGGCGAAGTACGTCGAGAATACCGAGGCATCCCCGTTCGACAAAGGGATCCTGAAGAGCGCGCTAAAGATCGACTTTAGCCGTAGCCTGCTCGATACCGCGATCTGCGAAACATTCACCGAAGTGATTGTCACGGACAAGAGTCATCCCTATGTTCTCGGGGTTCGGATCAAAGTGACAAACAGGAAGATCTCGGAACTCGAGACGCTGGTGACGGACGCGGACGACTGGCTTTTTAACGCCGACAATTACTTGAAGTATTCGCCCACGGAAAACTGGGGCGTGATTCCCGCGGCCGCGCGCGATAGCCGCCAGACGTTGATTGCCGCGGCCAATGCCTACTTCGACGTCTTCGATGATAACAGCGTGAAAGTTCCCTGGGGCACACCGTGCAATCGTCTTGAAGGCGGTATCCGTACAGGACGCGGCATGCCGGACGATAGCTGCAATGTGGGCGTGCCTACCGGAATGAAGCTCACGAATCGGCGCTTCGTCGCGGATCCGGAGATTGGAGCTGTCGTCGGATTTATCCGATGGCCGACCACCGTGCCGGACTCGCATCTCTTTCGAGTCGAGGGCGGCAAACTTCGATTTGTTCATAGCCTGACGGTCTGTATCGTTCCGAACTGCGGCTTTGCGCAGCGGGCGCCGGCAACCGGAAGATAACGAGGGGCGTTCGAGCGAGGAATTGCATCGCTGAAGCCGGCGCGGTGGAATTCGGGGCCGCGGCTGAATTCGGGGCCGTGCTACTCGAATACCGAACTCGAATTCAGAATTCGGTATTCGAATAGCACGGCTGCGAATTCAGGCCGTCAGGGCCTCCGGGAACAGGCGATCCACGGCCCCCTGCAAACGAGGTGTGGGCGAGATTTGTCGTGATGGCTTCTCCGGGGACCTCGATCGCGCCGATATATCCAGCGATTCCCGGACTGTTTGACGATCCGAGGATTGGAAAGAGAAATGACTTTATGTGCAGGCTGTCCTGATTTTGTGCAAAACGGCCTTTATATGCAAAGGCCCATGTTTGACACACAAAAGTTGAACCGCTTATCGTCTCTCATCCTCTTTCAAAAAGCGAAACATGAACAAGATTCGAATTAGCATTGCGATAATTGTCGTGTGTGCGGTTGCGTTTGCCTCGACC
>Ga0134121_10001532_pt1 | contig 21673 bp, 18 predicted proteins | sample KB301_FD_96463 | JGI IMG/M metagenome (GOLD analysis project Ga0134121, IMG submission 96463) | Terrestrial soil microbial communities without Nitrogen fertilizer from Kellogg Biological Station, Michigan, USA - KB3-0-1 | ecosystem: Environmental > Terrestrial > Soil > Unclassified ... | reverse complement strand
TTTTATGCTTATCCATACATAGGCTGCTTGCAAGTACTGATGAACCATTATAAGGTAAACCGAGCATCTCAAGAGCTCCTTGGACGCAGCCATTTTCTCCCTTGCCACCGTGCAATCCGATAAACACAAAATCAGCGATGTGTGGTAAATCGGCCCATGCTACTTTATGTTCTGCGTGTATTAATTGTGCTATTTCTTCAGTGGTATTTTGTACCAACAGTGATTGGTTAATATGATATAGCTCCATGGTTTCGGTTACAAAAAGAGGAATTGGCTCATACTTGTGCGGTGATAATTTATAGGTAATATTGCGCCCTGAAGCAAGCGATATTTCTCTTTCATTGGAATCACCACCCATGAGTATGGCGACACGCGTTTTGGAAGCGATGTTTTCAGCATGGTGTGTTTGTTTTTGGTTTGCATGAGAAATAGTGTCTATGTTCGTGGCAGCTAACTCCGTTTCTATAAGATGATTGATTATGTGTGCGTGATTCATGTTTATCTGTGCGGCTTCCTGAAATAAAAAACTTGCGGGATCCAGGCCGGGAAGAGAATTACAATCTATGATTGTTATTGCGTTATCGTCTTTGGTCACAAAGCCATCGATACGTGCCATGTTGGTTAATCCAAGTGCCTGCATAGCATTAACACAGGTGTCTTGTATTGCTTGTATTATTTCTGTATTACAGAGTGGGGGTGTGCGTTTGTGTGCTTTTCCGGGCATATATTTTTGGTGGTAATCGAAAAAAAGACTATTTTTTTCAGGTATTATTTCTGTAGGCGGCAGTGCATAGGGTTTTCCTGTCGCACAATCGGTTATAATAATACACGAAAATTCCATACCAGTTATTTTTTCTTCAATAAGAACTGCTTGTGGTGCTTGGGTGTCGATAGTAGAGGCATATATAAGAGCATCGAGTAACATATCGTAATGATGGACTACGCATACCCCCAGGCTTGAGCCTTCGCGTTGCGGTTTTACTATATATGGCAGTTGCATAGCAAGAGCTTGAAGTTTTTCTTCTATCTCTTTTCTCAGGAGATTAAAATTTTTTATTTCTGCAGGACTCAGTACAATCCCTGTGGGTGTTGTTATATTAAAGCAGGCAAGCACTTTTTTCTGCATGCTTTTATCCATGGCAAGTGCACTGGCATGTACTTTTGAACCCAGATAGGGAATACCCAGCACTTCTAGCATGCCTTGTAGGCAGCCGTCTTCTCCATACCTTCCTGGCATTGCTATAAACATAAAATCTATTAACTGCGTGAGATTATCCCATGAAACACGCGTAGCTTCAGTTGCAAGTCGACCAACAAAATCGGTTGTTTTACCGCGATATAAAAAATGCCATGGTAGTAAAAACAGAGATCCAGTGAGAGTCTGAAAAAGAGGAATTACATCGTATACTTGGGTATCTAGGTGGTCGCATACGGTTCTACCCGAATTAAACGATACCTCATGCTCAATGGATTTTCCGCCCATGATTACACCAATGCGCATTTTGTGCATAACGCTACTTCTCTTTTTATCAATTACGATATGTTTCTGATACATTCGTACTGTACAATTATTATTAATATGGGTTACTATTATTTTCTATTGTTAGAGGGTACAGCAAAATCATGGAAATTCAAAAAAAAAGTGGATTATTAGTGTGGATAGATCTTGAGATGACCGGACTTGATAGTTCGCGCGATGTTATTCTAGAAATAGCTCTTGCCATAACTGACGGAAATCTTAACATAATTGGTCAGTGGCCATCGTATGTTATATACCAGCCAGAAGAACATTTATTTGCTATGAATGCATGGTGTCAGACACAGCATACAAAATCGGGGCTTGTTGACGCGGTAAGAAAGTCGACGGTTACGCTCGAGCAAGCAGAGCACGCTGTTCTTGCATATATCAAGACATATTGTGAGCCAAAAAAGGCACTACTAGCTGGTAACTCAGTATGGCAAGATCGCATTTTTCTCGCCATATACATGCCACAAATAGTTAATTACCTGCATTATCAAATAATAGACGTGAGTAGTGTTAAAAATATGATTACGCAATGGTATTCAGGAAATAAGAATACGATTTTTATTAAAAGTGATACACATCGCGCGTATGATGACGTACAGGAGTCTATTGCAGAGCTTAAGCACTATCGTACACACTTTTTTGTGTAGTGATGACTTGCAAGTATACTAGATACACGCTGTGACTAACGGTTTGTTATAATATCGCGCACTGATTAAGTTTAGATCTTTTTGTACAGCATTTGCATGCTCTCCGATTGTTCCAATTGCGTTCTAATGTGTTTTCTTGAGTATTATTGGCGATGTTTGTTGCGGTGAGTTCTTGATTTTCGATCTGTTTTTTTTTCGGTTGTGATTCAGATAAATTTAAATATCTGTATACAAGTGACGCAAGTACCTGTGGCAGATGTGTTTCCAGTGGTTGCTTGATTGCCTCCATCTGTGATTTTTTGTGCGTTACTATCTTAATTAGGTGCTGACCAATTAAATGTGATAAATGTAAGTCAGGTTTGCTATTGTTTATACGTATCATATCTTCTAACGTGAATCCATCTCTATTTTTATGATCTATTGGAAAGTCGGTATTACACAGAGCTTTGACAATTGGTTCTACTGGATTAGCAAAATCTCCTATATCGTGGGAGTCCATTAATATGGATTGTAGCATGGAATTGTATGCAAGCGGGAAAGTTGCGTGATCAGAATGGTTATTCACGGCACCAAGATTCGCTCCGTAGTCGATGAGCAGAGTTATGAGCGATGCAAAGTGTTGTATATAAGACTCCATATTATGGATTACCAGTGTATGAGTGTGTTCTTTACATGTAAGCCATATTTGGTTTTTCAGATCACCTTTGTGTCCGGACCATGGAATGTATTTAAGTACGTCGAATAGCAATTGATCGCACAGTTCGGGATGTAGGAATTCTTTTTTTTTTCCCAATGCTAGTAAATTTTGCATAGGACGGATATCGTAATGACTAAGGTAACCGCTACGACGATGGAATAATTGTGGATCAACCTCACGTATAATCTGACCTTGAAATTGTTCAAAATTAATCTCTTTTTCTATTTTTTCTTCTTCTACAGTTTCTTCCATAACTTCGGCTGCGTTAAGAGTATTGGCAGTAAAAGCCGGTGTTAGCGGCAAGGGAGTTGTGGCAAGCACTTGTTCAGGCTGTTCTTGGTCTTCTTGGTCTGACTGAAGGGCTTTTGGTCCCATTGTGTGCACTTTTGGGATATTGAGCAATAAGATAAACGATAAAAATACTTTTTTCACTGTGGGTTCCATTATTATAGATGTGTGATTATTCCTTTTTTATTATACAGGGATGTTTTTGGAAAGAAAATAACAAATACTATATTGATAAGCGCTTATTTTTCACTTTGTCCTTTTAGTTTTAGGAGTGTGATCTATACGTAAGTTGGTACCTGAGAAGCGATGGGGTAGGGTAGGTGTAGATTAATTCTCTGCCACTTTCTCTTTTGCAACCGTTTTTAATTCAGGGCGACGCTCGCACTGATCTAAGAATGAGATGCCCGCATTATTTTTGGCTGATAAATTTGAACAAGCTCGTATGAGCAGCCTGGCTATAGGTTCTGCGTAGGAATTAACTCTAGTTATAAAGTCGTTGCCTGTAGTGTCATGCGTAAAACTATTTCCCTGACCTAAGAGATGTAGAGGGGTGTTGCCCTCGTTATCCGTGGCGTGAACGTCGCCTTTTGATTTTAATAATGCTTGTACTACTCCAAGCTTGCATTCTCTTGCCGCATCATGAAGCGGAGTTTGGTTGTGCTCATTCCTATGATGTATATCTGCATTGCGCATAATTAATAGGAGTGCTTTGCTGCATTGATCTGCTGGAAATATATTATGCATATTATCGAGTAATGAGGAGACAAATAACACATTGCATCCTCTACTGTCTACACCATTTATATCTGCTTTATATCGTATTAAAAGTTCTACTATGTCAGGATTGACAATGCTAATGAGCAGAGGTGTTCCTCTGCAGTCGAGTACATTGGGGTCGGCATTGTGTTGCAGCATTGTTTCAATAAATGAAATGTTGTGCCAATTTTCGTTGATACTATGCACTAAGTAACTTTCACCCTTAAATTGCCCGTTAGGATTTGCACCACGATTTAACGCTGCTTTCGCTAGCGGTTCATTACCGATTGCTATCGCCATCTCCAATTGTTTATTTTTTTCTTCATTCTCTTGTACATATTCTTTGGTTTCATCTTCAGGGGTTTCATGATTTTTTTGCATGGCATTGAGATAAACAGTGTTAAACACCAATGATGAAACTAAAATAATTGTATGAATGTAACGAGCTGAAGCATTGATCATGTTATTCGTAAGACTTTCGAACATCAGTAAGAGTAAAAATTATATGTATATCATATCACAGGGTTGGGTACGGAATATAGTGTACTGCTGAGCCTATTTTTATCGATCGGAGATTTAACTTCTATTTGGCCGTAGAGTGGTGATGCAAATAATGGCTCAATAGTAAGGCTAGTTACTTGTCTCGATTAAAAACTCGCCATGCTCATGTTTAATAATCACTTCTTTTGGTTTCCTCCTGCACTCATAACCTTATCTCTAAACTCAATTAATCCGCTATTTTCCAAAATACTCATCATATCATGATGACACCCGCCTATTCCTACCAGACCTGCTTGATCAAATCGCAAGTCTAAATCCAAAATATGTTTGTAATCAGGTTTAATATATTTATTGGCAAATTCTCCAAATCCTTAGTATCGAGATTTTGAGCATGATCTTTCTGCAGAACTTGTTGAATATCTTTAATTTGATTTCGCAGTTTCAACCATGTTAATAATTGATAGCACTTGGTTTTATTATATTTATGCTGCAAAGTAGCAAGTGCTGCCTTAACTTCTTTAATATTGCCGTCTAGAAGCATTGCTTGATAGTAACTAGGAGTTATCGCGTGAGATGCATGGAACATGCGTTGTCGCGCCTGTTTTTGAGCCCTATTTCCCAAACTAAGCTTTTCTGCCATATATGGTGATACCGAAAAGCGAGATGATAGCTGGCGTGGTAGATAGTTGCTAAGATTTTTGCTCTGGTGATCTTCATCATTACTTGTCGGTCTATTTTCGTAGATGTCACTGAGCATATTGGGTTGATGCTCGTTTTCAGAATGATTGTAATGGGTATGAAACGCTAGTGGAGGCAAAGCATCGAGCGCTTGTATTCCACCAGGAGTGATTTTTAAGACAGATTCAACAGGAAAATGACCCGGTGAATCATAGCGATGTATGATATAGTGTTCAGTTACGTTATCAGAGTTTTGTTGCTCAAGATAAATGGTTTGTACAGGTGTTTTAAAATCACCAACAGTTTCTGCAACCCAAGAAATGTGCGTATTACACAGCGCAAATACTATACTTGTAAGCAATAATCTTTTTAACACACATAGCCAACACGTGAACTTCATACTCCACTTTTTTACTGCCACATATATCACTCCGTAAATTCGACACAAAAACTAACATAAAAGTAGCGCAAAAGATAGTGGATAACGAGAGACAGAGTTTTAAAGATTGCAGTATCTCTGTTTTTTTATTCTTGGATTTGTATTGGTACGTGGTATAGACGGCGCGTATTAGGTCACTGGATTTGGGGCAAAGTATAGCATACTACTAAACTGCTTTTTATTAATTGCAGTAAATAAAGCAATTATATGCTGTATATCAGGACTTTTTATGTAGATTTTGCGTATATGCATGTTCTGAATTTTATGTACCGGTGGTTTTGATGGGCCAAGTATTTGAGCATGGTAATTATGTTTGTTTTGTATAATCGATAATTCGTGCACTAAATCACATGATTCACGGTCGACCGTGTGTTCGTCCGGTGATTTAACTTCTATTTCTGCTAATCGTTGGCACGGAGGGTAGTTAAGAGCTCTACGTTTTTCGATCTCTTGGACATAAAAATGTGGATAATTAATCTCGTGTATATAATCAAAAATAGTATGATCGCTGAGTGTCTGTACTATCACGAGACTGTTATTACTTGTTCTGCCTGCCCTTCCTGCAACTTGGATAAGCTGTTGTAACGTTGTCTCCGCCGCATTGTAGAGTGGAATATTCAGGTGGAGATCTGCCCATAAAATGCCAACTAAAGTTACGTTAGGAAAATCGTATCCTTTAGTTATTGTTTGGGTGCCCACCAAGATATCGATTTTGTTGTGCATAAATGACTCAAGAGTCTGCTGCCATTCTTTTTTTTTTGTGGTGGTATCCATGTCAGCGCGGGAGATGCGTGCTGCGGGGAATAACTGCTGAAGTATAGATACTACCTGTTGGGTACCGATTCCCTTTTTCAAGAACGTGTCTTTTTTGCACGATAGGCATTGCAAGGGTTGCTGAGTAGTATGCCCACAATAATGGCAGGTGAGTTTATTGTGTTCATGTAATGTCAAGCTCACTGAACAGGTAGCGCAGGTGATAATAAAACTGCAGGTTTTGCATTGTACAAAGAAACTGTAACCTCGGCGATTTAAGAAGATCAGTACCTGTTCTTTTTTGGATAATCTATCCTGTATGGCATTGTGTAGTTCTTGCGTAATCCAAAAATTTTTGCGGGTTTTTTTGTCGATGAGAGAGAGCACTTGCACTGAGGGAAACGTGCCCCTAAACCTTGTTTTTAATTGGAAAAAGTGCCAGCCATTTTTTTCGATATTATACAGGGTCGGCAGTGAAGGGGTAGCCGACCCGAGCAGTATCGGTATGGCAGTACAGTGTGCACGCAAAATTGCTGCGTCTCTGGTGTTAATTTTAGGGTGTTTTTTTTCTTGATACCCAGTCTCATGTTCTTCATCGACGATAATCAATCCCAACTGTGCAATGGGCAGTAGTATTGGTAAGTGTACTCCCACTATTATTATGGGCTCTTGCCTGAGAAGTTTTTGCCATACTAATTGTTTTTCTCGAGCAGTGCTTGCTGAATGAAAGCCATGTATGGGAATGTGCTCACCCAGTTCTATACGTAGTCGCCGTTCAAATGATTGAGCAAGCATTACTTCTGGTAATAATAGAATGGTTGTTTTATGCTGGGCCAATGCATGCAGCATGAGTTCTTTATATACTTCGGTTTTTCCTGATGCAGTTACGCCATGGAGCACCGTAGGAGTATAGGAAGGCGCAGCAATAAAGGGTTTTAGGAATGAGGTAATTTGCAGCTGCTCAGTTGTGAGCGTGATTTGGGCAAGCGTGATAGATGGTGTGTGGGACGAGTCATAGCAGTATGGGGTATGCTGTGGGGAAGTTTCTTGTTTTTGTTTTTTACTTAAAAAGTGGGCTATACGTTGTAAAAAATGTGTTTCAGGGACAACATGGTATGCTGCTAACTTTGTAACAAAAGAGTGATAGTGCGGATCTGTTGGAAAGGGAGCAAGTGCGTGTATCTCTTTAATAGAAAATGGGACGTTGGGCGCCTTTTCACTGTAGGATATAATAACGCCAGTCACGATCTGTGTGCGTAAGGGAACCTGTACTATATTGCCTAAACGTACAGAGCAGGGCGTTGCTGGAATAATGTGATACCACAGTGATTGCTGAAACCCATTTAGTAATTTTACTTGAACGTACATATGTTATAAGGCGGTAGCGCCATGAAAAACTCCATTTCCCCTATCGAGCTGTATTCTCTGGGAGAGCTTTATAATCAGCAAACTATGAAATAAGTATTGGAATACGTTTCATGAGGGTGCTGGTCATGTTATTATTGCTATTTTTAAAATCAAATATAATGCGTTCCAAATTAATAACACTTGAACGTAGTCGTTGAGCACTATGCTTGTCGCATACATGTTTGAAATCTCGCATTTTATGTTCAACGGTAGCGAGCCGTGTATTCATTGATGTTTGCGCTTGTTTCATTTTAGCAGCAAAAGTAAAAGAACTGGTACAGCCAAGTAGATTCGATAACTCATTTTTCATAGTTATAATCATGCCATGGAGATCCTGCATAATATTTTGTGCACGCGATGTTAATTCTCCTTTATCGGGTGCTGAAGATGTGTATAGCCGTCTGACTACCTGGTCTTCAAATGATCTGAGATGCCGGTTAAATTCGTCTACCAGCGGGCTTAGTTTATCTGATGAGTATAGAAATCGGTTAGACCATGGTATGGCATAATGGCGGAAGTGATCGTGGGCTGCATTTACGATGTCGGTCAGGTGGTCATGTTCTGGAGTTGCTTGAGAGGTATACGCCGTAGCAAGTAGGGCATATAGAATGAACCTAGATGTTTTTAATGTGAATTTCTTCATATCAATTTCCTATCAATTTCTTGTACAATCTCATTAAGAGCCAGATAATTAATCATGATACTACATGCTATCATATTACCTTACTGATTTCATATGTCAAAAGCCCTCTATCTGATAGGGCAGAGTTTCATGTTGTTTTGGCCAGCTATTCAAACACTAAATCCAACTGTATAGTTCCGATTAATATGTTTCATATCGAGTTGCCAATCGCATTGCAAGTATTAATTTTATCGCTCGATTACTCAATAAGGTTAATAATTTACCGATCGTCATTTTGCTATTGTTTTTCTTTTGTGCCACGTTAGTCTTTGCCTGTGTCGGGTAGCTATTGTGTTGAGGCATATCTAATTTTTGGATGTTAGCAGTGTTAGACGTACCCTCCAATCGAGCTGTTTGCCTACGCCGTCTAACTGTTTTTTTTATTCCTCTGAGTATGTCTTGCGCATAGTTCTGTGCTACGTCCAATAATATGTAATACAAGATGGCCTTGGGGCCATTTACGTGTGATTGTGACGGTGACTTTTGCAAGTCGGTAAACAGTGAATTGAATAGCGTAAAGACGCTGTATGGTATCAAAAATGAAATAGGGAAAAGAGCATTACCCATTGCGCGGTTAATGCGCTTAACGAATATGTTTGGTTTTTTCATAAAAAACCGAAAAAAGTACGACGGTTTCTTGGTCCATGACGAGCGTGTGCGAATGTTTATAATTGCCCAAAGCAGGGGAATCGACCCAATGGTATTGAATAAGTAATATGTGCCTACGTTGTTAGAATGAGCGGTGTACCTCTTATCCATCTGTGCTATTTTTGCTACATCCGAAAGGGCATTTGCAAGGGCCTCTTCGTTTAATCCGAGCTCGATGTTACCGCATGCTATCGGCATCGTGGGGATGATCATGGGATGCTTCGTGACTAACGTGCTATGCAGATTGTTGTAATACCACGGATACCGTTCTCGGTTGGCTCTAGTGACGTGCTCTTCCTGAGCCGTTTTACCTAGGGTTAAAAAGTAGGATAAAAAGGTGCTTTGATCTATGGGCTCTTCTGGATAGGCATCTTCCATACACTTTATACTGGTTATGCCACTAAACGATACTATACTGAGCATTATTAGTAATGTGGTGTATCTGTTGATCTTCATGTTTGCCTCCTAATACCTTTCAGAGACAGGTACATAGGCACACCTATTTTGATGGTATTACTGATTACGCGTTTAAGATCTTCATATTCATAGTTGCTTAGCTGTGCTTGTAACCGTTTATCACATTTTTGCACGACGTCACTGCATGCATCAAGCAAACAGCGATAAGTAAGATCAAATAATATATAGTTAGCAGTCAAGTCTGGTAGTGAAACAAATCGTGTTACCGATGGCCAGCTTTTTTTGTTATGAGAGTACGGATTAGAAAATTTATAATACTCGCAATACTGAGCCATGTTATTGATGATCGCATATGCATGTGCCTTGCTTAACCCAGCAACCGTTTCTGTTAAATATGTATTGAATATGGTAAAGCGGGCGAGATACTTAGCTAGGAGTTTTCTGTATAATTGCCAGCTTTCCACGGCCTGTTGGTCTTGCCAGACTTTCTTATCGGCTAGCTGTTTCAGGGTCTTTTTTATGATATAAGTTGGTGCTAGAGAGATTACGCACAATAACCAGGGTGCATACTGTGAAAGGCAGGTTAATTTTGAGAGTAGAGCTGTCTCTTTACTTACACGTCTTGCATCAGACATAAATCGTAGTCTTTCAGACTCTCGTTCTTGCCAATATGATGTTACGTTATCTGTTGATTCTAGATACTTGTCATAAGATAATTTAGTTAATTCGTGCAATCTGGTTTTGTAGTGCAAAACAGGACTAACAGCTTGCTGTTTGCTTTGTTCTGCAGCATCTGCTTCACCCACCATAGGCTCAACTTTGTTGGATTGAGAGGGATCAAAATTTCCATCAAAGTCTACGCAGTCATCAGAGACATAGAATCGAGTTGGCACGATGCCTAACCTGGTTTTGACTAATCTAACGGGTTGGAGTGAGGTCGGTGCTCGATCATCAACCGATCGAATGAGATGCATAGCTCCCGAGGCCATCTCAGGGACATATTGCAATACTGTTAGTGCCAGCTCTTTTGGTATGTAGCAGTCAAGCAATTGTTTAAATAGGCCAAGCTGTTTTGGTAGGTGTGTTTGATAATAGAAGCAGAGAGCGTGTGCTTTGTATTGTTCGTCATGAAGATTTTGAGCATGTTTTGTGATATAGATGGGCTGCTGTGCCCCGAAGAGCACGGAGGCGATCATGCATAGTACTAAAGAAATACATGGAAATATTTTGTTCATTATATACCCCTAGTACTAAGATGCTGTATTTTTGAGGGGTTCGACATCTATGCAGGTGTGAGATGGATATGCAGCAAGAAATAATTTTGTTATAAATGGCACCGTACTTAGCAATACTGGTAGTTTTAATTTCTGTGCGATACGTGCTAGTCGTTTTTTACGTGAGTTATAGTGGTTAATCTTTGATTTCAGCCACTGCTCGATTTTATGCACGATTTCGTGCCACCGTTTGCTTTCTATAACTTTACTTTTATATTCTAGGCCATACGTATGTAGCAGATCTAATAGTGTATATAAGGGCACGAATTTCATGTTATTTAAAAGATGCAGTTTAGGAAATACTATATCTACCGGGTCTTTTGCGTCGACCAAAGATTGCGGGCGTACTATGGCGTCATTGGTCTGCAATTTGTGTGGCTGGTATACTGCTTGCATGAAAAAGGTGACGTAAAACGTTCTTATTAGACTGTCGCTTAACCGTTTCATGAATACAGAACTATCCGTCTCTGGGCTCATACGTTTTGCTGCTTGTTCAGTAAATAGTGAGCCCAGCAATGTACCAAAAAATATCAGTGCATCTTTCGCGTTATGTCTCTTTATTAGTTCATTTTGGTATTCATAGAGTTGCCTATTTCTTGTTTGTTGAGACTGTTTTAATTTTTTTTGCCAATGATTCTGATTATTTTCAATAGATTTTAGATACAGCTTTTTATCCTGTTCTAAAAATTTTTTCCAGAATTCAGTTGTATTACGGATCGATTCATCTTGTTGCAAGACTTGCCGTCTGTTATGCTTGCAGCGTAAATAAGAAACGAAGGTCTGAAAAGAATCAGAAAGGCTCATGATGGCGGGAGAAAAGGGACTATCGTAATTATATAGATTATATGGCGTGGACTCGTACCAATGAGGGCATGCATAATCGCTGATTATTTGTGTTAAAGATGGGATCAAAGCGGCTTCCAGGATTTTTCCAACCGTGGATTCCCATTGTTTCTGGATGTCTTTATATTGAGGGTGTTCTTCTGGATCACAAGATAGAATATCTTTGACCTGCTCTGCCAACTTAACCGTTCTTGTAATGCCTGCTAGCTGAATATTAGCTTCTTGCACTTGTTCCCTAGCAGACTTTGGTTCACCACTGGCTAGCAACGTATAATTTGGTATGATGACGAGTAGCCCGAGCAAAAAAATATTATAAATCAATCTTTCCATACATTAATCCCGTTTTACGTATTCTTGTGCCAGCCACGAGCTACACGCCGTTTTTAATGCCCACTCACGTTTAGCTGGTGTGAGACTAATCTTACTGGTTAAGCGTTGCAAGCGCCTACCAGCTCGTTTTAATTTGTTTTTATATCGAATGTAGCGTGGTATGTGTGCCCGTAGCAAAGAATCACAGAAGTCGCGATATTTTATGTAGGTTTCAGTTACAATGTTCTTGCACTGATCTACGGGCAGTCTACTTGTCATGGGCGTTAGTTTTCCTGTTTTGTGTAGGTAAGATAGCATATCCAAGATCAAATAGATCACGCATGTTTTGACGCCATTTATCATGTGTATGGGGGCTTTGCTCTCGTTGTTGTCGCCATAGCCATATTTGTAAAGAGGATACAGATTATATGTACAAGAGGAGCCAACGGCCAAGAATGACCCAATAACTGCTTGAACGAGTGGGCTTTTATGTACTGAATCGCGCAGTTTAGGATTACGTATCATCGCCTCGCCAAAATGCCTGAAAAATAGTGCATGTGGTGCAATTGCCATACATGAGTACATTTGTTTTAGCTTAATTGAGGACTGCCCTTTTAGATGGGTTATCTCATTTTGTGTCGAGAGGAGAAGCTTCTGTTGCTGTTTAAGTGCATTGATTTCTTGCCGTATCTGTGTCTCTGTTGACGGTGCTAGGTACCCGAGTATTATTCCAATTAAGGGTGTTGGTACATGTGTTTCTATGCCCATTTGATGTCGTGTTTCGACAGCAGTGAAAAAGCGTAGGGCTTCTTTAATCTGCTCAATGACTTGTTTTGCCTTGGATAGTTCTATTTCTTTCTGTTGTATGTCTGCTGTGAGATCAGTTAGCTGCCTACTATATATTTTTATGCGCGCTTCTTCCTGGCGTGCGCCTACAAAAATGTCATTACTGCTACCAACATAATACAAAGCATGCGAAGACACGCTCGTAAAAGCAAGTATGCCGGCGATTAGACTCTGCCATAGTAATGTTCTCATAAAAAAGGCCTCAAGAGCTATGTTAAATTTACAAATAGCTGTTTTTAGCTCGTTTTAATATAGTTAAACAGAAGTTGCGACTACGATAGCTGCATAAAAACAAAATATCATGCCCACAAGTATTTTTTTGTAGTATTCGTGCCTGCGATAATTTCACACTATTGCATGTGTAGGCTATCACTATATACTGTATAACTGATCGATGGTTAGGTCAAATGGGTTAGCTTAGTTGACGAGATAATAACACTAAATTTATTATTATTTGAATCATATAAATACGCAATTTGAATAAAATATGATATGTGATTAAGGAGCTTCATGATATATCATGTGTTGATGTATACGAGAGACTTTTGGCCGATACTGGGCTTATTGCAGCATACAGGTTTACGTGTGGCAGGTGCGCTATTTAGTACTTTTTTATTATCTTTTACATGTGGTAAATGGTTTGTAGGTCTGTCTAAACGCTTTTTCCGAGCGCAATCGCGCCCGCATACTCCTGATACCCATAGAGTTAAAGATGATACACCGACCATGGGTGGTATTTTGATATTAGCAACAGTTCTGATAAATACACTGCTATGGTGTGATTTTACGCAGCCAAACGTATGGATTTTACTCTTGTGTTTACTGGGATTCGGGGCCGTTGGAGCTTGGGATGATGCGGGTAAAATCAGATCGCGTCATGGCATGAGTGCGCTTACCAAATTTGTGTTGCAGAGTGCAATTGCGCTGCTGGTTACAGGATTATGGCTGTATGTAGGAGGAGGTTCTACAGAGCTGATGCTGCCGTATGTTCAGCGTTGTATGATAGATCTTGGTATGTTATTTTTTGCATGGGCGCTTTTGGTGATCGTTGGTTCTAGTAATGCGGTAAACTTAACAGATGGCCTTGACGGATTGGCGGTAGGGTCGTTAATTCCTAATTTCGCACTGTTTGCAGGTATTTCGTACATGTTTGGTACGCTGTATATGCAGATGTCAGAACTGGCTGTTATCGCTGCGAGTATTATGGGTGCGTGTTTTGGTTTTCTCTGGTATAACACCCATCCGGCTCAGATTTTTATGGGAGACGTGGGATCGCTGGCGTTGGGGGCAGGGTTGGGATGCTTAGCACTTATGGCAAAAAGTGAGTTATTATTGGTGGTATCGGGTGGGGTATTTGTTGTGGAAACGCTTTCGGTGATGGCACAAGTTATTTCGTTTAAACTACGTGGTAAACGATTATTTAAGATGGCTCCTATTCATCACCATTTTGAACTGGTCGGATGGCATGAATCCACAATAACTATGCGCTTTACTATTATTTCCCTGATGCTATCGTTACTGGCATTTGTAGCACTATATTATTCACGTGTGTAAAAGAACATGCAAATGCCCATAAAACAGAGGCAGCTGAATAAAATGAGCGATGTGGGGCCGCTATAGTAGAGATTATATAGGCAGCTTGCCGTGAGCATAAGACAATTAGTAAGACCCAAAAGGGGAAGCCACGAAGGTATATGTGCGGCGCGATTATTGGTGCATGCATACCATAAAGAAAGAGCGCTAATAGTATAGGCAGTGACAGAGCCAAGGGCACCCATTTGCTGTAGCGGCAGCTGATTTCCCTGCGTTATAGCTATGTAGAGTGTGCCAACAAGGCCTTCAAATAATACGCATAACCACGGAATATGATAGGTATTGAGGCGAGATAGATATGAAGAGCCAATGACATGATGATGTCGGGCTAGAGTGTACAAATTCCAGCTGTTACTGAATAAAATGCCATAGCTTCCTCCGAGCGCTGACATGGCAATTCCCAGGTGCAATATGCCGCTTATTACTTCCTGTAAACGAGGAAGATTTGGTATTACTTTTTGTACGAATAGGGGAAATGCTTTTCTGTAGTCAGCGAATGTGTTAAATAGATCTCCATGAATACCATAAAAGATAAGCTGAAACAGTGTAGCAATTCCAATAACAGTGCCATAAGAAATAAGCACTGCTCGTGGTGCATTAACACGTGCATTTTCAATATTGCTGCTGATTGAGCATGCGGCTTCAAATCCGGCGATTGCAAAAAGTACTAGCGGCAATATAGAGGGTATGCCGTGCCATAAAAGATGTGGAGCGGTGAAGTTAGCTCCTTGTACAAAAAAACTGCCTACTAGGAGTAAGAATAGTATGGGAATTGTTTTAAACACGATAAACAATGTTTGTATTTTACCCCCCGTACGAATGTGAAGCATATTTAGTGCAATAAAGAGTGCCAGAATTATTGCGTCAAGATAGAGGGGATTAATAGTGTTGAGTGAAGTAATAACTGACTGAGTAAGTAAAACTGCCGTGTGAATGGCAAAAGTGGCAGATGCGAGTTTACCGGTGAAATAGGTCCATGCGCTAATAAATCCGGCAAGCGGGTGTATTTCTTTCTGGCCAAATATATAAAATCCTCCGGATGGGTGTATTTCTAAAAGTCGCGTTATTGAGATTACTAAAGGGAGCATGAGTAATCCCACGATGGAGTACCCCAGTGCACCTAATGCGCCTGCCTTTTTTGCAAGCAACGCAGTATTAACAAAAATACCGGTACCAAGCATAATATTAATATTAATGAGAATGGCTACAGGAAGAGTAAGCTTGTGATTTGACTGACTGGTCATAGTTAATTATTCTCTAGTTTTTGGAGTAATTGTATTAATATTAAGTTATATGTTCAGTATATGTAGTAGCGTGATTACTGTGCAAATGTTAGATAGAGTGCTATCGATCCGGCAACGGCTGCGTTGAGACTTTCCGTTTTTCCCGGCATAGTAAGACTAATCGTATAGTCACAATTGTGTATTTGTGCTTCGGTAAGGCCGTGTGCTTCGTTGCCGATAACGAGTAATGCATTATCACGATTGATAGCACTGGCAGGCGCTCCCCCAGATACTACCAGCGCATAGAGCTTCTGATCTTTTTTATACTGTAATAACTCTTGCCACGTTATAGTTAGTATATTAACAAGCCCGATAGTTCCTGCACTTGCTTGTATAACTTTTGGAGCCCAGCAATCAGTACCACCGATAATTACGACTGTTTTAACACTCATGGCTGCTGCTGATCGAATCAGTGTGCCCATATTTCCTGGATCTGTAATATCGGCAAGTACGATGCCAGAAGTAAGCGTAATTTTGTCTGGCTGTTGTGGTATATTAAATACGCCCAATATCCCACTGGGCGTGGTACTGGTGCTTATTTTTTTCATGACTGAGTCACTCACTTGTCTAATAAGCGGTGTTGCTTCAGAAGAGATATAACGGGTGATGAGTGTATGGGCCTGGTCGAGATAGTTTTCTATAACATACAGAGCTGCAAGTTGTGAGTTCTGTAGCAATGTGCTGCATGCGCGTATACCCTCAGCAATACATTGCTGTTGTTGTATACGATATTTTTTTTCACGTAGAGCACGTACTTTGCGTATTTCCGGATTGGCGAGAGACGTTATTTTAAATATCGCCATTCAAGATCCCATTTCTGTACGATGCCATTAACGCAACCATGAAGTGTAGATTATGAATACTGGCAAGCTGATATCCGGTCATTTCTTTTGCTTTGAATAGGTGATGTAAGTATGCACGCGTATAATTTTGACATGTTAAGCACGTGCATGATTTATCTATAGGAGAGAAATCATAACGATAAGAGCTATTACTGATTTTTACGTCGCCTGATGCACTAAAAAGTAAGCCGTGGCGTGCGCAGCGAGTGGGGTGTGAACTATCAAATGTATCTATACCGAGTTTTACGCTTTCTTGTACCGAGAAAATATCACCGATTCCTAATAAGTGATTTGGCTTATCGTTAGGTAGCTGTAGCATTAAAAAGGTGAGCATGGTCAGCATTTGTTCTTTTGTTTTTCCTAGACTACCGCCGATAGCAAAGCCATCGAATGCAAGTGAACTTAGATAAGAAGCACTAAGTGCCCGTAATCGAGGGTCCAAGCCGCCGTGAATAACGGCGTACATGGCCTGTTTTTTCGGGTTTTGCAGGTGGGCATCGAGCGAACGTTTTTCCCATCGGTGCGTACGATGTAGCGACATTTCGAGTTTATGATTTTCTATATGATAGGGAGGTAGTTCGTCAAAAGGGATAATAATATCGGCCCCAAGTTTTTTTTGTGCATTAATCGACGTTTCTGGTGTGAGTAAAATGGGTGCCCCATCGCGGTATGATCTAAATAATACCCCGTCTTCACTAATTTTTAGTACGGCATTATTGGCTATTTTTTTGCCGCTACTTTTGAGCTCATCTTTCACTGTGCCATAAGCGAGGCTAAATACTTGAAAACCACCAGAATCAGTAATAAGAGGCATACGACGGTTCATGAATTTGTGTAGACCGCCAGCTGCCTGTACGATGGCCGTACCTGGTTGGAGCATAAGGTGGTACGTGTTACAAAACATAAGCTGCAGTCCCAGGCTATCAACAGTCACGCTATCAAGCGATTTAAGCGTGGCATTGGTGCCGACTCCCACAAAATTGGGGGTGTCAATAATTCCATGGGGTGTATGAATGCGACCGACACGGGCACGTGATTTTTTTGAGCTATGGAGTACTTCAAAGTAGAAGTAAGGGCTGATGGGTTTTTGAGGCTCTGGGTGAGATTGCTCTATTTCTATAGATTGCATAGGAATATAATAGACATATGTTTATGGGTATATAGTGATATTGGGACTACAGGTTTTATTATATCAGCTATTTGCTGCGCGGTCGAATTGGTCTACCCCTATTCTACGCGATAGGGAAACAAACGGAGCGGTGAGAGCGATAGCCACTAGCTTGATGCAGTAGCTTATTATAATAATCTCGCCGATATTGTCTACAATGCCATATAGTCCTAAGAAACTAAAAAGTATTGTATCTACTAATTGGCTTATGGCCATAGAGCCATAATTTCGTATAATAAGTAATCGGTTAATTAAAGTACGCTTTAGTAGCCCGTACACATAATAATCGATCATTTGTGCAATAAAATAGACCGTAAACGATGCTACTACAATACGTGGCATAAATGTGAGCAGTGACGAAAAAGCAGTATGAGCATTGTCAGACATGCTGGGAATATATAATAACTGAATCTGAGACATGACAGTGTAAAAAATAAGTAGGAAAAAATTTATATATACTGTCTTACGTGTAATAGCCTGTCCATAATATTCCTGCAGAAGATTAAGACCAAGGGTAGCGCCTATCGTGAACGCATCAGTGCATGTTGCGCTGAGGCCAAATAATGTTGTTTGTTTTAAAATAAAAAAGTTGGCGAGTATGCAGCTCAGACACACAAAAGAGACTAGCGCTTCTTTACCCAAATAAAGGGCGCCAAGTGCTGTGAGGCTTATGGTACATGATTGTACTAAAAAGATGAGTTCGTTTATGGGCATGGTTTTAAAAATAATTAAAACTAATACAGTAATGTGGGTTGTTTATAGGATTAGGGCGAGTAGAGTTTAACCTAATCTCTAAAATATTTCCAATTTCTACCTATATCTATGCAGTTTTCGGGTACGTTATTGTTATGCCATGCACAACAGCCCACGGCGTTAATGTATGCGATTTAACAGAGGTGAAAGTGTAAATATCCTGAACGTCTATGTCGCGAACTAGTAAAGCGTCTCCAATTAACGATCGATGGCATCGCCATGGTACGGCTTCGGCGCACATTATAGCAGTCACGTGACGGTGAGCAATGTGAATCAGCGTTTCTAAGCCTTTTTCAAACTCTTGTGTTTGCATATAGTCGGCAAATCCGCGAAATGAAGTGTTTTTCCAGGCCAGATTAACTGAGTCTTTGTGGGTATGGCGTAAGCCACCTAAATTTTTTTGATGACGATAATTAATGTGATGACCTCTTAAAAAATGCGCTAGTTCAGGCCCATTATACTGTGGATTATGACGTGACTTTGGCACGGTACGAATATCAACGATCTGAGTAACATGATAGCGCTTAAGTATTTTCAGAAAATCATCTATAGGTCTGGTTGAATGTCCCATGGTATATATGCATAATTTTTTATTCATAGTGAATACTATATCTTTTGTTGGAGCCGAGGGCAAAAGCGAACATGAGGATGTTACAAATATTTTTTCCAAAATTATTGTAGTTAAGCCTAGCCCAACCTTTCATATATCTTCAATGGCTTACTTAATGGTCAGGGGGAAGTTTATCTCCAAGCTTGTTATTTTAATATTATAGAAGAGCCGATTTCAGAGTAATTCTACGATACCTTTTACATGCAATAGCCGCAATAAAGTATAAATTCAGGGCGTCGCTTTGCTATTATATAAGTCAAATTTTGTGTTGAATTTACGGTCAACTAGGCTAGTAAATCCCGCCCTAGACGTCATCCTCGCGCTTGTCGCGGGGATCCAAATTCGGCATCTATGGCCCATTTGATTGCAAAGTCTATGCCCAGTTAATTACGGGTTCGCGTTTTTACTGATAGATCAAAAGAGACACAGTCTTATTTGAGAACTTCTTGAGACTTGTTGGTATCTTTTTTGTTTGTTGACGATTGTGTTTGCTGAAACTGTTGAGGCTCAGGTTGTATATCGGGCTCTGCTTGTTTAACGGATTGTTTCTCTGAGTTTTGCTTTTTAGATTCTGTATCTTGTGTATTTTCTGTTGCCTCAAGATTTATATTTTCTTTTTCGTTACCTTGGTTTTCAGCTTTTTGTTTTTCACCGAATATATTTTCACAACACCACTTTAATATTTTACATGCAGCCAATCCGGTTCCTAGTACTGATCCCGCTGTTCCTGCCAGTACGGCAGCAACAGCCACATGTGGGTAATATTTAGTATTGATAGTTGGCAGTGTTTCTGGCAGTATATCGGCTGCCTTACCGAGATAGTTTCCTTCTTGGTCAGTATAGTTTTACTTGCAGCAGTTAAAAATACCAATTTGCCCTTGTACATAACCGGTCGTTTTACGCACTCTGGCCCTTGAGTTACTATTTTATGTCCATAACAGTTTTTCACGGCCTTTGAGCCTTTTTCTTTATATAAAATAATTTTACATGCGAATTTTTCCTGGCAATATATCACAAATTGCTTCCCGTTGGCTTGCACTTAATTCATATTTACTTGGTACAATCACAATATTCCTTTACTAAATTACTTAATATTATGCCAATTTTTTACTTTTTTAAATGTAGATACTACCTAGTTACTTGTTTCAATATAAAACTCGCCATGTTCATGCTTGATAATTACTTTTTTGGGTTTTCTTTTTACCACTTTCTCTTGCCAATCATCACATAGCTGTACAAATTGTTTTATGGTCATTTTCAGCTTTGTAGGGTTGGGGATAACGGGCCATTCATCCGAGAGGAGTATGGATCCTTGCTCATTTTCAAAAATAGTGCAGTTGCCTCTTATAATATCACCATTGACGCTGGTATTAGCCCAATCTCTAAAAAAATTTCTGCCGTTTGGTCCAATTTCTTCGCTAAAAAATAGGCCCAGTACACATAATGCTTCGCTGGTACTGTCACTGTAGAAATAGTTTCCATAGGTGGGATCATCTACTAGCAATCTTGCAAAGTCCATTCATTTCTTTCGCGTCATGTTTTATGTTATTTAAATACCGGATAGGCTCTCATTTTTCCATTTTTTGTTACATGCATATGAATCTCAACACCTTCTTGGATGGTCTGTTTAAGCAGATATTTACCGTTCGCTTTTAACTCTAGCATGCTAGCGCTTGCTTTGAACTTATCATACGCATTCATGATACATCCTATGACTTTATGAGCCTCCCAATGAGCTGGAAAGAATGTGCTGTTCTTGAGGTAGTGACCATTGCACTGTAATGTTGCTTGGTAGAATCCATTTCTTTCTATTCTATTGGTAAACTGAATTATACCGCTATTCTCTACAGCATACATTCTATCAAAGTGAAATCCACCTAGCTGGGGTTTTCCTTTCTTACAAAAAGAATAATCCAGACCCAGGATATGTTTGTAATCAAGTTTGATAAATTGATTGCCACATTCGGAAAAGCCCTTTCTGGTATCTTTATACATTCTTTCAGCCAGGTCGATTTCGGCAGCAATTTTTGCCATATGCCCTTTACAAAAACTTTCGTAAATCTCCTCAGCGCTTCTTACAATTTCTACGGCTCCGCCGCCACTCAGTAAGTTATCCGATTCGATGCCTAACCTAAGCACCTTACCACCTGGAGTAATTACAATTGGTTCTTCCTTGAGTGTACTAGTGACAGCACGTTTTAATTTTTTGGCTATTTCGGCAGCTTTTTTCTGCGCTTTCGCTACTACCTGTATCTCTTTGAGGTATCGCGCTGTTTTGGTAATACCCATGCCCAGTACCACATCGCCGGCAATATTTGCTCCAATTTCTACTAATTGGTCAGCAGAAAGCTGCGCAAGATTTTCAAGAGATAGGGCATTAACTGTGTCCCAATAATCGTCAATACGTCGTTGATACTCGCCATGGGGCAAGTACCATTTACCCACAGTAACTGTTGAGATAAAGCGGGTAGTTCCAGCAAAAAAGTCTATATTCTCTTTAAGTCTTGTTATTGGATTCAAGCGTCCTATAAACACGGTTGCTGCATGAGATAACAAAGATCGAGAACGCTCTAGAAAAGAAGGTGTATTATCGTATGCGTTGCCAGCCGACTGATTCTGAATATCACATAAAAGATTATCAGCCATGGCAATAGTAAACATAAGTCGAGTGTCATCAGTGTTTGTTTTGATATCGTCTATGAGATAGTACG
>Ga0134121_10001529_pt1 | contig 21696 bp, 18 predicted proteins | sample KB301_FD_96463 | JGI IMG/M metagenome (GOLD analysis project Ga0134121, IMG submission 96463) | Terrestrial soil microbial communities without Nitrogen fertilizer from Kellogg Biological Station, Michigan, USA - KB3-0-1 | ecosystem: Environmental > Terrestrial > Soil > Unclassified ... | reverse complement strand
TCGCCGCTTTTCACCCCAAGGGTGGTCCCTCCTGGCTTCTCTACTTCACAAGAAAACGCCACTCCAACTGCGCGAATCGCCAATACCCTTTCTTACATCCCTCTGTTACCGACTAATCGGGGCTACTAACTCCCTCATTGCAGTCTCATTTCACGGGTGTTACAGTTCGGATCAGTTCCAGTCCAGAGTTATCCTTAACCCCCAAAGGAGGATGAGATGAAGAACGAGGAGGAGATCAAGGAACAACTGATGTCCTCGAGCGCAGACTTTCGCCGTCTGGCCGAGGAGCATCATCAATATGAAGGCAAGCTCCAGGAAATGAACAACCGCCATCACATGAGCGAGCAGGACCACCTGGAGGAAATAACCCTGAAGAAAAAGAAACTCCACCTGAAAGACCAGATGAACTTCATGATTTCGAAGCTCAGAGAAGAACTGAGCCATCAACCTTCCTAGGCCTTCTGCAACACGCGGCGGCGGCAGCTCTTTGAGACTCGCCGCCTTTCTTATCTAGATGAGCCGCTGCGCATGAGCGGAGCGAATGTGAGCCCGATAGGGCGAAACCATCAAGTAATGAGCGGAGCGAATGTGAGCCCGATAGGGCGAAACCATCAAGTAATGCAAGGCCGGGCGAAGCGATAGCGCGAGAGCGCGAAACATGGAGTGACGGCCGCAGCCATCAAAAAATGATTGTTCGTGACGCATACCGCTTTCTGATCCCTCTTGCGATTCTCGCAACGGCGGCCTTCTGGCTTGGATTCAATGCCGCCGGAGGTTTAGTCCTCATTCTTTTCGCGTTTGTGGCATTCTTCTTCAGGAACCCTTCCCGGAAGATTTCAGAAGATCCCCGTGTGATCGTCTCTCCCGCGGATGGCAAGGTTGTTCGTCTTGAGAAGGTGGGCAACGTGACGCAGATGAGCATTTTCCTGTCGCTCTTCAACGTGCATGTGAATCGAAGTCCGATTGCCGGCCGCATTCAGGCTGTTGACTATCGTCCGGGAAAGTTCCTCGCCGCGTACAATCCTGCAGCAAGCCGGGAGAACGAGCGGAATATCGTCATGGTTAGCGACGGACGGATTAACATAGTCTTTACGCAAATCGCCGGCGTTGTCGCCCGCCGTATCGTGTTCTGGCGCAAGGCGGGAGACGCGGTCGGCAAAGGGGAGCTTGTGGGCTTGATTCGGTTTGGTTCGCGCGTCGATGTCCTGTTTCCTGCCGGCACTGAAGCCACCGTCAAGGTGGGCGACCGTGTGAAAGGCGGAAGCAGTCAGATCGGCCTCGTCAAAACTTGATTGGGCTCGTAGGTGAGCGGCTGCGCATGAGCGGAGCGAATGTGATCCCGATAGGGCGAAACGATCAAGTAATGCAAGCCCGCGCTAAGCGTGAGGGCGGTAGCGCGAAACCCTAAGGGATAGGGCTCGGCCAGCAGGAACGGAGATTCATGGCTGAACGTAAACGTCGAAAGAATGTGGATTCCCGCAGCAGCGGTGGCCGAAGCCAGCACTTCCGCAGCGGTCTGTCCATTCTTCCGAGCCTGTTTACGGTCGGCAATATTTTTTGTGCCTATTACTCCGTGATGTCGACACTCAACGGAAAGTGGGATAAGGCGGCCGTCGCCATCGGTGTCGGCTACATCCTCGATGGATTGGATGGACGGGTGGCGCGCTTAACCGGAACCAGCACGGAGTTTGGCGCGCAACTGGATTCGCTTGCCGACGTTTTAACGTTCGGCATTGCGCCGGCGATTCTCGCGTTTGCCTGGGGAATCCCCGGGGGAGCCAATGGACCGGGCCTGAATCCGACGGCGCTCACCCCAATCCAGCAGCACATTCGATCCGGTGGATGGCTAATGACGTTCGGGTTTGTGATTTGTGGCGCTTTGCGGTTGGCTCGCTTCAACGTCCAGGCACAGAAGCCCATCGATTCGACTTCGAAGCGGTACTTTGTCGGCCTTCCGATACCGGCAGGCGCAGGCCTGATCGCATCGATCATCCATTTTTCGAACGAGCCGATTAGCGCGGACAACGTCGTCGCATCGTCACTATGGTGCCTGTTGATCGGGATCACGGCCTTCCTGATGATCAGCACGGTTCGCTATCACAATTTTAAGGAGCTTGGAATTGTCTCGCGACGGCCACGCGTGGCATTGGTCCTGGCAGCGATGATGATCGCGCTGATTTTCAGTTACTCCGAATATATGTTGCTGATTCTCGCGGTCGTTTATGCCTCATCCGGTCCGGTCGCCAAACTGGTTCAGGTTGTACGAAGACTGCGCCTTCCGGCGACCGCGCCGAGAGAACCCGCGCCAATGGAAGTCCGACGTGAACACTGAGCGACTCAAGAAAGCTCCGAACATTTCGATAGTGGGTTCGACATCCCCGCTCGGAAAGGAACTGCGCGAACTCATTGAAGGACCCGACTTTCCTGTCGGCAAGCTCACGCTTCTCGAAACGGAAGAATACGCAGGACTGCTCCAGGAATTTGCCGGTGAGATCCGAATCACTCAGATCATTTCGCCGGAATCCTTTGTGGATACCGACATTGCCTTCTTTGTTTGCAGCCCGGAAATCATCAATGCCTATGCCTCGAGTGGCGCGGCGTTTCCCGACCTCACGATCGATCTGACTCAGACAGGCCGCGAGGGTGCCTTGTTCCTGGGCGGAGTTTCGGATGCGTCGAATCTGAAGACCGCCGGTTATTATGTCAATCCTCACTCTGCCACAATCACGCTCGGCCGCGTACTCGCTCGAATTCAGAATGCCTTTCAGATTGAGGCTGTGTCGGCGACAGTTATGGAGCCGGCTTCGGAGCACGGCTCGGCCGGAATCGATGAACTTCAGGAACAGACTGTTGCCCTGCTCAATTTTCAGCCGGTCGAACACAGAACGTTCCCGGGACAACTTGCGTTCAATCTTCTCACTGAGGCTCGCGCTTCTCGTTCGGTCGAGAGCCTGCTGCGAAGCCAGCTCGCCTCCCTCCTGGGGAAGGGAATTCCCCCACTGGGAGTCGCAGCGGTCCAGGTTCCCGTTTTCCACTCCCATGCCCTGGCCGTCTTCCTTCAATTAAAGGAAGCGCCGTCTCCCGAGCAATTACGCACGGCCCTGCAGGTTGGGGGAAACAGTGTGATTGTTCACTCGGATGAGGGGCTTACGCCGTCGCCCGTGACCGTTGTCGGAAGTGACGCGGTGCACGTTGCGCGTGTCGCGTCAGACTCGGCCCGGCCCGGCTCTTTTTTCTTATGGCTGGTTGCTGACAACCTTCGAGTTGCCGCCAGCAACGCCCTCCAGATTGCCGAAAGCCTGATGTTTACTCCGGCGCAATCCCGTTAATGAGCGGCTGCGCATGAACGGAGCGAATGGGAGCCCGATCGGGCGAAACCATCAAGTCATGCAAGCTTGCGCGCAGCGTGAGCGCGACAGCGCGAAACCGTAAGAATTAGGGCGCAGCCATCAAGGACATGAGCGGAGCGAATGCAAGCCCGGTAGGGCGCAGCCATAAAGGTCATGACGGGTTGGCGGGAATCATCATTCGGTGTTCTATCGACCATTTGAATCAGCATCTTAGATTTATTTTCCTCGACATTCTCTGGAGATGTATCTGGCTGGTTTGCTCGGTCCTTGCGGCTGCCGCCTTTGGAATCGGAATGGTTGCACAACTGGGATCGATACAATGGAAGGGAGCGGACCATGGCGCACCGGGACCCATTATCCAGCTTGCCGCATTACGACAGTTTTGGGATGCCTACGGCGCTACATTACTTGGCGAACTGGGATTGTTGCTTCTGAGCGTCCTCGTTTTCTGGATCGTCCTGGAGGCTCTTTTCAGGGGAGGACGTCGAGGGTTCTGGGTGTATTTCGGAACGAGCATCGGGCGTATCTGTCTGCTCGGAGGAGCGGGCGCCTTCTTCGGGCTGCTCGCCCTCAAAGACGACACCGGCGGGACGTTCCTCATTGGTGCGGTCGTGATGTTGGGTTTGTGGTTCATGGTTTCGCTTTTTGAGACGGCGATTCGAAAAGACGCGATGGCCCTTATCGCCGTGGAATTCCCGAATTTGCTGGCGGTGTTCAGTATGTTGATGATGGCGGATGTGTTTCTGACTTTCGTCCTGTGGGGATCCGCGATCGCAGCGCTGAAAGCAGCTTCGGCAGGGGCAGGTTCTTCGGCTGGAGTGATCACGGTCTTGATTGCTGCTGTTGTGTTTCCTTTCTGGATGGTCTTACACAGTTACCTGGTCGCCAATCGGTTTTCGGCGATAGAGATCATTGAGCGGCTGCGAATGGCGGAGCGAACGTGAGCCCGATTAGGGCGAAGCCATCAAGTAATGCAAGCCCACGCGAAGCGCCAGCACGGTAGCGCGAAAGGGAGAGTTGCATTTTCGCAGTGGTGGCAGCCTCACACCTGATTGACCTGGCGGACAACGTCAAGGACTGAGACCCGTCAACACGTAGGAAATACAGAAGTACAAGTGAGTGGTTCGTCGTGCACCCTGTTTGCAGTGTTGCGGGCTACTCCGTTTTGCTTCAGTTGAACGTATCTGGACGCGTTGCAGCATCCTCGCAACTGCAGCCTTTGGCATGGGAATGGTTGCGCAATTAGAATCGATCGGGTGGAAGGGACCCGACTTGGGTGCATCTGGCCCGATCATCCAATTTACCTGGCAAGCTGGGATTGCTGCTCCTGGGCGTCCGGTTTTCTGGGTTGTCTTGGAGGCACTAGTTCTTCGGCCGGAGTGATCACGGTCGCGGTTGTTGCTGTTGTTGTTCCTTTCTGGATGGTCTTACACAGTTACCTGATCGCCATTCGGTTTTCGGCGATAGATATAATAAGGAATGCCGTCGGTGAGTGATTCGATTCTCGTCCTGGATTTCGGTTCCCAATACACCCAACTGATCGCCCGCAGAATCCGCGAGGCCAGCGTGTATTCCGAGGTTGTGCCCTTCAACACACCGTTGGAAACGATTCGTCAGCATCGTCCGAACGGGATTGTGTTGTCCGGCGGCCCGGACTCGGTCTACGAGCAGGGCGCGCCTGCCTGTGACCCCGCGGTTTACGAGCTGGGCATACCGATTCTCGGCGTCTGTTATGGGATGCAGTTGCTTGCCAAGGAACTCGGAGGCAAGGTTGTTCCAGGCACCGAGCGCGAGTACGGTCCACGGGATATCGACGTGGTTGCGCCCTCGTGCCTCCTCGACGGAATGAAACGAGTTTGGATGAGCCATGGCGACCGGATTGTCGACCCTCCCGCCGGTTTTGCCGTGACCGCTCGAAGCGATACGGCAATGGCGGCAATGGAGAATCCGGAGCGCAAAATCTTCGCCATCCAGTTCCATCCGGAGGTCACGCATACCGACAACGGTACCGCGCTTCTGCGGCGGTTCATCTTCGAGATCTGCGGATCCAAAGGCGACTGGACCATCGGGTCTTTCATCGATCGGTCGATTGCGCGCATCCGCGAGCAGGTGGGAGACGGACGAGCCATCGTCGCCATCAGCGGAGGTGTGGATTCCACGGTAGCGGCGACGCTCGTTTCGAAGGCGATTGGCGATCGCCTGACTGGCCTGTTCGTCAACAACGGCCTGCTGCGGAAGAATGAGTTCGAGAAGGTTCTTTCGATCCTCCAGAACAATCTTCATCTCAATGTCCGCGGCATCGATGCAGCCGACCGCTTCCTGAATCTGCTTGCAGGAGTGACGGATCCGGAGAGGAAGCGAAAAATCATCGGCGGTGAATTCATCCAGATTTTCGAAGAAGAAGCCCGGCAGATGGGCTCCGTGGACTTCCTCGTTCAGGGCACTGTTTATCCGGACGTGATTGAATCCGTATCGGTAAAGGGACCTTCACAGACGATCAAGTCGCATCACAACGTGGGCGGCTTACCCGACCGCATGCACCTGAAGCTTGTCGAACCCCTGCGCGAACTTTTCAAGGACGAAGTGCGGCGGGTGGGAGCTGAACTGGGATTGCCGGAGGAAATGGTCTGGCGGCAGCCGTTCCCGGGCCCGGGCCTTGGCGTGCGCATCATGGGAGAAGTGACGCGAGAGGGCGTCCGTCTGCTGCAGGAGGCCGACGACATTCTCGTTTTCGAAATCAAGAAGGCCGGACTGTATCGCAGCATCTGGCAGTCCTTCGGCATCCTGCTTCCCGTGAAGAGCGTGGGCGTGATGGGCGACAACAGGACTTACGATCACACCCTCGCGATTCGCGCGGTTCACAGCACCGATGGCATGACAGCGGATTGGGTGAAGCTGCCCTACGACGTCTTGAACGTGATCTCGAATCGCATCGTCAATGAAGTGAAAGGGATCAACCGCGTGGTTTACGACATCACGTCCAAGCCGCCCGCAACGATCGAGTGGGAGTAGGGGAAATTGTGAAAATACAGAATGACTTTTCGGCGAGGGTATCCCCTCCTAACTTAGGAGGGGATACCCTCGCCGAGCAGCTACGACATGACGTCAGGGACACCCAATGAAGCAATTTGTCCATCTGCATCTGCATTCCGGGTTCAGTCTGCTCGACGGCGCGATCGACCATGAGGTGCTCGCGCAAACCGCCGTGAAACACGGGATGCCCGCTGTCGCCGTTACCGACCACGGCAATCTTTTCGGCGCCATCGGCTTTCACAACGCCGCGACAAAGGCCGGCGTCAAACCGATCATCGGGTGCGAAATGTATGTGTCGAAAACCGATCATAAGGATCGCGACCCCGCGAGCGGCAGGCCGAATCACCTGATCGTTCTGTGCGAGAACGATCGTGGTTACCAGAACCTGGTCAAGCTCGTCTCGAAGGCTTATCTCGACGGCTTCTACTACAAGCCGCGTGTGGACAAGCAGTTGCTGCGCGAACACAGCGAAGGGTTGATCGGACTCTCGGCATGCCTGAACGGTGAAGTTTCCTCAAATGTGATGATGGGCAAGCTGGACCAGGCGGAGAAGGCAGCATCCGATTATCACGATATCTTCGGCAAGGACCGCTTCTTTCTCGAGATTCACGATCACGGGTTGGAGAAACAGCGAAAGATCATTCCGGACATGCTGAAGATCTCGGAGCGCACTGGCATTCGAACCGTGGCCAGCAATGACTGCCACTACATGGAAAAGGACGACTGCCGGGCCCACGATTTGCTGCTGTGCATTCAGACTGCGAAGACCGTTAACGATCAGAACCGGATGAAGTTCTACACGGACCAGTTTTATTTCAAGAGCCGCCAGGAAATGGATCAGGTCTTCGGTGAGATCCCGTACGTGCTGGATCAGACCGTGGAGATTGCCGAACGTTGCAACGTGAAGCTGCACAAGGTCGACAATCCGTTTCCCGAGTTTGGAGTACCGCCGGGTTTCACGATCGATTCGTACTTCGCGAAGGTTGTCCAGGATGGTTTTCAGGACCGCCTCACCTACCTCAAGCGGATGTCCGATAACGGCACGCTGAAGCATCCCCTCGAGGCTTACGAGAAGCGCATCTCCGACGAAATCCGCATCATTCAGGGCATGAAGTACCCCGGATATTTTCTGATCGTGTGGGACCTTATCCGGTATGCGCGCGAGCGCGATATCCCTGTGGGGCCCGGACGTGGTTCGGCCGCCGGCAGCATGGCGTCCTACTGCATGCGCATCACCGATATCGATCCGTTACAGTATGGGTTGCTCTTTGAACGCTTCCTGAATCCCGAGCGCGTGACGCTGCCCGATATCGACATCGATTTTTGTATGAACCGGCGGGGTGAAGTCATCGAGTATGTGACTCGCAAGTACGGCCGCGAGAACGTGTCGCAGATCATCACTTTCGGAACCATGTTGGCGAAGGGCGTGATTCGCGATACCGGACGTGGTATGGAAATGCCGTACGCGGAAGTGGATAAGATCGCCAAGATGATCCCCGCCGAGCTCCACATCACATTGGACAAGGCTATTGAGCAGAATCCCGACTTCAAAAAACTGATTCAGACGGACCCAAAGGTTCGCGACCTCATCGATGCGGCAAAGCGCCTCGAGGGTCTGGCCCGGCATGCCTCCACCCACGCGGCAGGCGTGGTCATTTCGCCGCGACCCATTACCGAGTTCGTTCCCCTGTATAAGTCCAGCAAGGATGAAATCACGACCATGTATCCGATGGCCGACGTGGAGAAGATCGGTCTTCTCAAGATGGATTTCCTTGCCCTCACCACGCTCACGGTCATTGACGATACGCTGAAGGCGCTCAAGCAAAAAGGCGTCGTGCTGGACATGGATACCATTCCTCTCGACGACGAGAAAACCTACAAGCTGTTTTCCGACGGCCTCACCAACGGTGTCTTCCAGTTTGAAAGCTCCGGGATGAAGGACATCCTGCGGCGATTCAAACCCTCGAGTATCGAGCACCTCACGGCGCTCAACGCGCTCTACCGGCCGGGTCCTATCGGCGGCGGCATGGTCGACGACTTCATCAAACGAAAACACAAATCCAAGCTCGTCGAATACGAACTTCCCGAACTGAAGGAGATCCTGGAAGAGACCTATGGCGTCATCGTCTACCAGGAACAGGTTATGCAGGTGGCCAACATGGTGGGCGGATATTCCCTTGGGGAAGCCGATCTCCTGCGTCGCGCCATGGGTAAGAAGAAAGCGGAGGAAATGGCCGCGCACCGGGAGCGCTTCGTAAAAGGCTCCAGTGAGAAGGGATTCAAGGACGAAAAGAAAGTCACCCGCCTCTTTGATTTGATGGAGCAGTTCGCCGGGTATGGATTCAATAAATCGCACTCCGCCGCCTATGCGGTTCTGGCGTATCGAACGGCATACCTGAAGGCGCATCACCCGAATTACTTTTTGGCTGCAGTTCTGACGAGTGAACGCGGAAGCCAGGACAAGGTGGTGAAGTACATCCACGAATGCCGGGAAATGAATATTCCCATCCTCCCTCCCGACGTTAACGTCAGCGACGTTTTCTTCACGCCGTCGGAAACCGGGATTCGGTTCGGTCTCGCGGCGATCAAGAACGTCGGCGAATCGGCAATTGCCTCGATGTCCACGCAGAAACCATTCAAGAGTCTCTTCGACTTCTGTGATCGCGTCGATTCACGCACCGTCAACAAACGCGTGATTGAGAGTCTGATCAAAGCCGGCGCCTTCGATAGTGTTAGTCCGCGGCGCGCCCTGCTTTACAACAACATCGACCGCGCCATGGATTGGGGACAACGCAAGCAGCGGGAGAGGGAGGTCGGGCAGGGCGGTCTGTTTGGCCATCAGGGGATGGCGATGAGCGGCGGTGGCGTCGAAGAACATGTGATGGATCCCGCCGAGGATTGGAACGAAGGTCTCAAGCTGAAGCACGAGAAGGAAACGCTCGGCTTCTATATCACCGGCCATCCCTTGCGGAAGTATGCGGACGAAGTCAAAGCCTACGGCAACGCGACGACAAGTATGCTGCCCGAGAAACCCTCGGGTTTTGAGGTATCCATTGGCGGGATTGTTTCCTCGTTGCGCATCGCCAGAACCAAAAAAGGCGACGCCATGGGCGTCATCATGCTTGAAGATTGGGAAGGCATCGTGGAAGTCGTCGTCTTTCCCGATACGTTCGCAAAGACACAACGATTACTCGAGGCAGACGCCCCACTCATTGTCAAAGGCAAGCTCGATAACGATGAGTCGACGATCAAGATTCTGGCCACCGACATCTATCCCATCGAGCGCGCGGCAGAAATCCTGAGCCGGACCGTGACCATTCACATCGATGTACGAACTGCCCCATCTGACCTTGCCGAGCAGCTACAACCGGTGATCGATGAAAAAAGAGGCTCTGCCGAGATTATCTTTGAGCTAGACTTTCCGGGCCGCTACACGGCGTTGGTCCGTCCCAATCCGTATGTGAAGATCGTGCCGGACCGCGAATTCGTGGAGCACATCGAACGTATTTGCGGGCCGAACACCGTTCGTCTGAGCTAAGCGGCATCCTAAATGGAACACCTCTCAGCTTTTGAAAAGGTCAAACTCGCGCGTGATCCCAGGCGTCCTTACTTCCTGGACTATGTCGAACTCCTTTGCACGGACTTCGCCGAGATTCACGGAGATCGCAGGTTTGGCGACGATCCCGCGATTGTTACAGGTTTTGCCTTCTTTCACGGCAGGCCCGTGTGCCTGATCGGGCATCAAAAGGGAAGAGATACCAAGCAAAAGGTCTATCGGAACTTTGGGATGCCTAAACCGGAGGGCTACCGCAAGGCTCTCCGCGTGATGAAACTCGCCGAAAAATTCAAACGGCCCATTTTGACTTTTATCGATACCCCGGGCGCATATCCGGGAATCGACGCCGAAGAGCGCGGTCAGGCCGAAGCCATTGCTGTTAATCTTCGCGAAATGTCACAACTCGCGGTTCCCATTATCGCTACGGTCACAGGAGAAGGCGGATCGGGCGGCGCGCTTGCCATCGGCGTCGCGGATCGCGTCAATATGCTCGAGTGCTCGATTTACTCGGTGATCGCGCCTGAAAGTTGTTCCGCAATCCTGTGGCGCGACCAGAACCACGCCGCAGAGGCAGCGGAAGCTCTGAAGATCACCCCGGAGGACCTGCGCAGCCTTCACTTGATCGATGAAATCATTCCCGAGCCGGCAGGGGGAGCGCACAACGATCATGCTGCGATGGCCGTGACTCTCGACCTCGTCCTCGAGGGCCAGATCCGCCATCTTGAAAGTATTCCGACCGCAAAGCTGATCCAGCAACGCTACGAAAAGTTCCGAGCGATGGGTGCTTTCGCAGAATAGGGAAAATTTGCCACGGACTACGGGACAAGACCGCCGGTTCAAAGGGGGCAATTCGGGGACGCTCCATGACGGTCACCAAATTCCTACGAGGTTACTCTTCGAGTGGAAGCAGTCCTTTACGAATTCAGTGACCATCCCCGAATTGCCCCCCTTGTCCGTGCAGGTCCGTGGCGTCCGTGGCTAATCCTCTTTACAACACAAAGTTCTTGTAATACTCTGCCAACGTGAAAACGTCTCTCAAGGTTGTTTCCATTAACGATCGCGCTGCCCGCGATCTTCGCTATATCCGCGAGACAATGGAACGAGCGGGCTCGTTCACCGCAGTTCCCGGTTGGGGAGGCGTCCTGATCGGCGTGACAGCTCTGGCGGCAGTCCTGATAACCCGCGGGATGCAATCACGAGAGCTGTGGTTCTTCACCTGGATGGCGGAAGCTTTCCTGGCATCGGCTATCGGCGTTCTCGGAACCTTGAGGAAGGCCAGAATGCTCAGAAAAATCCTTCAAGGTCCGGGTAGGAGGTTCGCCATGAGCCTTCTGCCCGCACTCGTTGGCGGCGCTATTCTGACTGGGGTCCTTTACGAACAGCAACTCTTCGGCCTGATGCCGGGCGTGTGGCTTCTGCTGTATGGCGTGGCAGTCATGAGTGGTGGAACTTACTCCGTAAAGGTCGTGCCGCTGATGGGGTTAGGCTTCATGCTGCTCGGAACAGCTGCCCTGATTGCTCCCTGGCAATGGGCCCAGTGGCTTATGGCCGCAGGCTTCGGGGGTCTTCAAATTGTAGTGGGCGGCGTGATTGCAAGGAGATACGGTGGCTAAGCCGCATAGAACCGAAACTCATTCCACCAAGCAGTCGGGCCGTGGCCGGCCTGCTCAAGCGCGGGCGACCGAACTGGATCGAACAATCCACGAACCCATTCGTCTGGGGATCGTCAGCGCTCTCGCAGGCTGTGACTCCATGACGTTCAATGAACTGAAGGAATTGCTGCGCACGACCGACGGAAATCTCAGTGTCCATGCGCGCAAGCTCGAAGAAGGTGATTACATCTCCTGCGAGAAGTCCTTTGAAGGACGCATTCCCCGGACCACCTACCGCCTGACCGCCCAGGGCAAACGCCAGCTCGAGACCTACCTGAATCACATGGAGGCGTTGATTCGCGTAACACGCGAAGGTTAACGCGCCGTATCCCCGACAAAGCGTGCGCTGGTTCACACCTGTGAATCCGCATCACAGGTCTAAGTCAGAGAATGGCTTCAGATTCAGTGGTTTATATAATGGCTGGCGACTTGCATTTAGGGCGCTATGAAGAAATTCTTTTGCCTGCTCGTCGCGATTTTGAGCACCACGGTTGTGGGCCAGCAAGCTTCGCCCCTAGTTCAGCAGAACACTGTCGTCGAACGCGTTGATGTATCAGGGATATCGGACGCGCGGTTGACCCCGGAGCTTCGCGCCGATCTACAGAGACTGGCGGGACAGGCGTACAACGCCGACACCGCCAGGCAATTGGCAGAAGGCATTCAGATCGAACTGCCGGAATACGTCGCGGCGGCCACGCCTCAACCCGGGTCCCAACCGGATCGTATCCGCCTGATGTTTGTCGTCGCGAAGATCGAGGACAACGAGGCACTCAAAACCAATATCAATTCCCGCTATATCGTCGACGCCGTCGAGGTTGAAGGAAAGTTCAAGGCGAAGATCAGCGATACGCTGAACGCGGATCTCCAAAAAATGATCGGACAGAACCTCGACATCACGCAGGCCGAGAAACTGAAAGAGCGCATTCGGAAGGAGAACCAACCGGCGGACATCGCGGTCGAACGGAAGCTGCGGCGCGGAGCCTCGCCCCAACACGTCAAACTTGTCTACGACGTGCACAAGAACGAAAACACGATCAACTTTTCCGGATCCACGGGTTTCTATCATTCAAAGGAAGGATTCGGCGGTCCGACGATTGCCGCAACCCTCCATCATCTCGGGGCGGGAACGGTGACGTTCAAAACGGTCAACGATCCCGATGCCCTGATCGAGCGGAACATAGGTGGTGGCCTGGGTTACAGCGCATCGCTCCGCGATTTCGGACTCAAGCTGGAGTATTCCAGCTATCGCGCTCAGTGGAAACCCAACACGATTCAGGCCGATGCGCGGTCAGCGGAAAGCCCTGGCCTGTACCGCCTGCGGGACACGCTTTCGGGTTCTGCGCAGATCAATGTGCCGAATCGCATCGATATTTCCGGCGGCGTATCGCTTGCAGAATTGCAGATGCAATCGCCCGTTCCCGGCTTTCGGAAGGACAACGCGCTGACCGGTTCACTAGGGGCTGGATACGGCGGCTTGAAAGGGTTCGAGGCGGATCAAAAATCTTACCGCCTGAGTTGGGCGTACAGCATTCGCGCGGGAACTGGCGCCCTCGGCAGCGACTTTGTCTACGCACGGCATGAGATAGACATCAACTACACTGCGCTCCAGAGTCGCAAACTCCTCACTCGTGTGCATGCTTTCGCCGGAAGAACAAGCGGGAACGCTCCGATGTTCGAGCGCTTTTCGCTCGGCAATGCACGAACGCTGCGTGGATGGACGAAGTACGAAATCGCTCCGCTTGGCGGGAATCGAGTCGCCTATGTATCCGCCGAGCATACCTTCAAATTTGTTACGCCGTTTTACGATCTGGGTTCGGTCTGGAATACGGGACAGCCCGTCGTCTTCCACCAGTCGGTCGGTGTGCGCATCGTGCCGCCATGCAAAGGCAGCGCTCATCAGATTCCTCTGTGCTGGATACCCATCACCTTGGGATTTCCAATCCGCAGCAGCCATGCGCAGCCGATGTTCACGGCCGGGTTTTGAGAATGGGTGAACGCCTGCGCCAGGCCTCCCTCTTGATGTTGTTCGTCGTGGTCCTTGCATGGTCGTTGCCAGCAAGCGCGCAATCCCTCGATGTTCGCCTTGATGGCGACCATCTGCGTATCGCGGTGGAGAAGGCCCGTCTTTTGGTGGGGGAACCTCTAAAAAAACTCCACGATGGAGCATCTGTCGCCTACGTCGTGCGAGTGCTTGCGCTCAGCAGCCGAGCGGGAAGCGTGCTCGTAAAATCGGACTATCGGTTTGTGATCAGCTACGACATCTTCGAAGAAAAGTTTCAGGTCTCCCGTACGCAGCCGACGGCGAGAGTCCTCTCACACCTATCGGCCGCTGCCGCGGAAGCGTTCTGTAGCGAGGCGTTGGAGCTGCCGATTGTGGCAATCGCTGCGAACGCCTCCTTCTGGATTCGCTGGGAATATCAAACCGAAGGGCCCACACTTCCAGGCGACCCGGCGATCAACATCGAAGGCCTGGTCGACATCTTCAGCAGGAAGAGCACGAAAGAACCGGCGCGGGCTGCCGTGGAATCCGGCCCCTATCGCCTCGCGGATTTGCCTCGAGTCTCCGCACCTCGCCCTGCAAGAATCCCATAATTGAATTCGGGGCCGTGCTACTCGAACCCCGATCTCCACAACTGCGCGCCAATCCGCCGTCGGTCCCCAAATCTTCGAGGTGGCGCTGGGAGCGGAACCAGTCCCTGTAGATGCGGTGACCGTCCCCTATACCTGAATTAGCCGCTACAAAGCCCGATCTCTTGATATAGAGATCGGGGTTCGAGTAGCACGGCCCCGAATTCAGTGTGATGGCGTTTTCACAGTGTGAAGCAGCCTCACAATCTCGAACAGGGTAATCCTTGCAGGATCATGCACTTGTATAATGGCCGTCCGATTGCCATCCAAAACATCATGAAAAACCTCACACTTTTTTTTCTCGTGCTGATCGCTTCGGTCTCGGCGGTCATGGGACAAACTCAGACTGCGGCCTCCTCGACGGGAATCGTCGAAAGAGCGGAGATCGCGGGTATCGCCAATCAAAGACTCAGCGCGGATCTTCGCGACGCGATTCAGAAGCTTGCCGGGCAGCGATACGACGCGGTGGCGGCGGAACAACTTGCCAATCGTATCCAGGGCGAAGTGCCCGGCATGGTTGCCGCGCCCAGGATTCTTGCCGGCGCGGACGCGGCGCACGTGCGAGTCGTCTTCGTGGTAGCGCGCTCATCCTCCGCACCCGCCGGACCCGACAGCAACGTCAATTCGCAGTACACGGTGGAAGCGGTCGAAGTGAAGGGGCTTGAACGATCGCAATACAGCACCGCGATCTATGAAGATATGCAGAAGATGGTTGGGCAAATGCTCGACAACAATCTTGTCGAAGACATTCGGTCCCGGCTCAACTCGGAATTCCGCAAGCAGTACTACGTCAAACAGAAGATCGAGCGCGGCTCCATGCCGGAGCACGTGAAGGTTGTGTTTGAAGCCGAGCGAACCTCGTGGCTCTTCCGCGCCACGCTCGGGCGGGTGATGGATGGAAATATGCGAAACGGAAATTTCGAGTTACACACTCCGAATCGAGACAAGGACACCGTCGAGTCTGTTGAAATCAAAGGTATTCCGCGTTCACGCTTGAGCGACTCGCTCAACAGCGAACTACAGAAGATGGTCGGCAAGCAGGTAGACCAACTCGAGATCGACCACCTGTTGGGAAAGCTCAAGTCGGAGCTGAAGCAAGACTATGAGGTCAGCAAACACCTCGATGGAGGAACAAAAGCGTCTCAGACGCGAGTGCGCTATCAGGTGGAGCTTATCCCCTGGCTGCCAGCCAGAACTCCCGAGGGGGTCTTCGCGTATCACCAGAAGCAGGGATTGACCGTCGTCTGCTGCGGGGAGGATTTCATCGGGAAATACCTGACACTGAACGTGGCTTTCGATGGCGACAGCCTGACTGAACGTTACAAAGGCCTCAACATAGGTGTCGAGAGCAGGCATTTGGGTACCCGGCATCTTGGTGCTCGAGTGGAATTTACTACTTACGGCATTCAATGGAAGAACCAGTCGCGCCTGGCGGTTGGAAGCGTGCCGGCTCTCGGCGGCTTGTACCGAAGCCGTGAGACTGTGGCGCCTTCCCTTGCCTACGCCTTCAACCGGCACGTCTATGTTACGGGCGGGGCGAACCTCGCGGAAATCGAGATGGAAGGCCCTTCAACGCACTGGCGGTCGGTCCACGAGGGAGTCGCCTCCATTCACTACGATAGCAAGCAGATTAAGAGAGGGGAAAGCAGCTATCAGTCTATCGCGAGCTACGAGGTGCGGACGGGTGCACGCAACATCGGCAGTAGTTTTTCATTCACGCGCCACACCCTCGATCATAGTTCGACGGTGAAGGCCGGGAAGAACACACTGAGACTCTCCGTCATGGGCGGCAAGATCACGGGCAACGCGCCGTTGTTCGAACGATTCACGCTTGGCAACACGGAAACCTTGCGCGGGTGGAACAAATACGACATCGCCCCCCTGGGAGGCGACCACGTGTGGCATACCTCTGCAGCGTATCGATTCTCCGATGTGGGTGTCTTCTTCGACCAAGGGGCAATCTGGGGCAACGGCGCCGCGCGTAAAACACGCCGGTCCGTCGGCCTGACTCTCGGCAACACCATTGGAATCGCAATGCCATTAAATTGTGAAGGTCATTGCGGGGTTACGTTCTTCGCGAACTTCAAGGGATGACCATCAGACTCGGATTTGGCCGGCTGCTGCCGATGTTGCTGGCCGCCATGATGTTTCCGTTGTTCGCCGGGGCGCAGTCTCTGAAACCCTACGCGGAGGGGGATCAACTGCACCTCGGCAGTCCGAATCTGCGTCTTCTCTCTCTCGAAGCAAAACAACAGCTTCGCAACGGCGCCACCGTAACGTACGCGTTTCGTGTAACGGTGAGTGGGGCGAGAAATGGTGAAGTGCGGGGATCCTTCACCTACCACTGCGTATTCAGCTTCGACCTCTGGGAAGAGAGATATAAAGTCTCACGGCGGGAACCCGGCTACCGATCGGCTTCCCACCTCAGTCAGTCGGCTGCGGAAAGCCTGTGCCTGGAGTCGCTACTGGTTCCTATCTCCATCCTGCCTGCAGACCGGGGCTTCTGGATTTCGCTCGCGTATCAGATGGAAGACAAGCGGTCCGACGGGAATGGGGACACTTCAAGCTCGATTCCAGGAATACTGGTGGACATTTTCAGCCGCCGTACGAAAGACTCGCTGCCTATCGACCTCGTCGAGGGCGGGCCATTCCGGCTCACAGATTTGCGAAAGGCGCGTTGATTTGAAACGGATTCGAACCCGATTGATAGTCGCGTTCCTGGCAGCGACAATCCTCCCGCTCCTCGCGACAGTCTGGATCATGACGTCGCTTCTGGAGCGCAGCCTGAGCTTTGCCACGACGGAACAACTGGATCATCTCTCCACCTCGCTGCAGGATACAGGGCGCCGCTACTATCAGCAGGCCAGGGAACTCCTGCGTCAGGAAGTTTCCTCCGGTTCTCTGGAGCACCAGAGTTTTTCAAAAAAGGATTCCGCGAAATGGCCTGGAGACGTGGCGGACTTCTGGGAAAGTGGGGAACAGGAGCGGTTTGCGATTGGAGGGGAAGGGGGCAGCCGTCTGGATTACTTTGTGCGGAAGGGCGATGGCATCTGGGTTTATTCGCACGGCCTGGGCGACGTGCGTATGGATGCCCTGTCCAGCGAGTACCGAGACGCACGAAAGCTGGTGCAGCAAGCTCAGGAACGCGATCTTCGCCGCGGTTTCACGACAACACTGGTCGTTCTGGTGGCGGCGGTGTGGCTTGTGTCGCTCCTATGGCTTATCTATCTGGCCAATCGTGTGAGCCGTCCGATTCAACAACTCACCTCTGGATTGTCGGAGCTGGCTGCCGGTCGCCTGGAAACGCGCATCGATGCCGAGGGTGTGGACGAGATCGGGCGTGCCGTTGCGGCTTTCAATCGCAGCGCCGCCGAGCTCGAACGAAGCCGAGGCCGGCTTGTGTACCTGACGCAGATCGCCAGCTGGCAGGCACTCGCTCGCAAAATGGCTCACGAGCTTAAGAACTCCCTCACGCCGATCCGTCTCACCGTCGAAGAGATTCTGGCCCGTCAACCCGAAGGGGAGCGGCAATTCATGGAACAAGCGGCGCGGATCGTCGTGAGCGAAGTGGAGTCCCTCGAGCGCAGAGTGCGGGCTTTCTCCGAGTTTTCCAGCGAGCCTGTGCTGCATCCCGGCAAGATCGATCTTAACTCTGCCGTCGAAGAACGGGTTTCATTCTTGAAATCGGGACACTTCGATATTGCCTATACGATGGATCTGGCGACTTCTCTTCCGGCAGCGCGCGCGGACAAAGATCGCGTTAAGGGTATCCTGACCAATCTTCTGGAAAACGGAGCGCAAGCCGCGGGACCAGGCGGTGAAATCCTCGCCCGAACCTACGTCAAGGACTCGAGAGTCTGCGTGGAGATCCATGACTCGGGACCGGGCCTCAGCGCGGAGGCGCGCGGAACTCTGTTCGAGCCCACGATCACTTTCAAACAACACGGCATGGGGCTCGGCCTTTCAATTGCCAGAAAAGATGCGTTACTGTGTGGCGGCGATCTGAGTCTGATGGACGGACTGCTGGGCGGCGCGGCCTTCGTGCTGACGCTGCCCTTTTATTCCGAGAACTGAACATGAGCAAACATGTCGTCATCGTGGATGACGAACCCAATATCGGCCTTTCGCTTGAGCTTATTCTGGAGCGGGAGGGCTATGGCGTTTCGGTATGCAAGAGCGCGGCGGAGTTTGAAGCCCGCTTCGCGCATCGCCGGGCGGCCGCCTATCTGCTCGATGTGAAATTGCCTGACGGCAACGGCATCGATCTGCTTCGATTCCTCCGGCAGAATGAGAACCACGCCCCCGTCATCATGATTTCCGGACACGGCACAATTGCGGACGCCGTCGAAGCCACTCGAAACGGGGCTTTCGATTTTCTGGAAAAGCCGTTGTCGCGCGACCGGGTTTTGCTGGCGTTAAAGAACGCTATCGAGCAGGCAAGTCTGCGAAATGAGAACGCGCGGTTTCGAGAGATCGTGGGTGACGGGCCGCGGATGATTGGGGCGAGCCCTGCGTTTCTTCACACCCTGGAGCAGGCGTCCCGGGTCGCAAGATCGGATGCCCGTGTCCTGTTGCTGGGAGAGTCGGGCACCGGCAAGGAGCTTCTCGCCGCGCACATTCATCGCAATAGTCCTTGTGCGGACGGACCGTTCGTTAAGGTCAATTGTGCTGCGATCCCGACAGAGTTGATTGAGAGCGAGCTCTTTGGTCATGAGAAAGGATCGTTCACAGGAGCCACTTCCGTTCGGCGCGGGAAGTTCGAGCTTGCGGACGGCGGCACGCTGTTTCTCGACGAAGTGGGCGATCTACGCGAGTCGTCACAGGCGAAGCTGCTGCGCGTTTTACAGGAGGGCGAGTTCCAGCGTGTCGGCGGGGAAAAAACGATTCACGTGAACGTTCGTGTGGTTGCGGCAACAAATCGAGATCTGGCGCAGATGGCCGCGCAGGGCGCCTTTCGCGAAGACCTGTACTACCGGCTGAGCGTCGTGCCCATTCGCGTGCCCGCGCTGCGCGATCGCGTGGACGACATTCCGGCGCTGGCCGAGTACGCGCTCGCAGACTTCTGCTCGCGAAACAACTTCAAAGCCAAGCGATTCGACGACGCCGTGATCGGCGTTCTCACGGGGTACAAATGGCCCGGCAACGTTCGAGAGCTTCGAAACACGGTGGAACGCATGGCAATCCTGGCATCCGCAGACGTACTGACTGTCGACGCGATCCCATCCGAGATTCGGCTGCAGCCCGATGGCGCTTCCAGGTCCGTGCTGCACGAAACTCGCGAATCCGCGGAGCGGGAGCGCATCCGGCAAGCCCTGGATGAAACAGACTGGAACGTATCGGCTGCGGCACGCATTCTGAACATCGAAAGGACGAACCTTCACAAAAGAATGCGTTCGCTGGGGCTGGAGAGGGGAAGGGGTTAATAAGGGCTTGAACTGCCAGGGCGCCAAGGGCGCCAAGAGGAAATGGTTGCTATATTTTCCTGCCTGGCGGTCTTGGCGTCTTGGCGGTTCAGATCGGGCTAGTTGCTAGAACGGGATATCGTCGTCGGTGATTGCGCTTCCGCCATCACCGCCCGATGAAGGCCCAGGAGACGGGCGACTTCCACCGCCGCCGCCTTCACCACCGCCGGCACCGCCCCCACCGCCAAGCATGACCATATCGCGGGCTCGGATTTCCGTGGTCTTGCGTTTGACCCCTTCCTTGTCATCCCACTCGCGAGTCTGGAGGCTGCCTTCGATGTACACCATACGGCCTTTGGTGAGGTAGTTGTTGCATATCTCCGCCAGCTTGTCCCACACGACAATGTTGTGCCACTCGGTGCGTTCCGAGCGTTCGCCGGAACCCTTGTCGGTCCAACTATCGTCGGTAGCCATGGAAAACCGGCAGAACGGCGTTCCGCTGGCGGTGTATTTCAATTCAGGGTCACGGCCAAGCCGGCCCACCAGGATCACTTTGTTAATCGACTTTCCCATGTAACGTCTCCAGGCTTATTTCCCTCGTGCGCCTCTTGCCGGCGTCGCTGGTTTTACCGCCAAATCCGCCGTAGCGAGATTGAATTCGTCCGTGTTCGGACATTCCTTCAGCACGGATTGCAGTACTTGTTTGGCTTCAGCGGCTTGCTTGGGTTCGACGAGGGTTTTGCCTTTCTTGTAAAGGGCGGTACATTTTACCTCACTTTCGGGGTAGTTTTGGATAGTTAGATCGTACTGATCCCGAGCCTGCTCCAACTTCTTCTGATCGAAATAGGCGTTGCCGATGAAAAGTTGAGCCCTTGCCGCTTTTGGATCCTTCGGATAGGTCTTCACAAAGTCTCTGAATTCGCTAATCGCGTCATCGTAAAAGCCCTGGCTGAGCAGGCCCCAAGCCGAGTCGAAAGCCTGCCGAGAAGTGGGTAGAGGCGTTTCGGTGTTCTGCATGTCCTTGATCTGCGTCTTCAGGCCTCCTATCCCGTTTTTGATGTCCAGGAGGGTCTGAGCAAGATCAAGTTTATCCAGGTTGTCTTTGATAGTGTTCACGGCCTTTCTCGCCTCCTGAAGCTCCTTGGCGGACTTGTCATCGTCCGCCTTGATTTCAGCCAGAGACGTTCCGAGTTTCTGGACACTCGCATCGATGGTGCCAAAACGGGCAAGAATCTGTTCCAACAACATCTTCGTTTCTGCATTCTTCGCGTCGGCTTTGAGCTGCATTTCCTTAACCGTTCCTTGAAGATTGAGCACATCAACGGTTACATCCTCGAGCGTTATTTTTCGAGTCTGTGAATGAGCGGGAGGCGCCATAAGCGCCACCGCAAGAATACTAACGAGCAGTAAGCTACTGGTCTTATACATACAGTTGTACCTCCTCTGACGGCTGCGCCCAATCGGGCTTGCATTTGCAGCCTCTCATCCCTTCCTCGCCTATTCCTCAAGGCACTCGGACAAAGGCGGCCCGGCGATTCCGCTGCCAGCACTCTTCGGTTTGTTCGTGGCACAAAGGGCGTTCTTCGCCGTAGCTCACGGTGTTCATGCGGGTTTCGCCGATGCCTTGTGCGGCCAGGTATTTTTTCACTGTGGCCGCACGTTCGTCACCGAGCGCGATGTTGTATTCCTGACCGCCACGCTCATCGGCATGACCTTCGATAGTGAAGCGAACTGAAGCATTCTGCTTCAGCCAGGCCGCCTCGGCGAGAAGCTTGGGCTCTTCGCTGGCGCGGATGTTGGACTTGTCGTAGTCAAAGAGGATGGGCCCCATCTGCTGCGGGAAGATCACATCCAGGCCTGCGCGGTTGTTGTTCACTACGGGCGGCGCTGCAGGCGGAACCGGTGGCGGCGTCGCAGCGCGAGGGTTGACCGTGACGGTGACGCCTGCGGATGAGGCCGTCCCTCCCGGTCCCGCTGCTGTCGCCGTATAGGTCGTTGTTGCTGTGGGAGTGACCTGACGCGTTCCATTCGTGACCGGCTGAACGGCTCCGATGCCGGGTTGAATGGTGACGGTC
>Ga0134121_10001528_pt1 | contig 21698 bp, 16 predicted proteins | sample KB301_FD_96463 | JGI IMG/M metagenome (GOLD analysis project Ga0134121, IMG submission 96463) | Terrestrial soil microbial communities without Nitrogen fertilizer from Kellogg Biological Station, Michigan, USA - KB3-0-1 | ecosystem: Environmental > Terrestrial > Soil > Unclassified ... | reverse complement strand
GGAGGAAGCCGACGGCACGCGAGTTTCAATCGCGGCTCAGGATGTTTTCTGGGAAGCGCAGGGCGCCTTCACCGGTGAGATCGCCGTCCGCATGCTTTCGGACGCCGGCTGTACGTACACGATCGTCGGTCACTCCGAACGCCGGCAGTTCTTCGGCGAAACCGACGAGACCGTGGCGAAGAAGACGCGCGCCGCCATCGGTGGCAGTCTTCATGCGATCGTGTGCGTGGGCGAGTTGCTGGCAGAACGTGATGCGGGACGCGCCGCGGATGTCGTTCGCCGTCAGGTTCAGGAAGGCCTTGGGAAGTTTTCGGACTCGGAGCTCACGAGCATCACGATCGCCTACGAGCCCGTGTGGGCCATTGGAACCGGACGCACGGCAACGCCGGAAATCGCAGCGGAGATGCATGGCGAAATCCGCAAAACAATACTGCAGCTTCATGGGGCTTCGGCCGCAGGCGCGATTCGCATCTTGTATGGCGGAAGTGTGAAGCCGGACAATATCGCATCGCTGATGCAAAAAGAAGACATCGACGGCGCGTTGGTGGGTGGCGCCAGCCTGGATGCGGCGTCGTTTGCGGCCATTATCAAGTACCAGTGAGCCAGCTACCCTCTTGCGCCGATTGACGGGGCCGGACCTTTCCCCTATCATTGTCCACTGCGAGACGAACTTATGATTACATTGTTGACGATCTTTCACGTTTTGATTTGTATCTTCTTAATTCTGGTTGTGCTGCTGCAGCAGGGTAAAGGCGCCGATTGGGCCGGAACCTTTGGCGGCGGCGGAAGCCAGACGGTGTTCGGTGCGCGTGGAGCGGGAACAATCCTGTCAAAAGCGACGACGGCCGCGGCAGTTATTTTCATGATCACGTCCCTGGCTCTGACGATTCTCATTGCGCGTCCAGGCGTCAATTCCGTGATCGATGACAAAGCAGTTCCCAAGACGACGCAGCCGGCTCCGGCCCCGGCGCCGCCGCAACCTCCCGCAGGTCAGCCCAAGTAATAATATTGGTTTTCAAAGCCGAAGTGGCGGAATTGGCAGACGCACCATCTTGAGGTGGTGGCGCCTAAAGGCGTGGGGGTTCGAGTCCCCCCTTCGGCATGACATTTTCCTGTTTCACTCCCGAAAATGAAAGTGACACGGATTCGATTCATCGCTCTCTTCCTTTCGGCCGCTTTGGCCGGATGCGGAAATTCTTCGGGAAACGCCGCCAGCGCGGATTCATCCGGACGCGGAGCAGCGGATGCGGGTTCCCAGCGTAAAGTCACAGCCGTAACTGCGATCGAGAAGCCGCTGGAGCAACTGGTGGTTGTCACCGGAACGCTTGCCGCCGAACAGGAAGTCGCGCTCGGAATGAAGGTCGCCGGCCGCATCTCCGAACTGTCGGTGGACCTGGGAAGCTCGGTCCAAAAAGGCGACGTCATTGCGCGCCTCGACACCACGGATTTTGAGCTTCGCGTCCGGCAGAGCGCCGCCGCATTAGAGCAGGCGCGAGTGAGACTGGGCCTGACTCCCACCGGAACGAACGAAAATGTGGATCTGGAACAGACCGCGCCGGTGAGGGAGGCGCGCGCCCAGATGGACGGAGCTCGCGCACGCCTGGAACGCGCCGCGCAACTTTTCGAAAAGGGGCTGCTGGCCAAGTCGGATTACGACCTTACATCTTCCGCCTACAAAGTCACCGAAGCTCATTACGCCGACGCACTGGATGAAGGAAGAAACCGGCAGGGCATTCTTGCGCAGCGCCGCTCGGAACTCGAAATCGCGAAGCAGCAGCTTGCCGACGCAGTGTTGTACGCTCCAATCAGCGGCGCCATCCAGCAGCGAAACGCCAATGTGGGGCAGTACCTCGCGGCTGGAGTGAATATTGTCACTCTCGTGCAGATGAGTCCGCTGCGGCTGCGAACCGATGTGCCGGAGCGGGAAGCGCTGAACATCCGTGCGGGCATGCGGGTTCGCGTCACAACGGAAGGAGCGGGCGGAGTTCACGAAGGGCGAGTCGTTCGCCTGAGTCCATCGATTGATGAGGCCAACCGAACGCTCCTTGTCGAGACCGAAGTTCCAAATCCCGCCAATATTCTCCGGCCTGGCGCCTTTGCCCGTGCGGAGATTGTCGCGTCCTCGGGTGAGCGCCGGCTGATGGTCCCGGCAGCATCGGTGGTATCGTTCGCGGGCATCGACAGGGTATTCACGGTTCAGGATGGGAAGGCTTCCGAGAAGCGCATCAAATCAGGCCGCCGGACCGACGCCGGCGTTGAAATCCTCGAAGGAATTTCGACCGGCGATCGCGTGGTCATCAACCCGGGAAACCTGACGGATGGCGAGAGTGTTTCGGTAACCGGAACAGACTAAAGATGCAAAAGTTGGCTGAACTCTGCATACGCCGTCCGGTGTTCGCTTCGATGATTGTGTTGTCCATTGTGGTCGTCGGCGCAGCGAGCTATTTTCAGCTGGCCCTCGATAAGCATCCGCAGGTTGAACTTCCCACAATTGCGGTGCGCACGCAGTTGCCCGGCGCCTCTCCTGAAGAAGTCGAAACATCCATCGTGCAGCCGATCGAAGAGGCCGTGAACACCATCGAAGGCATTACCGAACTGCGCGCCGGATCGGGACAGGGCGCTTCCAATGTCATTATCACATTCAATTTGAATCGCGACATCGAGGTTGCCGCACAGGATGTGCGCGACCGTGTGGCGTCGGTGATACGAAACCTTCCGCCCGATGCCCTGCCGCCGGTGGTTTCGAAATTCGACAGCGATCAGTCCCCGTCGCTCTCCATCGCGCTGCTGAGCGACCGGCCTATTCGTGAGTTGACGGAGATCGCGGACAAGTTGATCAAGGAGCAAATCGAGCGCAGCCCCGGCGTCGGCGAAGTCCGGATTAATGGCGGATTGGAGCGCGCCGTCAATGTCTGGATCGATCCAGACCGCCTGACAGCCTATAAGGTGCCCATCAATGCCGTGCGCGATGCTATCGTGCGCCAGAACGCGGACGTGCCCGCAGGCAATGTGACCTCCGGGGACCGCGAGCAGAATATGCGGACCATGGGCCGCATGGTTTCCACGCGCGATTTTAATGATCTCGTTGTCGCCACGATCAAAGGCGCTCCGATCCGGATTCGGGATATCGGGCATGCGGAGGATGGAACAAAGGAGGCCCGCAGTTCATCTCGGCTGAATGGGAAACCGACGGTAACGCTTGAAATCCGCAGGCAATCCGGCGCAAACACCATCGACGTGATCGAAGGAGTCAAAAAGAACCTTCAAAAACTGTCCGCACAGCTGCCGCCCGACGTGAAGCTGCAGATTCTCGAAGATCAATCGGGCTTCATTTATTCGGCGCTGCACGAGATCAACATCCACCTGATTGCCGGAAGCATCCTTGCCAGCCTTGTCGTGTTTGCATTCATGCGCAACTGGCGGGCCATGATTATCGCCGCCGTTGCCATCCCGTGTTCTCTGATTGCGGCCTTCGGCGTGATGTGGGCGCTTCACTTCACACTGAACAGCGTGACCATGCTCTCTCTGGTGCTGATGGTAGGTATCGTCATCGACGATGCCCTTGTCGTGCTCGAAAACACATTCCGATTCATGGAAGAAAAGAAGATGGGGGCGTTCGAAGCCGCCCGCGCTGCCACTGCGGACATCGGACACGCCGTGCTTGCCACGACGTTGAGCCTGGTTGTCATTTTCGTTCCAGTGTCGTTCATGTCCAGCATCGCCGGACGCTTTCTCTATCAGTTCGGTATCACGGCAGCAGCGGCGGTCATGGTCAGTTTGCTGGTATCGTTTACGCTGACGCCGATGATGTGTGCCCGGATGCTCCATGTGTCTGGCGGCGGCGCGGAAGGACACGATGCGGCACAATCGCGCCAGGGTTTTTATCGCTGGATCGATGCCGGCTACATGGCAAGCCTGAAGTTTTCCATGAAGCATCGTCTCCTTGTCGCCATGCTCGGCGTTGCCGTCATTGGACTCTCGGTTCCCATGTACCGGCTGGTGCGCCAGGACTATCTGCCCACCAACGTGGACGAAGGACAATTTGAAGTTCGGGCAGTGGCTCCGGAGGGGATGAGCATTGCAGCAATGGACGACCTCATGCAAACCGTTGCGGGCAGGGTCCGCGCGACGGAGGGAGTGACCACAGTGTTGGCCAATGCCGGCGGAGACTACAACGGGTCTCTCAGCCAGGGACGCATCTGGGTTCAACTCGTGCCGCACGAACAGCGGGTGTTTTCGTGGGTGCGGCTCGTACACGGCATAGCCCATGCCGATCCTTTCGAAGCATTTCACAACAACTACAGCCAGCGTGATGTCATGCAAAGCGTGCGGAAACAGCTGGCGAAGTACAAGGACGTCAAATTTCAGATCAATAATGTTCAGTCGATCAACCTCAGCGGCGCGGGATCTCGAACAGACATTGGCTTCGTGTTCCGGGGGCCCGATATCGAAAAACTCGTCAACTATTCGACGCAGCTGGTGAAACGAGGGCCCGAACTTGGCCTTCTCGACGCCCAGGTGTCGGTTCAATTGAACAGGCCTGAACTGCGTCTGCAGGTGGATCGACAGCGCGCCGCCGATCTCAACGCAGATGTTCAGAGTATCGCTTCGGCGATGCGGCTCATGGTTGGGGGCGATGAGCGCGTCTCCAGGTTTCATGATGCGGAGAATAACGAGGACTACGACGTTGAACTCCGGCTCGCCGAAGGCTCCCGCAACGATCCATCGACGATTTCCAGACTCTATGTGCCGACGAAGGATGGAAAGCTGGTGCGTCTCGACAGCGTCGTCACCATGCAGCCGGCGCAAAGCGTTTCCCAGATCAATCGCCTGGATCGTCAGCGTCAGGTCACTCTGCAGGCGTCCGTGGCTCCCGGATTCGGTCTCGCGGATCGCAATCAGGTATTGATCGACGCGGCGCGGGAATTGAATATGCCGGCAGGCTACTCCACGCTCGTGACGGGACGCGGCAGGGAATTGGAACGGACATTCACCGAGTTTCTCGTCGCCTTTGCGCTGTCGGTGGTTTTCATGTACATGATTCTGGCCTCTCTGTTTGAGAGCATTACGCATCCATTCACAATTCTCCTCGCGTTGCCGCTGGCCGTCCCCTTCGCGCTGTTTTCACTTTGGGCCACCGGTCAGAGCCTGAACCTGTACTCCGCGCTGGGCATGCTCGTGCTGTTTGGGGTCGTCAAGAAGAACGCCATTCTGCAGATCGATCATATGAATAATCTGCGGGCCTCGGGTGTGCCAAAGCTTGAAGCGATTCTGGTGGGTAACAGAGACCGGCTCCGTCCCATTCTGATGACGACGCTTGCACTCGTTGGCGGCATGCTGCCACTGGCATTGGGCACCGGACCTGGTGCGGAAGAACGCCGCGCCGTGGCTGTCGCCGTCATCGGCGGACAGAGCCTGTCGCTGCTGCTCACGCTGTTGATGTGCCCAGTTGCATATTCTTTAATAGACGATTGGAGTGTTTCGCTGCGCAGCGCAGCCCGATCATCACTGGCGTTGGCCAGGCTCAAATCGCTGAAACCCTGATGAGGCACATCATGGCCGAACGAGTAATCATGCTGCTTCTGGCGTCAACAATTCTGGCCGCTCAGGTTGTTGGGCCCGCTGTGGCGCCGCGACCGCAGGGTGCGCCAGTGAACCTGTTGGGAACACGGCCTGGCGAGACCGGTCTGTGGATGCCTCCGAACGCCGGCGATGAACGCCTCGTGGACCTCGACAGCGCCTCTTCTGCTGCATCCAATCCGTTTTCGATAGATGCCAATCCTCTGTCGCGGCTTCCGCGGCTGGACGGCATCAGCCCGGCAGCTGCCGCTCAATTGGTTGGAAAACTGACGGTGAGCATGGTTCCATTTCAGCCCTGGGCGAGGGCGTTGTACGCCTATCGCTCCGAGCAATTCTTCGAACCGCATACGCGCTGCAAACCCTCCGGCGGTCCACGGCAGTTTCTAACTCCCTACGGCGTGGAATTCGTCGATGCGCCCGAACTGAAGCGCATGTTTATCGTCGATATTGGCGGGCCTCATACGATGCGAATTGTGTACATGGATGGAAGACCCCATCCGAAGGATCTCAGTCCCAGCTACCTCGGGCACTCCACGGGGCGATGGGAGAACGATACACTGATCATCGACAGTGTCGGATTCAACGAACGGTTCTGGATGGACCGCCAGGGATTGCCGCATACGGAAAAACTGCACCTGGTGGAGCGCATCACCCGCACCGATCCGAACATTTTGAAGTACCAGGTTACTGTGGATGATCCTGGAGCCTACACGTCAACATGGACCACCGGGATTGTGCTGCGATGGACTCCGGGCGCCGAATTGTTTGAATACGTCTGCCAGGACAACAATCATGCACCGGAACTAATGCTGGGTACGGATCAGACGAGCGTCGCTACGGGCGCCGCTTTCGTCCCATAATTCGAATTCTCAGGACGTTTCTTTCAGATAAGGTTCCACGCTGCCTTTGATCTTGATCAGGAGCGGATTCCCGCGGCGGTCGACTCCTCTTCCCGCAGCGACGCGGATCCAGCCTTCGCTGACACAGTATTCTTCAACGTTCGTCTTCTCGGTTCCGTTGAAACGTACCCCTATGTTGCGTTTCAGCACCTCTTCGTTAAAGTGAGGGCTTGCCGGATTGACGCTGAGACGGTCTGGCAATTCGTCGGACATACCTTCTCCCATGATTGACATTCAGAGTCCTGCATCGAGCCGCAGACGTGGGTGACCAGAAACGGACTGGCGCCGGCTATTCAGGTATGATGCACCTTCTTCTCACTTGTTTCCTCAAGCGCACGAGCCCGGATAAACATGCGTTCGCATTCGATAAGGGTGAGATCCGAGGGATACTAGAAGATCATGAAACCCAGGGTTTCGATGAGTTCGATATCGGCGGTTTCAACCAATGGACTGCCCTTGATCTCGGCGCGAGTCAGGCTGAGAAGAAGTTTTTTATCCGGAGAATTAACCTCCTTGACGGAACTCGAAGGAATGATGACGTTTTTGCCGCCGATCCAATTGCTGGTGTCTATGACCAGGTAGCGGACTGCCCAACTCTCGTCGACTAGAAACTCGGTCACATGACCAATCCCGCCATCGGTCGCCTGAACGTGAAAGCCGCGCATGTAACTCGTTTTGTGAAGCATTCGGACCTCCGCTCATTCTCTTTCCAAAATAGAGTGCAACTCTTCGGTTGTGGAGTATATACGCCGGGTTTGCTACATGTCGAATCCGGTTTACGCGCTCGTCAATGCGTATTCTTTGATAAATAGCTTGCGTGCCCATTCGCGGAGTAGAGACGGATGCGAGGGTCTTTCGAAGGTCGCTTGGAAATTGGAATGGCCCAAACTCTCTCTCCTGTCTATAGCCTTCGGGCGAGTAGCATCGTTGCGTCGTCCTGGCTGTCCATATCGAATGCCCATTTCCGGAACGCGAGATTTGCGATCTGAACGATGCCTTCGAGTGGATGCGCCGCGTTCTCGATCAGCAACTGTGCCAGGCGTTCTGTACCGAACTGTTCGCCGTCTGCATTTTCCGATTCGGTAATGCCGTCAGTAAATGCCGCGAAGAGGTCTCCCGGCTGCAGATCGAGGATATTCTGGACATACAGAGTTTCGGGAAAGAATCCCATGACCATACCGTTGACTTCAAGCCGCGTTGCCACTCCCTGGCGCACGAGAATTGGAGGGAGATGTCCGGCGTTTGTGTAAGACAGCCGTCCATTGCTGTCGTCGTATATGGCACAAAAGAACGAAGCAAACGTTTCCGAAGATGTGCTTTCGTACAGTTGCCGGTTCAGTCGTGACACCATAATTGCTGTGGATGGCGCTGCGCCGCCCGTCGTTCCGTGCCAGCTGTCATCCATCGCCGTGATCTGCGCGCGCAGCGCGGATTGCATGCTGGCCATCAGCAGCGCGGCCGAGATTCCCTTTCCGGAAATATCTCCGATCACCAGCGCAGTCCATTGTTCATTTACGGAAACGAAATCGTAATAGTCTCCACTCACAACCCGCGCAGGGTTGCACATTCCAAACAGTTCCAGCGTGTTCAGCACAGGGATGCTTTTCGGAAAAAGAAGCGATTGCACGTTGTGAGCGATCTCGAGTTCCGCCTGAAGCTTTTCCTTCTCTTTCACTTCACCGACGAGGCGTTGGATCTGGCTGGTCATGCTATTGAAGGAACCGCCCAACTCGCTGAGCTGATCCGTCGTGCGGATCGGTATCTGGTGGGAAAAGTCGCCCGCCTCGACCTGTTTCGTTCCAACGTAGAGATCGTAAACAGTACCTGTGATCGTTCTTGCGAGCCGCATACTCCAGAAGAGCGAGACGGCTTCAAGCAAGAGAAATATGAGTCCGATCACCATCAGCGCCGTTCCCAATATGGGGGCCTGAGTTCCGAGACTGCCAAACACACGTCCCAGGATCAGCGACGGCCGGGACGTTACGGTCATCAACAGCCTTTGAGTTCCGACGTTCAATTGCCTGGCTTGAAGGATTGAGGCCCACGGCAGCGGCTGATCCCAGATGCCCCGAGTCTGCGGCAAGGGACGAGAGGAAGAAATAACGGAGGGGACAGCGGCGGGGCTGGAGTCTTCGCCCGCGAGACCCGGCAGCGAGCGCAGTTCCACGAATCCTACGTCAGGGGCAAACGTCGCCAGCATCGCACCGTCAAGCGGAACGTATGCGAGGATCTCGATCGATCCGTTTGTCGATGGAACGGCCGCGAATGCGGCGATCATATAGATCCCATCTTTCACGATGAGTCCCCGGTAGCCCGCCGTCATCCATATTGGGATTTCCTGAAGCTCTGCTTCGGGGGGAGTGCGGATAACACCTCCAACGTATCTTATGATTGTGCGTAGTTCGGGAGTTCGCTTCCTCAGGTCGCGCTCAAACTCGACAGCAGCGTCGGTCGGAGCGCGAGAACGCATCCCGTAAACCGTGGTCAATGCGAGATCGTGAGCGGCCAAATACAACAGACTGCTCCGGGCATTGATTTCTTCCTGCACCATGTTCGCCGCGATCTGTCCGCAAAGTACCCAGAACGACACAGCAATCATGACGAAAATCAGCGCCAGCGGGACCGCGCCGAATAGAAGGTATGTGGCCAGAAGACGATTGCGCAGCCGCCACATCAACCGGTGGGCCAACGGCCGGATGGATTGGAGGATCAATACAAGTACCAACACCACCAGCAGCGCTGTCAGCAGACTTCTCCCAACGATCCGGTAGCCCGCCGTCGAATAGAGGAGCCAATCCACGGCGACGATCACCAGCAAGGCAAGCGTCAGATGGCCCAATCGTATGGTCTTCCGCAGCTTTGAGAGAAATGGCACGAAGAATATCTATCACGGAAGCGGCCGTTGTAACGTCATCGTTGAGCAATCCGTTGTGGTTATCGGCGTCTTGGCAACGTTCTACCGGTCGAGCAGCAACGCTCGACGAGGACCCGTCGAATCACGATGCCCGGACGTGCGTGCTTTTAGACCGGAGCCTCTTTACCGGAAGGCGGCGTCCAACGATGATCCGCTCAACGGGTGCGGAAAATTGCATATCATCCCGCAAGCTCAGCCGGGTATTCGCAGCAATCACGACGATACCTTCGTCCGAAATATGTCCATATTCACGATCCCGCATGGAGTCGTAGCCGATTTCCATCCCCGCTGGAACCTGTACGCTCTCATCGATAATTGCACGCCGGATTCGCGCTCCAGCTCCAACTCGAACATTCGCCATAAGAATAGAGTTCTCGACACGGCTTCTGCCGTGGATTTGGACGCCGTTGGACAGAACCGACTGACGTACTTTGGCGCTCGTCTCAATAAACACACCTTCTGCCACAATCGAGTCCTGACGGCAATCCGGATCGGCCGGCCGAAGTCGGTGGCTGTCAATTAAAGGCCAGGCCACGCCATCGGATGGTTTGAAAACAGAACTCGGCAAAAGATCCATATTCGAACGATAGAAACTGTCAACCGTTCCGACGTCCCTCCAGTACGTTCCCCATTTCTTTCCCTTATCGGCAAAGTTGTAAACGGACGACGTTCTGTTTCCCACCATACGCGGAATGATGTTGCGGCCGAAGTCGTGACTGGTATTTTCTTCGGAATCACGAGCTAGCAGATCAAGGAGCAAGGCCGTGTTGAACACGTAGACGCCCATGCTGACCAGGGAATGAAATGGCCTGTTCGGTATCGTTGCTGGACAAGCAGGTTTCTCATTGAATCCGATTAATTTCGAGTTCGAGTCGACTTCCAATACCCCGAATTGAGAAGCTCTATCGGCCGGACATTCCGTCGCGGCAACAGTCATTTCCGAGCCGCTCTTGATGTGATCGTCGAGCAGATCACGATAATCCATTTTATAAACATGGTCGCCCGACAAGATCAGAACCAGGTCCGACTTCGATTGCTCCAGCGCCACAAGATTCTGGAAAACGGCATCAGCGGTTCCGCAGTATGGTTGCGAGCGTGGCGGGCAGAGGGATAAAGAAAACTGCTCCTGGGCGGTTCCAGGCCGCAATGGCCGGTGGAAGGCATCCAGATACCGGTGAAGTGATTCATGGCAGTACTGAGTCAGGATGTGAATCTGCTTGAGGCCGGAATTGAAGCAATTGGACAAGGTAAAGTCGATTAATCGGTGGGTTGCTCCGATCGGAATTGCGGGTTTCGCGCGATCCTGTGTCAGGGGATAGAGTCGTTCGCCTTTGCCGCCGGCAAGTATCAGGGTGAACGTTCGCGACGGGCCTGCAGTAGTCGGCATTCTCTGTCCTTTTGAAATCGCCGCTTATTTAAATGCTATTCCGGGAAGAGACGGGATTCTTTGTCGGGGTCATTTCGAACGCAAGGGAATTCAATAGTGAGCAGATTCCAAATTTCCGGCGCACTATTAGCGATAGATCATATTCGTGCCGTAAATCTCCTTGCGTCGCTTTAGAAGTCTTCAATGAAAATCAGAGCAGCAATATTGGATCAAATGCGCTTGCCCGAGCCCTATGCAAAGTCGCGGCCGCTGACGATAGTCGAACTCGAGTTGGACGATCCCGGCCATGGGGAATTGTTGATCAAGATCCGGGCTGCAGGTTTGTGTCACTCCGATCTATCGGTAATCGACGGCGATCGACCGAGGCCTATTGTACCGGGTGGCGTGGCATATGCGCTCGAAATGGCGAACTCGATCAAAGCGCTTGAACTTGCCTGGCAGATCCCAGCACACGGCGGCACGACGATCACAGCCGGGTTACCGCATCCTGACTCGCGGCTGTCGATTCCGCCCGTGCAACTGGTAGCCGAAGAACGCACACTCAAGGGCAGTTATCTGGGAAGTTGCGTACCGGCAAGGGATATTCCACGTTATATTGACTGGTACCGGCGCGGTGAACTGCCGGTCGATAAATTACTGTCCGAACGCATACACCTGTCGGATATCAATGCCGCTTTCGATCGCCTTGCCACCGGCCAGACCATACGTACGGTGGTGGAGTTCTCCGAGTAGACCTTCGCGATGCTTTCAACGCAACTGAATGAGCTTATTCCGGTCCTGCAGGTATCGGTTGGTCCTGTCATTTTGATTTCAGGCGCCGGCCTGCTTCTGCTTTCGCTGACGAACCGTTTCGGCCGCGCCGCAGACCGCTCGCGCCAGCTTATGCGCGAAATGGGCGGGGCAGGGGAGGAAGACCGCAGCCGGTTGAAGGCCCAGGTCGAAATTCTTTACAAGCGGGCGCACTTGATCCAGATCGCGATTGTGCTCTCGGCGGTCAGTATCCTGTTCGCCGCGGTGATGATCATCACGCTGTTTTTCACGGCGCTGCTAAAACTGGAGCTTGCCGTCGTCATTAGTGTGATGTTCATGTGCTGTCTGGCTTCGATGATAGGTTCGCTATTCGCCTTTATTCTCGACATACATCTCTCAATGAGTGCGCTGAAACTTGAGTTCGGCCATGTGAAGTCGAGCGGTGCAGCATAAGCCGCTCGTAGATACGGAAAAGGATTCTCATGAACTTGAATACGGATTGGGCAAATATGGCTGTTTCGCCGGGGACTGCGCTGGGCCTTGTCCGCAGTGGCATGAAAATATTTGTTCATGGCGCCTGCGCGACGCCAACTCCTCTGGTCGATGCGCTATGCGCACAACCGGGGCTGGAAAACATTTGCCTGTATCACATGCACACGTCTGGCGATGTCGCATTCGCCAAACCGGAACATAGCGGCCGCATTCTTTCAGTTTCGCTTTTCACCGGGCCGGCAATGCGCGAAGGCATCGCGGAAGGGCGTGCAGACTTCATGCCGATCTTTCTTTCGGACATTCCGGAACTGTTTTCGTCTGGGCAGGTGCGGCTTGACGCTGCCCTCGTTCAGCTGTCGCCTCCTGACCGGCACGGCCAATGCTCGCTCGGCACTTCCGTGGACTGCGCAAGGGCGGCCGTCGATTCCGCGCGTATCGTAGTCGCGGAAATTAATGAGCAGATGCCGCGTACGCTTGGCAACACCACGGTGCCGTTCAAGCAGATTTCCGCATTCATTCATACGAACCGGCCTCTGGTGGAGCATTTGAATTCGCCGGAGTCGCCTGTCGAATCGCGAATTGGCGAGCAAATAGCGGATTTAATCGATGATGGATCGACGCTGCAGATGGGAATCGGAACTATCCCGAATGCAGTTCTGGCCCGGTTGGGAGACAAGTCCGACCTCGGGATCCATACAGAAATGATATCGGATGGCGTCATCGACCTTATTGAAGGAGGAGTTGTCAACAACCGGCTCAAGAATGTTCATCGTGGACGAAGCGTGACGAGTTTTGCCGCAGGTACAAAGCGATTGTTCGACTTCATCAATGACAATCCTTTAATCGAGTTCCATCCATGCGATCGCACCAACGACACGGCCCTGATCCGCAAAAACGACAAGGCAGTGGCAATCAATTCCGCTCTTCAAATCGATCTGACCGGCCAGGTTTGCGCAGACTCTATCGGTCATCGCATTTATTCGGGCATTGGAGGGCAGATGGATTTTATGCGCGGCGCAGCGCTCTCAAAAGGTGGTAAACCAGTTTTGGCATTTCCTTCAACGGCGGCAAAGGGCCGCGTGTCCCGAATCGTCAGCGAGTTGACTCCCGGCAGCGGCGTCGTGACGACTCGCGGACACGTTCACTGGGTGGTAACGGAGTACGGCGCAGTCAATCTCCACGGACTCATGTTGCGCGAACGGGGCGAAGCCCTCATTTCGATTGCGCATCCGGATTCCAGGGAAGAATTGTCCAGAGAATTTCGGGAACTACGGCATTTCCCGGCCTTATAGAATCACATGCGCATGCCAGCCAGGACCGGGATCGCCTCGCCATGCGGCAGCCAGCAGCTGAAACGCTGCCGGGGCAGGCCTTCAATTTGGCGTACAATGTTTCGATTATTCTGGGCCATAACGCACGTCTGCAAGGAGTATGGATGTCTTCCGCAATCCCGTTTACCGAAATGAAGTATGGTCGCGTTCCGCTCGCAGGGATGAAATCGCAATACGAAGATCTGCAGCGCCGGCTTCCGTCTGCAGACGCTGCGGGCATTGTCGAGATAGTCCGGGAGTGGACGCAGTTGCGTTCCAGGCACCAGACGATGTCGTCCCTCAATCAGGTTCAATACACCATCGATACACGCGACACCGTAGTGAAGCAGGAGCGAAAATTTCTCGACGATCAGGAGCCAACGATCGAAGAATGGGACACTCTGATGCGGCGCTCTCTCCTGGCGCACCCCCTCCGTGCGGCGCTGGAAGAAACATACGGACGGCAGTTCATTTCGTCCATGGAAACCGCGGTGCAGACTTTCGATCCAAAGATCGCCGAACATCTCCGGAAGCAGTCGGAGCTGACCATGCAATACACGGATCTACTGGCCTCTGCAAAGATCGAGTTTCAGGGGAAGACCTACAACCTCAGCGGTCTGGATACGTTCATGCAAAACGAAGACCGCGCGATTCGTCACGAGGCTGCTCAGAAACGCTTCGGCTTCTTCCAGTCGCATGCCGCCAGGCTGGACCAGGTTTATGACGACCTGGTCAAAGTGCGCCATGAAATGGCGAAGCAACTCGGCTATCCGAATTACATTCCACTCGCCTACAAACTTCTGTTTCGAACGGACTATGGTCCGGATGATGTTGCAGTGTTTCGCGAGGAAGTCCGGAAGCATGTCGTCCCAGTCGCGGCGCGATGGCGCGAACAACAGAAGAAGCTTCTCGGTTTCGGCGAAGTGATGTTCTGGGATACGAGGCTGCTGGACGGCAAGCCCGCGCCCCGGCCAATCGGCGATGCGGATACCATCGTGCAAAACACCGCGCGCATGTACAACGAACTGTCTCCTCAGACTGGAGAGTTTTTCCAGATGATGCGCGAACGGGGACTATTCGATCTCGTGACCAGGGAAGGCAAGGCCGGAGGAGGCTACTGCACCAGTTTTCCGGATTTCGGCGTGCCCTTTGTGTTTAGCAATTTCAACGGCACCAAGGATGACGTCGAAGTGATCACGCATGAATGCGGCCACGCGTTCCAAAACTGGAGCAGCCGGAATCAGCCCCTTCTGGAATACCACTGGCCCACTTATGAGGCTTGCGAAATCCACAGCATGGGCATGGAGTTTCTGACGTATCCATGGATGGAGTTGTTCTTTGGAACAGCGGCCGAGCGCTTCCGGCACATGCACATGATTGCGAGCATCGTCTTCTTGCCGTATGGCTGTGCTGTCGACGAGTTCCAGCATTTTGTGTATGCCAATCCCGATTGTGGGCCCGAGGCGCGCAAGGTGGAATGGCGTGCGCTGGAAACGAAATATCTGCCCTGGGTGAACTATGGTGATCTGGAATTCCCGGCTCACGGCAGCTTCTGGCAGGTCCAAAGTCACATCTACAACTCGCCGTTCTATTACATCGACTATGTGCTTGCGGAAACCTGCGCGCTGCAGTTCTGGAAGAAAGCGCGGCAGGATCGCAAGAAAGCTCTCGCCGATTACATGGCCATCTGCACGCCCGGTGGCAGCCAGAGCTTCCTTCAACTGGTGAAAACCGGAGGACTCCGCAATCCCTTTGAGCCCGGAGTCCTGAGCGGTCTCGTCTCGGATGCCGGCGGATTTGTGAAGGAGTTCTGGGGCTAGCTTGCCGGCGCCAATGCGGAAAAGAAATCCAACACGCTCGGATTGGCAAATAGAGCAAAGGCCGACCAGTCGCCGCCTCGTCTGGAGCTTTTCGCGCGAGCATCATTCGTCGCTTGCTCCAGCGAAGCGCCCTCTAGAAAGGACTGGTAAAACTCGGTCATGAAATTAATGGCCGTTACATCATCGACAGGTCGAGTTGCCGCGAGGACAGCGGGAAGGCCATGTTGCACAAGCGCGGCCGCCACTTTGGCATTGGGATTCCCGTAGAAGGCGCCCATGCGGTTGTTCCCAAACACAACAAGCTTCACCCCATTTGTTAAGAGTTCACCTGCAAAATCCTTGAGAGCAGAATCATCATCCTCCGATAAAAAGGTGAGATGACCTTCAAAATGGGCGATCTGCGGCTTCAATGAGTTCAAAGTTTCTCGGAGATAGGTGAGTGTTGCTCTTAGATTCACAAGAAAAATGGCCTGCGCCTTTCCACTGGGGAACACCCGCTCGAGGGTGGCTACCGATCGCTCGAAGTCAACGCTTTGGTCGGGCATCATCATCACCACCACAGGAAGCGGCAATCGCAGTGGCGAAAGAGATGTCCTTTCCGAATTGGAAGAAGCCCGAATGAGAGAAAACTTTGGCAGACGAACCAGGGGCTCAATCTGGCTGGGCCCGGGCAACCATTCCCACGGGAGATAGATGAGTTCATTGGCCTCCGATTGGATGACGACCCGAACCTTCTGATCACCCTCCAGGCTCTGGGTGAATGCGTTGCGCATCGATGGTGTGAAGACGGTTTCGAACAACAGCATACCGGCGCGCGCCAGGAGAACCTTGGATTCGTCTCCCGCTCTCGATGAGAAGTCTTTTAAGAATGCTCGCAAGTTCTCAGGCGATGAGGACCCTATTATCTTCATCATTTCCTGCAGCAATTTGGAAACGTCAATTTGGACTTCGCCTGCTAATTCGATCGGGTTACCGTCCTGGCCGCGCACCGATAGCTTCACCGGATAGTGGGATGACGGATGCAAATCGGGACCGACCGTCTCTATTCTAACGATGACGGTGTTCAGACTTGAGGTTGGTACGATCGTTGGCCCTTTACCCGCTGCACTCGTTGTTGCGGGCGCTGGAGGAGGAGACGCCGGCGTCTCCAGCGAGACGGAAGCAATAGGCTTGTAGCCAATGAATAGATTCTCATCAATCTCTCCAAATTGGGGCCTTAGATCCAGGAAGCTCGTGAGCTGCGGATCCGCGGCACAGAGCTCATAAAGTTCCCTGGCTCCATTAGCTTCAAGATCCGCGTCGCTTGGCCTGGGACGATGGCGGGTAAAACAGTCTTCGACGTACTCCCAACTCTTGTACCGCGCCCTTGCAAGACTCGCGACCTTTGGCCAGGAATGAACAAAGGCATCCATTTTGGCAAATCTCCGCACGTCGGTCAGGTGTTTTGCCACATCGAATCGGAGCTGGAGATTGGACTTCACGGTATTCAGCCGCTCTGAATAGTCGCGTTCGAAAAGTGTGAATGCAGCGGCCGCCAGGTGTTCTCTTCGAGCCGTTGAGTCATTCACTTGTTGAGGTATGTTCTGACCGGCCTCTGTGAACAGTGAGCGCCCGTCGCACGCCAGCCGGACGAGTTCCGGCGGCACACGCGAAACGTAGTTAGGACTGAAGATCCGAGTGCGCAGATCGGGGGTTAGATTCTCATTCCACTGCGCAAGAGTCGTCGCGGCGCTGGAGCCTTCCTCGGTGTAGGTGCGACGATCCCGAAGTGAAGCCAGCACGATTTGCCAGTCGCTGGAACGCGCCAGGTCGTTCAGCATCTCGACAACCTTACCGCCGGCTTCCGCAAGATAAAGGAATCTCTCCAGACCTTCCTTGATGAATCTATTTGTATCCGGGGGAGACGGCTGACGCATTGCCGCCAACACCGCCATGAACGCTTCGTCGCGGGTATAAAACATGGTATGCGGATCGGTGCCGACGTCAGAAAGGCCGGCCATCACCAACATCTGATCCGGTGTGAAACCGGAGAATGGATCGATTTTGGATTTGAACAGATCCCGAAGAGGCGCGGCGCGAGCGATGCTGACATAAAGACTCTCCCATTCGCCGCTCGTGAGCGTCCTTCCGGGAGCCGGCAATGGTGGCACTCGCTCCGGCTCAGCTTGTGCGAGACCCTCCCTTATTTTCACCAACGCAGCGGCGTATTGCTCTGCGTCGCCGAAAAGTTTGGCGATGTACCTTGGCAGGTTCTTTTCCCATTGAGCGAGGACGAGCACGGTGTTGAGCAATCCGATTTCTTTGTTCGTCCATGATGGTTGCTGAGGCATTTCTGGGTTTCTTCTGGGAATGCAGGTGCTTGAGATTATTTGTCAAATATACCTGGCTTCAGACGTTCTATCGCATCGCGGACTTTGTGAAGCTCACCGCGTTTTTTGAATTCGGCCAGGACTTTGTTCGCCCTGTCCATAGGCTCACCAGTGAAATCTGCATAATTCAATTCAAGGTATAGAAAGAGATCGCGCAATTCCTCTTGATCAAAACCCCTTAGTATTCGGGCCAGCAACACAACGTCAATTGCCGCTTCGGAAGGATCTGCTGCTATTGTGTCCGGGGCATTTGACTGGCCGCCGGAGTCGTCCTTTGTATTCGATCCGACGGCAGGGGTCCGGCCGGTTTCTTTGCCGGGCTGATCATCAAACACGTTTGGATTCAAACGCTTCATCGCGTCTCGGATTTTATGAAGCTCACCGCGTTTTTTGAATTCGGCCAGGACTTTGTTCGCCCTGTCGATTGGCTCGCCGGTGAGGTCTCCATAATTCAAGTCGAGGTACAGAAAGAGATCGCGCAATTCCTCCGGATCAAATCCCCTGAGCTTCCGAGATAAGGAAACCACATCCGAGCCATCGTCAGATTCCATTGGCAAGGACTCGGTGTTTTCCGGCTGTGCGGCAATGTCTTGCAGTTCTTGTGGCGTCAGCGTCCTGCTCTCCGGCTCGGCAGGGACTGTCGCAACTTCTTCATCCGGTCTGAAACCCAGTGTAAAGGGCGAAGCGCCGATCATGTACTGAAAGGTCAGCCGCTCGCAGTATTGTTTTATGCGCCGCGGATTGTTGCCGGCGATGGCTTGAATGATATCGCCCGCGGGCATCCACTGCGGGAACTGTGCGGCGATAAATCGCTGAATCTGCTCCGAAGTCCGTGGCGGGACGCGCGTGCGAAATTGAATGATCTTCTCCAGGTATTCCTGTCCCTTGCTGGCAAACGCCGCGGCGTTTTCCTGGGCGAACAGTTCCTTGTAGCGCAGACGCAATCCCTGAGCAATCAGGCGTTCGTCGACGGCAATGATAAAAACGCACGAAACATCGGACAATGCGATGCGAATGGACTCCATGATATCCAGGGCAACGTCAGGCTGCGCTCGATCCAGATCGTCGATGAAAACATAGATTGGCCCGTCCTTGGCTTTCTCGTTCACCATCTCGCCAAAGATCTGCTGGAACCTGGGCAGGGATTCGATCGTCTGCCGTGACGTTTCGTTTTTATCCCGGATCAACTTTCCGGCGTCAATTGAAGGCCCGATACCCAAAAGGCTGCGCAGACCGGCCACCAGGGGTGAAACCGTGCCAAGCACCGTCAACGCCCCCTGTGCCACTGCCATCATTGTCGCTTCTTCATCCAACTGGGGGGGTGCCGATCGCTTGCTCACCTTGCCATAGTCCGTACTGTCCAGCTTCTCCACCAAATCCACATATTCATTGCTCGGGGCAGGCGCTGCGTTGAATACAAACGCATCGCCGTTCAGGAATCTGGCGATGGCGCTCAGCCATCCTGCCGAATTTGATGGATCGTCTTCGGTGTCCGGCGGGGTCTTTTTCTGCTCCTCGTAACTTTCTTTCAACAGGACCTGGGCGATCTTCAGAATCAGCGCGCGCCAGAGCTTCTCCGAGGTTGTGTGCGGCCAGGCCGGGAATGAGATGAAGCGGATTGGCTTTTGTGATGAAGACTGTTCCTGTCTCATCAAGTGGTGACAAAGGAATTGCACCAGCGTGGTCTTGCCCTCGCCCCACTCGCCGAAAATTCCGACAGTGAAGTTCTTGTTTTCTCGTAACCGGATATAGGTCGCAAGAGCCTGAGCAAACTTATTCATGTCCAGCAGATCGCCGGACGGGTCACTCAGGGGAACGTCAAATCCCTGGGTATCTGTCCTGGTACCGGTGGTTTCAACAGGATTCATTTCGTTGCGGGAAAGGGAATGTAGTTGGAAAACAGCACCAGCAGGACCACAACCGCAACCAGCGCGGCCCCAGCCAGCTCGAAGGACTGATACGCAAACAGGATAAAAAGTGCGCCCAGTACCAGCGGAAACGTCAAACGACTGCGCATCGCGAATCCTTGTCCGGTTCGAGGAGCGACAACCCAGCGCACGAACAGTACCAGCAGCAACGCGATCATCACGCTCCCAGCGAATGTCAGCACGCGTCTTGTCAGCATGTAAGTGGCGTGCGACTGAACGAACTCCGTTTTGGACGCATGCTGACTCTGCTCCAATGCCGCGCTGGTTTCAATCGCATGAGTCTTGACGATCTCGAGCCGTTCGCTGAGAGACTGGACAAGACGGTTGGCAATCAATTCCTTGATGTGCGCGTCTTTGTAGGCCTGAACGGTCTCGGTGGGAATTGAGATTGGTTTGGCAACAGCAGCCGGGGACTTCATCAATTCCGGGAATGCAGCCGTCAGCGCAGCGGTGGTGGAGCTTTGCGTACCTTGTTCGAGCCGGGCTTTTATCAGCTGCTCCTCTATCGCTCTTCTTTCATTCTCGGTCATCAGGGCTTCCGCCTGCTTCTGAGGGACGAGAAATCTTTCCTTTATTTGTTCTTCGCGCGGCTCTCTGTCCTTGAGCAACACGGGCACTCCTCGATCAACCCAGACCCAACTGCCCATGCCGGCAAGAACAAGCAGAATTACGACGCAGATCTCTGCTCGCGAAATCGCGATCTTTTCTTCGCGTTTGTCCCGGATGTTGTTTGAGGACGGATTGACCATGGCAGGAAGTGCGAAGGGAAGTCCTACTCAAGAGGTTGAACTGGAATGTCGAAGTGAGCGGTGTTCACAATACCTTTGCGCTGAAACTGTACCCAGACGCGATACGTTCGCGGGCGCGCGAAAACCATATTGAACTGAATGTCGGGTCCGCCATCGGCGATGAATGGGTGCTGGTGGACGAGGTCGATCAAATCGTCGCTGGCCGATAGCAGGTGTCCCCATACTCCCAGATACCGTTCGAGACCGTCACCTGGATTGACATGAAACCGAAATTGAGTTTCCTGACCGGCCAACGGCTGGGGAGGGACCGTCTCGAAATCGACTTGAAGATTCTCGGCCTTCTTCTGCGAATAATCCCGGGTGAGTTTGGCACGCGTTGCAGCGGTGGCCGCTGCGCCTGGCACGATAAGGGTGTTCGTAATCAATTGCGGCGTTGCCCCATCCGGATAGAAGTCTCCCAGGACGCGGTATGTTCCAGGCTTCGGAAAGACAATGTCGTAGTAAAACCCATTCTTGACGTTGTCCCAGGAAGGATGATCGTGCACAAAGAACTGAAGGTCATCGCTGATAAAGAACGCATGAAAGAGTTTTTCATGGATAACCTGAAAGTTCGACACAGGCAGATCCTTCCACGGATCGAATACCTCGAACGCGATACGCTCCTTCTGCCGCGCCTTGATCGGACTGGGAGTGGCCGACACGTGCATGTGAAATTCGGAGGAGTCCGGTATCCCGGCAACCATAGCCATGCCGCATTTGGGGCATTTGCCCGGCGTGTTGGACCGCATATTCGGATCCATCGGACAGACGTAAACGAGATCCTTAGCGGCGGTGGTGGCGCTCGGGACCGAATCCTGAGCCGACAGCCCGGCGACCGCGAGGCACAGAATGAATAGGCCAATTGTGGCGCGCATGATTCTTGCTGCGCTGATTATCCTCACAGTCGAGCTTTCTTGCAAGAATCCTGTGCTTGACATCACGGCTCCGCCGGGCTGACGATGCGGCTAAGTGAAACGATTGATCGGACTCGTCATCGTTGGTGTGTGCTTCAGTTTTGGTTTCGGTTTTGCCGTGCGCGCCCACGATGTCATCACCACGAAGCTCACCTGGGATCGCGAGATCTCCCGAATCGTTTTGTTGCGCTGCGCCGGGTGCCATCATCCGGGCGGACGCGCTTTCTCGCTTATGACTTACGCAGAAGCCCGTCCCTGGGCTGTTGCCATTAAGGAAGAAGTGCTGTTCCGGCGCATGCCCCCCTGGGGTGCAGTGAAAGGTTTCGGCGAGTTTCGCAACGATGTGGGACTGACCGGCGAACAAATTGAGTGGATTACTGCCTGGGTCGTTGGCGGAGTTCCGGAGGGCGATGTGGCCGATCTGGAGGCGAACCCAAAGATTCCCGAAGCGGCTCTGCCCATTTCGCGAAAGGGTGAAATGGTAATCAGCGGTGATCTCCGGCTCGGTCGTGAATTCACAGTCGACGGGCTCCTGCCGCTGACGGTG
>Ga0134121_10001527_pt1 | contig 21704 bp, 26 predicted proteins | sample KB301_FD_96463 | JGI IMG/M metagenome (GOLD analysis project Ga0134121, IMG submission 96463) | Terrestrial soil microbial communities without Nitrogen fertilizer from Kellogg Biological Station, Michigan, USA - KB3-0-1 | ecosystem: Environmental > Terrestrial > Soil > Unclassified ... | reverse complement strand
TGTAGCGGTCGCGGGCCGGGCCGTAGCGCAGGCTCTCGGTGAGCTCGCGCACCTGCTCCACCTTGGAGTAGGTGGCGGCGTCGACCTCGATGACGTCGATGTCCGAGCCGCGGGTGATCTCGATGCAGGACATGCACTCGTTGCAGGGATCGGCGGCGGGGCCGCGCTCGCAGTTGAGCGCCTTGGCGAGGACGCGCGCCGCCGTCGTCTTGCCGACGCCGCGGATGCCCGAGAAGAGGTAGGCCTGGGCGATCCTGCCCTCGCGCAGAGCGTTGCGCAGGGCGGTGACGATCGGTTCCTGGCCGACGAGGTTGGAGAAGTTCTGTGGGCGCCACTTGCGCGCCAGGACTTGATACGCCATGGGTGTTTTGTCGGCAGTGGTCAACGAAGGGTTCCGGTGAATCTGCGGCACTCGTCCGGGTACCTTATCGCTGCTCCCTTCCGGGCCTGACGAGGTTCGGTATCGGCCGATGCACAGGACCCGAACCCTTCGTGGGCCACTGTCAGGCAGCCCATGCTACGTCGTGGGATCAGGGAAGTAAAGAACGCAGCCCGGGGTCCGGGACCTGGAACAACAGGCTGGCGCGTGGGCGCATTCCGGGGCATGCTCCGCGTCCTGCGCTTGGCGCTCAAGCCCTTCTCGGGTAACATACGCGTTCCGCTCGGGCGGAGGCTTGCCTTGGAGAGACCGGAAGATCGTCTCTGGATGTTGGAAGCCCTCGCCGAGGCGAGGCGCGCCGGCGAGCTGGGGGAAGTACCCGTCGGAGCGGTGGTGGTCCGCGAGGGGGAAGTGCTGGGGAGGGGCCACAACCGGCGTGAGCTCGACGGCGATCCGCTGGCGCATGCCGAGATGCTGGCTATTCGGGACGCGGCGCGGCGGATGGGCGGTTGGCGGCTGTCGGGTTGCACGCTGTACGCATCTCTGGAGCCGTGCCCGATGTGCGCCGGAGCCCTCGTGAACAGCCGCGTCGAGCGGCTGGTCTACGCGGCGGCGGATCCGAAGGCCGGTTACTGCGGCACCCTGGGTAACCTGGTCCAGGACCCGCGGCTGAATCACCGGTTGGAAGTGACGTCCGGCGTGCTGGAAAATTTGAGTGCCGAGCTGTTGCGCGACTTTTTTGCCGCGTTGCGGCGAAAGCCCTGACGACAACGTTCTTTGCAGGATCGGGAGAGATGTCCGAGTGGCTTAAGGAGCACGCTTGGAAAGCGTGTGTAGGGGAAACTCTACCGTGGGTTCGAATCCCACTCTCTCCGCCACGATCTCGACAAACAAATTACTGGAGAGGTGCCAGAGCGGTCGAATGGGGCGGTCTCGAAAACCGTTGACCGGGCAACCGGTCCGTGGGTTCGAATCCCACCCTCTCCGCCATTCACTTTCGTCTCGTTCGGAGCGGGCGGTTCTTGACGCCCTGGCTCCAAGTGATCTACTTTACGGGTTTCGTTCGGCGCGGCGGGCGGTCCCCGGAGGACCGGCAATCCCGCGAATCATGACTCCTACTTGGAAGAAGGCGGTCTTACGTGAAACGGACTTTTCAGCCCAACAACCGGCGCCGCAAGCGGACGCACGGATTTCTGGTGCGGATGCGCACCCGCCACGGCCAGGCAGTGATCGCCCGGCGGCGCCGGAAGGGACGCAAGCGCCTGAGCGTCTGATGCCGGACGAGGAGCGCCTGCCGCGCTCGACCCCCGGCGCGACGCAACGCCTGCCAGCCGGCGAACGGCTACGGCAGCGGAAGGACTACCTCAGGTGTTACCGGACAGGACGCCGGCGGCATGGCTCGCTGGCGATCCTCTATTTCGTACCGAACCAGCTCGAGGGCCCGCGCCTCGGAATCACCGCCAGCCGCAAGGTGGGCAAGGCCGTCGTCCGCCAGCGGCTCAAGCGCAGGATCAAAGAGATCTACCGGCGATGGCCGCACCGCAGCCAGCTTCCGGCCTTCGACTTGGTGGTTCACCTCAAGCCCGAGGCCCGCGGGAGCGATTTTCCAGCTCTGCGCACGGAGTTGCTGCGGCTGTTCTCCGGCCTGCGGGAGCGACGAGGGCCGGCAGCTTGACCCGTCTCCTGGTGTACCTGCTCGGCGCCTACAAGCGCCGCCTCTCTCCCCTGCTCCCTCGCGCCTGCCGGTTTACTCCGACCTGTTCGGAGTATGCCCGGTTGGCGCTTCTCAAATACGGCTTCTGGCGCGGGGGGCTGCGGGCCACCGGCCGGCTTCTGCGCTGCCAGCCGTTCCATCCGGGCGGGATCGATCTTCCCTAGGCCATGGCGGGCCCTTTCCCCTCGATCCGATCGACCAAAAGGACTCAATTCTCCGTGGATAATCGCCGGCTGCTTCTCGCCTTTCTCCTCTCCATGATCGTCATCGGCGCCTGGTTCTGGCTGTTCCCGCCACCCAAGCCCGCCACGCCGCCGCTCAACACGGCGAAATCATCACAGACACCGCTGGCCTCGCAGACGCCCATCTCAGCGCAGACCCCCGCCGCGGGCCAGCCTGCGGCTCCGGGCTCTCCGGCGGCGGCTCCGGGAACGGGCACTCCGTCTGCCGCCGCTCCTTTCGAGGCGACCCAGGCCACGGCCGAGGAACGCGTGACCCTGTCGGACGGGCGCTCCCAGGCCATTTTCACCAACCGCGGCGCGCAGCTCGTGTCCATGGTCGTGCCGGAGAAAGGGAACGGCAAAAGCGGCACCCTGGAGCTGGTGCGCAAACGGGCCGGCGGCAGCTACCCCTACTCTCTAGTCACCAGAGCGCTCGGTTCTCATCCTCTCGATCAGGCGTTGTTCCGGAGCGAGAAGAGCCCGGACGGCCGTTCCGTTGTTTTTCGCTACAACGGCCCCCTGGGGGTGGCGGAAAAGCGCTTCGGCTTCGATCGCCGCGGCCTGCTGGAGGCCGACATCCGGCTTCCCGGCCACGCCGACTGGGGAGTGCTCCTGGGGCCGGGCATCCGCAATCTCACGCCGGAGGAGACGAAGAGCCGGTTCGAGCGTCGCGGCGCGGTCTACAAGCGCGGCGAGACCGTCACGCCGAAGGATCCGTCCAAGGCCCTCGAGCCTGAGGAGGTTCCCGGACAGGGGCTCGGCTGGATCGGCCTCGCCGACACCTACTTCCTCTCCGCCCAGATCCCCCAGAACGGCCTCGACAAGGCTGTGCTCCTGCCGGTGATGGTGGAGGAGACGAAGGGCGAGGGCGCGACGTTCGTCCCGGTGCCTCCCAAGGACGCGATGACCAAGGAGCAGAAGGATCTGCCGCGGGAGTTCACGCTGGTGCTCGAGCCGGCCGGCGACCGCCTGGCGCTGGTCTCCTACTGGGGCTCCAAGGAGTATGAGCGGCTGAAGGCCCTTCCCTTCGGTCTCGAAGGGACGGTGGACATGGGGAAGTTCGGCTTCCTCGCCCGCCCACTCCTCGCCGGCCTGCACTGGATCTACGACCACGTGGTGCAGAACTACGGTTGGGCCATCATCCTGATGACGGTGCTGATCAAGCTGCTGCTGCTGCCCATCACTCACAAGAGCACCATGTCGATGCGCAAGATGCAGGAGCTCAATCCCAAGGTCCAGGGCATTCGCGACCGATACCGGTCGAAGCTCAAGGACAAGCAGGGCCGGCCGAACCTCGAGATGCAGAAGAAGATGAACGACGAGGTGATGGCCATCTACAAGGAGGCGGGAGTGAATCCGGCGGGCGGTTGCTTCCCGCTGTTGCTGCAGATGCCCATCCTGTTCGCCTTCTACGGCCTGCTGGGCTCGGCTGTCGATCTGCGCAAGGCGCCCTGGATTCTGTGGATCCACGACCTCTCGGTGCACGACCCCTATTACGTGCTGCCGATCGTCATGGGCATCACCCAGTTCCTCCAGGTGCGTATGGGGCCGCAGGCCGGCGACCCGATGCAGCGCAAGATGTTCCAGCTCATGCCCATCGTCATGACCTTCCTGTTCCTCGGATTCCCCAGCGGCCTGGTGATCTACTGGCTGACCAACAACATCCTGACCATCATCCAGCTGCAGGTTTACAACCGTCAGCAGAAGGCGGCACAATGACGGGGCCTGGAGCGGAGGACCCAGAGACGATCTCTATGAATGACGCGACGCGACGGTTCTTCTCGGGCGACAGCCTGCAGCAGGCGATCATCCAGGCTGCCAACTACTTCAACCTCGACCCGGACTGGGTGGCCTACAAGAGCCTCGAAAAGCGGCACGGGTTCCTCAAAACCCGGCGCAAGGTGGTCATCGAGGTCGATCCCGACAATCCCAAGCGCGATTCACCGGTAAGCGCTCCGGCGACGGTGCGGGCAGCACCGCCCCCGCCGCCTTCCGGGTACCTGGTGCGGGAGCCCTCGGCTCCCAGCGCCGCGGTGCCGCGTCCACCAGCCGCGGCGCGGCCGGAGGGCGACCGTCCACCCCGTGCTCCTCGAGAGCGTCCGGAAGGAAGGGGCAATGACCGCGGACCCCGGGGCCGCCAGGATCGTGGTCCTCGCGGCGGGGGCCGGGGGGACCGAGGAGATCGTCCCCGCCGCCGCGACGACGATCGGCGCCCGCCGCGGACCGGCGAGCGTTCGGCGTCGGGCATTGAGCCCTTCCGCCTGGAGGGCGGACCCGCAGAGGGCCTGGTGACGCTGCCGGAAAAGCCTCGGGGGATCTCCGATCGCTACCCCGCCGCCGCCGGACCCGCGGCGGACGCCGCGGCGAAGTCGGTCGAGCTGCTGCTGCGCATCGCGGGCCTGGACTTGAAGGCAAGGGTCTTTCAAGGCGAAGAGCGGCTGGAGATCGATCTCTCCGGCGACGACGTGGATTGGTGTTTCGCGGACGACGGCGAGCTGATTCAGGCCGTCGAGCATCTGCTGCCGCGAATGATCCGGAGTCTGTCCGGCGAGGCCGTGCCCGTGCGGGTGGACTGCGACAACTTCCACGAGATTCGCGAGGAGCGGCTCCGCAGCCTCGCCCAGAAGGTGGCGGAAGAGGTCCGGCGGCAGGGCAAGCCCCGCATCCTGGAGCCCATGAACCCGGGAGACCGGAGAATCATCCACGTCACCCTGGCAGACGACCCCGGCGTTGAGACCGAGAGCGAGGGCGATGGATATTTCAAAAGGGTGATGGTCAGGCCGGCGTAAGGTCCAAGGGGAATGTTTCACGTGGAACATTCCCCTCTGCCTGAACGGTCCGAATCTTGTAGAGACGTTCCCAGCCCCGTTCACGAAAAACCTCGAATCTACGACGACGGCGGGACGTCTCCGTAGCGGCGACAACGACCGTGTCCAAGATGTCCTCTGACGTTACCCTGAACACCCTTCTTCTTGAGAGAGAAATTCACGAGCCCGCCGGCCGGGTTCGTGGGGTCCGGCCGCGATTCCGCGGCGGAGACGTCCCGCCCTCGACGCCTGCGGAGAGTGACGTGGACGGGCTGGGAACGTCTCTACGGGAAACCCCACTACGTTTCACGTGAAACATTCCTGTCATGCCCTTCCCCCTCCCCCGCCTCTCTCTCCAGAACTTCGCCTCCGAGCTGGCTCCGCTCTCCCCGGAGCCTTTGAGCCAGGCGACGACAGACTCCCTCTACTCCTACTATCAGGAGCTGGCGCGCTGGAATGAGAAGCTCAACCTGATCGGGCCGGGGACCGCCGGAGAAATCCTGGCTCGCCACTTCGGCGAATCGCTGGCGGCCCTCCCGCTGCTGCCCCCCGAGGCGCGGGTGGGCCTGGATCTGGGATCAGGGGCTGGCTTTCCTGGGCTGGTGATCGCGGCCGCCCGACCGGAGCTGGAAATGACCCTGGTGGAGGCCCGCGAGCGGAAGTGGGCCTTCCTTCTCGCCGCCTCGCGCCGGGCCTCTTTGTCCTGCCGCTGCCTCAATGCTAGAGTGCGGATTCCGTTGCCGTCCGGCCTACCCGAGAGCCTCGACGTGATCACCTCGCGAGCCTTGCGCCTCGATCCTGAAACCTGGGCGGCGCTCGCGCGGCGGCTGGGAGCCGGAGGGCGAATCCTTCTTTGGGTGGGCGAAAATGATCCCGATCTGCCGACGGAGCTCGTGGCCTGCGGCGGCGTCAAGCTGGCGGGCAGCGACCGGCGGCGCATTCTAGTTCTGCGCGCCGCGTAGAGTGCTGAGAGTCGACAAAGCATGATCCTGGCCATTGCGAACCAAAAGGGCGGCGTCGGCAAGACCACCACCGCCATCAACCTCGGGGCCGGGCTCGGCGCCCTGGAGCGCCGCGTACTGCTGGTCGACTGCGATCCGCAAGGCAACGCCACTCGCGGGCTGGGCGGCAAGGCTTCCCCGCCGCACCTCTACCACGCCCTGACCGGCGAGGTTCCTCTCGCGGAGGCGATTCGCCCGTCCGGCTTTCCCAATCTCGACATCGTCCCGTCGCAACGAGATCTGGTGGGCATCGAGGTGGAGTTCGTGGGCGAGTCCGGTTGGGAGGGGCGCCTCAAGGGAATCCTCGCGACCGTGGCGGACCGCTACGACACCCTTCTCCTCGACTGCCCTCCCTCTCTCGGCCACCTGACGGTGAGCGCCCTGACGGCGGCGGACGGCGTCCTCGTTCCCTTGCAGTGCGAGTACTTTGCCCTCGAGGGGATCACCGAGCTGATGACGACCGTCCGGCGGGTGCAGGCGGCCTTGAATCCACGGCTCGCCATCGCCGGCATCCTGCTGACCATGTACGACGACCGTACCAACCTGTCGAAAGACGTGGCAGACGACATCCGCTCGCACTTCGCCGGCAAGGTGTTCGAAACCGTGGTGCCGCGCAACATCCGGCTGGCCGAGGCGCCGAGCCACGGGCTGCCGATCTTCCAGTACGACATCAAGTCACGGGGCGCCGAGGCCTACCTGGCCGTCGCCCGTGAGCTTCTGCGGAGGGCGGCGTGAACCCGAATTCGACTCCCAATGCGACGCCAAAAAAGCGGGGCCTCGGCCGCGGCCTCGACGCGCTGATCGAAACGGTCCCCGAAAAGCCGCCGGAGGGGATTCGCACCCTGCCGATCGACAGCCTGCGGCCGAACCGGTTCCAGCCGCGCACCCACTTCGCCGACGCGGCGATCGAGGAGCTGGCGGACTCCATCCGCGCCCAGGGGATCGTCCAGCCGCTCGTCGTCACACCGGATGGCGAAGGATGGGCCATCATCGCCGGCGAACGCCGCTGGCGGGCGGCCCGCAAGGCCGGGCTGGAAACCGTGCCGGTGGTGGTGCGCGAGGTGGCGGACGACCGCGAGCTGCTGGAGCTGGCGCTGGTGGAGAACCTCCAGCGCAGCGACCTGAATCCGGTCGAAGAAGCGGAAGCCTACGCCGCCCTGCAGGAGAAGTTCGGCCTCTCCCAGGATGCGGTGGCTACTCGGGTGGGCAAGGCACGCACCACGGTAACCAACGCTCTGCGCCTCCTGCGCCTGCCGGAGGAGGTGCGCGAGCTGCTGCGGGAGGGACAGCTCACCGCCGGCCAGGCCCGGCCCCTCCTGGGATTGGAGGGCGCCGACGAACAGATCCTCCTCGCCGAGCGTGCGGTGCGCGAGGGCCTCTCGGCGCGCGATCTCGAGCGGCTGACCGCCGTCACCAAAGAGCCGGCGAAAACCAAGCAGAAAGCGGACCGTCCGGTCGAGGTCCATACTGTTGCCGCGGAGGAGAAGCTCACCCGTCGCCTCCAAACCCGGGTGGAGATCAAGCGCCAGGGCAAAGGGGGATTCGTGCGGATCCACTTCCATTCGGAAGAGGAGCTGATGCGGCTTTACGATGTCCTGACCGAGCGGGGAGACACTCGATGATCTTCAAAACGGAGGGCAAGCACGCCGACCTCAACGGTTTTCTCGACAAAGGCAGCCATCTCCACGGCGAGCTCCGCTTCGACGCCTCTTTCCGCGTCGACGGCAAGCTCACGGGGACCGTGGAGTCCGACGGCGATCTGATCGTCGGCGAGAGCGGCGAGGTCGACGGCGAGCTGCGGGTGGGGCAGATCTTCGTCTCCGGTACCGTCCGCGGTTCGATCCAGGCCAGCCGGAAGGTCCAGATCGCGCCCCAGGGCAAGCTTTTCGCCGAAGTTGATACGCCCGCCCTGGTGATCGAGGACGGCGCCGTCTTCGAAGGCACCTGCTCGATGAACCGCGACGGCGGCAAGACCTCGCCCGGGCCCAAGCTGGTGGCCCAGAAGGCGTAAGCATCAGAAAACAAGTGACATAAGGGACTGCAGGGACGCCAGGGACTTCAGGAATACAGTCTGGTGTCCCTGATGTCCCTAAAGTCCCTTGTGTCCCTTGTTCAAAGCTTCCCCGCCCGAGCCAGCCCCTCATAAGAAGGAAAAAACGTCAGCGGATGCCTGGCCAAGAACTGCTTTTCGAAGGCTGAGGTGAGCACCTGGCCATCGAAGTCCCGGGCCACCGGGAAGCCCAGGCCGTAGAGCAGCGTGGGCGCGAGGTCCTCGAGCTGTGCGCCGGTCACCAGCGCTCCCGGGCGGATCCCCTCGCCGTAAAGCAGCAACGCGCCATCCGGCGCATCTGCGAAGCTTCCTCCCAATGCCGCCTCCGGCGCCACTCCCTGCCAGAGGCGGGGCCAACCGCCAACGGGGCTCGCGCCGTAGGCCGAGACTACGGCGAGAAGGCGAGGCCCTTCGTCGTGAGCCCACACCTCGGCCAGGAAAGCGTCGATCTGGGTGTAGTACGCCGCCAGGCGGTCGGCCGCGGCGCGCGCCGCGCTCCCCTTGGAACCCTCGAACTGCACTCGGCTGAAGCCGCCGAAGTTCTCGCGGGAGACGTCGCGCAGTCCAGGAAGGAGGAGGAAAACCGCCTCCACCTGCGGCGATTGATCGGCGAGGGAGAGAGTCAGGGTTTTCCGCCAGGTGTCTCCGGCGAGGGATTCGAGCAGAGCGCGGGGCGGACGGGGGCCAAAACCGCTGCGCAGTGACGCTCCGAGGTCGCGCGCGGTGAGCCGAAACAGCCGGCCGCGGTCGAAAAGGTCGGCTGGCCAGGCGCTTCCGGCCTCGGGAACAGGGCGGAAGTAGTGGTCGGCCACGGCGAACACGGCCTCGCCGGACGTGGGCTCCGCCGCCGGCCAACCGACGACTCCCGCCGGCACGCCCAATCGCGGCAAAATCTCCCACAGCGCGAGGGCTTGGCGGGGGTGCGCCGGCGCCGGCAAAGGGTCCATGCCGAGAGTGCCCCAGCGGCGGAACGCAATGCCTGAGGGGAGCAGCCGCAACGTTCCACCGGGGGCGAGGAAGCCCGCCGGATACGGGCGCTGACCGGTGACGCCGTGCTTGAACGGGTATTTGCCGGTGGCGAGCGTCGTCCACAGCGCGTCGCGGCGGGCCGGCGCCAGGGATTCGAGCCGCCCATAAGCCCCGTTCTGCAACACCGAGGCGAGGAAGGGGAGCCGTCCCTCTCCGGCCAGGGGCAGGATGGCGTCGAGCGTCGCCGAATCGATGCCGAGCACCCACAACTGCGGCCTTTGGCCGGTTTCCACCGCCGCCGGGCGCGGCGCCGGCACCGGCTTGGGGTGGAAAGCTTCGCGCCGCTCCACCATGGTGTAAACCGAGAGCAGCGCGATGGCGATCAGCCCCCAGCGGCTGCGGCGGCCGTACCGCCGCCGCTGCAGCGAGTGCAGCAGGGCGGTGTAGAAGGCGATGAGCGCGCCCAGCGACAGCCACAGCGCGGTTTTGATCAGCCGGTCGTTGATGCCCGGAGGAAGGTAGTAGGCGTAGTAGGACGCGTGGGTCCAGTCGAGCAGTGCGGCGAAGGTGAGGGCAGCGGTGAGGCCCCAGGGAAGCGCCCGCAAGGCGCGCCGCGGGTGGTGGCGGGTGAAAGGGAAGTGAAGCGCCAGGCTCACCAAGCCCAACAGGGTGCCGTAGACCGCGACGCCGCGCAGCACCGGGCCCACCGCGAAAGGGAGCCCGGGATTGAGGAAGAAGATGAGGCCGGCGAGATGGATGCCCGCCAGCGCCCCGGGAGCGAAGCCGCCCCCGAGGATGGCGAGCCACCGCCGCGTCAGACGATAAAGATCGGTCGGTCCAGCTTCTGATGGAAGTGCCACCGATACGTCATCCCGAGGATGTCCAGCGGGACCGTGTAGTCAGCCTCGATCAGGATCCTGTCGCCGAGGCGTTCGACCTTGACGTCGCCCTTCTGCATCGGAATGCCAAGCACGTGGGCCCGGTCCATGATCATCTTCGTCAAGTCTTCCGGCGGCGTACGCGCGGCGTTGAACTTCGCCAGCTCGTCCATGTAGTCGTACAGCTCGCTGCTCTGGATCTTGACCGGCACGGCCTTCCAGGCGATCAGGGCCACCAGGGCCAGGGCGGCCACCCAGAGGATGCACCCCAGATTTCCCTCGCCCCGTTCCGATCTCCGTCGTGGCATGGCTTCCCTCCTTCTTTGGACCGTTGCGCGTAGTCTAGCGCACGACGTGGAAGGTTCGGTCCCAGCGGGTGAACGAGAAGAAGTGGAGAGCCAGGCGGCTCAACTGCCGCAGCCTTACGCCGGAGGTCGCCGAGTCCCCCAGGTCCGGATCGCTCTCGACCGACCAGTAGATGATGAACGCCCGCCCCTTGAGGTAGCTTTCGGGCACCGTTCCCCAATAGCGGGAGTCGTTCGAGTTGTCGCGGTTGTCGCCCATGCAGAAGTAGCTGGCGGGAGGCACCGTCTTGGGGCCGAAGTTGTCGCGCAGCCGTTTGGGGTGGAAGTAGAGCTCGCGCGGGTAGGACTGGGAGTCGGCGTACCAGGTGAACTTCGAGTCGTCGACGTGCTTGCCGTTGATGAACAGGTCCTTGTCGACGATTTTCAGGGTGTCCCCTGGAAGCCCCATGCAGCGCTTGATGAAGTCGCGGGTGGGATCGTCGGGAAACTTGAAGACGACGACGTCTCCCCGCCGCACCTTGCGCACCGGCAGCAGCTTTTCCTCCAGGGGAGAGAGCGTGGGCCCATAGACGAACTTGTTGACCAGGATGTGGTCGCCGATCAGCAGGTTCTTCTCCATCGAGCCCGAAGGGATCTTGAATGCCTGGACCACCCAGGTGCGGGCGAAGGTCGCGAAGATGACCGCGATCAGCAGAGCTTCCAGGTATTCCCGGACCAGCGATTTCTCGTGCATGGGTACAACGACCCGGCGGACTACCGGATCAGACGGAAGGTCCTCTCCCATCGGGTTTTGGAGAAGAAGCCCAGCGCCGTCTCCAACAGGTCCGCGGCCTTCTCCCTCGGGCTCTGGGGCCCGGCCGCCGTCTTGCCGCCGTAGGACCAATAGATGAAGAGCGCGCGCCCCTTGAGCAGATGGGCCGGCAGCGGCCCCCAGAACCGCGAATCGTAGGAGTTGTCGCGGTTGTCGCCCATACAGAAGTAGTGGCCGGCGGGCACGATGTAGGGCCCGAAGTTGTCGCGCTGGGTGATGAAGCTGCCAGCCGGCGCAGGGGTGCCCTTGTGGAGTGCATAGCTGGCGTCGTTGACCGCCTTGTCGTTGATGTAGAGCTTCTGGTCGATGACCTGGATCTTGTCGCCGCCCACGCCCACGGCACGCTTCACCAGATCCAGCTGCGGGTTCTCCGGCGAGCGGAAAACGACGATGTCGCCGCGGTGCACGGTGCGGAGAGGGAGCAGCTTCTTTCCCAGCTCCAAGGACGCCGGACCATAGATGAAACGGTTGACGAAGAGGTGGTCGCCGACGAGGAGCGTGTCCTCCATCGAGCCGCTTGGAATGTAGAAGGTCTGGACGACGAAAGTGTTGGTGAACAACAGGAAGACGGCGGCGATGATCAACGCCTCCGTGTACTCCCGCCAGATTGATCGTTCTTCCGCCATGGCGCGGGTACTGTACTCGAAAGCGCCCCGGCCCGCAAAGCAACGCGCGGGCTGCTGAATCCTCCGGGATTATGTACTTGACAAACCCACGCCGGTCCGGTAGACTCCCCACAGTCGAGGCAGAGGAGACCGGATACCATGGCCAAGAAGACGCACGGACCGACCTACGCGCAGATGACCAAAGTCTTTGCAAATGAAGACCTTGCTCGCGAGTGGCTGGAAGCCAAACGCTGGCCCAACGGCCCCGTCTGCCCCCACTGCGAGTCCGTCAACCAGGCGTACCGGCTCACGGCCAAGCCGACCTCGACCCGTCCCGTCCGCAAGGGCGTCTGGAAGTGCCGCCCTTGCCGCCGGCAGTTCACCATTACCATCGGCACCGTGTTTGCCGAGACGCACATCCCCTTGAACAAGTGGCTGTATGCCATCCACCTCATGTGCAGCTCCAAGAAGGGCATCTCCTCCCTTCAGCTCTCCAGAACCCTGGAAATCACCTACAAATCGGCTTGGTTCTTGACTCACCGCATCCGCAAGGCCATGGAGAAGGACCCGGTTCGCGCCAAGCTGACGGGCACCGTCGAAGCGGATGAGACCTACGTCGGCGGCAAGGGGACCGGCTCCCAGGGCGGCCCGATGGCCGGCGGGTCCAAGATCGCCGTCTTCACCCTGATTCAGCGCGACGGGGAAGCCCGGTCTACCGTCGTCGAGGACGTGAAGGCGAAGACCCTCAAGGGGATCATCCGAAACGAGGTAGAGGGTACCGCCCACATCATGACGGACCAGATGCAGAGCTACCACGGCCTGGGGCGGGAATTCGCCTCACACGGCACCGTAGACCACAGCGCGCAGGAGTACGTCCGCGGCGTGATTCACGTCAACTTCAGCGAGTCCTACTTCTCCCTCTTCAAGCGCGGGATCATCGGCGCCTTCCACCACATCTCCCGGAAGCACATCCAGCGGTACCTGGAGGAGTTTGACTTCCGGTGGAACCGGCGGAAGATCTCCGATTTCGAGCGCGTGCTAGAGGCAGTGGCGGGGACCGAGGGCAAGCGCCTGTTCTACCGCGCTCCAAAGTGGCTGGCGATGCAGACCGCCTGATACGGGATGATGTAGAAGACACGACAACAGGGGGAGCGGGTGAGCTGGTGCAGCTCCTACTCCCCATAGAGGGAATCGAGCGATGGCAAAAGCCCCGAAAGCCACGAAAAAAGCGGCGCATCCGCCGCCGGAGAAGCCAGCGAAGGGACCCGGAAAACGGCGAACCGTAGGGGGGCCAGTGTCCCTCTACCCCTTGACGTTCGATGAGGCGGTAGACGCGCTCCTAGAGGTGAAGATGGAGCCGGAGGAGATGCGCCCCCGGAAGTGAAAGGTATGGCGCCGGAGGTTCTTCAACCGCGGGCGATTGACCGTAGTCTCCTCGGTGAGTATTACTACCTCACCGAAACTGACTTGTGTCTTTTCCTTCTGGAGTACACGGCCGGCGCCGGCTATGACTTCAACTCCACCAATGACCTGATCTCCAATCTCAAGAAAGACATGGATCGGAGAGGTCTACCAGGGTGGCGCTATAAGGGCGAGGCAATTCGGCAGGCTGCCAAGCTTCTAGGGAGGATGGAATCCTCCTGGTTCGAGTTGCTGAGAGGGATGGTCATTGTCCCGATTCCGCCTTCAGCGGCCAAGGATGACCTCCTGCACGATGACCGTCTTGTTCAGATTCTCAGGCTTGTTTCTGCGCACCACAGCCTGGACATCCGCGAGCTGGTCTATCAGGCTGAATCGACGCGCTCCTCAAGCCGGAGCGGCGATGCGCGCCTGAAGCCTGACGATTTGCGCGCGGTCTACCGAATCGATGAGTCACAGACCGAGCCGCCTCCCGAGAGCATTCTGCTCTTCGATGACCTACTTACCACTGGCAATCATTTCATGGTCGCCAAAGAGGTTCTACTCAAGCGTTTCCCTGCTATTTCGATTGCTGGCCTGTTTCTGGCCCGCAGCCTACATGCTGGCGCTTAGGGGGCGTGGTGGGTGCTGTTGCCCCACCCGGCCAGAATCTCACCGACGACAGGGTCCAAGATCTTCTGAAAGCCGGTCCCCATGGTGCGAATCAGGGCGAACGCGCGCACGGTAGCTCCCGGGAAAGCTTCGGCCAGAAGTGACGCCCCCGCGCGAAGTGTCGCACCTTTCGTGAGCACGTCGTCTACCAGGGTAATCGCGGCGGGCGATTCTTCGTCAGTCACGCGGCGGTCGACGCGCATAGAGTCGTAGTGCTCTTGCGCGGATGGCCTCTGTCCGGGGGCGGCATAGGCTGATTTCTGGACGGCGGTGTGCCGTACAAGCCAGGGCTCCCACCGCGCCCCGAAACCCACGGCGAGCAGTTCCTGGCAGATTCGGCGCGGAACCCACAGGGCGTCCCGCTGTTTGATCGGCGCGCTTCCGGGGGCAGGCACCAGAACCACGTCCGGGCCAAAGAGGGCGTCCAGCTCGGCGTTGTGCTCGTCTCGGAGCCTTTGAACCGCGAAGGGAATGAGCCGCGTCTCGGCGTCCCAAAAGGCGTCCCCCTTGATGCCGTGGCACACCTTCTTAGATCGCGCTTGCTCTTCGTTGCCGGGCTCGGGACGGGGCGTATAGGCCAGAAACGCCCCGAAAGGGACTTTAGAAAGGAGCAACGCTCGCCATCTCTCCAATACCGTTGGCTTCCACCGGCAAGAAGTCTAGCAGGGGGCTCGTGTCTGCCAGGACTTGAGCCCCGTACCGCTGCATGTCGGCGGGCCACGTCAGGCCGGGCGTCTCCGTGATGGACTTCATGATGTAGAGAAGTCGCCCGAGCCGGATCGCTTCCCAGCCCTGGGAGATCGATCCGCTTGAATCGCTCGCCTCGACAATCACGGTCGCATCGGAGATGAGCGCCATGACCCGGTTTCGGGTAGGAAAGTTGCCGGGGTTGGTTTTGCTGCCGATCGGGAACTGTGAGACGACCAGGTGCTCGCGCATGATGCGCTCTTGGAGCTCCCGGTTCTCCTTGGGGTAGAACTTGTCCACCGGCGTCCCAATAACGCCGATCGTCCGCCCTCCCGCCACAATCGCCCCCATATGAGCGGCGGCGTCGATGCCAAGAGCGAGCCCGGAGACGATGACGACTCCCTGATTTGCAAGCTCGATTGCCAGCTTGCGGGCGCGCCGCTTCCCTTCCTCCGATGCCTTTCTGGCGCCAACGATAGAGACACGGACGCCGCCCTGAGCTAGGCGGACGTCCCCTACGGCATAGATCTTCTCGGGCGCGTTTTTCTGTTCAACCTCGTTTAAGGAACGACCGAGAAGCTGCTGAGGCGTGTACTCCTTTGGCTTCATGGAGTGATCCATCTCTGCTTCCCCCTTCCGGGTAGAGATCAGGTTGCCTCTTCCTTCATAGTGCCTCGAATCCGGGTGAGTGTACCTACCCGGATCAATTCCTCGATCATTCGCCAGCAGAGATTCTCGGCAACCTCCGGCCGTGATTTGCCGAACCCCTCCTCTTGGATGAGTGCTTCAAGGTAGGAGAGAAGCTTCGGCGTCGCCTTCAACCGCACTTCGGTAGGCGGGTGCTTGCGCCTTGGCCGGCCGGCGGTTTTCACGGCTTTATTATGGCATTAAAACGCCCCAAAAAACCAACGGCGTGGCCAGGTTTTTGCGTTCTGCTGTTTTGGGAGGCAAAAATGCCCTAAGAATTGATGCTGCCACTATTTACGGCGACAGGAAGAAATCGACCGGCTTGCCGTAGACCGCCGCAAACCGCGCCAGCTCTACCGGATCGATCCGCCGCTCCCCGAGTTCCACCTTGGAAACGAATGTCTGCCGGACGCCCATGCGCTCGGCGACCTGGACTTGCGTTAGGCCGGCGTCCAGGCGGGCCTGCTTGAGGCGCGCCAGCATGCGCTGGTACTCGGGGGACTTGACGGGAACCACGGGCGCCATTCTCTACCCTATTCCAGAGTACCCCAAATTAGGGTACACTCCCCGCCTTGACCCTGAAAGGAGGTGAGCTGGCCATAGAGAAGAAGACCCGTATGCGGGGGGAGGGGCGCGCCTTCCCCTCGCGAACAGACGGCCCGACGGAGCGCTGGTAACGCCCCGCCGGACCTGACTCAGGCATAGGAGACATGACCATGCCCAAGCTGCCAAAGTCTAACCCGCGCAGTTCACCACCGCCCACGCTGGACGGCCCCGCCGTCTCGCCGCCGGTCATCGACCCGGAGCGATTCGAGGACTTCATGACGTTTCGCGAGACGTTTTGCGTCTACTTCCCGGACGCCAAAGCCAACGCGCAGCTCCGGGGATTCGGCCATCTCCTGTTCGAGATGGTGCTCGAAACCTGGGGCCAGTGGCCCGATCATCGGGAGGGGATCTTCCCGAACGAGCTGCGCGCCGCCGTGGCGGACATGCGCCATCTCCAGGGCGCCATGTCCTCCTGGTGCGGGCCGGCCTTCAGCCGCTCAAGCGAGTACGAAACCCGCCTTGCTGGCGTCGGCGCCGACGTGGCGCTGGCGATCGGCGAGTTGGCTGGCCGGTTGGAAACGGAGCTGGATTCCTGGCTCGGGAGGCCGTCGTGACCTGGAATCACGCCGTCCGCCGCAAGCAGCTCGCCCCCATCGGCACGTACGAGCCCGAGCACTACCGCGTCACCGTCCATGACTCCTTTCAGCAGTACAAGCTGCGCATGGCGGCACTGCAAATCCGCAGCGGTATGACCGTCCCGGAGTTCCTCATCTTCGCGGCAGACTATGCGATTGCCCATCATCGCCAGCTCCGCCACTTCGGGGCCATCTTCCGCAAGGGAGCCCGGCAGATCATCGCCGCCGGCTCGGCGCCCGTGGAACCCTCCCCCCTCTCATGCCCGGAATCCGAGCGGGACCGCCGTCGTGATTCGGCGCTCTGCCGCTTCTGCGATTGGGCGGGAGAAAAGCTCATCCGCCGGGCACAGGAGGACGGGCAGTGACTCAGCCCACCTACTCCCCCCAGGGGCGCACCCGACCGCGCGCCAAGGGGCCACACCCCGGCGTCCACATGAAGAAGGGGCGGCCGGTTACGTCTAAGATCCGCATCATCACCCTGCGCGTTGACGCCAAGCGCTACCGGGACTGGCTGTGGGCTTCCGCTGCCATCGAATTCCGGGACCTTCGCGCCTGGCTGACCTACCTTGCAGACCGGGAAGCGCTCGCTTCCATCAACCCTTCCTAAAATTCCGCAGCACCCGGGGGCCGCTTAGGGCTCCCAACCTCATGGGTTTGTCAAGTCTATAATCCCGGAATCCTCTGACAAGCCCCCGTTTCTCCGCGAACGCCCGTTCCGCGGGCCTTTGCCGGCATCGCCCCTGACAGGTCACCGGGCGGCGGCCTGATCCCTTGCTGATCCTTGCCTGCCTCGTCTCATTCAAGCCATTTGTTTTCAGTGCTTTAAAGCCCTGCCGGCCGCTGGCAGGTTCCTTGATCTCTCCTGGTCGCGTCAACCACGGAGAGGAGGTGGCGAGGAGAGAAGACGGAGATTCCACAGCACGGAAAGGGGACAACGAAGCGTCTGTCGAAGTTTTTCAAATTCACGCAGGAATCAACGAAAGGAACCCAACCATGAAGCATGTCTATAGCGCCGTCGCCGGACTGGTCATCGCACTCCTCTGCGTCCCTGCTCCCGTCAGGGCCGAGGTCAAGCCGGACAAGCCGGAGGTTACGAAGCGGGTCAACATCAACAACGCCGATGCCTCGCAACTGAGCATGCTGCCGCGGGTAGGCCCGAGCGTCGCCGATCGCATCGTCGAGTACCGCAAGGACAACGGTCCCTTCAAGAAGACCGAGGATCTGATGCTGGTGCAGGGCATCGGCGAAAAGACCTTCCAACTTCTCAAGCCCTACCTCGCAATCTCCGGGGATACGACGCTCAAGGAGAAAGTCGGCAGCAGCCGTTCGGGCAAGGCCAAGGGGAAGAGCGCCAAGGGCGGCAAAGCCAAGAAAGAGAAGAGCGCCTCGCCGGCCGACGGCAGCCTCGGATCCACCGGAGCTGGCTGGTAACAGAGGCGCAGGAGGCGGGGAGTCCATCTCCCCGCCTCCCGCCTTCTCACCTTCCGGGAAGCCGCCATGACCTCCGCATTGAAAGGCTTCACCCTGATCGAGCTCCTCGTCGTGCTGGCCCTGATGGGCTCGCTGTTGGCCATTGGCCTGCCGCCGCTGATGCAGAGCACCGACGATTTGCGCCTGAAGATGGCGGCTGGCGAGATCGCCGGCGTGCTGCGAAGCTCGCGCAGCTTCGCGCAGCGGTACAACGCCAATGTGGCCGTGAAGTTCAATACCCAGCAGGCCGGTGTGGTTACCTTCGCCCTCTACCGGGATGGCAATAACAACGGCGTGCTCAATCAAGACATCACCAGCGGCCAGGATCCCCAGGTGATGCCGCCCCAGAGCCTCAAGTTCCTGGGCCGCGACGTGGGCTTCGGCTTTCCGCCGGGACCGCCGCCACGGGATCCCAGCACCGGTGCGCCGATGGACCGCCTGGACGACCCAATCCGCTTCAACGACTCCGACCTGGCCTCCTTCAGCCCGCTCGGCACTTCGACGCCAGGCTCGCTCTATCTGAGCAACAACCGCGGGCACCTGATGGTCGTGCGGCTGCTCGATCGCACCGGCAAGGTGAGCACCCTCATCTATGACTCCAAGGCGCAAAAATGGCATGGTTGACGGGCGATTGACTCCCTCCAAACGTGTGCTGTAACGTCGCCGTCATGCGGGCGATCGTCGTCGTCACCACCGTCGGCACCGAAGAGCAGGCCTACTTGATCGCGCGCGAGATCGTTGCCCGGCGGCAGGCCGCATGCGTCAACATCCTCCCGGGGATGCGTTCGATCTACCGCTGGAAAGGAAAGATCTGCAAGGACGGCGAGATGCTCCTGCTGATCAAGACCCTGGAAGGAGAGTTCGAGGGCGTCGCGGCCACGATTCGTGAGCTGCACAGCTACGAGCTTCCCGAGATCCTCTCCTTCGGCGTCACCCGGGGCGAGCAGGGCTTCCTCGACTGGCTCGCCGGCAGCGTCGACAAGAACGCCGACTTTGCCGACGAGGATGACGAAGAAGAGAGCGCCTACGAGGACTGACGCCTACGCCAACGCCTGCTCCAAATCCGCCAGCAGATCCTCCGCGTCCTCGATTCCCACCGAAAGCCGCACCATACCGTCGGTCAGGCCGAGCTCGGCCCGGCGCTCCGGAGGAATCGAGGCGTGGGTCATGCTGGCGGGGTGGGAGATGAGGCTCTCGACGCCGCCGAGGCTCTCGGCGAAGCTCATCACCCGCATGCGCTCGAGCATGCACTTGGCCGCTGCGAAGCTCCCCATCTCGATGGTGATCATGGAGCCGAAGCCGTGGGCCTGGCGCTTCTGGATCTCGTGGCCGGGGTGGTCCGGCAGCCCCACGTACAACACGCGCTGCACCTTCGGATGATGGACCAGGAAATCGACGACGCGGCGGGCGTTCTCCTCGTGGCGCGCCTGGCGCACGGCGAGCGTCTTGATGCCGCGCATGGTCAGGAAGCAGTCGAACGGCGACAGGATGGCGCCGATCGACTTCTGGATGAAGGCGAACCACTCCGCGTCCTCCGCCGTCGAAGAGATGAGGACGCCGCCGATTGAATCGCTGTGGCCGCCCAGGAACTTGGTCGTCGAGTGGACGACGAAATCCGCTCCCAGCTCCAGGGGACGCTGCAGGTAGGGGGAGAGGAAGGTGTTGTCCACCGCCACCCGGGCGCCGCGGCCATGGGCGATCTTCGCGATGGCGGCGATGTCGGAGACGTCCATCACCGGATTGGTGGGCGTCTCGAGGAAGACCATCTTCGTCTCGGGCCGGAAGGCCGCCTCGACCGCGGCGAGATCCGTGGTGTCCACCCACGAGAAGGTCAACCCCAGGCGCTCCAGCAGCCGGGTGAAATAGCGGAAGGTACCGCCGTAGACGTTGCGGGAGACGACCGTGTGGTCGCCGGACTTGAGCACCGTCATCAGCGCTTCGATGGCCGACATGCCGGAGGCGAAGGCGTGACCGGCGTGACCCCGTTCCAGCGCCGCAACCTGCTTCTCGAGAGCGCTGCGGGTGGGGTTCTGGACGCGGGCATACTCAAACTCCGCCGGTTCGCCGAGCTGATGCTGGACATAGGTGGAGGTCTGGTAGATGGGAACGGCCACCGCCCCGGTCCGGGGGTCCGGCTCCTGGCCGGCATGGATGGCGCGGGTTGAGAAACCAAGATTCTTTGGATCGCCTTTCACAGGGACTCCCTCGCTTGAGCTGCATGGAAGGGGCGGGACGCTGACCAGAACCGCCGCCGGGTAGGCCGCCATTCTATCGAGGATAAGATGGTCCTGCCATGACCGAAACTCAGCCCGCGACCCAGACCACCCAGGAACCTGAGCCTTTCTCCCCCATGCGGTGGGAGGGACCGGGCCTCCACCTCCTCGACCAGACGCGCCTCCCCGTGGAAGAAGTCTGGATGGACTGCGATACCCCCGAGCACGTGGCGGACGCCATCCGGCGGCTGGCGGTGCGGGGAGCGCCGGCCATTGGAGTGGCCGCGGCGTACGGGCTGGTGCTGGGGATTCGCACGGTCCGTGATCCCGAGCTGCTCGCCGGCCGTTTCGCGGAGGTCCTAGAGCTGCTGGGGAGCACCCGGCCCACGGCGGTGAACCTGCGCTGGGCGTTGGAGCGTGGGCGGAAGGTTTTCGAGGACAGTGCGCCAGGTGGTCCGGAGACCGCGACGTCGGCGCTCCTCGCCTGGGCTCGTGAGCTTCACGCCGAGGACGTGCGGATCAATCGCCGCATCGGCGGCCATGGCGCGGCCCTCTTCGCCGAGGGGTCCCGCGTCCTCACCCACTGCAACACGGGCTCGCTGGCGACGGCTGGCTACGGCACGGCGCTGGGAGTGATTCAGTCCGCCTGGGGGCAGGGGAAAGTAGAGAAGGTCTGGGTGGATGAAACGCGCCCTCTCCTTCAAGGGGCGCGTCTGACCGCCTGGGAGCTCAAGCGCCTGGGCATCCCTTTTCGCCTGGTGACCGACAGCAGCGCCGGCGCCCTCATGTCGCAGGGACTGGTGGACGGCATCGTCGTGGGCGCGGACCGCATCGCCGCCAACGGCGACACCGCCAACAAGATCGGCACCTATACCGTGGCCGTCCTGGCCCACCGTCACCAGGTGCCCTTCTACGTCGCGGCGCCTCTTTCGACGATCGATCGTGCGACGCCCACGGGTAAGGCCATCCCCATTGAGGAGCGCAAGGCGCTGGAAGTCACCGAAGTTTTCGGCACCCGCATCGCCCCTGACGAGACGGAGGCCGTCAACTTCGCCTTCGACGTTACTCCGGCGGAGCTGATCACGGCGATCATCACCGAGGTGGGCGTGCTTCGGGCGCCGTACGAGCAGAGCATCGCTGCGGCGTTCGAAGGTTAGGCCCGCCCAAGCCCCCTCATCACCCTGGCCCTCTTCTCCCATCGCCCTCCCACCGACCGGGAGAAGAGGGAGAACAGCAGGAGCGCTGCGCCCAAGGGGCGGCTGAGGAGATCTAAATTGTCTGGATTGCAGGATGGAATGAACGGAAGGAAATGGTGGAGGTGGTGGGAGTCGAACCCACGTCCGAAAAACGCGACCCAGAAGCTTCTACGTGCGTATCCTTCTATCCGTTTCTCGCCGCCGCGCGCTGGGAGAAGGCCAACCTGGCGCGGAAGCCAGCCTCTAAGTATCCGGATGCGACTCGAGGCCGCCGCACCCATTGATCCGCTTTAGCGTCATCCCGCCGGGCGCCGCGAATCAAGGCTCCCGTCGGGACGTCACGACCCTTTTTTAGGCCGCGAGGGCGAAGTTATCGTTCGCAGTTATAATTTCCGGTGTTACGAGTGGAAGCTCGACACGCTACCGCTGGACCGCTCTGTTTCCCGTCGAAACCGGTACA
>Ga0134121_10001525_pt1 | contig 21722 bp, 10 predicted proteins | sample KB301_FD_96463 | JGI IMG/M metagenome (GOLD analysis project Ga0134121, IMG submission 96463) | Terrestrial soil microbial communities without Nitrogen fertilizer from Kellogg Biological Station, Michigan, USA - KB3-0-1 | ecosystem: Environmental > Terrestrial > Soil > Unclassified ... | reverse complement strand
CTTCCTCATCGCCGGCCCGCGCTGGAAGGGTGAGGCGCCGCAGGGTGTGAAGAAAGTCATTCGCTCCGAGACGGAGTTGGTCCTCGCGGTGTATCGCACGCAGCTCTTCAACCCGGACGACCTCGCCAACGTGAAAAAGATCCAGGAAGGCTACAAAGTGCAGCCGCTTTCCGCGTTTCTCGGCCAGACCGCTGCCGTTACGGCGCCGGCGATCACCTTCATCCAGCCGCTGACGCCCGAGACGCAGAAAACCTCGCTGCAATTCTTCAACCTGCTCAACTTTCTACTGACCTACAGTCCCACGGTGCCCTCGGAAACCGCGGTGATGGACCGCTTCGCGAAGATTGGCATCGGTGCGGGCAAGACGCTCGACCTCAACGCGCTCGCGCCTGACATGAAACAGGCGCTCGAACAGGGCATGGCCGACGGCTGGAAGGAATACAGCGACTTCAAGAGCAGCGACGTCGATACGGGCAAGGTCACGTCCGGCGATATGTTCGGTACGAGGGACTATCTCAAGAACAATTACGTCTATCGGATGGCCGCGGCCATGCTGGGCATCTACGGCAACTCCAAGGCCGAGGCGATGTACCCGCTGTACACCCTTGACGAGAACAAGGAAAAGCTCGACGGCGCGACCGGCCGCTACACCATGCGTTTCGCGCCGGGCGAGCTCCCGCCGGTCAACGCGTTCTGGTCGGTCACGATGTACAACCTGCCGCAGAGTCTGCTCGTTTCAAATCCGCTCAACCGCTACCTGCTCAACGCGCCGATGCTCCCGCAGTTCGCGCGGGACAGCGATGGCGGCCTGACGCTCTTCATCCAGAACGAATCGCCCGGCAAGGCCAGGGAAGCCAACTGGCTGCCCGCGCCGAAGGGGCCGTTCTGGCTGGCGATGCGGCTGTATTGGCCCAAAGATGAAGCGACCAGCGGCAAGTGGGCGGCGCCGCCCGTGAAGCGCGTGCAGTGAGCAGCGGCGCTGAGCTCAATTCCCTCACCGCGCGTCATCGCTGCTCCGGCGACGGACATCATGTCGTCGGATGGGGCTACAACCGACGCAATGCGCGGTACGAGGCCTACTCGACCAACTGACGGCCGGTCGATCATCCGCGAGCTGCTCGGCGGTAAACGGCGCGTTCCGCAGCTCCCGGCCGCGAGGTCGGCTTCGAGCGATCGGCGCTGCGCGGCGATTGCTGCCTGGCCTCGCGGAGTTTCCCCGATGAACAGACGCGGGGCCCAGACGCATGCCCTTCGCGAGCGTCCTTCGAACGATTCAGCAGCGCCAGTTCGCCGCCGGTAACGTGTTTTCGAAAGCTACATCAGTACGACCGATAGACTGAGACGGCCGATGAACGGTACATCACAAAGACGAGCGGCGGCGCTGTTAGAGGTGCTGGGCGTGTATCTTTGCGGTCCGGTGCTGATGCTGGAATTGAGGCGGTTGCTGGGCGTGTCGCTGACGAATCCTCTGAATAACTTGACGGCTCAGGCGACCGGCGCGGATTTGATGACGGCATCGCGCCAATTGCTCACACTGCTGTTGATCTCGAACGCCGGCTACTATGTTTTGGCGGTTCCCCTCAACTGGTGGTACCGGCGGCGAAAGCCGGCAGACTTCGGACTCACCAGGGCCGGGCGGCCATGGATGTTCCTGCTTCTGGCGGGAATCGGCTCGGCGGCCGTTTGGGAGTGGCCGATTTTGACCCTGAACCTGGCAAACGCCCTGCACCCCAACGCGACGGTCCCCTGGCGACAAGCGTTCCTGGATATGTCCTGGCAGCGCTGGCAATTCTGGCTTTTCGCCGGAGTCCTCAGTTGGGCCGGCGCCCCTTTTTTCGAAGAGCTCTTTTATCGCGGATATTGTCAGCGGAGGCTTGCCGAAGATTGGGGCGACGGGCCGGCGATTTTCGGAGCGGCTTGTCTCTTTACGTTTTCGCACGGCCAGTACCTCAGGCTCGACCCGTACAACGTCGGCATGACGGCCGGACTTCTGCTGTCCGCCATCGGTTTCGGAGCGGTTTTCGCGTGGACCCGGTCGCTGATTCCCGCGATGATTGCGCACGCGTTGTTCGATATTCCGATGACGCTGCGCTGGCAGGCTCTGTTCTTGGCGGTGATGATGATAATCGCGCTTATCGCGGCGCGCCGGGCGGGCCTTGCCATCAGGCAGGTGTTTTCGGGGGCCAGCGCCACCGCGTGCGCAGCGCTCGGACTGATTGGAGGGGCGTACGCAGTGCTCACCTCGGTTGACCGGATCATCCTCTACGTTGTCGTTGCGGCCGTCGCGATGTTGATTGTCGCTGTCATCTTCGAGGCGCGAGACCAATCTCTTTCATCAAGGGCTGGAGGAACTGTTTAGAGCGGGTTTCGGCTCCTACCCATCCGCCATTTCCAGCATAACGCCGTCCGCGCGCGGCGGCGCTGAGACACCAAGGCCGCTAAACAATTACTTCAGACATTCCACGAATGGTTCTGCGCGCGTGGGCTCGAACCATTGACCTCGGTACGAGCCGCACGTACGCTTCAGCCCACACCATGAGTCGCATCACGAACATTCTCATTCGATTTGTCGCGGTGCTGCTGATCGCCAGCGCGACGCCTGCAGTACGAGCCGGAGGAGCGCGCGCCGTTCAGGCAAGCGGCGCCACCGCCCGCGCGTCCTCACGTTTCCACGTCGAGGAACGAACAATTGCCGACCTGCATCGGGCCATCCAGCAAGGAGAAACGACCTGTCGCGCAGTGGTCGAGTTGTACGTCGAACGCGCCCGCGCCTACAACGGCGCGTGCACGCAGCTCGTCACGCGTGACGGCAGGCCGATCCGGCCAACCACCGGACCAGTGCGCGCTGGCGCGCCGGTCTCCTTCGCCACGTCGACGATGTCGGTCGCGTCGGTGCTGCCGGCATTCGAGGCGTACGCCGGATTGCCGCTCGATCTCGGACGGATGGAGGCGACGCAATCCGATCCGGCGGTGCAGCAACAGTACGGAATGGTCGCCGGCATCGAGAACGCCCGTCAGATCAACGCGCTCAGCACGCTGAACCTTCGCGGCGAACGATCGGTGACGTGTAAGGCTGAATGCGATCGGGCGCCGGCCGCCGGCCCGCTCCCGACGAGTTGTCCGGCGTCGTGCGACGCGTTTCGACGCCAGCCCGATGCGCTCGAACGCGCGTCGGAACTGGACGCGAAGTACGGAAGGCGTCCGGATCTCAAAGTGATGCCGATGTACTGCGTCGCGCTGTCGTTCAAGGACGTCTACGACACGACCGACATGCGCACGACCGGCGGCGCCGACGTGAACTACGCGATGGACGCGCCGCCGAAGGATGCAACGGTCGTCTCGGAGCTGCGCGCGAAGGGCGCGATCATCTACGCGAAAGCCAATCTCGACGAGTACAACGCCGGCGCCGGCGATCCCGGGGGCGCCGCGCGTCCCACCGCTCGCGGCTACGGCGCCGGAGCACGAAGCACCTGGGGCGGGACGGCGTGCAATCCGTACGACACGACGCGCGAGACCGGCGGATCGAGCTCCGGATCAGCGGCTGGCGTCGCCGCCAACCTCGTGCAGTGCTCCATCTGCGAAGAGACCGGCGGCTCGTGCCGCCAGCCGGCGTGGCGCAACGACATCGTCGCCTTCGTCACGACGAAGGGACTCATTCCGTTCGGCGGCGCGATCGGCGCCGATCCGTATCTCGATCGCGGCGGCATTCAGTGCCGCACCGTCGCCGATGCCGCGGCGGTGCTCGACGCGCTGAAGGATCCGCAGCGCGGCTATTTCGATCCGCGGGACATCTACACCGCGCTGCCGAAAGGTCTCATCTCGCCACAGCCGTACGCGTCGTTTGCAGCGCCATCCAGCGGCGCGAGTGCGAAGAAGCCGCTCGCCGGCATCCGGATCGGGATCGTCCGCGAGTACATGGTGAAGCACGCGGCGAACGATCGCGCGATGAGCGACATCGTCAATAGGGAGATCATCGAGGTGCTGCGCGACCGACTCGGCGCGGCGATCGTCGAGTCGGTCGATCCGCTCTACCCGGACGACCCGTCGATTCCGAACATGACCTACACGTTCCAGCAGGCGCTCGCCGAGATCCTGCCGCTGCACTTTCCGGAATACATGCAGCGGGCGTCCGCGGTCGCCGGCGACGACGTCGCCAGGCGTGACTACATCGTCAAGGCGGGCGAAGGGCTCGTGCCGTGGCCCGACAGCGTCAACATGCGGAGCGTCAACAGCCCCGGCTCCGCCGCGAACTTCGGCTACGACCTCGCACGATACCTGCTCCGCCGCGGCGACGAGCGCGTGAAGGACTGGGCTTCGCTCAACGCGAACGCGAAGTACTACTCCGCGGGACGCGTCGCGGCGATGAAGAACTGGGAGCATGCGATCGATCTCGTGTCGGCCGGCATGACGCAGAACCTCAAGATGCGCGAGGTCCTCCGGCTGGTGGTGATGAAGGTGATGCGGCAGAACAATCTCGACGTCCTCGTGAACCCGACAACGACGATTCCGCCGGCGAAGATCGGATTCGCAAACCAGCCGCAGGTGAACAGTCGACCGGCCGGACGATTTTCGACGAGCGCCAACATCGGCGTGCCGGAGATCACCGTGCCGGCGGGGTTCAACTCGGTCGTCTACGAACCGCGCTTCGCGCTCAACGCGTCGAAGGATGCCTACGTCGCGGTCGCGAACGAGGACACGCCGTCGACGTTGTCGCCTCCGATGCCGGTCGGCATTGCGTTCTGGGCCGGCCCTGGCGAAGAAGGCGTGGTCATCAGAGCGGCGGCCGCATACGAAGCGGCCACCCACCGTCGGCGAGAACCGCAAGCGTTCGGCGCGATCGCCGCGCGCCGCGCGACTCAATAACTTCAGGTTCGGGCAGGTCGGGCGAGTCGGTCGGATCCTGAGAGACCACGGGTTTCTCGGCGAAATCGAGAGTGACTTTTTGCGGCACAATCACAGCGACCCGTCTCGCTCGTCTTACTGTGGATCCGGCCGAATGGTGACTCGAATCTGACGCAATGAGGCCGCGTCGGAAGCGAGCTCTTTCTCGCCGGCCGGGCACTTGTTGAGACTGAGCGTGTACGCCAGGATGTCCGCGGTCTCTTGGGCGCTGAGCGTCTGCGGCGCGTCAGCGGGCATTGTCGTCTTGATCCGATCGAACAGGTCGGCGAGCGTCAGGGTGCTCCACGCCGCGAGCACTTCCGGGCCGACGAGGCTCGGGCCATCTTGACCGCCCGTGAGATCCGCGTTGTGACACTTCGCGCAACTTCTGTTGACGCTCGCCTCGCCGCGCTTGGCTTGGCCGGCGCTGTATACGCCGCTCCACACCGTCGAACCGGCCTGAGGCCGCGGCTTCCGTGCGGCGGCTGGTCGCATGGCCGGCCCGCCGAGCGACGCTGTGGCCGAGCCACAGGCGCACAATCCCCAGATGCTCGCGGCGGCGACGCTCCGTCGCTTCCACGGTGACGACCTTCGCATACGAGTGTCTCGCACGTCGGCTCTGCCGCGATCCGCCGTCATTTGAGCGCCTCCTGAACCCGTCGGGCCGCTCGGGACTGGGGATCCAGTCGAAGGGCCTCCTGGATGTGGTGCCGCGCCTCCGCCACGCGCCCGATATTGGCGTCGGCGATGGCGAGGCCGATGTGCGCGGTCGGGTCGCGAGGATTCAGGCGGAGCGCGTCTTCCAGCTCGCGGGCGGCTTCGGTCCATCGGCGCTCGAGGTTGAGCGCATCGCCGAGCCGCGCATGCGCAGCCCAGTCGTCCGGCCGCGCCGCAACGGCCTTGCGGGCGAACACGTCCGCCAGCGACGACTCCTGCAGCTGAACTCCGAGTTCCGCCAGCGCGAGCCAACGCTCGGCGTCGTCGTCGCGGGCCGGGTGCACGGTCTTCAGAACGCGAATCGCCTCCGCGCGATCGCCCGTGGCGCCGAGGGCGCGCACCAGATCGTACCCTGCCTCGTCGGCACGGACACCGGCGTCGAGCGCCCTGCGAAGATGCGGAATCGCGTCCTTCGGACGTTCGGCCTCCAAATACGCTTCACCAAGCGCAAAATCGGCGATCGCCTGACTCGGATCGAGGGCGAGTGCCGCCTCGAAGTGCGCGATCGCCGCGTCGGGCCTGTCGCGGGCGAGCAGTCGTTGAGCGACCCGAAAGTGCACGACGCCGGGATAGGGATTCGCCTGCACAGCGCGCGTGACCCATTCCTCCGCTTCGTTGTAGCGACCGAGCGTGACCATCCGCTCCGCCAGCCGGATGCGCTCTTCGGCCACGCCGTCGTCGAGACGGAGAGGGCGATTCGCCCAGACGCCCAATGCGACGAGTGCCGCGCCAGCGGCCAGCACCGGCTTCCAGCGCGCCTGGAACGCCGCCGTCATGAACCAATCGAGGCCGGCGCCGGCGCCGACGCACAGCGGCACGAGCACCGGCAGCTGGTACCGATCGGTGACGTAGAAGATCGCCACCGCCAATCCGTAGAGCGGCACGTACGAGATCCAGGTGACGTACTCCCATCGCATCGATCGCGGCGCGGCGACGACGAATCCGACGAGGCCGAGCGGCATCAGCATCCACGGCCCGACGAACAGCCACGGCAGCAGCGTGTGCGCGTCGCGTGAGAAGAACGGGTAGCTGTAGTTCAGCCAGATGTATCCGGCGCTGAACATCAACGACAGCTTGCGTGCGAAGAGCCTGGCGGCCGCCATCGGATGCTCACGCATCCAGCTCCAGGCGAGCTGGTAGAAGTACCACGAGACGCTGCCATCGTCGAGCGAGCGGCCGGTCGCCTGCTCGGCGACCTTCCGCGTACCCTCCTGCTGGCCGATCATGTTCGGCGAGATTCCCTCGACCGGCCGGTAGGTTCCGTCGGCATTCGCATTGTTCCCGACGTAGAAGTTCAAGCCACCGTGCGAAGACGTCAACGGCGACCAGTAACCGGAGACGACGACGTTGCGAATCGTCGTCGGCGCGAGGGCGAGAGCGACGCCGACGACGAGGGCCGCCGCGAATCGCCAGCGCCGGTTCGCAGCCAACAGCAGCGCCACGCCGGCAGCCGGGATCGCGACGTTCGGGCGGTTGCAGATCTGGATGCCGTACGCCAGCCCGGCGAGGACGGACCATCGCCAGCTGTCGCGTCTGAGGCTCAGCGCCACAGACGCGATTGCCGCGGCGGTCAGGAACGGATCGAGCGCAGCCTGAAGCAGCAGACTTTCGTAGAACGTGAACAGGCCGGTGAGCGCCGCGATCGCTGCCGCCAGCCACGCGGCGCGCCGGCCGTACCATTCGTTCGCGGCGACGTAGACGAATGCGACGGCGCACGTGCCGAGCAGAATCTGCAACAACCTGACCGCGGTGAACGAATGCGTGATGTAGAGAATGGCGGCCAGGAAGTAGATGTAAAAGGGCGAGACGAAGTAGAGGCCCGGCCCCAGGCCGACATCGCCGCCGAGCACGCGCTCGGCCAGCGTCACATAGGCCGTCGTGTCGAGGCCCGCGTCGGGCTGCGTCAACACGTGGTCCTTCAACTGCAGCATCACCGCGAGCTTCAACGCAAAGACGGCCGCGAGGAACAGCAGCAGCGGACGTCGCGCCCGAGGGCCGGCGGCTTTCACGATCCGGTCTTGAGCGTCGGACCGGCCGCGGCGCACATGCGAAGCATCCTCCACAGGTTCGACGCGACCCTCACCATCTTGCTGACGCCGTAGACGCGTTCTTGATAGTGCACCGGCATGTCGACGATCGACAGCTGCAGGCGAGCGGCGCCGAAGAGCAGCTCGTGATCGCCCCAGCGATCGTGAACGCCCCACGAGCCCAGTCGCGTCTCGATCCGCTCCCAGTCACGGCGCCACAGCGCCTTCGTTCCACAGAGCGTGTCCTTCACGTGATGGTCGAGCAGGTACGAAAAGATCGCGCTCATCATCTTGTTGCCGACGATGTGGCTCAGCGACATCGCCGACTTCGGCATCGGATAGACCATCCGCGATCCGTTGACGAGCTCGGCTTTGCCTTCGGTCAGCGCGAGGACGAAGTTCGAGAGTTCCTCGGGCATCACCGTGAGATCGCCGTCGAGGATGATCAGGATGTCGCCGCGGCTGGCGCGGAATCCGGTCCAGACGTTCTCCGCCTTGCCGAGGCCGGGCCCCTCCAGCAGCCGGATATCCCGAGCGGGATGCAGCGCCATCATCCGCCGTAACTCGTCGGCGGTGCCGTCCGTCGACCGATCGTCGCAGAACAGGATCTCGGTGTGCTTCCCGAGGCGCGGCATCCGCTCGACGGCCGCGGCCACGTTCCCGCGCTCGTTACGGCACGGCACGATCACCGACACGCTGACGCTGTCGGCCGCCACCGGCTTCGGCTCGAGGCGCGCGACGACGACCGACACCATGCAGAGCCTCGAGATCAGCGGCAGGCAGGCCACGACGCGGTTGAAGAACTCGGACACCAACGGAATCCGTTTCGGGATCAGCAGCAGACGGTACGCGCGGACGACGCGGAATCCCGCGACCTGCAGCAGGCTGCGCACATCGTCCTCGGACAGCCAGTTCGGTTCGAGCGGCCGCATGCGCATGCCGAGCCTGCCGGCGAGTTCGAGCAGCGGCTGCCACAGGCGGTTGTCGCCGTACACCAGGACCCGGGTGTGCGGCTCGCAGAGCGGCACGAGACGCCTGAACGCCGCGACCACGTCGACCGTGTCGGCGAGATCGTTGACGAGGATGTAGTCGAACCGATCCGCGAGATCGAGCAACTCGGGATCCGCCTGCAGGAATGTGAAGTGCGGGTAGCGCGCCTGTGCGACGGCAACGAGCGGCTGGCTGATCTCGACGCCGACGCCGTAGGCAGGCGACACCGCGTCGAGAAAGTGCCCGGTCTGACATCGGACGTTCAGAACGCGCTTGCCTGGCTCGATGATGAACCGCAGGAGACGGCGAACGCTGTCGTAGTAGTAGCGGTTCCGATCGATCCAGCGCTGCCTCACCGGAGCGAGCCGCGCTTGATGTCCACGCCGCGCCTCGCGGCGCTCGGCGAGCGCGTCCGGCTGGCGTTCGGCCGCGGCTCGCCGATCGACGAACGAGTCTCGAACCTGTCGCGACGATGCAGGCACCTTGTGATCCTCGGGACGCAGCGCACCAGCGTCTCGCGATTACTTCCGCCGGGCCGGGCCTTCAGGCCCGGCCCGACGCGCGCTCTCTAGAACCTGAACGTCGCGCCCAACCGCCCGACGCGCGCCGGCAGAATGCCGCCGTTGACGCCGGTCGCGTACAGATACGTCGGACCGGACTGGAAGTTGTACGCGTTCGGCGCATTCGAGTTCAGCGTGTTGAACACGTCCAGGTTGACACCCAGGCGCATGTTCCCCCCGACCTTGAATTCCTTGCCAGCCCGGAGGTTCAGCACGTTGAGCGCCGGCCCGATCACCGAACCGAACGGCGTCGCCCGAACCGTCACCGTGCCGAGCTGTGAGATGGGCGTGCCGCCCGCAGGATCCACCGTCCCGAAGAGAACGGTTCGCGCTCCTTTGGCGCCCTGCTTCGACTGCATCGATGAGGCGAGGAGGATGTCCCACTTCATCTTGTAGCTGACATTGAACTCGCCGCCCCACCCCCACGTCTCGTCCAGCGCGTTGTAGGCATCCTGCGGCGCGTTGAACGAGTCGACGACCCAGCGATGGTTCTTGACCCAGAAGATCGAGGCCGAGCCCTGCCACCGCTGCGTCGGCCGCTTGACGGCCGTGAACTCCAGCGTGTGGAACCAGTTCGGATTCGGATTGTTCGTCGCCTGGTTCTGCACGAACGCCAGCCCGCGGTACGCCGGGTCGTAGTCGAAGAACGTGATCGGTCCGCCGTCGTCAGTAGAGCCGAGCACGCCGTCCGGCCCCGGATCCTTGCGCGTGATCGGGATGTTGTAGGCGCTCGGCGGTCGCAGCACGTTCGGTCCCGGGAGCGTGTACTGATTGCTGACGTGCCTGTAGACGTATGAGGTGGTGAAGCCGATGTTTCGTGCGAGCTGACGCTCGTAGCTGCCGCTGTACTCCTGCCAGAGCGGCTGCTCGAGCGACGGCGTGATTCTGTTGGCGACGGCGCCGTTGACGCTGACGAAGTCCGGTCCGTTGACGTCGAGATTCGCCTCACCGGGCTGATAGAGATTGTCGTTGTTCAGATCGTGCCACCTGAAGGTGGTGTACTGCAGCGCGTTCTGGTTGTAGTTGATGCCCTGCTGCGCGCCGAACACATACCCGTAGGTGCCGCCGAACACCTTGAAGACGCCGAGCGGGCCGCCGTCCCACGACACGCCCACGCGCGGACTGATGCGCTTCCACGACGACAGCGTCTGGAACGGGAACGAGCCGGCCGGCCACACGCTCGGAAAGTCCGGGCTCGCTTCGCGGCTCTGCGCGGGCAGATAGGTGTGGTCGTAATCCCATCGCAGGCCAAGGTTCATCGTCAGCGAGTTGGTGACTCGCCAGGTGTCCTTCAAATACACCCCGAGCATCTGCGCCATGTCCGACGGCACGACCGGCTCGTCGTAGATGCGGATCTGCACCGGCGTATTCGGCTTGCCGAGCACCGTTTGATCGAGCAGCACGTAGTCGCCGAGGTTGGCCGCGTTCGCCGGATACTGCCACGCTTCGTGATCGTGCTGGTAGGTCAGGCCGAGCTTGAACTCGTGATGGCCCTTGAGAAAGTCTTCCGGCAGGATCGTGTAGCCGGCGTCGACGGCGATCCGATCCTGAGGACGAAGCTGCGTTCCCGGATTCGCCTGGCCGGTCACCAATCCGGACGTCAGGTCCAGCCGGCTCGACGAAAGCGTGAAGCCGTACTTCTGCGCCTGGCGACTCGAGGAGTAGTCGGACCACCAGCCGGCGTAGCCGCCAACGACGTTGAACACCGAGCGGGTCCCGACGTGCTGAAACTCGCCACGGTTCACCGCCGTTGGGTTGCTGTAGTCCGACGTCGCCTCGAGCGGCGTGAGCTGTCCGGCGCCGTTCTCTCCGACGAACTTGTTGCCCCGCTGCCAGACGTAGTTGACGCGGTTGTTCTGGGTGAGCTGGAACGAGTATTTCTGGGCGACCTGCCAGATCCCGGTCCGCGCGTAGGCGAGCGGCTCGTCTCCGGTCAGATACCTGCCATCCGGCCCCGGATCGGCCACGAAGCCGGTGATGCCGGTGTTCTTCTGCTGCGTGCTGTAGCCAGCATAGAACCACAGGCGATCCCGCAGCAGACGCCCTCCCAGATCGGCCTGCCAGTCGTAGAAGGTCTTGATCGGCTGGACGGCGGTGAGACCCTGCGAGCGGAGGTGATCGTCGAGGTTGTTCGACTGCAGCTTCGGTGATTCGAATTCCGCCTTGCTGAGGCTGTGGAAGTTGTTCCCGCCCGACTTGATGACCGCCACCATCGAGATGCCCGGTGTCATCGTCTCCGCGTCGTTGCCCGACGTCCGGATCGTCGTCTCCTCGAGCGAGTCGGAGTTGAAGTACACGCCGGAATTCTGATCGTCGCTGAGCACGATGTTCATGCCTTCGAACAGCAGCCTGGGCTGCAGCGCCACACCGCCGGCTGAGATGTTCTGGCGGTTGGCCATGTTGCTGCCGCCGACGTCCGGCGTGCCGGCGAGGGTCACGCCGGGCGCCATGCTGTAGATCATCGACAGATCCTGACCGCGCGGAATCTCGTTCAGCGTCTCCTTCGTGAAGCTGACCGCCGTCGACGTCGAGGTGACGTCGATGACGGGCGACTCGCCGCTCACCGTGACGGTCTCGGCGACGGTGCCGACCTTCAGCACGATGTCGACGCGCGCGGCGAATCCGATCGGCAGCCGCAGATCGTCCCGAACGAGCGATGAGAAGCCCTGCAGCTCATAACTGATTCGATACGTGCCGACCGGCAGCTCGCCGAACCGGTAGCCTCCCTGCGAGTCGCTGACGGCGACGACCTGGCGGACCTGAAGCGCCGGACTGGTCAGCGTCGCGGTCACGCCCGGGAGCGCCGCGCCAGACTCGTCCGTGATCGTTCCACTGATCACTCCCGACGCCGCCGCGCCCTGCGCCGACGCGGAGGGGAGGTGAACGAGGAGGCCCAGCGCCAGCGCGCCGATGCCCCCGACCAACCGCGCGTGCACGCTCTTCGATTGACACATGACGTGTGGCGCTCCCTTCTGGACACGCAGGTGTCCATCACCCTACTTCACCGCGAACACCCAGATCACCCCGCCTTCCGGCACATCCGGATAGTGTCCGAGCGAGACGCCGTTGATACGCGACTCCATCGAACGCGCATCCTGACCCCACCCCGACACCACGGCGATGTACTGCTGCCCGTCGACCTGGAACGACGACGGCGGCGCGTAGACGCCGGAGTTGGTCGGCTGCTCCCAGAGCACCTCGCCGCTGGTCGCGTCGAAGGCGCGGAAGACACGATCGTTGGTGCCGCCGCTGAAGACGAGGCCGCCGCCGGTCGTCAGGATCGGCCCCCAGTTCGGCGAATCCTTGAACGCATGGCTCCATGCCTTCTTGCCCGTGTCGACGTTCCACGCCTGCACTTCGCTGATGTGATCCGCGCCCGGCGCGATGTACATCTGGTTGAGCGTCCCGGCGCGCCGTCCGCCGCTCGGCGTCTCGAGCACCCGCGCGATCATCACGGCGCAGAGATTCTCCTGCGTCGGTACGTAGACCATGCGCGTCTTCGGGTTGAACGCGCCCGGCTCCCAATTCTTGCCGCCGTGCCACGACGGGCAGAAGCTGGCGAGCTTTCCGATCGCCGCGCGGTGATCGGGATCGATCTCGGGCCGTCCCGTCTTCGGATCGAGGCGCTTGAAAATGTCCTGGTGGACGTACGGCTTGCCCTCGACGAACTTGATCGTGCCGTTGGTTCGCTCGAGGAAATACAGGTAACCGCTGCGCGTGAAGTTGACGAGACCTTTGATCGTCCGGCCGTTGCGCGTGAAGTCGATCAGCAGCGGCGGCGAGACTTCGTCGAAGTCCCACGACTCGTTCGGTGTGTACTGAAAGTAGCCCTTGATGGTGCCGGTGGCCGCGTCGATCGCGATCGTCGACGCCGTGTAGAGATTGTCGCCGTCGCGCTCCGATGCCACCCACGGGTTGCCGTTGCCGACGCCCCAGTAGAGCAGGTTGGTGGCCGGATCATAATTGCCCGTGACCCACGTCGCGCCGCCGCCCGTCTTCCATTGATCGCCCGCCGGCCATGTCTCACTGCCGGGTTCGCCGGGCGCGGGGATCGTGTAGCACTTCCAGGCCGGCGCGCCGGTCTCGGGATCGTAGGCCGCGACGAAGCCGCGGATCGGCCCGTCGCCGCCGGAGATCCCGACGACGACCTTGCCGTTCGCGACGAGCGGCGCCGCGGTCATGTAGAAGCCCTGCTTGTTGTCGCCGACAATCGTGCGCCAGACTTCCTTGCCCGTCTTCGCATCGATCGCGACGAGCACCGCCTCGCCGAGCGCGAAGAACACCTTGTCGCCGTACAACGCGACGCCCCGGTTCACCGGCTTCGACACGCGCGCGTCCGGCGGGCTCGGGCTGCGATACCGCCACAGCTCCTGACCCGTCTTCGCGTTCAGCGCGATCACCTGGTTGTAGGAGGTCGCGACGAACATCACGCCGTTGCTGACGATCGGCGGCGCCTGGTGTCCGTTGTTCATGCCGGTCGACAGCAGCCACACCGGCTTCAGCCGCTGCACATTCGCCGGCGTGATCTGCGAGAGCGGGCTGTAGCCCCAGCCGTCATAGGTTCGGCGGACCATCAGCCAGTCGCGGTCGTCCGGATGCAGCAGCCGGTCATCGGTGACGGGCTGATAGGTCTGGAGCACGGCAGGCGGCGGCGCCGGCGGAGGTTGAACGGGAATCAGGAGGCCGGACGGAGAAGGTTGCGTCGGAGTGGACGGAGGCAGGCCCGTGGGCCGTTGCTGGATCGGCGGCGCCTGTTGCTGCGGCGGCTGCCCGCTCGATGGCTGCCGGCCTAGCCCGCGCGCCGCACCGGCGATCGCAAGGATCCCGGCGAGCGCGCCGAGCCGGACGGCAGTGCGAGCGGGACCGCTCGACTCGAACATGAGTGCCTCTCCTGAATCACACCGTGTCGAGACCGCCTCTGTACGCTGTTACAGTGGCGACACTATACGTTCCGATCGCTTCGTCGTTTGTAGCGAGTTGTCGCCGGCGTGCCGTGGATAAGCAGACGCTGAACGTCCGGCGGCGTCTGCCACCATCGATTTCCTTACGGTTTGACCAGCGCGGCACGTGCCTGCGCGAGACCGCTCCTCGCACCGGCCGACGCCGGATCGAGCACCAGCGCCTCGGCAAAATACTCCGCGGCCGAGGATGGGTTCGCGGACTCCAGGTCGATCAGTCCGAGGTTGACGTAGGCTGACGCGTCGCGCGGATTCAAGCGGACCGACGCCTCGAACGCCGTCCTCGCGCAATCGCGGCGCCCGGCATTCGCGCAAGCGACACCGAGCAGGTTCTGCGCCTTGGCGTAGCGCGGGTTGGCGGCCAGGAGCCGACGTGCTTCAGCGGCGGCATCGTCGGTCCGCCCGCGCAGCAGGAGCGCGGTCGCACGAAAGTAGCGACCGTCCTCGCGCCCGGGGAACTTCGTGACCAGCGCGTCGGCGATCGGCTCGAGGCGAGCACCGTCGTTCATGTCGGCGAGCACCGACGCGAACTGCTCCGCCGGGCGCGGATCGTCGGCCGCCAGTCGCCCCGCGTCGGACGCGGCTGCCAGAGCGCCGTCGTAATCGCCGGCCGCGGCGCGGACGCGTGACAATTCGACGCGCACGGCCGCATTTCCTGGCTCGGCACGCGCGAGGCCTTCGAGCCACGTCCGCTCCTCGTCCTGCCGGCTCGCGCCGCCGGCGGCGTCCGAGACGCCCTTCAGCGCGTCGGCATCGCGATCGTCGAGGGCCGCCGCGCGACGAAAACTCGCGTACGCCGTGCTGTACGCCTGGGCCTTCAGGTCCATCGCTCCACGCGCCTTCCAACTCTGCGCGTCGGCCGCACGCATGATCGCCGCGACGGTCCTCGGCAGCGCGCCGTGGCCGGCGAGGTTCAGGATCGCCGCGGTGTTCTCGTTCGTGGAGCGACCGTAAATCCTGCGGGGCGCGGAGAACTCGAGTGCCATCCGATCGTCGGTCTGCATCGCCGCAGCGTCGGCATAGCGCGCGACCTCCGCGGGGCCGGCCGCGAACAGCGAGAGCAGGTCGAAGGCGGCGGCGTCGGGAGTCACCTGCACATCCGCCAGCGCGTTCGCGACAGATGCCGATCGCGCCGCGAGGTTCGCCAGCGCTGCGTCGATGTCCGCGTCGAGCATCCCGACAAACAGCACGTCGCCGTCGCCGACGAGCCAGATCGTGGCGTGCGGGAAGACCGACGCGAAGGTGCGAGCGATGGATCGAAGATCGTCCGGGCTCATGTCGTAGGTGTGGGCCCACTGGCAGAGCACGCCGCCAGGCCCGAGCCGCGCCCGCGCCGCCTCGAAGAACTCGCGCGTGAAGAGCGCGGCGACGCCGGCCATCCACGGATTCGACGGCTCCGACACGATCACGTCGTACCGACGCGTCGTCAGTTGCAGATGCGACCGGCCGTCGCCGATGACCAGGTGCACGGCCGGGGAATGGAGCACGTGGTCGTTCTCCTTCGAGAACAGCTCCGACGCCTCGACGACCTCGGGCGAGATCTCGACCACGTCGGCGCGGCGCACGAGGCCGGTGGCCATCGCGGACGCGAGCGTCACGCCGCTGCCCAGTCCGATGACGCACAGCTCGCGCGGATTTCGGTGCATCAGGACCGGCAGCACGCCAAGCAAGCGCTGCGTCAGCATGTCGCCCGCGTCCGAGGCGTCGATCTTTCCGTCGATCGCGAGCGAGCGCACGCCGGCCAGACGGCGGACGCTGACGGTTGCCGCGGCGCCTTCGGCGTAGTACTCGAGCCGGCCGGCGCGCAGGCTTGCCTCGAGGTCGACCGCGTCGGCGGCCGCGATATACGGCGCGTACTTGTACGCGCCACTCGACAGCAGATCCCGATCCCAACGCGGAATGTCGGCGAGCATCATCACGACCCCGGCGACCGCCGTCAGACCCGACACCCAGCCGAGTCGGCGTGCCGTGCCCTGCGGGCGAGACAGTACCCAGGCGCCGGCGACGAGCGCAGCTCCGATCGTTCCAACGCGGCCCATGCTCACGAATGTCGTCCTCAGCCCGAGGCGCGGCACGAGGAGGAATCCGGCGGCCAGCGCGCCGGCAATCGCGCCGAGCGTGTTCGCGACGTAGACGCGTGCGGTGTCGTGGCCGGCGGCCGCGACCGATCCGGACGAGGCGGTCGCCAGCGCGAGCGGAAACGCCGCGCCAAGCGCGAGGGTCAGCGGGAGCAGGAGGACCGCGATCTCGAATGCCTGCCGCGCGACCACGGAATGAAAGGTCGCGCCGGGCGCGGCCACATCGGCTGCGACCACGAGCGGCAGGCGCGACGCGGCGTACGAGGCGGCCGTCGAGGCGCTCAGCGCGCCGACGAGCAGCATGCCCGCGAGCCACAGCGCTGGCTGTCGGACGCGGCGCGCAAGCTGCGTCCCGGCGGCCGATCCCAGCGCGATGCCGGAGATGAACGACGCGGCCATCGTCGCAAACGCGTAGGTGGTCGGACCGATCACCGCCGCGAGCAGCCGGGTGAACGCCACCTCGTAGACGAGACCGGCGAAGCCTGACAGGCCGGCGGCCGCGCACGCGAGTCCAGGTCGCGGCTGGACCGTCGGCGGCTGAGGACGACGCGAGCCTCCGCCGCTGGCCTTTGGTGTTGCGGCGGATTGCGCGCGTGACGTGGATTCCGGCGCCGCGACTGTGCCGGCATCGCGGCGTGCGAGGCACAAGGCGCCGAGCGCGGCGATGCCGTTCAACCCGACCCCGACCCACGTCGTTGCCCGGATGCCGAGCGACGGTAGCAACCAGAAGCCGGCGCCGATCGCACCGGCCGCGGCGCCGCAGGTGTTCGCGGTGTAGAGCAGTCCCGTGTCGGCAGCCGATCGCGTGGTGCCCGACGCGACGCGAACGTCGTCAGCGGAGAACCAGGCCGCGGCGATGGGGAACGTCGCGCCCATCGCGGCCGCCGGGACCGCGAGCAGCGCCAGCGCGAGCGTCACACGCACGGTGGCCACACGCGCTGGCGCGTCGCCGTCGGCGTACGCCCAGGCGAGGGCAGGCTGGAACGCGTGGAGCGCGATCGGCAGCGCAATCGCGATCAGCGCGACGAGGATCTCGAGCGTCGCGTAGGTCTGAAGACGTCGGCCGGATGGTGGAGGACGTCGGTCGGCGAGCCACGCTCCCGCGGCGAGACCGCCCATGAACGCGGCGAGGACGGTGGTCACCGCGGCGACGGTGTGGCCCAGGTGCAGCGTGAGGAGGCGCGTCCACGTCACCTCGTAGATGAGGGCCGCCGCGCCGGACGCCGCGTAACACGCCACGAACGCGAGTCTCCCGGCACGCGTCGCGTGCACCGGCGGCGTCGTGACTCCGGCCGGTTGCGGATTCCTCGCGAGTTTTCCCCGACTGCCTTGCCCCATGCTGAGCCGATTGTGGATCGACGCGGACGAGCGCCGGCGCCACGGCCACGCACATCATAACGTCCGACGCCTCGCGCGGCCGATTCGGCGCGTACACTGACGAGCGCCGCTCCCCGTCGTGACACTCAGACAGCTGATTCGCTGAGGACTCGACGGCTCGCACGCAAGAGAAGCGAGATCGACATGGAGTCGTCGCTAACCCCTGGGCAGGATCGGGAACTGGCGCGTAACCCGCCGGGGGACGTGACCGTCGCCACGAACCTCGGCGTCCCTCGGTCGGCGGCGCGTGGCTGACTAGGCGCTGCTCCGGCTTCGCCACCCCTGGAGTGTGAAACGTTCTCGCCCCGTGCAGCCATCTGAGTCAGACGATGAGCGCATCGCGACTGCTCCGAGGTCTGCTCATTTTGTGGAGCGGCCACGTGCAGGAGGCTGATTGGGCGTCGATCCGCCAGATCCGGCGGCAGGTGCTCGTAGTACCGCGCATATATCAGTCGTTGTAGTACTGCGCAGATATCCATCGTTGCGATACAGCAAGTGTGGACAACGACCATCAGTAGCAGACGACGCAGAAGAATTCGACGGTCGCCGAGCGACAGCACACAGCCAACCTCCACACCACGGCGCGATTCACGCGCGGCGAACCACCTCTCTGAGCATCGTGTCGTCATCGCGCTCGTCCGAACGCGGTCGCGAAGAGTCTCGCTCACCGCACCGCCTGCTTGAGCAGACACCCATTGAATGGCGGAAGTTATGCGTGGTCGGTGTCGGCTTGTACTGATCTGACGACGCTGTCGATCATCGTGACTTTCGGCGCAGTACGACTCGGTGGAGGCTTGAAGAGTCAGCTGCTCGCCGAGGTCATCGATAGACCGCAGCAGGCGGGCTGGTTTTCAACGTCGCGTGCGAGTCAACCCGTCGAAAAGCTTGTTGAAGAGGCGCAGGCTATCGAACCCTTTGGGCGGTTCGCTAACCACCCGCCAGCCATCGCGCGGCGCCGCGTGTTCGCTGGGAGATGACACGTGTCACACACCGCGACGATATGCCTCATGTAATTGCGGCAGGGATATGTCGTCGTATACAGGGTGCAACCCTGCACGCTAACGCCTCGTCGTGCAGCTTTCTATCTCGAGAAGCCGTAGTGTCAGTGAGGTGAAGGATGACGAATAGCGGATCGCGTCCAAGCCGACGAGAATTCCTCGTCGCCGCGAGCGCCGTGCTGACCGCGAGTTGGCCGACGATCGCCTTCGCGCAGACCGGGCCGGTCACGTTGGACGAGTTCATGGACCTGTCGCGAGTGCTGACCGACGACGTCGCGAATCTCCGCGACAACGTGGGCGCGCAGTATCAAGCTGCGCTGGACCCGGCCGCGCTGCTGCAGCTCGTGCAGGCGACGATCCGCGCGCCGCGGCCGCCGCAGACCTTCAACGACGTCGTGCGCGCGGGCGTGCTGACGAACGCCACGAACGCCGCGACGGTGCAGCAGATCCTCACCTACTGGTACAGCGGCTTGGTGGGCAACCACACGGCGGACTATCTGGGCGCGCTCGCGTGGGCGACGCTCGGGTTCGCGGTGCCCGCCAGCACGAAGATCGGCTTTCCGAACTGGGAGCGACGGCCATGAGCGACGTAGTGATTGTCGGGTCCGGCGTCGCCGGCGCGTTGGTCGGGTTCACGCTCGCTCGTGCGGGCGTGTCGGTCACGATCCTGGAAGCCGGGCCGCGCATCAATCGCGATGACGCGGTGAACGTGTTTCGCGCGGCCTCGGCGAAGGTACCAGAGTCGCCGTATCCGAACACCGCCTGGGCGCCGCGGCCGTCGGTGCTCGAGATCGGGATTCCAGGGAGCGGCTACTTCGTGCAGGACGGGCCGGAACCGTTCGGGTCGACGTACGAGCGGATCGTCGGCGGGACGACGTGGCACTGGCTCGGGTCGTGCCCGCGCCTGCTGCCCTCGGACTTCCAGATGCGGACGCTGTTCGGCGTCGGGGTGGACTGGCCGATCAGGTACGCGGACCTGGAGCCGTGGTACGTGCAGGCCGAACGCGCGATGGGCGTCTCGGGCGACAGCACGCAGGACCAGGGCTCCCCGCGCTCGGCCGGCTTCCCCATGCCGCGGGTGCCGCCGTCGTTCCTGGACAGCGTGGTTCGAACGGCTGCGGCGCGCATCGGGTTGCAGGTGCTGTCGACGCCGCAGGCGCGGAACACGGAGACGTTCAACGACCGGCACAAGTGCGTAGGCAACAGCAACTGCATCCCGATCTGCCCGATCGGCGCGAAGTACGACGCGCTGATCCACCTCGACCTGGCGCAGCAGGCGGGCGCGCAGGTGATTCCGAACGCCGTGGTCCGCGACATCGTGCTGAGCCCGAACGGGACGGCCGCGGGCGTCGTCTATCGCCGCCCCGATGGCAGCGATGTGACGGTGCTGGCCGGCAAGGCGCTGGTCCTCGCGGCGAACGCGATCGAGACGCCCAAGTTACTGCTGATGTCGCGTGGTGGCCTCGGTGTGGCGAATGCGTCCGATCAGGTGGGCCGGAACCTGATGGACCACCCGATCCAGTTGTCGTGGGCGCTGTCGGGCACGCCGGTGTTTCCGCAGCGTGGGCCGCTCTCGACGTCGGGGATCGAGTCGACGCGCGCCGCGACAACCCGCGGCCAGCTGTCGGCGTTCCGCATCGAAGTCGCGAACGACGGCTGGCGCTTCCCGATCGGCGACCCGACGTTCGAGTTCGGGCACGAGGCAGCCGGGACGTTCGTGCGGTTGGGAGAGGGCGGCGCCGCGCTCGCGGCGCGGTGGCGCGATCATGTCTCGCGCGAGCTCCGCTTTGCGTCCCTGACCGAGCAGTTGCCGAATCCGGCCAACCGCGTCACGCCGGCGTTCGACCACGTGGACGCGATCGGGCTGCCGCGGCCGCGCATCTCGTTCACGGTCGGCCGGTACTCGCGGGACGGCATGGCGGCGGCGCGCACGATGCACGAGCGGCTGTTCACTGAGTTGGTCGCCACTGAGCGCAACCACTCCGACATTGCGTTCGGGGCCGGGCACCTGATGGGTACGACCGTGATGGGCGCCGATCCGGCGCGGTCCGTCGTGGATGGCGAGGGCCGTGCGCATGGCGTGCGCAACCTGTTCGTGGTCGGCAGTTCGGTCTTTCCAACGGTCGGGACCGCGAACCCGACGTTGACGCTCGCGGCGCTCGCGCTCCGCACGGCGGATGTGCTGCGTCGAACCCTGACTCAGTTGCCGTAGCTTGCGGATCACAGGTGCCAGGCGCCTACGCTTCGACATTATGCGCCATCACAATTCGCCGAACTCCAGGGCGACAAGCATCGGCCGCTCGCCTCGAACACACGGACTATCGAGCGATTCGGTCTGGATCGAGTTTTCGCACACGACGGGATCAAATTCCACGATTGCGGCCGACGGGCCAGACAGTGTTGATTGTGTCGGCGGGATCTAGGTGAGAGCGAACGCACTCGACTCGCCGAGCACGACTGTGAGCCGTGAGCCGGAACACGAGAACCTGACGCGGCGTCAGTGGCTCATCACCCAGATAGCAATGTCGATCCCGAGCGCGTACCCCTCCGGCGAGAACCGCTGAAAGTACTCGGGATTGTCGCCTTCCCGCTCCCAACTGTCCGACGTGTCGCAATTGAGGCTCACCAGCACCATCAGCCGGTTGTTCTCCCCGATGATCGCGTACAGGTGCGGCGGACCGGCGCCGAACTCGTCGGCCCGCCCGCCGCTCCGGCGCCACGATTCGATGCTTGGGATCTGCGGGATCTCGTGCACGTCGTAGAGCATCGCGAGGAGAGGGTGACCAGGGATGATTTCCACAATTGGATATTCGGGAAGAATCCTGACCAGGTTCGCTCTGATGTATTCCCAATCCGCATCGGTCCAGTTGTCGTCCTCCCACAGGAAGCCGCCCTTGAGGAAGTACCGGCGGAGCGTGGCGATCTCCTCGTCGGTGAAATCGTAGTTCGCGCCGCCTTGCATCTTCAGGTACGGACAGTGGAACAGGTTCGGATCCTCGAGCGTGACCTGTGCGAAGCCCGGATCGCCGTTCGCCCAGCGGCTGATCGAAACCGTGCTGAGTTCTTCGAAGCGGGTCAGAAAGTTGAAATCCGAAGCGGGATAGTCGTCCCACCAACCGCTCTTGCGCTGGCGGCG
>Ga0134121_10001524_pt1 | contig 21726 bp, 20 predicted proteins | sample KB301_FD_96463 | JGI IMG/M metagenome (GOLD analysis project Ga0134121, IMG submission 96463) | Terrestrial soil microbial communities without Nitrogen fertilizer from Kellogg Biological Station, Michigan, USA - KB3-0-1 | ecosystem: Environmental > Terrestrial > Soil > Unclassified ... | reverse complement strand
CTCTTTCTTTCCTCCTCCGGTCGGCGCGGGCATTCTAGCCGAGGCGTCAAGGGCGCGCGGCCTGCGCATACCAGCGGACATTCTCACTGAGCACCCGCCGGACATTTTCACTGGGCAGTGACAGATGGACTTTGTAGGGGTGGCCACGGAGAGCCGCGCAAAGCTGGGTTAACGGCGGAGAAAGGCGTAGCGATCTTGCTTGAGCACGTCCCAGAGAGCGAGTGCGTTTTTGTAAATTCCTTCTTCCTGCGACCCGCTTGTGTTCAGTTCATTTCTTCTCTGGTGGAGGATGTAGCGGAGAATGTTGAAGCAGGTCGTCGCCTGGCCACACGCGATCAGATTCCTGAGATCCTCGGCATCATTGATCCATAACGTGGTCTCCATCATCTCCGCCCGCTTTGCGAGCTCGCGAAGTGCTTCAGTCGGCGCCAGTTCATTGACAATCGCTTTCGGAAACTTCGTGAGGTCGTCGAGATCGTAGATCAAATTCGAGAGTTCGCGGCCGAGATAACTCGGATGCACTTTGATGTCTTTATACACGAGTGCGCGCACGCGTTTCAGAAACACGGACGAAGTCAACGCGATGAGCGACTTCGCCCGCCCGCTGATAAGATCGATCAACTCCGGCACAGTCAAGCGTTTCAGGAATGGCCAAAGTTCGAGCGTCGTCATTTCCGATACGCGTTTTTGCCCTTCGCGATACTGACCACGAATCCAGATCAAGCCGCCAGCCAGCACACTTGAAAGCACTACCGGCACGCCGTAAAGGAAGAGCTGTACCCAGTGAAAACCTTCGTTGAAAGCCGCTATCAACCATGCCGCAATCAGGACCACAGTCGTGATGCACGCAATGATAAAAACTAACCACGCCAGTTTCACCAGCAGACTCACCGTCAGCAAGCCACGTTTCTTTTGCGGCGCAAACTCGAAGAGCGAAGGATCGCGCTGGCTTGTGTCAGAAACTATCAACAGTCCGATCTGGTATTGATCGCCGCCACGTTCATATGCACGCACAATGCTGTCGACCCCTTGATTGTCGAAGATGCCGCCATCCATCAGCGGCACACACTCGTTGAACGAGTCGCCCAGCGCCGTGCGAATCTCGTCGAGACTTCGTGGCCACACAAAATCGTCAGGAAAGCGAAGCGGTTCAAATGCTGACGGAAAACACGATGACGCGGCGGCGATGTCCGCGAGGCGTATTTGTTCGGCGACGTCTCTTCTAATGGCGAGATTTCCGTTGCCGATGCGCGCCTTCGCGCTCGCGCTTCGTTGAAACCGAAAGTAGTTTGCCGTACGAAATTCAGTGGCGTTGAATGATGCTTCGCGAAGGTGAGAAGTTTGATCGTTTAGCAGGCGTCCGAACGTATTGTCACCCAGCATGTTTGGTGACGCGTAAACTCGAGCGGCACTGCGAATGAGGCTCGGCATCTGTCCGGCAAACGGCGAGCGTGCCGGTGGTTTGAGACCCGTAAGTCCATCTCGAATAACGTTGGTGCTTGTTAGGAAGTCAAAAAAACCCCGATAGAAATCCTCAAAGCTTGCGCCCTCGGTGACACTCAATGCGTACTTCAATCCAGTCAGCGTGCCGCCCGAAACAGTTGATAACACGTGCACAGATCGGAGCAGGTTCAAACGATGAAGCATATCGAGCGTGCCGAGATGAAAGGCGGCCGCGCGATAGCCACCACCGGACAAGGCAAGCGCGATCTCGTCAAATGGTGGCGTGTTGTTCGGATTTGCGGACGTCGTGATATCTAGTCTCCTTTAAGACGGGCCACAAAATTAGCTAACCTTAAACGGCAACGTGTTCGACTGTTGTTTCTGCACGGTCACGCCGATTGCGATTGACTGGTTTGGGGTCCAGTCCTTACCGTTTGGATGCTTCGGCGGAATTTTAAATTTGATCTCTTCACTCGTCCAGATCGAAGCGTCAAGGGGGATATTATCGATCGTGACTTTTTCGGGCGTTGGGCCGAAAGCAGCTCCAGTTATTTTCACTTCTGTGTTTGCTGAACCCAAGAGCGGATCAAGTTTACTAAGGAAAGGAGCGATCGTGAGTGGTAGCTGGTTTGTAGTTCGACCTTTCACGAACAACCCGATCCTGACGGTCTGTCCGCCGATCCAATCACCACCGTTGGGATTCTTGTCCGGCAGCTTGAACTTCACACGCTCGTTGGACCACTCGAGTGGCGGGTCGATTATCTCTTTCTCGTCGAGCGTGATACGACTACCGTTTTGAATAGCGCCGAACGCGACCCCTGTAAGCGTAACTGTCGGGAAAGCTAAACTCCGATCCACTGAAATCGCTGTTAGCACGGGCGTGTCGGTAGTGACGAGCTTCTTCCCCAGATACGCGGCGTTACCTAAACCAATCAACACCATCATCGCCGGAGCGATATCCGGAAGGCTTAGATCTGTGACGGCTGGAGAACCAGGTTGCGCCGCGGCTACGATTTTTAGTGCGGCATCGACCGCAACGAAGTAAAGGACGATTGCGAAACCAGTCCACGTGATGGTCTGAATCTTGGTAAGTTCCGGAAAGCCGTTGTCATCCTGAAAGACTGCGCCGGGGCCGGCATTTGCCGTTGCTGCGACCGTGGTGGCGGTTGTCGGAGTAATCGGCGGAGGCTTTTCGACCTGACCACTGGCGATCTGTGATTCAGTGATCCCCTTAGCCGCGACGAGCGTGGCCACATCAAGACCGATCGCGATGAGCAGGTTGGCGGGAATGTTTGAGATCGGGTCGATAGATCCTTTCTTCAACTTCGCGGAATACAAGGCCGCGTATGCGAAGATCATGACGACCGTCCAGAGAAACGGTTTGAGTTTCGAGGTACTGGGCCGGCCATCCTCACCGATGACCAATGAAAAAGGGTTGAGCCTGCCGGTTAATATCCACGTTACCGCCCAGAAGAACACCAGAGCGACGGCGCCCCATCCGTACGGCATTAGCGCCTTGCGCGCCATTACGAAATAGAAATATATGAAGAGTCCAAATATTACGATGACCAAAGTTAAGCGGACCACGCCGGGTTTTATACGCATAGTATTTTCTCGGTTCGTGCAGTGCTGGATGGCTCGGTGTTTCGTATTCCTATCTATATGAGGGATTCCAACTTTTCATTTCCGGCCCGCGACGACACTGCAACTTCGGAAAGTAAATACCTACAAAATTGTGGTCCAATCTCCACGATTTTGCCGCGTATGTCTTTAGAGAAATTAAATTGAAGGCGAGTCCATCCCAACTGCACTGCGCCGCATCATAGGCGTCGTTCGTAAAGTTTGTACCTCGCTTTAACTCAGCTCAAACCCAAAGGAGATCACTCAATGCGAGATAAGACAGAATCACCCGACCTCGAAAGCTCGGAGTCCAGCCTTCCGTTCTTCGCGCGTTTCCTCGAAGGCCAGGACACCTCAACGAATTCCTTCATGACGCTCAAGTATCCATCCGACCGGGATGAGATCGAATGGAATCCGGTGATCGACAGCAATAGATAAGAGACCGGACGGTTAACCGGCCCTCGTTTGAAGCAGTCGCGCATTGCTGAACGCGGGCCGGACCTTTTGAATGCTCACCTCAAACTCATGCGCGACGTTGTTCTACTACTGACACACAGCGGCGACTTCTACACTGTCGATCTTGTCGCACAGGCTCTCGCACGAAGAGGCGTCCGTCCCAGTCGCTTCAACACAGATCTCTTTCCGTCACTGGTCAAACTCTCGGCTCGTGCTGGCGATGAACGCGCTGCTCATCTCGTTACTGAAGACGGAGAGGAGATTTCCGCGGATGAAGTCTGCGCTGTCTGGGCGCGCAAGCTCTGGTCGCCGCGCATGTCGGATGATCTTGATGAGCGTTATCGGTCGATGTGTGTTAGCGAATCGGTTGCCGCACTCGAAGGTTTTCTCGACGCGCTTCACAACGCACGCTGGGTTAACGATCTTGATCGCCAACGCAACGCCGAGAACAAACAGCGACAACTCCGGCTCGCCGAGCGCGCTGGTCTTCGCGTGCCACGCACACTTGTCACGAATGATGCCGCCGCAGCTCGACAGTTCTTCGCAGAGACTGAAGGTCAAACGGTAGCGAAGCTTCTCCGCCCGCTCGCCGTCAGCATGGATGCCGATACACCTTTCGTTTACACGAATCGCGTACGCGAAGCAGACCTGGCGCAGGCCGAGGCGCTTCGCCACAGTCCGATGGTGTTTCAAGAGTTGATTCCGAAAGCGTACGAGCTGCGCGTTGCTTCTGTCGCAGGTCGAGCGTTCGCAGGCGCGCTCGATGCGACTGCCACGTCGCGCGGACATACAGACTGGCGACGCGCTGCGCCCGAAGAGTGTCGCTGGCAGCAGGCCCAACTGCCCACGGAAGTTGTGAGTAGCCTGCAAGTGTTGATGTCGGAACTCGGCCTCGTCTTTGGCGCCGTTGATTTGATCTGCACTCCTGCGGGCGAGCACGTCTTTCTCGAAGTGAATCCCGGCGGCGAATGGGGCATGCTCGAACGCGATCTCGGCCTTCCGATTTCGGAAGCCATCGCTGCAGCGCTACTAGAAAAATAATGTCGATTCTCATCATCACCCACAGCACCGATAACGAGAGCGTCTCGCGAGTCGCTGACTCGATTGCGCTCAAGGGTGGCCATACCATTCGCTTTGACACGGATCGTTATCCGACAGATGTGCGTCTCACGGCTTATTACGACACGTCGCGTGACGAGCGTCTCACGCTTACGAATGAAGAAGGTGAGTTTGATCTGCGTGAGGTCACAGCCGTCTGGCATCGACGCATCAGCTTTGGCGCGCAGCTTCCGGCGACACTCGACAAGCAACTGCGCCATGCGTCGCTTGGCGAAACGAGTGCGGCAGCGCACGGCATGCTCGCGAGTCTCAAAGGCTTCCGCATGGATCACCTGCATCACATTCGCCACGCGGAGAACAAGCAGCTCCAGCTACAAGTCGCTCGCGAGCTCGGACTCGACATACCGCGCACGCTGACGACGAACGATCCAACTACTGTGCGCGCGTTTGCAGAGAATTGTGAGAACGGGATCGTGACGAAGATGCTCTCGTCGTTCGCGATCTACGACGAAGGAAAAGAGCTCGTCGTGTTCACCAACCCCGTGAACCCCCAAGACCTCGAGAACCTCTCTGGCCTGAGCCTTTGTCCTGCTACTTTTCAGGAGTCGCTTCCGAAGTCGCTCGAGATTCGGGCCACGGTCGTGGGCCAACGCGTGATGTCTGCCGCGGTTGACTCACAAGTCTCCGCACGCGCCACTCACGACTGGCGTCGCGACGGTCTCCGCATGATTCAAGACTGGCAGCCTTATCAACTCCCGATCGAAGTCGAAGAAAAAATCCTGCGCCTGATGGATCGCTTCTCATTGAACTACGGCGCCATCGACATCATCCTGACACCCAACGGCAAACACGTGTTTCTCGAACTCAATCCCTGCGGCGAATTCTTCTGGCTCGAACACTCTCCAGGCCTCCCCATCTCCGACGCAATCGCAAACGTCCTCATGGGCCACTCTCCACGGCGTGAATAGCGTTACGCTGCTTTGGACAGCAAAGCCCGCATTTACGACAGACACCGACGGTCTTTCCGTCTGAGCGCGCAGTGTCGCATGTGGTCCCAGGCTGAAAAACAAACAACGAATTGTCTGGTGATCCGGGCTTGATTAAGAACGCCCTGAAACTTCTCGAAAAGTATCAGAGCTATTGCGGCAGGAATGGCGTCAGCTTCTTAACGATCACTTGCTGACAAACACCACAGAACGGCTTATTGAGATTTCGCATGCGGCAGTCGAACTCCGGACGGTAAACACCGCAGTGAAAATAATCTCCGCCCTCGAAAAGTCCGATCGTTCCCACTGGCACGGGTGAAGGCTGAGGATCGCAGTTCGCACAGTTCGCATTGCTTGTTGTCGGTACGGGCGTTGCGGCCTGAATTAAGTCTCGCCACTTAGTCGTAGCGCGGTTTTTGTTGGTGGTGATGTTGGGTTGACTCGGCTCGGTTTTCGAATGTTTATCGTGCCCTTTGTCTGTTGCGCAACCACTGAAATACTCATATTCATCAGCAAGACCAAAAGCGGTGTGACCCATTTCATGTATTGCGATCTCTACAGAACCCGGCGCTTTTGAAAAAGTCGCAACTGGTCCACCTGATCCTCCAGAGATCGGACTGTTCACCGCTAAAAAAGCCATGTGCCATTGCGGCACTTGCTTGCTGACAACTTTTATTACGCGACCGTTGTTTGCCATCAGCAGCCGGCGAATCCCGTTTGAACAGAACGAGGCATCGAAGAAAGTCTTCGGCTTCGCGCCTGTGCCGTTGCACTTCTTTGGATCTTTTGCGCCGCTCTCGGTCGACGTCACATCGACACGATAGATGTTGATTGCGGCCCGAAGACGATCGAATGGTGCGGCCGCCAGTAAGGCATCAGCAAACTCTTGCGCGTCGGCGGCAAACTGGGCCATCTCGGCATTGCGATAACCTTCGGATACGATAACGACGTTCCAGCGCTGTTCCGGAGGTCCAGCGTCAACGATCCTCGTCACCCCAAGGACTTCACCATTTGCCATGATGTGCTCCTTTACTTCTTGAGTTTCAAACGCAGAATTTCTTCGGCCGGATTACTGGCGAGTGCGCGTAATCCCTTGGTTGGTCCTTTGGTCGCGGGCTTGCTGCGGCAGAGGATTACTTCCTCACCCTCATCGGTGTCTGGAACAACGACGACGAACACTCCTGTTCTATCCGGCGCCGGCACACGCGAGATGCCTTCATTGGGCGTGCCGGGGAAAACCTCAGCATCGTTCTTCGTCGGGTTGTGCATCACGGTGCGATACAAAGTCTTATCGCGGGCGCTTCTGAGCTCAGCCCAAAACCCTTTGTGCGTTCCGTAACCCTTCACAGCGTCAGTCGACGGCACGATCATTTCGGTGCGTTTTTGTGACAGCAGCTTTACGTCGTTGCCGTCGTAAGAGAACGTCAAGCGCATTGCTTTATTTGACTCGGGGGGTGTCTTGCGCGCTTTTGCTTTTGCTGGAATCTTGCGAGCCTTAGACTTTCGTGCACGCTTTTTGGCTACCATCGCTCCACTCCTTAATGCGATACAGATTGGACCGCCCGCGCTTGCCGATTAACTCGATCATCTGGGCCTCGCGCAGGCAATACGCCATCTTCTGGGCCAACTCTCGCCTGGTATTCGTCCGCGTAGCGAGATCTTCCGTTGTGAACGACTCGAGTCCGGCCGGAAGAAACCACAGCCAGTCTGCCGATGCCCCAAACACACGCTGGTCGAGGACTTGAAGCAGTTGACGTCCTTCGATGACCCATCCTTTCCCGCGCCATTTTCGCTTTTGCTCGTAGCGCCTGACTTCTTCCTGTCTGATCATCAGGATTTCGAGCGAAAAGTTCGGATTTGATAGCAACTGCGGAATACTAACCAGTTCCCAGAAGAGATCCTCCAACCGGCCTCTTTTTGGCGACCGGCGACGAATAGTTGCTCCACAATGATAATGCTGCAATCTGACGATCCATTTCTCCTGAACTATCGGATAAATCAATCGCACCCGATGAGAACGCGTAAGTTTGTTGAGTTTTGACTTGATCGAGGAGAAATTGCGCGTCTGGATTTCAATCAACAGATCGTCGCGGACGATATCGATCACAAACCCGCCAACCGGAACCTCGAATTGATCTCCCGGCCGCGCATACCACTGTTTTAGTGAAGCGTGAAGTGGCTTTTCGTTTAGTAAACCGATTCCGGGCATGGTTACCTAAATTTCTCTGCGTAATCTCTGCGTCCTCTGCGCCTCTGCGGTTTACATGCTTTTCGTTCTCTTTTACCGCAGAGGCGCAGAGGACGCAGAGATTACGCAGAGGACTCAGTCGATCTTAGCGAAGACTTTGCCGTTCCAGCGTAAAATTTTTCGTGAAAGAGTGCGCCCGTTGTCGTCAATCTTTCCGTTTGCGTCGTCGACGTAAATGATGAAACTGCGGGCTAGTGTTTGGCCTTGTATTACTTTGAGCGGTTCGACTGCCGCGCGCGAATCGCTCAACAACATTGCCGACGAGATCTCGTTTGTTGGCCCATGATCTCCGGTGAAGAGATTCTTTGGAACAGCCTGATGGGTATTGGGATCGATTACGAAATAGTAGTTCGTCAAACTCGGAGTCAGGCCGCCCGAACCGGTTGAGATTTCAACGATCTGTTGAGTGTTGAGTTTAGCTAACCGCACGTTGACCGAATTGTCCGCCCGGGAGAAATAACCGTCCAAAACCTGGGTGACAGTGACCTGGTTCGCGTTGCGGTAGAGTACGAAGGCATTCGAGCCGCCGTACTCCGTTTGAAAACAGGGATCGGGTATTACGACAAGCCTGATGTGATCGCTGCCGAAGAGCCAGAAGAGATAGTCGCCGTCGAGGAATGAATGGCGCTGGTCTGGTGTTAGTGGGCCAGATTTTTTGGTGTAGTCGCAGACGCCCAGATCGACGATGTCGGTCGACCACCATGTTGGATCGGAGAATGAAGACAATTGGGACATCAAGGTTTTGATCGCGGTGAGGCGTGCGGGAAGTTTGAGAGTCTTCTCGTCGTAGTCGTTTAGCTGCTCGTCGCACGGATAGCTGAGCTCCGGGATCGGCTTCAACGCCGCGAGCACCGGTCGTTTACACACGAGGCGTTGTGCGTAGGCGAAGTTGATTACAGTCAGGAGAAGAACAATCGCAGCAGTGGCATGGCGTAGGGGCTCGCGCATGATTGGATTTTATCTCACGCAAAGACGCAAAGGCGCAAAGAAACGCAAAGGCGGGTCAAATTGCGTCTTTGCGTCTTTGCGTGAGATAACTAAATTGACTTCGGCTCTTCAGCTAACCTCAAACAAGGAGAACTCAAATGCCTGATCCTTTAAATGCAGTTGTCGACATCTCTCACCACAACGGGAATATAGATCTGCAACAAGCCAAGGGTGATGGAATCATCGGGGTTATTCATAAAGCTACGCAGGGTACGTCGGGGCTCGATCCGATGTATGTAACCAATCGTGGTAAGGCCCAGGCGGCCGGGCTAATGTGGGGCGCTTACCATTTCGCAACCGGCGGCGACGGCGTCCAGCAGGCTCAACACTTCCTCGACACTGTCGGGACTGTTCAAAACACTCTACTCGTGCTCGACCTCGAGCAAAATCCAAGTGGCTCGAGTATGACGCTTGAAGATGCGCGCGGGTTTGTGACGCACGTCAACCAGGTTACCGGTCGTTTTCCCGGTCTCTACTCCGGCTCATACATTAAAGAACTACTCGGCACCGGAAAAGATCCCGTGCTCGCACAATGCTGGTTCTGGCTCGCGCAATACGGTCCGACCGCGGTCGTACCGGTAAACTGGTCAACATGGACCATGTGGCAATACACGGATGGCGCCGTCGGTCCTGAACCACACGAAGTCGCCGGCATTGGTCACTGCGATCGCGACAAATTCAACGGCGCTGAAGACCAACTACAAAAACTCTGGCTCACCACCTAAACTTTTTCGCCACAAAGAGGCACAGAAAAGAAATCCATTTGTGCTTTTTGTGCCTCTTTGTGGCTGTTAGATCCTCACAAGATCAAGGGGGAAGTATGGTCGTGGATCAACTCGTCCTGCTCGCAAAAGCTCTGGCCGTGGAGATCGAGACGCTCAAGGCCGAGCTCAGTAATAATCAGAACAACGAACCCATCGACCACGGCATCGACTTCTACGACGAGGTCGAACGTTACGAGATCGAGTTGATCAGAAGCGCGCTGAACCACTGTGGCGGCAATCAAACTCAAGCGGCGAAACTGCTGCACCTCAAATCCACAACCCTCCACGCGAAGATGAAACACTACGGCCTGAACGCTGTGCGATCCCTCATGCTTCAGAGACAAAAAGCCACACAAATCAAGTAGTTTTACGAAAGTTTAGGCTGCAACACACGCGTGAAAACTTTGAGGATTTGGATCAACTCAAAGCTTTTGGATCGTCACCTTCCATTTAAATGGTTATCAAAAAAATTCCACCGGGTTGCCTCGGTTCACGAGAGTTAACAGCGACGCCCTTTCGATATTCACCCTCAGCAAAACCCTGATAGACCGATGTCCGATGTTTCGTAGACATCCGCGCTGGCACCTTCATTGCTTCTCTCACATACGCCGTCCCCCACTGTAACAACCCTGTGAAATCAATGGCATTCCCGTGCGCGTCTTTCCGTTCGACACGCACGGCGTTAACGGAAGTATTTGGTTCGAAAGTGAGATTCAAAGTATGAGAAACCTTTGGGCTTTATTAGTAGCATGCTGCTTGAGTCTGGCGGCAGCAAACGTCCATGCGCAGGACGTTCTAACAAAAGGGACGATCGGCGGCACCGTGACAGATGCTGCCGGCGCCGCCGTGCCCGGAGCCAAAGTAATAGTGACAGGTCAAACGGGTGAACGAACTGTAACGACAAGCGATAACGGGACCTTCAGAGTTGAAAATCTGGAGCCCGGCACTTACACGGTGCGGGTTGAGCAGACGGGCTTCAAAAGCTCGGTTGCAAACAACATCACTGTGAACGTTGGTCGTGAATCGACACTCAACCTGAAACTCGAAACTGGCGAAATCACGGCAACTGTCGACGTCACTGCAGCGGTCGGTGGCATCGATCAACAAAGCACCGCGGCTGGTCAGAACCTCAATGACCAGTTATTTCAGAATGTTCCTGTTCAGCGACAAGTATCGAGTCTCTTCTATCTATCGCCGGGTGCAACCGACAGCATCAACGGCGGCCGCGACAACCCCTCAATCGCAGGTGGATCCGCACTCGACAACCTCTACGTCGCTGACGGTGTGAACATCACCAATTCGGCGTTTGGCGGCATCGGTACTTTCTCGCGCTCGTATGGAGCGTTGGGAACAGGTATCAACACCTCGTTCATCAAGGAAGTTCAGGTGAAGACTGGCGGATTTGAGCCACAGTATGGCCAGTCGCTCGGCGGTATCGTGAACATCATTACTCAATCAGGTGGAAATGAGTATCACGGTTCGGTCTATGGCTTTGCCAAGCCGAGTGCATTTGAGGCTACTCGCCGACAGCCCGACGACACCCGCGTCAACAAGCAGGGAAATTTGCTCCACGAAGAGAACTACGACGCCGGTGTGGACCTGGGCGGCTACGTTCCGGGTTTGAAGGACAAGCTGTTCTTCTTCGGCTCATTCAACCCAACCGTCCGGCGTGAGATCGTAACGGGCGTTAGAGCAAATGATGCCGACATCGCAGCAGGTAACGGCGACATCGTCGACTCCGGCCTATTCACCCAACGTGGTGAATTCGCGCGGCGCTATCGCACCTACAACTACGCCGGCAAACTCGACTGGGTGATCAATCCGAATCACCAGGTCACGTTCTCGATCTTCGGCGATCCGACGAAGACCAATAACTCGTCATTCGCGTTTTTGAATACCGACAACACGACTGCCGACAGCATTCTCGATTATGGCACTCGCAACTGGGCAACCCGGTATAACGGATCGCTCTCGCCAACCTGGACACTGAATTCATCGTTCAGCCAGGGCAAGAGTCACTTCAACGAGACCGGGTTTGCAGACATTAACCAGATCGCGCTTCGCAATCCAATCGATCCAATCCGTGGCAACTTCAACTTAGTTGGTCGCGGATTCTTCGAGCCCACGGAAAGCACAAACTGGAAGTGGGACATCAACACCGCGAAGGTCGTAAACAAATGGGGACAGCACAATCTCGGTGTTGGTTACACGTATCAACGCTCGCTTTACTCAGGTAGCCGCGAACGCAGTGGCCCACGCTATGCGATTCCGACAACGAATGCGATCGGAACTCCAGCCGATGAGCTCGGTATTCCGGCTTTTGCTGCTGGACAGCAATTCAACGTTCAATTCCGGTTGCGTGCACAAGCGGACACCTGCACGTTGTGTCCGTTGTACAACGTGCGCGGTGACCTCGTGCCGGTGTCGTTACAGGTTTTCCGTGGTGAGTTTGGTCCACCGACCTTCGACACGCGCGGAAATTACAACGCCGGTTACGTTCAGGACACGTGGCGCATAAACAAATACGTCACCGCGCTCGTGGGCCTGCGAACGGAACAGGAAAGAGTGATCGGCAGCCCGAACTCGGTTACGGGTGATCGCTACGCTTACAGCTTCACCGATCAATGGGCGCCTCGACTCGGCGTCACCGTCGATCCAACCGGCAAAGGCAACATCAAGGTGTATTACAACTTCGGCCGCTTCTTCGAATTCCTGCCGCTCGACGCTGCTGAGCGTTCGCTGTCGCAGGAGCTCGATTTCATCGGCGCTCGCTTTGCCCCGGCGTTCACGGTCAACGGCGCCGGACAAAGAATCGTGACGCTTGATGCCAACGGCGCTCCGATACCCGTCATCGATGCCGCACACTTGCTGAGTGGGGCAGACGCTGCGGGTGGATTGGCGAATGGCATCACGGTGTCAGCTTCCGATCTCAGCGCGATTACGGCAGGCACCAAGCTTGGCTTCCAGGATGAGCACATCATCGGTGCTGACTTCCAGTTACCAAAGAACTTCGTGTTGTCGGTTCGTTATCAGTACCGCAACCTGAAGCGAGTGGTGGAAGACATGGCCGTGCTCTCGCCTGAAGCAGCAAACGCCGGCATCGGTCAGACCTTCTTTATCGGTAACCCGAGTTCGCGGCTTGATGCGGCCACGAACATTCAGCAGTTTGTGTTCCCAATCGGTGGCATCGCGCCGGCTGGTTGCACATCCGGTATCGAAGCGGAAGTTGATGATCCCGTCACGGGTGCTCCGATTTCAAACGTCTGCTTCGGCAGCGTTGGAATCAACCCGATTACTGGTGGATCGATCAATGTTCCCGACGGAACTCCTGACGGGTTTGCTGATCCGGTCAGGAAGTACAAGGCGTTTGAGCTCGAGTTGAACAAACGCTTCGCCGACCACTGGCAACTGTTGTCCAACTTCCGTATTGCCTCCTTGCGCGGCAACTACGAAGGACACCTGCGCAACGACAATGGCCAAACTGATCCTGGTATCAGTTCGCTATTCGACTTTACGCAGGGCGACTTCAACCTGCTCGGCGATCAATTTCAGGTCGGCCCGTTGAATACTGACCGGCGCTTCGTCTCGAACATTTACGGCAGCTACGGTTTCGGTGGTAAGACCACTGGCTTTAACCGGAGATTCTGGACTGGTATGAACCTTGGTGTGGGCTTCCACATGGAGTCAGGCATACCGATCAGCGAGTTTCTGCCGCATCCGGTTTACCTGAATGCTGGTGAGGTTCCGGTCGGCGGAAGAGGCAAACTCGGCCGCACGCCGTTCTTCAGTCAACTCGATCTGCACGCCGATGTTCCGTTCAATATTGACGAACGTAAACGCATCAGTTTCATTGCTGACTTCTTTAACGTCACGAACAATCGTCGTCTACGACTACCGGATCAGTTCCGGCAGTTGGATCTCGGCGAAAACAATCCCGACTTCCTGCAGCCGTCGATCATCAACTTGACGTCTGGTTTCCACTTACCTTTCTCCATGCGATTGGGAGCTCGCTTCGAGTTCTAAACAGTCGCTCAGGAGATGTTTTACGGGAGGGAAGCTATTCCCTCCCATTTTTCTTTGCAGTAGAATTGGCGCGAATTCACTTCCCACTTTCTTGGGAGAATAACAGTCATGAAAAGCACGAGAGTAGTGTTGCTGTTGTTGAGCATCATCGGGATCGGAGTTTGTCAGTTTGTAATCCTGGGTCAGGTGCAAACGTCGCCAACGACGGTCGAGATTCACGGCCAGGTGCGTTTCGCTGAGGGCGGCGCGCCGGCTGCAAACGTTGTCGTGCGGCTTGAGAGTTATGAAGGTGGCGGTTCGATCAGCGAGGCATTTACTGATCGACTCGGGAAGTTCAGATTTACGGGGCTGCCGCCGGCGCAGTATTCAGTGCGCGTGCGCCAGACTGGTTACCGTGACACGCAACAGACGATCGATATGACCATCACGACGAGCGGTCTGGTTATGCTTCAGCTTTTGCCGGAAGCTTCGCGCTCGACGAGCACGTCTACTGTCGGCACTATCGACGCGAACGTTCCACCGGCAGCGCAGAAGGAGTTTGATAAAGGAACGGCGGCGTTAGCTGAAGGCGGCAAAGACAAGATCGCGTTTGCGGCGCGCTGTTTTGAGAAGGCGGTTTCGATCTATCCGAAGTTTGTTGAAGCGCGGTTGAAACTCGGCACTGCTTACATGGATCTCGAGCAGTGGGATAAAGCGCAGCAAGCGTTGTTAGCGACGGTCGAAGCCGATCCGAAAGCGTTCAATGCTTTGTTTGCGCTGAGTGAGATTTACTTGCGGCAAAACAAGATCGCGGAGGCGGAGAAAGTGCTCGTGCAGGGACTCGCCATCCAGGACCAGTCGTACTTAGGTCACCTGAATCTCGCGCGCGTCTACTGGGAAAAGGCGCACGCCATAAAGGATCTCGCCCAGGCGCGCCCCGCGCTTGAAAAATCCTATGAAGAAGTAAAACGCGCGCTCACGTTGAATCCAGATCTCGCCGGTGCGCATCTGCTGAAGGGTAATCTCCTTCTCCGTGTGTCGCGCACCGCCGACGCACTCGTCGAATTCAACGAATACCTGCGCCTCGAACCCAACGGCCCCTTCGCCGCCGAAACCCGCACGCTGATGGACAAGATCAAGAAAGCCACCGCCGCGGGACGGCCTACGGGATAATTCTAATTAGCGCTACGTTGCTTTGCTGTGTTTGGTAGATAATTACGACCTCGCGGAGCCCAGGCGAAAGGTCCGGCAGCCTTACTACCACTTGAGTCAGATCAGTGTTGGGAACCGGACGCACGTCTTCGGCAGGTATGGTGAAGACGAGACTCGACTCGAACCGTACGAGCACGCTCGAAGGCGGATCGCCAGGATTCAAGCGCAGGTTTTTAGCAAAGAGAACCACTCGTGTACGGCGGTCCCCTCCAGCCGCCGCAAACCATTCCGGGAGACTCGTAAGGCGGAACGGACCTCTGAGTCCCGTGACTGCGTCCAGAGCTGCGGGCTGCTCTGTGGCCTGACCTGGGTTTGGGCCCGCTTCCTTAGCCAAACTAAGGGCATCGTCATCTACGATAGAGGCACTTTTAGTAATCCCCTGTACACCGGACGACACGTCGGTAAGAACCAGCAAGAAAAATTCGTCGTTCTCCAGAATTGCATCACCGCAAACCTTGACCGGAATCGTAAACGTCGTGGCGCCGCCCGGGGGAAACGAAAACGTGCCGGAGGCGCCTTCATAATCAACGCCCGGATTATTACAGCTAGGGCCACCAGTCGCGTTGAGGCGCAGAAAGGGTGGGGTAGTGGAGTCCCTAGTTACATAATTACCATTGATCGGACGGCTGGTCAGCGCTGAAAGTTTGACTACAAACACTGCGTCTGTTTTTTCGCCGGGGCCGCCTTCAACGACGCTTACAAAGTCAATCGACAACACCGGAGTGATTGTGTGGTCCTGCACAGTAACAGTTAAGAAGTTGGGGTTGCCCAAAGACTCACGATTCGAAGTACGCAATGCTACCGTGAAAGTCTCATCCGGTTCGGTCGTTGCGTCATCAAGAATCGGGATCGGGATAGTCTTGCTTGTCTCGCCGTCATTGAAAGTCAACGTGCCGGAGGTGGACGTGTAATCCTGACCGGCGATCGCGGTACCATCGGCGGTCGTATAGTCAACAGTCAGCGTACCCGACGAGCCGCCCGTGCGCAGGACAGTTAGATTTAGTGTGCCGAGATCTTCGATTAACTTGATTGAGTTGGTGCTGAACTGAATGCTGCCGCGGAGTCCGGTGGGGTCGGCCGCTGAAAACTCTGATGTGTTTCCCGCAGGATCAGTCGCGGTTGCGGTAATGCCTCGGCCCGCCGGCAAACCAACCGGGAAGGTGACGTTGATAGTGGCGTCACCATTCGGGTTCGTGTTTACTAACGTTGTGTTGAAGTACTGCGCTCCCTCTCCATTCCCTGAAGGATCCACCGCCGAGTTCGAATAGAAGTCGATCTGAAAAGCAGTGTTGGGTGTCGAGCTCAGGCTCCCCTGAATCGTTGTGCTGTTGTTTGTCGATACTACCGACGTTATTACCGGAAAGTTTTGAACATTGTTCCCACCCGTATCTGTGTCTTTTAAATCATTAGGAGAGACGCCGGATCCAAACACCCAGTCCCCAATGAGGTCTATTCCGAGGCCGTCGTTTGAGAAGATGGAATTGCCGCGGATCGAATTTCCCGTTGCCTGAGAAAGTTTCACTCCTGGTCCATTATTAAAAGCGATCACGTTTGCGGCTCCGGGTTGCGTGCCCCCAATGGTGTTACCGTTTGCATTTCCAATCCCAATGCCGCCCTGCGTATTCGGCAGCGGTTCGGTGCCAGACGCATTCAAACCAATCAGGTTCCCCTGAACGATTGTGCCAACGCCTCCGAGCTGTATACCAACGCCGTTCCCTGAAATCACGTTTCTGGCTGTTTGTGTTAGACCACCAATTAGTGCGTTGGCCGCACTCACCCCCGTGCTATTTGGAAGTGGGATCGAGCCTGTGAAATCTGTTCCGATCCAATTACCTTGAATAATAGTTCCGTCACCATCTGTTACGATGCCGCTGCCATTCCCCGAGATCAGGTTCCCTGCTCCGGGTGAAGTGCCGCCTATTAGATTGTTGCTAGACGAAGAAGTCGACGGAAACGGAATACTAACGCCGTTGCGATTAGAAACGGCTGCACTTCCGGCGACATTGGTTCCGATAAAGTTTCCCTGGATGACGTTGGAGCTTCCGTTTATTTCTATGCCGGTAAAATTTCCTGAAATCACGTTGCGCGCGGCGGTCGTGGTGCCGCCAATTAGATTGTGTGACGAATTGGTCAGCACGATCCCGCGCTGATTCTTTCGTTCCACGTTTCCTGTTGTATCGACGCCAATGTGATTTGCCTGGATTACATTGTTGTCGCAGTCGCGCATCCAGATTCCGATGTCAGTGAACCGCCCAATTGCGAGCCCTCGCACTGTACTGCCGCCTGCCTTGATAACCAGTCCATTACTGGTCGGTGCAAATGCTCCATTCAGCTCAACGAGCGGCGTGCTCGTATACCCCGGTTGCGTAGTTCCATCAATCACAAGCGGGTCTGTGATCTCCGGCAACGCCGCAAGCAAGAAGATCACCTTCGCGCCAGATCCGGGAATGTTGAAGACGATCGTGTCTGGTCCAGGGTTGGCGTTCGCCTTGATAATGGCGTCGCGCAACGATCCGACATCGCTATCGTTGACGTTCGTCACTTCAAAAGTCTGTGGTGTAGGACTGACGCGCGCAGCAACATGAATTACGCCTGCGACGCTTGCCAGCGCACAAACAATTCCAGCTACGAGCAAAACCCGCGGGATGTGCAGTGATTCGCGAATCGGTGAAGGCATCGGGCTTCCTGACTTTGCCAGCCAGAGGCGTCGAGAAATTGGAGGAAAACGTAAATCGTGACGGCGGTGCCTGAGGCTGGCTACGGCTATTTACGTCGATTTGAGAGAGAAGTCAATCAGGAAGATCCGAACCAGCCAAGATTTTGTGCTTTTGTGCCTTTTTGTGGCTACTTCTTCCTCGTAGCAGCGAAGAGGGCGAGGGCGGAGCCGCTCACGAATAAGAGCGCGCCGCCGACAACACGGGCTTGATTGGGAATTTGGCGAATGCCGGTGTCGGTGATGACGACACCGGATTTCGGTTCAACGTAAAGCGCGCGGTAAGTGATCACGCCACCCGCTGTGGCCACCAAAATACCAATAATGAGGAGGAGAGCCTTCAACTACTTTCCTTTGAACGAGGGCTTGCGCTTCTCAAGGAATGCGCTGACGCCTTCGTCCTTGTCTTCCGTCGAAAAACAGAGCGCAAACAAATCAACTTCGCGGCGCAGACCTTCGTCGAGATTAGAACGTGACGCGAGTTTCACTGCCTCTTTCGCAAGCTGCAAGGCGATCGGACTCTTATCGGCAATGCGGTTCGCGATCTCCATCGTCTTCGCCTGGAGCTGCTCCGCGGGCACGACCTGATTCACGAGGCCGATTGAATACGCGGAGCGCGCGTCGATGATCTCGCCCGTTAGAATCAACTCCATCGCTTTGCCTTCACCAACCAAACGCGTCAATCGCTGCGTACCACCACCACCGGGAATGATCCCCAGGTTGATCTCAGGCTGACCAAACGACGCCGTCTCACTCGCGATACGAATGTCACACGCCAGCGCGAGCTCGCAACCGCCGCCGAGACAGTAACCATTGATCATCGCAATCACAGGCTTCGGAAAACTATCGATCGCGGTGAACAACGATCGGCCCATCATCACGTCGCGCTGCGTGATCGACGTGCGACCGGCAAACTCACCGATGTCGGCACCCGCGATAAAAGCCTTGTCTCCCGCGCCGGTAAATACAACGACGCCAACCGAACTATCGTTGCGAAGCTCTTCGAGCAGCGCTGCGCCTTCTTCGCGAGTCTTGATATTTAAGGCATTCCGCTTGTCAGGACGATTGATGGTGATGATGGCAACGCGCTCGCGTTTTTCGAGCAGCAGAGTCTCGTAAGTTTGCGGCATTTATAACTCCAGTGATGTTTAAGATTACTCGGAGGGAGGACCTTCGGGATCAGCGGTTGCCGGTTGCTCGTCGGCAACCCACGACACGAACAGCCGCAGCCAGTTTTCGGTGGGTTCTGCAATCTGCACACCGACTCGCGCTGTTCCATAAATCGCAGCCGCAACTCTCACAACCACAGCCGTCGCTTCGATCGGCGTGCCGTCGGGCCGGTGCGCGCGAATGTACAGCCGTTCGCCGCGACTAACCTTCTGGTTCAGATGAAAGAGCGCGCCCGATGTTGAGATGTCGTCAGTTTCAGTCGGCTCGCTCCACGCGGAGCCATCTTCTGCACGACCGGAAATAACGATCGGCAGTCGCAGCGACATCCGCAACGCAAACCGTCTCTCTTCGTTGTTGTAAGGCGTACTCATCGCCAATCGTAAAACCCCTGACCCGTTTTCTTTCCCAATTTTCCTTCGCTCACCATCCGTCGCAAGACTTCCGGTGGCCTGAACGCTTCGGAGCCAAGCTCGCGATGCAGATACTCGGCGATATTCAATCGCACGTCGAGTCCAACCAGATCGGTCAGCTTCAACGGACCCATCGGATGGTTGTAACCCAGCTCCATCGCGGTGTCGATATCCTGCGCGCTCGCGACGCCCTGTTCAAACATCCGCATCGCTTCGAGACCGAGGACCACGCCCAAACGACTCGACGCGAAGCCCGGAACGTCTTTCACGACGATCGGCTCTTTCCGCATCTTGCGACCAACCGCCGTCACCATTTCTACGGTCTCAGCCCCCGTCTTTTTTCCAACCACGATTTCAACCAGTTTCATAATATGGACCGGGTTGAAAAAGTGCATACCGATAACAGCTTCAGGGCGTTTCGACGAGCTGGCTATTTCGGTAATTGACAGCGACGAAGTATTGCTAGCGAAAATGAAAGGGTGGTCGGACGCGGATTCGAGCTGCCGGAGAATGTCTTTCTTCAGCTCCAGTTTCTCCGGCGCGGCTTCAATGATCAGATCTGCTACGGCACACTCTTTCAGGTTCGTTGTCCCGTGAATCAGTTGCAAGGTGCGGTCGCGATCGTCTTCCGTCAACTTAGCGCGCTGAATTCCTTTCTCAAGGTTCGCTTCGATCGACGAAACTCCGCGCGCCAGCGACTCACGATCGACGTCGTTGAGCCAGACTCGAAAACCCGCTGCCGCGGCCACCTGAGCGATGCCATGACCCATTGTGCCGGCGCCGATCACGGCAATGGTTTCAATCGTTTTCAACGGTTCGACTACCCCAATAAGCGTAGTTATACTATACGCTCAGCCGAAAAGGCTATACTGCTGAGAAAATCCCTATGGACAACAATACGATCAAAAGAGACGTGGTCATCATCGGCTCGGGCCCGGCTGGCCTGACTGCCGCCATTTATACCGCCCGCGCCAGCTTGAAACCCCTGCTGATTGACGCGCCCATCGACGCCGAAAAACAGACCGCGCCCGGCGGCCAACTGATGATCACGACCGAGGTCGAGAACTATCCCGGCTTCTCAGAAGGAATCCAGGGCCCTGACCTGATGCACGAGTTTCGCAAGCAGGCCGAGCGGTTTGGGACGGAGTTTATGGAGGCGTGGATCACTGAAGTCGATCTCTCCGAGCGTCCGTTTCAGCTTTACACGCGGACGCACACGATCTCGGCTGAAACGCTGATCATCGCGACCGGTGCGTCGGCGAAATGGCTGGGCATTCCTGGCGAGGCGAAGGTGCCTGATGGTTTCGGCGGCAACGGAGTTTCGGCGTGCGCGACGTGTGATGGTCCGTTGCCCGCGTTTCGAAACAAGGTGCTGGTTGTGGTCGGCGGTGGCGATACAGCGATGGAAGAGGCGACTTTTCTGACGCGCTACGCCGCGAAAGTTTATGTGGTTCACCGGCGCGACAAGTTGCGGGCGTCGAAGATCATGCAGGAGAAGGCGTTTGGAAACGAGAAGATCGAGTTTATCTGGGATTCTGAATTGAAAGAGATTCTCGGTACGCAGGAACACGGCGTCACCAGTGTTCGTCTGCATAATCTGAAGACCGGGAAGGAAAGCACGTTTGATTGTTCCGGTGTGTTTGTAGCGATCGGTCACAAGCCGAATACCGCTTTATTCAAAGGGCAGCTCGAGATGGACGAGGTTGGGTATTTGAAGACTTCGGGCCACTCAACGGCGACGAATGTTCCCGGTGTCTTTGCCTGCGGTGACGTTCAGGACTCGTTTTACCGGCAAGCAGTGACCGCAGCGGGTACTGGCTGTATGTCGGCGATCGATGCCGAGCGCTTTTTGGACCACCTGCCAGTGATGATGCCAAGCGGCGAGGAGGTCACGGACGACGGTGAGCACGTCACAGTTGATCATAAGGCGATCATCACGCCGGATGGGCACATGATCTCAAACGCAGCGCCGGGAGTCGGAGAAGACTAGGATTTCTAAATTGGTATTTCACGCAGCGGCGCAACGGCGCAACGGCTGCGTGGCTCCAAGCTGCCACCGTTGCGCCGCCGCGCCGCCGCGTGAAATCTTCTTTTAGCTACAAGAGAACTATCGACTCGTCTTTTGGTCGACGGGCTGATGGGATTTCAGTATTAAGTGGGCAGGGTTCGCAGTAGGCGCCGACGCGTTTGAGTCGATCCTCACATTCGTTGCACTTCAAAGTCAGGCCGAGTTGTCGCAAGGATTCCAGCAGCGGCAGTAACAACATTCCACGTTCAGTCAACGCATACTCGATGTGTGGTGGGTTGCCGCCGAAGTCGGTGCGATCAATCAGTCGATCGTTTTCCATGTCGCGCAGGCGCTGCACGAGGGTACGGCTGCTGATCGGAAAGAGACTGCTCAACAGCTCCATCGTACGTTTTGGACCACTCAGCAACTCCCTGACAACCAGCAGCGTCCATTTGTCACCGACCATTTGCAATGCGCCGGTGATTGGACAGCCATCGAGTTCGCGTCGTTTCATCGCGTGACTATGGTCTCAGGTTGATGTTGTAGGTTTTGATTTTTGAGTTCAGCGTCGTGGCGTTCATGCCGAGCAAGCGCGCGGCGCGAGATTGATGACCGCCAGTCTGTTCCAGTGCCCGCCTGATCAGATCG
>Ga0134121_10001522_pt1 | contig 21758 bp, 18 predicted proteins | sample KB301_FD_96463 | JGI IMG/M metagenome (GOLD analysis project Ga0134121, IMG submission 96463) | Terrestrial soil microbial communities without Nitrogen fertilizer from Kellogg Biological Station, Michigan, USA - KB3-0-1 | ecosystem: Environmental > Terrestrial > Soil > Unclassified ... | reverse complement strand
CAGAGGCTTCGGCTGAGGCAAATTGCTAATTGGCGTCGCCCGATGGTTGCGTTAAAGAAGTCTCGATGAACTCAGCCAGCGCCGTGCGCCAGTGAGGCAGAGGCTCGAGTCCGATCGTCTCTGAAAGCAGAGATTGAAGCCGTGAATTTCGGGGACGCGGGGCAGGCAGACCCAATGAACTAACGCTCACTTCGGTTAACAGGCCAGTATCCAGGTTCGTTTTCTCGGCCGCTTCATGAGCGAACTGAGCGAAGCTCGCACCGTCACCGGAATTTGCAACGTGATAGATTCCCGGCAGATCTTTCTCGGCCAGATCGAATAAGCGACCAGCCAGGTGATTTGCATAGGTTGGCGTTCCGAACATGTCATTGATGACGCGCAACCTTTCTCCGCGTCGAAGCCGATCGACGCAGGTGGCGAGAAAATTCGTGCCGCCAGTTCCGAATAGATAGCCGCTGCGAACTACGATCGTTCGGGTCCATTGCGTTTGCGCAGCTCGCTCGCCTGCGAGTTTCGTGAGGCCGTAGACACTTACCGGATTAGGTCGATCGCGCTCCGTGTAAAAGCCGTCCTTCTCTCCATCAAAGACATAGTCGGTAGAAATTGTAATCAACAGTGCGTTATGTCGTCGGCACGCTAATGCCAGAAGTTCCGGTCCTCGAGTGTTTGCCAGTCGCGCGTGATCGGTATTGCGCTCGCACCCATCCACGTCAGTCCACGCGGCGCAGTTGAAAAGAACGTCGGGACGTTCTCGCTCTATGGCACTCTCGATCGAGGATTCATCTGTTATGTCCAGGGCCGCATGATCCAGGCCGGAAACGCCGGCGCCTCGGCTCAGGCAGTGACGAACCAGTGCGCGTCCGACCATTCCTCCGGCTCCTGTAACGATTACCTTCATCACTCTCTCACTTCAACCCCGTATTGCTTCGCGCAGCATTCGCGATAGGCACCGCTGCGCGCGCCTTCGATCCAAGGGGGAATTTTCCTGGCGCCACTTGGTTGTTTTCTGCAAGCCTGTCTTGGGAGTCCAGCTCCCTGACATTGTTGAGATTTCCTGTATACGTGAGCGCGTCAAAATTGATCATCGGGCATTCAAATAGTTCGCTGAAGCCCACCGAGACAGAAGCCGAGCCCATAAATCCCGCACGGCCGGTGACGAAGATTTGAGCTTTCGAAAGGTTCATCGTCCCCAGAAACTAACTGCAATAAATCTGTCTACGAACTACTTCTTACGTGAAGTCTCCAATAAAGCCAAAGGCGAAGGGTACGTGTCAATTTGCGAGCGGATATTGTTATGGCTCCTATCCAAAAAATCAATGATGTTGTGTCAGGGAAACCTGTTGACAGCATTACAAATCTGGGGTATTAACGTTGCCACTTTTTTGCAAAAGCGGAGGCGAAAGAAGGCAACTGAAATCAACTTCGCTGGTCATGAGGTTCCCCCGAACTTTAAGACACCTCGTATCCAGGACAGAAATTCCGCGAAGCGCTTGCTTTAAGAAGTACTCCAGCCCAGGGCAGTAACAGACTGTCTGATTTGGCTGTGAAGCTGTTCCAGATCCAATAAGGAGCCCACTAATGAAAACGACAGACCATCGCCGCAAACGGCATTCGTATCGCTTTATTTTTGTTCTAACAGTTGCATCGTTATTTGCCGTCGCCGTGATGGCGGGGCCGCTCCGTTTTGTCCGAGCGGCTTGGTCTTCGCCGCAAGGGTCTGCGAGAACCGTAGGCAGCGCTCCCTCAACACGATTCGGTTCAGTTTTGCTTGACCGCGTGTTTTTGCCTTTTCGCGCGATGCCCTTTGCTGAGAACGTAGAGGTTTTTGCAGCCGATTGCATCACACCCAAGTCGAGCTTTAATCTGGGAGAAACCGTTTGCGCCAAGACCACTGGTGTGGATGTGACGACTACGCCAGGCAATTTCTACATGAACTGGATTGACTCGCAGCTAACCCAAACTAACGGCGGGACGATCACACAAGATCCGCAGTATTTCCTTTTTGTCCCTCCGACTGCCGACACATACAAAGCGACCATCGGGAGAGTGTCTCCGGCGGATTCTTCAATCGTCGGCAACCCCCCAATTTTTACGGTCAGCCCCGGGCCAGCCCTCACTACGTACGCGGCCGGCTGCACAACACCTAAGACCACTTTCACACTCGGAGACGTAGTTTGCCTAAAGGTTTCAGGCTTCGATCCCGCTTTCAACCGTAGGTTAGCATGGGTCGACCCGGCCGGAAATATTCGCCGGTTTACGTCCATTACAACTGACCCTCAGACAGACAGTTTTCCATTGCCGACAGCGTCGACCGAGCTGATTGACAATGTCCTGGTTGATAACCGCGGGTCATGGAAAGTAAATGTGATTACCAGTAGAGGCTCGGTGGTCGCTGGTACTTTTTTCAATGTGCAGGACCAGACGCCGTTTGCGGATCTTTCGATAGGCAAGTCGCCAGTTGGCGAGTCGACCGTCGACAACGGCAGCAATGTTACCTTCAACATATCGATCATAAACCGCGGACCGAACCCGGCGAAAAACGTCGTATTGACCGATCCGGCCTCACCTGCTACCTCGGTAGCAAACGCGACGTTCTTTTCCGTCACCCAGATTTCAGGACCCAGTTTCTCTTGCACGGGATCAAGTCCCGTCGTTTGCTCCAGGGGAACGACCGGCAGCCCGCTGTTTTTGAATCCTGGAGAAACGGCCGTATTCGAATTTGTTTACACTGCCAGCGGATCTACGGGCGCGCAAATCATTAACACTGCTAACGTATCAAGTGATACGACTGAGCTTGAGGCTTCGGACAATACGGCCAGCGCAGAAGCAGTTACAATTGGGACCGGAGGCGGTAACCCATCGGACTGTCAGCTTGAGTGTCCCAACAATATTACGGTGGCCCAGAATACCACTGGCGGCGCGAATGTGACCTTTCCCGCTCCCGAAGCGCTCGGGAGTTGCGGAACGGTTAGTTACGACCGCGCTTCCGGATCTTTCTTCGCAACCGGAACGACTACCGTAACGGCAACTTCATCAACCGGCGGCGGATCTTGCAGCTTCACCATCACGGTGATTGAGGCTGCGGCTCCGACGATCACTTGTCCCGCAAACCAAACCGTTCAGGCGGCATCCGGACAACCAGAAGCAACAGTGAGTGTCGGGTCACCCACCGTGACCGGTAGCGGCGTGGTCGTCACCAGCGCGCGAAGTGACGAGCGGTCGGTGAATGATTCCTATCCGATTGGTACGACCTTTATCACGTGGACAGCCACCGACCAGTTCGATCGTCAAGTCAATTGCACACAGACGATCGTGGTTACGTCGACGGACACGCCCACGATTAGCTGCCCGTCAAACAAGAGCTTTACGTCCAGCAACGGGTGCACTTACACGGCCACTGCGGCGGAAATTGGGACACCAACCACTACAGGTCCCAATGTAACGGTTACCAACGAACGTAGTGACGGGTTGGCTCTGACGGATCCTTATCCAGCGGGCACCACTTTCATAGTGTGGACCGCTACCAACAACGCCGGGGCCGCGTCGTGTACGCAAACTATTAACGTGGCTGGCAACGACACGACGCCTCCAACGCTGAATGTGCCGCCGAACATTACCACGAGCACCGATCAGTGTTCGGTATCACTCGATGATGAGCAGTTCGTGGCCACAGCCGATGACAATTGCACTGCTTCTGTGAACATCAGCCGGACCGGCATGCCACAGATTGCCTGCCCGGTACCGGGAAATCCGAACCGAACGTGTGACAGCTTCCAGTTCCCGACGGGCACGACTGTAATTACCTATACGGCGACGGATTCGGCCGGGAACAGCACCTCGGGCACTCAGACCGTAACGGTTAATGAGAACCCGAATCAGGTTCCGACGATTGACGCGCCGGCAAACGTGAGTGTGAACACGGGAGCGGGAGCGACTTCGTGCGGTACATTTGTGGGCGACGCTACGCTGGGCACGGCTACTGCCAACGATAATTGTCCCGGCTTTGTCGTCACGCGCACAGGTGTTCCCGCCGGCAACAACTTCCCGGTTGGAACAACGACAATCACATACACGGTCACCGATCGAGTGGGTAATACGGCCCAAGATACGCAGACGGTGACTGTCATTGACGACACGCCGCCGGTCGTTACGCCGCCGGCTGCGGTTACGTTGTACACAGGGCTGGGCGCAACTTCGTGCAGCGTCACTGTAAGTAATCTGGACGCCACCCTAGGTACCGGATCCGCCACCGATAATTGTCCGGGCGTGGGAGCGGTTTCGCGCAGCGGCGTACCTGCCGGAAATGTTTTCCCGGTTGGACAAACGACGCTGACTTATTCAGCGACCGACGCTCACGGCAATACTGGCAGCGCGACCCAGGTGGTGACTGTTGTTGACAATACGCCACCGGTAATCAGTTGTCCGGCAAACATCGTGCTTGAACCGACCTGCCCAACGGGTGCAATCGCCACGTTTGCCAACGCAACTGCCACGGACAATTGCGCCGTGCAATCAGTCCTTCGCACAGGCGGACCTGCCAGCGGATCAGTATTCCCGATTGGCACAACTAGTGTGACCTTCACGGCGACCGACATTTACAACAATACGTCGTCGTGCAGCTTCACGGTGACGGTGAAGACCGTGTTGCAGACCCTTGACGACTTGAGGGCAAGCGTCAATGCAAATCAACAGCTTAACGGAACGCAGAAAAATGGTTTGCTCGCCAAGCTGGATGCTGCGAAACAACACATTCAGAATGGGAACCAGAATGGCGCCTGTTCCAAGCTGTCCGATTTCGTTAACTCGGTCCAGAACTTCATCAGCCACGGCGACATTTCGGCCGCAACCGGAAATGCGTGGATCAGTACAGCCAACCACATCAGAAATGCGATCGGCTGTACGAGCAATCCTTGTACGTGAGCTATTGAGGAAATAACCGGGGGGCGCATGTTTAATGCGTTCCCCGTATGCAGTAAATCGATTTTGTGCTATATCAAGGCTTCTTGATGACAAGCATTTCTCGTCAACTATGGGACGACTCGGCGCAACAGTGGCCGGAACAGATCCGAGTTCTACTGGCGGCCATCCCCAACTTCAACAGAAAGAAAAAAGGAGACTCCAAATGAACAAGTTTCGGCTCACCATCCAAATGTTAGCAATTGCGATCTTTGTGTTCGCTTTTGCTTCCATGGCCCAGGCGCAAGCGACGCGCACCTGGGTATCCGGCGTCGGCGACGACGTCAACCCATGCAGCCGCACCGCCCCCTGCAAAACCTTTGCGGGCGCGATCTCGAAGACCGCCGCGGGCGGCGAGATTGATTGCCTTGATCCAGGTGGTTTCGGCGCGGTAACCATTACCAAGTCCATCACCCTTGACGGAACGTGGGGCGGTGGCTTCGGGTCGATCCTCGCCAGCGCCACCAATGGCGTCAATGTCAACGACAGTGCGTCAGGTTCCCCGAACACGATCATCGTCACCTTGCGCAAGCTTTCGATTAACGGGGCGGGGACCACGCTCGGCCTTAATGGCGTCAACTTTACCTCCGGCAAGTCGGTCAATATCGAGCACTGCGAGATCTTCAATTTCAGTCAGAACGCGGTGCGAGCGGCCACTACGGTCGGCAGCGTTACCTATGAGCTACACATGAAAGACGTCGACATCTATAACTGCGCGGCCGGCGTTAACGTCTCGAGCGCGGGCGCTTCCAGTGCGATGGTGGCGACTATGGACGAATTGAGCATTAAGCACGCGAACCCGACCAGCGGTGATGGCGTGATCTTCGGCACAAATGCTGCTGGCCACCTGCGTAACAGCGTTATCGTGTTCCAGGACAGAGGCGTAGATTTGAATACCGCTTTTGGAATCAATATCGTGAACACCACGATTGCTTCCTGCACTACCGGAATCAATATCGCGGGCGGCGGAACCAGCCGCATCACGCACTCGGCCATACTGCAGAACGGAACGGGCGTCAACTTCGCCAGCGGAACGCTGCGGTCGTTTGGCGATAACGTTTACGACGGCAACACTAATAACTTCGTTGGCGGCGCGATTTCACCGCAAGTTCAGCAGTAGTTTTCCAGCAAGCTCGATTTGAAAAAGCCCGCCGGCTAACCGCCGGCGGGCTTCTTTTTGCTCAGTTGGAGGGAAGCAGCCAACCGGCAAGACGAGGTAAGCCTGCTTGACTACGCCAATTGGTGCGGCTAGACTGCACTCACTTTTTAGAATTGCCCGCAAACAAGGTTTCAAAGGGCGCCTGGTCATCCAAAATCGAGTTTCTGTTAGGAGTTCTACATCGCATAGATGAATACGTCTGTAGTCGCCAGTGCACCGCCAAAGCATCCCGCCGCCACAATAACCAGAGATTCTCAACGGTCACATCATGAATTACCTGATGAGCCTTTGGTGACTATTGAGGCGAGCAAGTCGTGGAGTGCATTCGACGTCCGTGAATTATGGAGTCATCGCGAACTACTCTACTTTCTTACATTGCGAGATCTGAAAGTCCGCTACAAGCAGACGTTACTGGGCGCCGTTTGGGTCGTACTGCAACCTTTGTTAATGACACTAATTTTTACTGTTTTCCTGGGAATGGTAACACGCATCTCGACGCCTGGGTTTCCCTACCCCGTATTCGTGTACAGTGGGCTGCTGCCCTGGATGTTCATATCGGGCGGGATTGCCGGATGCAGTGCCAGCTTGACCGGCAACTCGAATCTATTGACCAAAGTGTACTTTCCCAGGGTGTTGCTGCCGGCTGCTTACCTGGGGACGCGACTCGTAGATTTCGTCATCTCGTTTTTCATACTAACGATAGTGCTAGCTTTCTATGGCGTGGTTCTACATTATCAAGTAACGCTTAGTTGGAAGCTCGTCCTGCTTCCGTTCATACTACTCCTAATGACAGCGTTTACCTTAGGGGCGGGCACGCTGGCGGCCAGCCTCAATGTAAAGTACCGGGATGTGGGCGTCGCCTTACCAGTGATGATTCAACTTTGGATGTTCACGTCACCGATAATCTATCCTCCGAATATGGTGCCGGAAAGGTGGCGGCTGCTTTATACCCTGAATCCTGCGGTCGGCCTGGTTGAAGGCTTTCGTGGAGCGCTACTCGGAAAGGAAATACCTTTGTTCGCCCTGGCAATTTCCACGATCGTAACGCTATTGTTGTTAGTCATATCCGCCTTTGTCTTTCGCCAAACCGAAAAAGGTTTTGCGGACGTCGTTTGAAAACTCCACGGCGATGAAACCGATAATTAGAGTTCACGATCTTTCGAAGGAATATCGCATCAGGACGATCCGCGCCTCGAAAGAAAATCGGCTCCCCGCGGCATTGGGCCCAAAGCTTCCGTTCAAGTGGCGACAAAATGGCGGTCGCCTAGGTTTCGAGAGCATCTGGGCTTTGAAGAATGTGAGCTTTGAAGTTGAGCCCGGAGAAGTCGTTGGCATCATCGGGCGAAACGGGGCCGGTAAGTCAACCCTGCTCAAGATTCTGTCGCGGGTTACTGAGCCTACGGGCGGACGAATAGAGCTTTATGGACGGATTGGAAGTCTGCTGGAGGTTGGCACCGGCTTTCATCCCGAGTTGACCGGAAGAGAAAATGTTTTTCTGAACGGCGCTATTCTCGGAATGCCGCGTGTTGAGATTCAAAGGAAGTTCGACGAGATCGTCGCCTTTTCAGAAATCGAGAGGTTCATTGATACGCCGGTAAAGTGGTATTCGAGTGGAATGTATCTACGCCTGGCATTTGCAGTGTCTGCTCATCTCGAACCAGAGATCCTAATGCTCGATGAAGTCCTCACGGTTGGTGACGCCGCGTTTCAGCGTAAGTGTTTTAATAAGATGCAAGACCTGCGAAAAGACGGACGTACGATTCTCTTCGTGTCGCATAGCATGCAAGCGGTTATGCGTTTGTGTCGCAGGCTGATCTATCTCTCCGAAGGTCAAATCGAGGCCGATGGCCCAGCTCAACGAATTGCCAGCGACTACCTGAAATCACGTTTGAAAAAGTGCCGACACAGAACGTGGCCAGACGCGTCTACGGCGCCGGGCAATCACATTGTCAGACTTCGGTCTGCTCGCATCCGCAATGATGCAGGTGAAACCAAAGACATCGTCGAAATTCGCGAGCCCGTCGGGATCGAGATTGAATTCGAAGTACTCGAAGGTGGTCATCTTCTGGTGCCGAATTTTCCATTCTATACTGAAGAGGGACTATGCATGTTCCACGTTTTGGATACGGATCCAGAATGGAAAAAACGTCCCCGTCCGAAAGGAACTTATCTAACCACGGTATGGATTCCCGGAAACTTTTTGTCTGAAGGAACGATTCTCGTAGGCCTGGCAATTAGCACATTGAACCCGGTTACGGTGCATTTCTACGAGCAGGAGGCATTGGCGTTTGAAGTAGTTGAAGGGCAAGGAAGAGGCTCGGCGCGAGGCGACTATGAAGGATCATATCCGGGAATCATTCGTCCAATTCTAGACTGGACAACCAAGTACATTTCCAACGAAAGTGTCACCGCGCCTGCCCCCAACTAGCAATTTGGATTTAGAGGTTTTCGGCGATCTCTTGACACAGCATCTCGATACCGAAGCTGAGAAAGAACTCCGCGGACGAACGCGTGATCCTCGCATCTTCGTCGGGCGGGGAACTTACGGCGCGCCTCGATTCGTACTCTATTCGGCAGAGGATCGGATCGAGATTGATCGGTATTGCTCAATCGCTGAAAGCACGATTGTCGGCGGCGGTGAGCATAACTATCGTTCGACTTCGACGTTTCCGTTTCACTGGTATCACGGCGACGATCCAGGCTCGCAGGCGGCCGATCCTACTCAAATTCGTTATCACAATGCAGTCTACAAGGGCGCAACCCGAATCGGGTGCGATGTTTGGATAGGTTTTGGCGCCACAATACTTTCCGGAGTCACGGTGGGCCATGGCGCAGTTATCGGCGCAGCTGCTGTTGTTGCATCGGATGTTCCACCTTATGCTGTTATGATCGGCAACCCGGCACGTTGCCTCAAGAAGCGATTTGATGACGCCACCATAGAGCGACTGTTGGCGATTCGTTGGTGGCAGTGGAAGCCTGAATACATCCATAAGTTTCAGGACCTTTTGTTTTCAGCACCGGAAGAATTCTTTAGAACTATGGATGCCTTGCCGGATGACGATCTCAGCGCAATGTATGAAACAGATCCGCGGGCAATCGATCTTGCGTTTAGACCTCCCGATTTGCCGCCACCTGAGATGGAGGCAATTCAAGTCAGTTCGTCCCGCCTGCAATCTTCAAAGATTCGGGGACTCGTGCGGCAGATACTGCCGCCAATTGTATATTCCGCCTTGTATCGTCTAACGCACTAGAATACTGACAGTCGGACCGGATTAATTATCTGTAATCGGAATCAACACATGGATATGAAAGTCATTATTCTTGCCGGCGGGTTGGGAACGAGATTGGCCGAGGAGACGGAAACGCGTCCAAAGCCCATGGTCGAAATAGGTGGGTATCCGATTCTTTGGCATATCATGAAGCATTATGCTCATTATGGATTAAAAGAATTCTACATCGCGTTGGGGTATCGCGGCGAAATCATCAAACGATTTTTTATGGATTATTACAACTTAAATGGAAACATCAGTATCGATCTCGCTAATGGCCAGGTGGAAAAAGCAGATCAAGAGTGCGAGGATTGGATAATTCATCTCGAGAGCACGGGCCAGGAAACAAATACTGGTGGCCGCGTAAAACGGCTGGAAAAACACGTGAACAATGGGACGTTCATGCTCACCTATGGTGACGGGGTCTGCAATGTAGACTTATGCGAGCTACTCGCTTTTCATCGCGCCCACGGCCGGATTGCCACGCTTACAGCGGTGCGTCCACCAGCGCGCTTTGGGGGACTGAGGTTTGACGGCGGTAACAAAGTCATGGAGTTCATCGAAAAACCGCAAATCGGGGAAGGATGGATTAATGGCGGGTTCATGATTATCGAACCGGCGATTTTCGATTATCTCAGAGGCGATAGTTGCAGTCTTGAGGCTGACGCGCTTGAGCAGCTTGCGCAGGATGGCCAACTGATGGCGTACCCTCACGAAGGGTTCTGGCAATGCATGGACACGTTACGAGATAAAAGACTGCTCGAAAGTTTGTGGCAGACTAACAGCGCGCCCTGGAAGATCTGGGGCTAAATTTGGAAAGAATGTTCTGGCTCGATCGTCCAACGTTAGTTACCGGTGCGACTGGCTTGATTGGTGGTTGGCTGGTCAAACGGCTACTTGCAGACCGCGCGAATGTGGTGTGTCTGGTTCGTGATTGGGTGCCGCAAAGTGAATTGGTCAGGGCAAACCTCGTGGAACGGGTTAACGTCGTGCGAGGCGACGTTCGCGATCAGGATTTAATCGAGCGGATTCTCGGCGAGTATGAAATAGACACTGTAATACATCTGGCTGCGCAGACGACTGTCCCGGTCGCCAATCGAAATCCAACGTCAACTTTCGAAACCAATATCAAAGGCACGTGGTCATTGCTGGAAGCCTGCCGTCGTAGCCCTACGGTCAAACAGATTGTTATAGCATCGTCGGACAAAGCGTACGGCGATCACGACGTGCTGCCGTATCGGGAGGATGCGCCGCTGGCGGGCCGGCACCCGTATGATGTCAGCAAGTCCTGCTCTGATTTGCTCGCACAATCCTACGCGACTACCTTCGGTTTGCCGGTCGCGATTACCCGGTGCGGAAATTTTTATGGCGGAGGGGATCTAAACTGGAACCGAATTGTCCCGGGCACAATTCGCTCGGTGCTGAGAGGCCAGCAGCCCATCATCCGTTCTGATGGCCAATACGTGCGCGACTACTTTTACGCTGAAGACGGGGCGGCGGCGAATATGATTCTCGCGGAACGCCTGGCGGCCGATCCGAATCTGCGTGGCGAGGCTTTCAACTTCTCGAATGAGATTCAAGTTGCGGTTTTGGATCTGGTGCAAAAGCTGTTAAAGCTGATGGACTCCGAGTTGAAGCCGAAGATTCGAAACGAAAGCAACAACGAAATCCGTCACCAATATCTGTGCGCCGCGAAGGCGCGCGACCTGCTTGGTTGGAAGCCGCTTTTCAGTTTGGATGAAGGATTGCAACGCACGATTGACTGGTACAAGGACTTTTTCACAACTGCCGCATGAATTCTACTCCCTTGCCCTCATGTCGCTCCTGCGAAGCGGCAGATTTGGTTTCCATTCTCAATCTCGGCGAGACCGCGCTGGCGAACGCGTTACTTAGTGTCGCGCAGCTAAGCGAACCCGAAGAAAAATATCCCCTCGAACTCGTCTTCTGCCGTGAGTGTTCGCTCGTGCAGATCACCGAAACCGTCGCGCCGGAAAAGTTATTTCGCGAATACTTTTACTTGTCCTCCTTCTCTGACACCATTTTGCGACATGCCGAATCGATCGTGAACAAGCTAGTCAGAAGCCGAAATCTGAATAATACAAGTCTCGTAGTCGAGGTAGCGAGTAACGATGGATACTTGCTTCAGTATTATCGGCGAGAAGGCATTCCGGCGCTGGGCATTGAGCCGGCGACGAATATTGCGCACGTTGCCGAAGTCGAAAGGGGTATTCCCACGCTTTGCGAATTCTTCGGCGTCGAGTTGGCTGAAAGGCTGGCGCGCGAAGGCCGACGCGCAGATGTTATTCATGCGAACAACGTGCTGGCCCATGTCGCTGACTTGAATGGCTTCATACGGGGCCTGCACGAGCTGCTCAGAATTGGTGGCGTCGCCGTCATCGAAGTGCCGTACGTGAAAGATATGATCGATCGCGGTGAGTTCGATACGATCTATCACGAGCATCTGTGCTACTTTTCATTGACCGCACTCAGCAAATTATTCGCCAGGCACGACCTGGTGATTACGGATGTTGAGCGGCTTCCAATTCACGGCGGCACGATTCGGATTTACGCCCAGCGCAACGAGGCGAGCGTTATTGATTCAAGCAACGAGTCGGATGCGGTTAAGAAAATGTTACTTGAAGAAACTGGATGGGGCGTCGATCGGCCGGAGTTTTATCTCGGATTCAGCGAACGCGTTGAGCGACTGCGGCAGGAGTTAGTAGATCTGCTTCGTCAACTGAAGGCCGAGGGGAAGCGAATTGCGGTTTATGGCGCTTCTGCGAAAGGAAGTACGCTGCTGAACTTCTTCGGAATTGGCGGCGAAACGCTGGACTATGTGGTGGATCGCAGCACAGTCAAGCAAGGCCATTTCACGCCTGGAACGAAGTTGCCTATTGATGCGCCCGAAAAATTGTTGAAGTCCATGCCTGACTATGTTTTGCTGCTGACCTGGAACTTTGCTGATGAAATTCTCGAGCAGCAGAGCGAATATCGACGGCGAGGGGGTCGATTCATTATTCCGATTCCCGAACTAAGGATTGTTTGAGTTGTCGAACTTTGTCGCTTAATGATTTTTACAGAGACCAAACTGCCGGGCGCATTCGTTATTGACCTCGAAAGATTCGAGGATGAGCGCGGATTCTTTGCGTTAAGTTGGTCAGAAAAGGCTTTCAACGAACATGGTTTGGACCCGCGACTGGTGGAATGCAATGTCTCGTTTAATCGGAGACGTGGAACGTTACGAGGCATGCATTATCAAGCGGCCCCGCACGGCCAGACCAAACTGGTGCGCTGCACTGCGGGCGCAATTCACGACGTCATAATAGACCTCAGACCCGACTCGCCAACCTTCAAACAATGGATTTCTGTGGAGTTATCGGCAGAAAACCGTTCGATGTTGTACGTGCCAATTGATTTTGCGCACGGCTTCCAGACTTTGACCGATCAAGCCGAAGTGCTTTATCAAATGTCTTCCGTTTACAAATCAGAAGCAGCTCGCGGCGTGCGCTGGGACGATGCAGCATTCGGGATCGCCTGGCCTATCGCTGAGCCGATTATCAACGAACGAGATCGCAACTACTCGGATTTTTCAGTTGAAGATACAGCTGCTTCAGCAAATCTGCGCGGCTCCGCAATCTGAGAAATGAAAAAAGTCTTAGTTACCGGAGCGAGCGGATTTATCGGCAGACATTGTCTGCCGATTCTGGTGGCCCGCGGATACGAGGTTCACGCCGTGGCAACCAAACCACAGGCAGATTTGGAGACAGAGATTACCTGGCATTTTGTCGATCTGCTGGATTGCGGCAGGGCCAACAATCTGATCCGCGACCTGAATCCCACTCATCTTTTGCATTTGGCCTGGTACGCCGTTCCCGGAAAATATTGGAGTGCGACTGAGAATCTTGACTGGGTGACAGCCAGTCTCAATCTAGTGAAAGCTTTTGCGCACGAGGGCGGAAAGCGTGTTGTGATCGCCGGGTCCTGCGCCGAGTATGATTGGAGCGAGGGATTGTGCTCAGAGAGCACAACGCAGCTTGCGCCGGCTACACTTTATGGCGCGTGCAAGCATGCGCTCCGAGTGATGGTTGATGCTTACGCTCGCCAAAGTAATTTGAGTGTTGCTTGGGGAAGGCTGTTTTTTTTATACGGACCCTATGAACAACCGCAGAGGCTGGTGTCTTCTGTTATCCGATCGCTACTCTTGAATGAGCGGGCCCAGTGTTCACACGGCGAGCAGAGACGCGACTTCTTATTCGTGCAAGACGCAGCTTCCGCGTTTACAGCGCTCCTGGACAGTGAAGTAACGGGGCCCGTGAATATTGCTTCAGGAAAAGCCATCGCGGTCAAAGATATTGTTCAACTTGCCGCGGAGATGCTTGGTCATTCTGAGTTGATTAACTACGGCGCGATCGCAACGCCTGCGAACGAGCCGCCGTTGCTAGTCGCCGACGTCAAACGGTTGCAGCAAGAGTTGCGCTGGGCGCCAACCTATGATTTGAAAAGCGGCTTGATGAAGACAGTCGCATGGTGGAGGCATGAACTCGCCCAGGTATGAACGCGCCAGTGAAATGTCCAATCTGTCAATCAGAAACGCTCACTGAGTTTCTGTTTCACGCTCGGGTCCCCATTAACCAAAACATGTTAATGCGCGATCAGGCGTCCGCGATCGGTGTGCGGCGCGGAGACCTGGCATTGTCAACGTGTTCAGAGTGCGGGTTCATTTTCAACCGCGCTTTTGATGCGTCAGGATCAATGTATGGTGCGGATTATGAAAACAATCAGGGCTGCTCGCCGTCGTTCGAAAAGTACATGAACGATCTCGTGCACCATATGATTGTGGATCGACGCGTTCGCGACTCTCACATCGTGGAAGTAGGCTGCGGTAACGGTCTTTTCTTGCGCAAGCTCGTCACGTACGACGGCGCCGGCAATGTAGGTATTGGCTTCGATCCCAGCTACCGAGGTAACGCTAGCGATTTAGATGGAAGGCTGCAGTTTTCGAATCGTTATTACGATGCAGGCTGTGCCGATGTACCGGCGGACGTTGTAGTTTGCCGTCACGTCATCGAACATGTTGCCCGGCCGCTCGACCTCTTGACGACCGTCAAAAGAGCCTTGACGCGTGCTGATGAGCCGCGACTATTCTTTGAAACGCCGTGTGTTGAATGGATCTTAAGGAACCGCGTCATTTGGGATTTCTTTTACGAGCACTGCTCGTATTTTACAGCAGCATCACTAACGACAGCGTTTCAAATCGCCGGCTTTCAAGTTGAAAACGTGACACATGTTTTCGGTGGCCAGTACCTGTGGTTGGAAGCGACGTTGACCAAGGCGTCGCGAACTGTGACAAAACAGCCGAACAATATTCCTCAACTGGCTCTCGAGTTCGCAAAATCAGAAGCGGATGACACACTACGCTGGCAGGAAAAGATTCGGAAACTATCTGCGAAAGGAAAGGTCGCATTGTGGGGCGCGGGAGCAAAAGGGGCGACTTTTGCAAACATGATCGATCCCGAGCGATGCTGGATTGACTGCATTGTCGATCTGAATCCTTCGAAGCAGGGTCAGTTTCTGCCGGGCACGGGACACCCAATTGTAAGTTACCGCGATTTGACCGAGCGGGGTATCACTACCGCAGTGCTGTTGAATCCCAATTACCATGAGGAGAACTTGGCTCTATTGCAGGCAATCGGGACATACATCGAACTCGTCTCTAGTTTATGAAATTGATTATCGACACAACTGATCCACTGGGATCCGGGAAGCAAACGGCCAACAACGCGCGTTCGGCGCTGTCGTCGTGACTAGATCGATCTATGATTCCTGCGCTGGCAGAATGTTTGAATTGATAAGCGTGGTTCGTACACAAAGATGCTGACGATTTTTACTATTCCAAAAGCGTTCGAAGGCCATATCGGCATTATCCAGGAAAACGCAATCACGAGCTGGACCAGGCTGATGCCGGCCTGTGAAGTCGTTCTGTGTGGTGATGACAAAGGGACTCCTGAAATTGCTGCAAAGTTAAAAGTCAAACATCTTCCAGATATCGCGCGGAACCAGTATGGCACACCGTTGGTGAGCGCGGCGTTCGAGCAGGCCCAGCAGGCGGCTAATTACGATTTGATGTGTTACGTCAACGCGGACATCATAATTTTGAAGAATTTTCTCGAAGCAGTTAGCCGCGTGAACTTCGACCGGTTCCTTATCGTCGGCGAACGTTTCGATCTAGATCTTACGACGCCGTGGAACTTTGCAGATGAAGACTGGGAAAAGAAGATGGGCGCTTATGTTTCCCGGAATGGCGTTAACCATCCACCGCTGGGGAGCGACTATTTCGTTTTTCGGAAAGGTGATGCGATCGGCCAACTTCCTGAATTCGCAGTTGGCCGGCCCGGTTGGGACAACTGGTTGATCTATCACGCGCGCGAACTAGGTCTGCCTGTGATCGATGTTTCCGGAGCGGCGAAGGTAATTCATCAAAACCATGATTATCGCCATGTGGCTGCTCAAAGCGACGATGGATGGGAAGGCCCGGAGGCCGTCGGAAATCGACAACTCGCCGGTGGCTGGGACCAACTGTTTACGCTGCTTGATGCCACTCATCTGATGACCGCCGATGAGTTGGTACCGGCGTCCAAGCGACCGGTCGTTAGTATTGGCTTGCCCGTCTACAACGGCGGTGAGCATTTGAAGAAGGCGTTAGATTCGTTGCTGGCGCAGAACTTCGAAAACTTTGAATTGATCGTGTCGGACAACGCTTCCACCGACAGCACTGAACAAATCTGCGTGGAGTATGCTTCTAAGGACGCGCGAATCCGGTACCTTCGCAACCAGACTAATATTGGTGCAGCAAAGAATTTCCAGCGCACTCTTGATCTGGCTCGCGGCAAGTATTTCCTGCCTGCGGCTCATGACGATCTTTGGGCGCCGAGCTTTCTGCGGCGCTGTCTGGAGGTGCTGGCAACCGACAATGCCAAACTTTTTTGTTGTACATCCTTAAGATTCATCGATGAAGAAGACCAAGTAATTGAAACGGATTACGACGCTTACGACAATCCTGATCTGTCCAGCCTCGATGTTCGATACCGAATTGGGACCCTTATGACGCGTTCAGGCTGGTACGCCACCTATAGTTTGTTTCGGACTGAGTTGTTACGGACTGTTGGCGTTGTCAGTGAGGCTTATGCTGGTGACGTAAGGGCTTTAATAGAGCTTTCTTTGATGGGACCAGCCGCAAAGGTCCCTGAGGTCTTATTCTCGTATCGACAATTTCAATCGCGCACTGAGGAAGATAGAGCGAATTGCGTTAAGCCAGGTCTTAAAGCCGACTACCAGCATTTGTTGCGCATGCTGGCGCGAACTGTACTGAAGTCAAAGTTAAGACCGGTCATGAAATTACTAATATTAAAGGACATGGTCTCGGTTGTTTATGATGCCGACTCTGTGTGGAGACATCGACTTCCGCCGTCTCGTCTGGTGAGCATAATTCGCGTTTTGAAAAGCCTAAAACGGGGCGGCAAATGAGCATCGGCACTTCCGTTTCTTCGACTCCGCACCAGATTTTCAAACGACGTCGACCCAGATGCGCGCTGATTGAGTTTAATTACTATCATGGCGAGACGATGCCCACGATCGTGCGCTGCTTGAACGCCCTGGGCGCTGACGTGCAGGTCTATTGCAATGAGAGGCTTCGTCATAATGATCCGTTTGTTTATACGCAGGGCTTGAGTTATGGATTACACGACGTCGAGGATTTGTCTGGGGACGATCTGAACAATGCATTGAGCGAGTTTGATTTGGTGATCATAAATAGCCTGGAGCCGAAGGAGAATCTTACAAAAGTAAAGGGCTTGCAAATGCCGGTGATCGGCGTGATGCACAACGGCGGTTTAGCGATCACGGATCGAGATTATGCTGATTTTTTCGGTGCGCCCTCGCGTAAAGCGCTGGTAATGGCCCGGCATATTTCGGATTTCATCTCCCAGCGGACTAATGTTCAATGGATTTCACCGATCGAGCTGGGAACAGTTCGCGATCCCTTGCCTGCCACTGGGTTTGTGACTTTTTGTGTGCAAGGTAATTTGCACGCGGATCGACGTAACTATGGCGCTTTAGTAAATGCTGTTTCAAGCATTACTGCCAGAGGCATCAAGAACTTTAAAGTATTAATCATCGGTCGCAACGATACAGCCACTGGTGATGCCTTGAGAGAGGCGATTCGGTCGCGACATCTGGACGCTTTTTTTGAATTCAGTGAGGGTGAACTCAGATATTTCGACTACTACGGTTCGATCGCCAGGAGTGATTTTCTTCTCCCCCTGGTTGACCCGAATTTGTCGGACCACGCGGCCTACTTCAGAGATAAACTAAGCACAACAATGCAGATTGCCCTGGCCTTTCAAATTATTCCAATCGTCCACGGTGACCTTGCTACCGCCTATGGAGTAGAGAACGAATCGTTTACCTACAGCACAAATTGGTTGTCCCGGCTTAATCTGTCCAAAATGCGGGGCGGTCTTAAACGAGCCATGCTGGCTGCCCTCAATGCGCCGCAGGAAGACTTGGTGCGCATGCGAAGTGGGCTTAGCCGAAAACGAGATGAATTACTAAACCATTCAACGGAGAATCTAAGATCTCTTCTCGATGAGCTGACAATCGGCGAAAGCAGAAAACCGAATTCCTCCGCCGAGGCCAATCCAGAACGCCATGCGCATCCTCATAATTGATACGTATTATCCCGCATTTCTCGATTCGTTCTACACACGGCATGTCGGACTCGGCAATGGTCCTTACGCGGAACAACATCAGGCACTGATGGACGAGTGCTTCGGTACGTCTGATTTCTATTCGAGCAACTTAATCGCGCTGGGCCACGAAGCTGCCGAGATTGTGGCTAACTGTGAACCGTTGCAACGCCAATGGGCTAAAGAAAACGGCCTCGCGTTCGAGAAGTGGATTCTGGGAAAACGCGGTGTGATTCCATGGCCCCGCCGAATTCTATCTGATGACTGGCTCTATCCAGTGCTAATCGCTCAGGTCAAGAGCTACCGTCCTGACGTCCTGCATATCCAGGACATGAACGGCACGAGTGCGAGCTTTCTTCGTGAGGTGCGCCGTTTTGTTAAGCTCATCACTGGCCAAATCGCTTGCCCAATGAATCCTGATGCTGATTTTCGAGAATACGACTTAGTGCTGTCTTCGTTTCCACACTTTGTTGAGCGGTTTCGAAAAGAGGGTTTACACAGCGAATACTTCAACCTGGGTTTCGAGCCACGGGTCTTGAAGAAGATAGAGAATGGACCTCAACATCGCGTAGTATTTGTGGGCGGCTTTTCAAGCGAACATGATGAGCGAGTCAGGCTGCTGGAAGAAATTGCCGAGTCTTGCCCGATAGATATTTGGGGATACGGGATCGATTCGCTAAGTAAAGATTCAGTGTTACGCCAATTCCATCATGGCGAACTTTGGGCGCTTGATATGTACCAGGTCCTTTTTAACTCGGCCATTGCGATAAATCATCACATCAATGTTGCCGAATCGTTTGCCAACAATATGCGGCTTTACGAAGCCACTGGGGTTGGCACGATGCTGATTACCGATGACAAAGAAAACTTATCCTCTTTGTTTGAGCCGGGCAAAGAAGTAGCCGCCTATCATTCGGCCGGCGAGGCAATAGAACTGATCCATCATTACCTGGAGCATGAAGCCGAACGTAAGAAGATAGCGTCGGCAGGCCAGGCTCGCACTCTGCGAGAGCATACATACCGCAATCGTATGGAACAGTTCGTCTCGATTGCGAGTCATTACTTGAAATAAGGTATTTTACTCGACGTGTCTTCGCGGATCATTTCATCAATGAAGAACGGAATCAGATGGGTGACGCCGCCGATCATACTTCATTGGGCGCAACATCTAAGGTCGACACCGGCCCACGAGCACGACACGAATAATCGAGCCGAAGAAGTCGCCGAATGGGAATATGTGCCGGAAGGATGGTCCGCGGCGCATTCCGATCCAAGGATTAAGGGATGGAATGTCGATTCAATCCTCAATGTTTACCGTGCGAAGTGGCCCGTCTTCGTAAAACAGCTGGAAGGAACTGGGCCGTTCGGTCTCGCACATGAATCGGATCTAAGTACTCGGACTGATCCAATTTATCACAACATTCTGATGAGTTACGCCTATGCACTTAGCCTTTCCAGCCGTCTGAAAAATGAGATTTCACTGTTGGATTGGGGCGGCGGTATCGGGCACTATTATCTGATCAGCCGAGCCTTGATGCCGGACTTACGGATTGATTATCACTGTAAGGACGTTCCCCTTTTGGCCGAATATGGGCAGAAGCTATTTCCCCAGGCGCACTTCTATTCGGATGAAGACTGTCTGAAACGAAAGTACGATTTTGTGCTGGCGAGCACTTCTTTGCATTACTCTCGGGATTGGAAAGCGGTGCTTAGAAAATTAATCGGGGCGGCCAGTACTCACGTTTTCATAACCCAGCTGCCGATCATTCATCGGGCCGATTCATTTGTGATGTTACAAAGACCATATAGGCATGGTTACGACACTGAATATTTGGGATGGTGCCTAAATCGCGAAGAGTTTCTAAGAGAGGCTGCGGAGTCGGGAGGAAAGCTAATTAGAGAGTTCGTTACGGGACTCGAGGTGAAGATTCAGGGCGCGCCCGAAGTGTCTGAGTTCCGCGGGTTTTTATTCCAAGTGCACGAGGCTTGAACATCCCGTAGAAATAATGGAAAACCCAATCCATGAACTGCTGTGTGAACTGGACATTCACCCCGTCCTCGTAGACATCGGGGCGGCGGGGCCGCCTCCGGAGATTTGGGACGGAATCGCCCCCCAGTCGATTTACGTCGGATTCGATCCGGATCTTAGACAGATCGAAGAAGTTTCCGATGGGCAGTTTCATCGAGGGATAATGGTTAACGAGGCAGTCACCGCGAGTAGTGAAAAACAACTATCCTTCTACCTGACTAAATCAGCATCCTGTTCCAGCACGCTTAAGCCTGATACCGATTCCCTGGGGAATTACACTTTCGCGGACCTTTTCAAGGTTGAGAAAGAGGTCAAAGTTCCTGCGACGACGCTGAACAGCGTGATTGAGCGCTTTGCCTTGCCCGGAATTGATTGGTTTAAGACAGACTCGCAGGGTACTGATCTTAGACTATTTGAAAGTTTGCGCGATGAGATCGGTAGCCGGGTCTTGGCCGTCGATATCGAGCCCGGCTTAATTGATGCCTATGTCGGTGAAGATTTATTCGTAGGTGCTCATGCCGCCCTAATCAGGAAAGGATTCTGGCTTTCGAATCTGAATGTCTGCGGGACAGTGAGAATGAGAAGCGCCAACCTGGAGACCATCGCGCATCTGGGCGCCCTGGAGCGAGCTGAGATAGAAGGCGCGATCAGACGAACGCCTTGCTGGGTTGAGGCGAGGTATTTCCGGACGATTCGATCTCTGCTTGAAATCAACGCGGGCAAGCGCGAGTTTGTGCTGTTATGGTGTTTCGCGCTTATCGACAACCAGCCAGGGTTTGCCCTCGATTTGGCGCTTGAATATGAACGATTGTTTGGGCGCGATCAGTTTTCGCAGACGATGCTCGATTATCCGATGGAAAGAATCAGAGAAATCGCCAGACCTCAGCCTGAGGTTATCCCTCGGAAGTTATCCATAGGAGCGCGCATCATCCGGAAACTTAAAAGGCTCCTTGGCCAGGCCACACATTGAAAGAGCTTTACATACCGCTTTGTACAGAACAGTTTTTTGAGTTGATCAAGCCTTGTCTATGAAGTGCATAAACCTCGGCTGTGGTACCCGGTTTCATCCGGATTGGATAAATATTGATATTGCGCCGACGGCGACAGGGATTATCGCTCACGATCTGTCGACCGGAATTCCACTCGCGGACGCTAGCTGTGACGTCGTTTATCACTCACATGTTCTTGAGCACCTGCGGCCGCCACATGCCATTCAATTCATGCGCGAATGTTGCCGGGTGCTGAAGCCCGGTTGCGTTCTGCGCGTGGCAGTTCCTGATCTCGAATCCATCATTCGCGTATACCTCGAAAAACTGCAGGCAGCGCTTAACAATGACGCCAAGTCGGCCCACGACTATCGTTGGATTCTTCTGGAACTTCTCGATCAATCTGTCCGGGAACAAACCGGCGGTCAGATGCTCGACTATCTTTCACAGTCACCTATGCCTAATGAAGAATTTGTGTTTGCGCGCATCGGTGAGGAGGGCCGCAGCATTATTCGCATATTGAAGGAACAGGCGGCGACTGTCCAGACGGTTGGTGGCGCGACCTCGAACACGAAATCATCTGCGCTGCAACATCTGCGAAGTACTATTCGGCTT
>Ga0134121_10001521_pt1 | contig 21776 bp, 15 predicted proteins | sample KB301_FD_96463 | JGI IMG/M metagenome (GOLD analysis project Ga0134121, IMG submission 96463) | Terrestrial soil microbial communities without Nitrogen fertilizer from Kellogg Biological Station, Michigan, USA - KB3-0-1 | ecosystem: Environmental > Terrestrial > Soil > Unclassified ... | reverse complement strand
TGCACCTGCTGTTCATGCGCCAGGTTTTTCAGGCAATGCTTCGCCAGCTTCCATGCGCCGCTGCCGTTGCCTCCCGAACAATTTCCTGAAGATGGCAGCGTAGTACCACTCCAGCCTTTGTTCACAGTAACAAGTGAATTCAGGTTTGTAATCGAAGCATGGTTAAACCAATTTTGGGTGAAGCAATCCGTGGGCTCTCCATTGGTGCCGACATTGATCCAGGTAACTCCTCCGTCAAGGGAATACTGAAAGTTCCCGCCGTCATATTGATTTTCTGTTTCCCAATAAATTTGAAATGAGACTACGGGGAAATCAAGCGATGAAAAATCAAAGCACGGGCTTTCCACCCACGACCTTTCTCCATACTGGTAAAATGAAACCGTCAATCCTCCCGTGATCCAGCAATTGCTTCCGCTAGCCGCTGCATTGATGATAGACTTTGAAGGAGTGCCCAATGTCCAGTCATTGTTTAATCCCCCTGCAGTCCAGTTTCCTGCACCAAATTCAAAATCTTCCGCGTAAGGGTAAGTATTCACCGTAGCCGTGCAGGCCGCATGGATCTTCGCGCAGGCAAAGTGTCCTGCAAGAATTACAATAAGAAATTTTCCAGGGAGCTTCAACGAAGCAAAAGTAGTGAACCTCGACGAAAGGCCTAATCACTTCTCACGTTTTCAATCATCCTGTTATCTTCGCGACGGAAATAAGCCGTTATGCAAATTGTAGAAGTGCAAAGCACACAGCACAAAAAAGATTTTCTCCTCCTTCCACTCAGGTTTTACAAGGACGATCCTGCATGGATCCGTCCGCTCGATAAAGACGTGGAAGCTGTTTTCGATCCGGCGCAGAATAAATTTTTCCGCAACGGAGAATGTTCGCGCTTCTTGCTGCAGGATGACGGCGGGGAACTGATCGGACGGGTTGCAGTATTCACGAGTGAAAAGATCTTCAAAAAGGAATCGCAGCCAACCGGAGGAATCGGATTTTTTGAGTGTGTCAACAACCAGCGTGCTGCCAACATGCTCTTTGATCATTGTAAAAGCTGGCTCACTCAACGAAAGAAGGAAGCAATGGACGGGCCTGTCAATTTCGGCGAGCGTGACAGTTGGTGGGGACTGATCGTAAACGGGTTTACGCCTGTCCCTTACAAAATGAATTACAACCCTCCGTATTACAAGGAGTTGTTTGAGAGCTACGGCTTCCAGACCTACTTCGAACAATGGTGTTATTCCCTCATCGTGAAAAACCGTCTCGATGAAAAATTCTACGAGCGGCATGCGGAAGTAGAAAAGAATAAAGATTACCGCGCAGAACATATCCGTAAAAAAGACCTTGCAAAATTCGCCGAGGACTTCCGCATCATATATAACAAGGCTTGGGCAAAGCGGGGTGAAGGAAAGGAGCTTGAAGCAAAACAGGTACAGTTGTTTTTCAGCAAGATGAAACCGGTGATCGATGAAAAAATTGTCTGGTTCGTGTACTGCAAAAATGAACCCGTGGGCATGTGGGTAAACCTGCCCGACATCAACCAGTTGTTCGGAAAGTTCAATGGAAAATTCGGAATCATAGAGAAGCTGCGGTTTGTGTGGATGTTGCGCAGGAGGATCTCCGACAAATTCATCGGGCTGGTATTCGGCGTTGTACCTGAGCACCAGGGCAAGGGCGTGGACAGCTTCATGATCGTGGAAGGCGCCAATGTCATTCAGGGCGGCGAGCTTTATAAAGACTACGAGATGCAGTGGATCGGCGACTTCAACCCGAAGATGGTAACGATTGCCGAGAACCTGGGAACGCAGAAAAGCCGCGTGCTCAAGACCTATAGGTATCTCTTTGACAGAACGAAACCCTTTGAAAGACACCGCATTCTATAGCCGGTTTGCCTCGCAAAATGCCCGTGGAAAAGCGATAAAACATTTATTCACATTAATTCAGGGATTGAAATAGATTTCTATTTTTGCAGCCCTTGAAAAAGGAACTGCCATAGCGTAAGCCATGACAGATGATTCCGTAGCTCAGCTGGTAGAGCATTACACTTTTAATGTAGGGGTCCTGGGTTCGAGTCCCAGCGGGATCACAAGAGAGAACTATAAAGGCCGCTTCAAGCGGCTTTTTCTTTTTGAAGGAGAAAGCGAAGCTCAGCTTCAGCTATCGAATAAAAAAATAAAAAAGGCACTGGCAAGTGCTTTGTTGTTTTTAGACCCTGAAGCCCTCTTGGGTCCGTGAAACAAATCCCACCGCCTTCACATATCAAACATGAACACTTCCGTTCATCATCTTTTCTTTATTGGATTCATCAAAAATATTTTCTCGCAGGTTTGGATTCGATAATACGAATATCGTCCGTCTTGAATTGACATAAGCAGCCAAACAGATCAGGTTCTTTCTATTATTAATTAATGTCAGACAACTTCGTGAAGAGTAATCAATCTACAACACCACCGATAGCCCTGCTCCTTCTATACCTTTAAACGGTGACGGGAAATCCATCGGAAGATTGATTTTACGACGAACGCCATCCGCTTAATCATGCCTTTGATGGATTGATCCATCAGGGGTATCACTTTATGTTTGTCGTGAATTTTTTATTCAATAATCCGCTTCCCCTCCAACCTTAAAAAAAAATTACGAAATGAAAACTTCAACAATCAAAACCACCGTCGTACTTCTTGCATTCACGCTTTCGGACCTGGTTTCAAACGGACAATGGCAACTCAATTCACCAAACCTTTACACTTTAACCAACGTTGTCGGAATCGGTATTTCCACACCCCAGCAGAAGCTGCACATCTATGACGGAAGCTTACAGGTAGATGGCATGTTACCGGGATCGCCACAGGCGTGGGGTACCGGGTGGAGACCTGCGCTGATCACGCCGCTCGCCTATGCCTGGCGCACCAATCAACTCTCTTCGCTGAATCTCTACTATGGATACGGAATGACAGACCGCGGCTGGTATTGGGCCACCTCACCGGTTTCGAACTCAAGCTCCAATGTTACCTACCCCATGTCTTTAATTCTTTCAGCCACTACCCAGCCCCGCCTGTTCCTGAGCGGGCGGATGACGCTTGATTATGGAGTCATTCAGAAGGGCGGAACTTTTGACATCAACAATACGTCAGACCTCGGACTCTATTCCCTGGATCCTGCTGCAGGAATCCGGCTAGTTTCCAACCGACAACCCATCCGGCTCTATACAGATGCGAACGCTGCGCCGGTAGGCATTGGAAGTACTGCTACCCTATGCATTGAACCCAGTGGGTTCGTGGGAATCTACACAACAACTCCGGGTGAACGGTTGCAGGTTGACAAGGGAAATGTGCTGATCAAAGGACCCACTAATTTTTCCGGGCCCGGAAGCGAAGCAGCTCTTTTTCTCGGCGACAACAACCATTACATCAAAACCAAATGGGATGTAGGCATCAGCTTCGGTTCTTACCAGGTGCCTGAAGCAATGATCATCCACCAGAGCACGGGAAAAGTGGGCATTGGAGTTTCTGCGACTTCAAACTGGGCCGGCAACTACCTGCTCTATGTAAAAAACGGAATACGGACCGAGAAGGTCTTGGTAGACGTGGCCAGCCAGCAAGGCTGGGCCGATTATGTGTTCGACGAGGATTATGACTTGATGACCCTGGCTGACCTTGAACACTATGTGACCGTCCATAAGCACTTACCGGAAATCCCAACTGCTGAAGACGTTGTATGCGACGGCGTGGAACTGACCGACATGCAGGTTAAGCTCCTGAAGAAAGTCGAAGAGCTGACACTATATGTTGTGGAGCTGAACAAAAAGATTGAGACCCTGGAGAAAAAAAATCAGTAACCGGAATGATTTGCTTCGTGCATTGAAAAAGAATTTCTAACTCCAAAAAAGGTCTCCATGAAAACACTCATTAGCCTTCTGAAACACCTGCCCTTGTTCGTGCTTGTTCTATGGGCGTCGGCGCTGATGGCGCAGGTTCCATTTCCCCTGGTGATTGAAAATGTAACGCATACAAGCGGCAACTACAATTATTCTTCCTGCGGAGACATCCTGTCTCCCGTTCAGGCGAATCACCCGGTATTCTTCGGCTCGACAGCGAAAGTCACGTACAAAGCCGGCAACAGTATTGCCCTGAACCCAGGATTCAGCGCGGGAAGTTTTACAGCCACTGCTTTTTTCTCGGCCGAGATTGATTGCCCGATTGATGTGGCACTGATTACACCCGATGCAAGCCAGGTCATCGACGGCGTCGTGCACGTCAATAAATGGGAAAAGTTGGAAATCGGGATCACGCTTCCGACCGAATACCAAACTGCCGTCAATAATTTCTTTTACCATTATTACACCCTGCCTCCGGTAGATCCCTGTCACGATCTGAATCCGTATGCAGATGACTCATTGATCCTGCAGATGGACCTTACATCACCCTCCGGTGCGCATATTGTCAAATACGGTTTCTTCTGTCGCATGCCGGCTTTTAATCAGCACCATGCAAATGCTACATCGAACAACCAGTATGTAATAAATCCTTTTAATCCGGATGCTGATTACCTGGGTGCAGATCCGGGGAATCCACTCAGCATCTACCCGATCCGTTTCCGGTTTGCACCCAATGAGATGGATGCATCCGTCCCATGGCAGTTTTCCATATCTATCAGTGTCCTTCCTGCAATCAATGCAAATTGCAATCCCGACTATCCTTCCTATACTTTTTCAGGGTTTCAATTTATCTGCGATCCTCCCCTTCCTTCGAATAAGGGATACGTGCGCGTCAATACGACCAACCATCAGAATTTTAAATTTGATGATGGTGATCCTTTTTTTCCGATCGGGGAAAATGGTTTTGGCGGACGGGACGACTTCAACCTGGGATTGTCAAGCGGATATGTAATCGCATTTCCTATTTATAGCCCGTTGAAAATTGACTACGATAATTTTGATAATGCAATAACAGAAATGAGCAATGCAGGAGGCAATTATGTAAGGTTCTGGCTTTCTAAAGATAATTTTAATCTTGAATGGAACAACCTGGGCGTATACGATGAATTCCATTCTTCCAATCAATGTAACCCGTCCCAGATTACCAATACCTGGTCAGGGAATTCGCAGTACAACTGCTGGTGGCTCGATCACGCTTTCGATATCCTGCACGACAAGGGAGTATACGCACAGCTTTGTGTGGACCCGGCCTTGCCCACGGGTGGTGGAATGGCTTGGGGGTGGGGTGATAATGCTTACGTTAAATTTCTTGGCACCATCCCGACCGGATATGACAATACCCTCGAATATTTTACGAATCAAACGCTGCGTTACTACTGGAAAAGAAAATACAAATACGTTTTATCGCGATGGGGGTATTCAACCAACCTTGCTGTTGTCGAAACATTTAATGAACTTGACCAGGTCATCGGCTACAATGAAGTGCAACATGCCAACTTGTGTCCTGGCGTAGGGCCGCCCAACGGAGACTACTGTTTTTCTCCGGGTGATGTTGCGACGTTGAGAAGCGCAATTGACGACTGGCATACCGATATTTTAAGCTATGCAAAAGATGACATTGATGAGAATGATCATTTGTATTCGGTCAGCTATACGGTGAACGGGGCCTGGACGCATACCGACGCTAATTCGTCATGCACTGCTGTAACAGATATCGCAGACTTTGACGCCTATTACAACTTGTTCAACAATCCCTATATTGATATCCGGGACATCCATCATTACGAAGATGGGACCGGCACGTCACCAGACTTGCTGAACCACACCTATTATTTTGTGATCGACCACATCCGAACGTTGTCGTCCTCCCCAAACAAGCCATACCGGATGGGAGAATTTGATACGTTTGGTAACGTTCAGGTTCCGAACTCTCTTTCGCACTGCGAAAGTTCGCAACCCCCGAACTACCTGTGCGATGAAAGTACGTCTCACTTTTACAACAACCACGAGTTGATTTTTCATAACAACATCTGGGCAACTACATTTTGGGGAGGTGCCGGAATGTCCCTGCCGTGGTTTTCAAACCTTGTCCACAGGTTTAAGAACCAAACAAACTCCTATATTCCGGAATCACCGACAGTTGTTGAACACCGGGGTTACCAGCGGATCAGTGCAGGTGATACCTATACGATGTTCTCCAACCAGTATACGATACAATCGCATTACAATGAATTTTCCAAGCTCTCGGAATTTATTTCGAACCACATCGATTTTACCAATTCATTTACTCCGCATACAGCTTATCCAAACACGAATGTCAATACCTGTTCTGACTGCAAGAACATTGAAAGTTATTACCTGGTAAAGCAGGATCAATCCAAATCGTACGGCTGGGTTCATTACGTGGAGAAATACTGGCGGAACGCCTACTACCTTACGGATACCTACTATGACCTGGATTGTTCTGACTATGCCACGCCGGGCAACCTTCCTCCTTTTCCGTCAACTGATAAAGTGATCCTGGAAGGCTTCAACACCAATACAAATTACTGGATCAAATGCTTCCCCACGCGCACCGGCCAGGAACCTTACCTCCCCTGTTACACAACGCCCTGCCCACTTACCTCAAACAGTGGCGGTGATCTTACACTAACCCAATCGCTGCTGAACCTGGGGTGCGACAAAATGCATGCTGACTACGCTTACGTCATCAGCGATTCACCAAATGACTTCCGGGCTGCAACTGCTGAAAACATTGAAGGCTATGATTTTGAAATCATACCGAATCCGGCGATCGGTATTTTCACGATCAAACTGCCTGGCGATGAATTGAGCACCATTTACCTCTATGACGTGTATGGCAAAGAACTGCTGCACCTGTCCAACAACTCACTAAAGGAAATTCAGTTTGATCGCGGAAGCTATGAAAGCGGCATTTACTTTGTCAGGGTAAAATCAGGAAGTTACGAAAAAGTAAAGCGACTGGTGATCCTGGACTGAAACCGTTCATACATTGAACTGAACAGAAGTTCATATTAAAGTGGCAGACTGGCAGTGATTCCAATCGCGATAACGTTTGGAAATTTATACTCGCCAGAATACATTTTAAGTTTTTCAAACCTCACCTGAAGTAATCATTTGTCAGGGTTTTTAATTTCAATGAATCGAAACTGATTTGCGCAATGCACCCTGAATTGAGGTGACACGCTTAACTTTTTTTGCACTTATGTGCAACATATAAAACCCAGGTTACGGGATTAGGATATAATTTTTCAGTCACGACAAAGGCACAGGTCCCGATGGTTTATCTGGAACAAAAGTTCATAAAGAACCATCAAATTGTATCACACCAAGCACAGAAAAAAATATATATTTACAAAAAAAATTATATGAAAAGACACATTTACTTCTGTACTATATTATTTTCTGTATTCATCAGTCTTCAATGCACTGCACAATACGATGCCGCCAATTATTGCTATGTGCAGGATTCCAAGCATGATTTAAGCGACGCTGTTCCGGCCGGACCCATTGCAGATTTGTCTCTTCTCGGAGGAATTCCATGCAATGCGAATACTTTTTATTCACTCACTGCAGGAGGCACCATCGAAGAACTTGAGATCAATGGGAATACCATCACCAGCAATGGCGCCATTGCCCCTGCCACCGGGTACTACAGTTTGGCTTATTGCGCCAACTTAAATGGCGGGACTTACAGTCCGACGTTTTATTCACACCTGGGGAGCACTTATGGCCTCGACTATTACAATGGCTCATCATGGACCTCAACAGGATCACTTCCTCTCGAAACGCCCGGCGGGATCTGCGGCTTTGGCAACAAGTTGTACTTGATTTATTCTGATTCCATTGTTGAATACAACGGAACATCTTTCAATAAAATCTATGATCCGGGCGGACAAGTCCTCACCATCGCCGATGCAGCCGTTGACGCCCAGGGGAACATCTGGTGCACGCTTGGAAATACTTTCAGCAATACCACCTCGATCATTGCGATTTCCCCGGCAGGCCAAATTGTAAAACAGTTTCCGTTTGTGCTGAATACGATCAATGGCTACGGATGCTTTTTGCTGAATGGAAAATTCTACATAGGATTTGGCAGCTTCAATCCCATTTACACTGACCAGGTATTACCGATTTCGTTTACGTCCACGTCTGCCGTCACCGGCACTCCCATGGCATTAAGCAGTGCGCAATACGTCAGGGATTTTGCAAGCTGCAATCCCGGCTCGCCCATTTCTGTTTCTGAATATGAAAGCGAAAGTCACCTTCCCGTATATCCAAATCCTGCCGGCAAATTTTTATTTCTCCCCGATCATTTTTCAAACCTGGGAGTCTGCAGGGTGTTCAGGCCTGATGGTATGCTGGTGGCTGACGGAATTCGTGTGGATGGAAACAGCAGTATAAAAGTTGAGGGTTTATCCAGAGGTCTTTATTTCCTCGAAGCGCGCAAGGGAGAAACTGTTTACCGCGCTGAGTTTATCAAGCAATAGATACCAATGCTTACTGCTCTCGACAATTCTCAGGGAATAAATGAGCTGAAACTTCGACATCATTTTCTGTGTATTCGCATCCAGACGCAGAAATGTTTGTACGCAATAAATTATTCGTCAAAATAATCAGCCATGGAAAAACAGTTCGACTACGTAACCAAACTCGACACAAAATTTTCACACTTTGAAAAAATAGATGTGACTGAAATGGTGCGGGCATGTACCGACAAATGGTTCAACCAGACCCTCACGCAGGTGAACGACAGTGTGGTGAGGCTAGGCATTGTCGAAGGCGAATACCACTGGCACAAGCACGACCATGACGATGAATTTTTCTTTGTCCTCTCCGGGCAATTGCTGATCGACCTCGAAGGAAGCACCATTGAGCTGAATCCCAACCAGGGTGTCACCATTTCAAAAGGCGTGATGCATCGCCCGCGCGCTCCCAAAAAAACCGTGATGCTGATGGTGGAAACAAGTTCCATTCAGCCAACAGGGGATTAACCGGCATTTTAATGAGTTTTTCTGACCGTATTCGATTAACGCAATCTTCAACACGGTAACCAATGCTATTGGCACATTTATTTTTAGTGATTGCCGTTTTCATTTTTTATAAATAGCCTGAGGGAAGACAATGCCGGATCAGCCATTGCCACCTACTTCGTACACCCGGAAACAGAAAGTTTTCCGCCTGCTTTTAATTATAGCAATGTTGCCCGTGGTGGCATACACTGCGTGGCTGGGTTATAACATGTACCTAACCTCCCGGCAGCGTGTGGTGTTAAAAAACGATTATGCCGAACTGAACAATATCCAGTACGGACTTTTGTCGGTGGACAAATGGCGCGATAACATCACTGAAATTGTCAATGATCAAATACAGCATTTTGAATTCAGCGAAAACCAGGAAGACACGCTAAAAAAAGAGATCAACAAAATTCTAAATGCATTGATTACACAGGCTGTTGAAATGATCAACGAAAAGCAGAAAAATGTAGGTGCGAAGATCAAGAAAGCTGCGTTTAACGCTTTCATCAACGTGGACAATATACGTGCGCGGGTACCTGAATTTTCGAAGACAATTCTCAATGAGATAAAAAAACCGCGCAGCAAACAGCGCTTAAAGTTTTTAGCAAAAGACAAACTGGAAGATTTTGCAGAACAGACCCGCGACAGCATTACCGAAACGAGCCGGTATGATTCATTGCTCGCAAAATACAATGTCACCACCGCGGAAGATTTCAACAAAACCATTACCGAACGGGAAACTGAATTACAGGACAAAAGCTACAATTACACATTCATGATCCTGGGCATCATGGTGCTCTTTATCGCCACATGGCTGCTCACACGCAAGATGAATGCGCTGTATACACCCTTGTTCACGCTGTCAGTTTTGCTCGCCCTCACCGTACTCCTTACAGGACTTTCAACGCCCATGATTGAAATTGATGCGCGTATCAAGCAGATCAACTTCATTCTCATCGGCAAGGATATCCAGTTCCATGACCAGGTTTTATTTTACCAGAGTAAAAGCATTATTGACGTAGTAAATATCCTGTTGGCTACACACAAACCAGATTCCATTTTTGTAGGGCTGCTACTACTCGTCTTCAGTATTCTTTTCCCGGTAGCCAAACTGCTTGCGACGAAAATACATTTGCTGGCTTCGCACCGTTGGCGAAATTCCAGGGTGATTAAATTCTTTGCCTTCAAGTCAGGGAAATGGTCCATGGCAGACGTGATGGTAGTGGCCATATTCATGGCTTATATCGGGTTCAAAGGAATCCTTGACGGACAGGTTCAGAAGATGAGCGATGCAACCACCATTGCCACCAACAAGACATCCCTGCAACCGGGCTTTATTTTATTCATAGCCTTTGTGCTCTTCGGATTGATCCTCTCTGTTATCCTGAAAAACATAACACCGGACAAAACCAAACCGGCATAGTACATTCATCATTTTAGCGGCCTGTTAGTTTTTACAGAAAATTGAACCTGCGGAGGCCTTTGACAGGGCAATGTTATTCTTGCGAGGATAACGCTGAACTCTGCAGGCATGGTATTCAACGGACACGAAAATACTTTCGGCGGAGGCGTTGCGGATGAATACCTGGTAAAATTTGACTCAGCCGGAAACCCTTTGTGGGCAACCTCTTGAGGTGAAGGAAATGAGATGCATTTTTCTGCGGCAAGCTGGGAAGCAGGTCAAATTTTGAGGTCTTCTTTTAATTGTTTTACATTTATGGCTGCAAAAACATCCTCCAAAGAAAACCTGAAATGCAAAATCAATTTGATGTCGTCATTCCCGGCGGCGGGCTTGCAGGGCTTGCCTTGTCCATACAACTGAAGCGCGCCAACCCTTCGCTGAAAATTCTTGTGCTTGAAAGGCGCGCTGATGAAGCAGCAACGGCTGCGCACAAAGTAGGAGAATCCACCGTTGAGCTGGGTAGTCATTACCTCCGCGAAGTGCTCGGCCTCAAAGAATACCTTGAAGCGCATGAATTGCCTAAACACGGATTGCGTTTCTTTTTTCCTTCCGCCGACAAAGATGACATTCCTACACGCGTTGAACTCGGTCCGCGCGAACGTCTCCCCCAACCCAGTCACCAACTGGACCGCGGTACACTGGAAAACCACATGGCGAAAAGAACGCAGGAACTTGGAACGGAGTTTATCCTGGGCGCGACTGTAAAAGATGTGTCTATTTCTTCTTCAGGACATGAGGTCATGTATGTGAAAAATGGTGAAGAAATAAAAGTGAAGTGTAAATGGCTGGCCGATGCAACGGGGCGCGGAAGTTTTATGAAACGCAAATACCAATTCCAGAAACCGATGGAACATCACGTGAATGCTGTGTGGTGGAGACTCAAAGGGGTGATTGACATTGACGACTGGAGTAATAACAAGGCCTGGCGCACGTACCTGAAACCCGGACTGCGCTTGCTGTCTACAGTCCACTTCATGGACAAAGGGTACTGGCTTTGGGTGATACCCCTGGGCTCAAAGAATACAAGCATCGGTATTGTCGCCGATCCTGCCGTGCATCCGTTCGACACATTCAATAAATACGACAAGGCCATGGAGTGGCTGAAGGTGAATGAACCGCGGGGACATAAAATGCTCTCTGCTGAAACTCCTAACCTGATGGATTTTAAAATCCTGAAACACTATGCACATCATACCGGGAGGGTTTATTGTGCTGAAGACCGCTGGGGAGTTACAGGAGAAGCAGGGGCTTTCCTGGATCCGCTGTATTCACCCGGCACCGATTTCATTGCCATGAATAATTCCTGGCTGTCCGATTTGATCCTGAAAGATTTAAACGGAGAAGATATTTCAGGGCGTGCGGGAGTATACGAGCAATCACATTTGGCACTTGTCGACAATTGGATCCCCGTTTACCAGGATAAGTATCTGCTGATGGGAAATGCGCAGATCATGGTGATGAAAATCTTCTGGGACTGGGCTACGTACTGGTCTGTACCCACGCTGATTTTTACCAACAAGGGATTTACAGACCTCAAAGTGCTGAAGGAACTTTTTTCGTCTGCGAACGGACTCGGAAGAAAGTTCGGAGCGCTCAATAAACAAATGCAGGACCTCTTCCTGGAGTGGCTGCCGTTCCAGAAAGAAGTTTTCGAAAATCATTACATCGATCCTTACGACCTCAGTTACATGCGCGAATTCCAGCTGGGCATCGACAAAAAATATACGCCCGACGGGCTCGTGGAAAAGATTGCCTCAAACATGAAAATCCTTGAACAGGTTGCCGCTGCGATGTTTCGTCTCATCAGTGCCCAGGTAAAAGGCACTCCTCCAAACATGAAAGTTGATCCTTATCGTGTAAGCCTGAAAAATCTTCCTGCAGAAGTTGAACCGGAAGATGAAGCCAACATCGATCCCGTCATTTCCAAAGATGTTGACCTGATGTGGTTCTATTCGAAGAAAGAAGTTGTATGACTGCAGGCGATGACATTGCCGACAGGATAAAAACCATCAGGGAGGTTTTTCTCCTTGGACAAAAAAAAGCAGAAGCCTGCAAAAATTTTTCTGCGCTTGCCACGATGCTGGATGAATGCGGCCTTGAGTTCAGGTCCGTGGCCTATGAAGGGGCGTCCATGGCACTGGCACTTGGTTGTATTGACAATGGAGATGACCTGACACCCTGGTATGAATTTAAAAACGGCATTGCTTTCAAACATTCTTCACAGGTACATGCGGGACTGGGATGGGCGCTTGCACAAAGAAGAATTTCTCCGTCTGAAATTCTTCTTTCGGTTTCCCCGCTCATGAAGTTCCGCATCCTCGACGGCTGGGGGTACTATGACGGCATTTTCAGGCAACGCGCCGCCATCCTCAGCAGGATTCTTCCGGAAGAAATTACCGGCATGGATCAATATGGCTACGACCAGGGAATCGGGCGTGCCATCTACTATCAATGCAAAGGCGAGGGCAGAAAAATTCACGAACTCATCTCTTCATTCCCTGAAGCGCGCCGCGGAGATTTATGGAGAGGGACAGGGATTGCATGCGTGTACGTCGGCGGCTGTGATGAAAAAAAACTGCAGGAACTTTATACGCTGTCAGCAACGTATTCCTCACAGTTAGCCGTAGGTGCAGCATTGGTGGCATGCGCACGCTCTGATGCGGATGCAATGACGGCCTATGTTGAACCGGCCTGCAATGCATGGTGCAATGCTTCTGCGGCAGACGTCATACAATTGACATTGAAAACGGATGCACTCATCATGAAGGACGCCGGGGAAGGCAAGGAATGGATTGCAGCAATGGCTGAACTTTTTGCACCCATAAATTCCAGGAGCTGAAAAACTTTTCCATAAAAAAAGGGTGTAGTGGTACAGTTTGATTTCTAAATTGCCTCCGCCGCCCCCTACCCCTAAAGGGCGCTTCAAACTGTACCATTAAAAAAAGGGAACACTGCTGTCCCCTTTTATTTTTTATGCCGAACTTTATTTCTCCAGCTCCGCTTTTATTTCATTGTATTGATCCATCTGGTTCGTTCGCGCGTACAGTTGCTTAAGAAGGTTTAACGTATTCCTGTAAGTCTCCTTGTCATCATCCGTTTTCTTCTGGTTCAGCTCCTTCGATTTCTCCAGAAAGGGCTGTGCTTCCTTGAGCTTTGCGTCAATCTTTGCCTTCGCCTTGGCAAACTCATTGTTGTCTTTAATATTATTCGCCGCCGTCGACATGTCAGCAGCCTGTCCGAAGAGCAGGTTTCCAAGGTTGTAAGATGCGTCCATGTAATCCTCTTTTATTTCCAGCGCTTTCCTGTAGTCTGCGATTGCTTTTTCAATGTTGTTTACCTTTTCGTAGAGCGTTCCCCGCATCAGGTACAGGCGTTCATTGTCCTGGTCATTTTCGATGGCCTTTGAAACCTTTTCAATCAGCACATCCGTTTTTCCCTGCGCCACATAAATTGAAATTTCCTGGCTGATCAGTCCCTGATGCTCATCAAATTTTCCGCGCCCCATTTCAATGTACTTCAATGCTGCAGTCGTATCTTTCTCTTCCAGTAAAATGCGGCTCATACCGATGTAAATTGCGGGATCATTGAATGAACTGTCTATCAGCGTCTGGAGATAGACTTTTGCGCTTGCATTGTCCTTCAGCCTGTAAGCACACAGGTAGAGGTTTTTCGTAACGATTCCACGGGTGATATTATTCCGCTTCAGGTTATCTTCTTTATCGTAAGGGAAAACTTCATACACTTCTTTATAGAACTTCATCGCTGTCTCAATGTTACCGTCCTGGTATTGCTCGACGGCGCGGTTGTATAGGCTGTATCCTGCGATCCACATAAAGATGTCGGTAGAGTCCTTATACGTTTCCTTTTTATCAGTATGGATACAATTGATAAAACTTTGCGTGGAAATGTAAGCGGCCTCGGGGTTTGTTTTTGAAAGCTCCTTGTCATCATTTACAGCCTGGTATACCTTTCCGCGGTAGTACCACATTTTAGGATCGTTGGCAGTTGATTCAAACACGGCAGCCTCATCAATGAACTGTTTGGCTTTGGCAATATCCTTCAGCTTTAACAGGTCGCCGGCGCTTTGTACACTTGCTTTCTGTGCAATAGCACCTGCGCAGATCAGAACGAGTGGCAGAACAATAATTTTTCTCATAGTGTGATAAGAATTATTCCAGCTCTATCTCTTTTACCTTGCCGAGACCGAGCTTTTCAATCTTGTCTTTAATGGCGTATTTATTTCCAACCACTAAGATGATCATTTTACCCGGATCGATATATTTGGTTCCGAGCGCATTCAACTCATCCTTCGAGACGTCTTTCAGGATCTTTGCCTGCGTTACCGTGTAATCTCCTGGCAGATCATAACGGACGATGCGGGAAAGGAAGCCTGCCTTCTGCGCAAGTGTTTCATACCGGAGCGCTTCACTGTTCAGCAACGCACTTTTCGTAAATGCAACTTCATCGTCCTTCAGTCCCGACTTGAAATTCTTAATCTCCTTGAAAATTTCCGTCAGGCTGGAATCGGTGGCTGTCCTGCGCACGCTTGCGTTGATCTGGAAGTAACCGGGATATTTGGTTCCGGAAAAGCCTGAACGTATTCCATAAGTAAATTCCTTGTCTTCTCTGAGGTTGAGGTTCAGACGACTGTTGAAAGAACCGCCGAAACAATAGTTCATGATGTTTGACTTGAAATACTCGCCGTTATAGTCGTACGGAAGCGCAGCGTAACCGATGTCGATTACAGATGATGCAGCGAAATCTTTATGGGCTACATAAATTGTATTCGGCAAAGCCTGGGATGCAGGCGTGATCACCGGCATCTTCACGTCTTTAGCTTCCCACTTGTTCAGGAATTCAAGCTTCGGCATGATTTCGCTTTCACTGATATCGCCCACCACCACAAGGCTGGCTACGGAGGGAGAATAGTTCTTTTGATAATAGGCCTTCACATCATCAATGGTGAGCTTCTTGAGATTTTTCTCTGTCACGTATGAACCGAGAAGATTGTTCCCGAAAACAAGGTTCCTGAAAAGGTTGTTGGCAATGACGTCTGCATTTTTCTTGGCATTGTAAGTAGCTTCGATCGACTCCCTCTTCACGCGCTTAAAATCCGCCGCCGAAAAACCAGGGTGCAATAATTTCTCTTCCAGGAGTTTCAGCGTGGCGTCAATGTTTTTTGTCAGGGTTGTTACCGTAATGGTGGATGTTTCAGTGCCTGCGTTAAAGTTGATGGTACTTCCCAATTCATCCAGCTTGGCGCTGATCTGTTCCGTAGTATAATTCTGCGTCCCCTCATCCAGCATGGATGCTGTAAGTTCAGCGACACCTACCCGTTTGGGGTCATCCCCTGAAAGCAGGTCGCCTCCATTAATCGTAATGGTCATTACCACTTCAGGAATTTCAGATGACTTGGTTCCGATGATCTTCAGGCCGTTCTTCAGGTTGTGGGTGTAGTACTGCGGGATCACAGGAGTTTTAGAAGGGCCGGGCAATGGCTTCTTCGACCTGTCAAAAATATCTTTGGCTTTGACGTAAGCCAGGCCTGCGTATTCCGCACTGTCATTGGCCTTCAGGTTTGCGTAGGGGTTAAAGCTCTTTGTAGAATCTTTTGATTCAGGATTGCGGGGGAAAACATTTACAATAGCTGCAAATTTTCCTTTGATATATTTATTGTAAACGCGGGCAACGTCCTCCTTGGTCACCTTGTTATAGCGGTCCAGTTCATCCGGAAGATTATACTGCCGTCCCAGCAATTGCCATTGTGAAAGTAAGAATGCCTTTCCGAAAACGCTACCGGCGCCGTCAATGATCTGCGCCTGTTTCTTGGCCTTCTCGCGCGCTAAAGCGGAATCGGAAACGCCGCCTTTTTCAAACTCATCCAGGGTGGAACGGATGAGTTTTTCAGTTTCGTTGAATTGTTTTGTAATGTCTGTTTCAAAATCAGGATAGGCAAATACAGCGATCTGGAATTCTCCGGATAGCTCTTTCGTACTATGGTTCACGCCTGCTGAACCTTTTTCTGCCTTGTCGAAGTTTTTATAAAACAAGGTATTATTTCCCTGTCCCAGCATACCGGCCAGCATGTCGAGCGCAGGCTCGTCGCGGTGAAAGGCAGGAACCGTAGGCCATACCATGAGGGTGAGCGGCTGGTAAATATTGTCAACATAATTTGCATACTTGTCAGAATTCAGGATGGGCACCTGCGCCTTTGCTTTTTTTACCTCGCGTCCTGCGGGGATGCTGCCGTAATATTTTTCCGCAGATGCAATCACGTCTTTCGGGTTGACATCACCGGAGATGCAGAGCACTGCATTGTTCGGTCCGTACCAGCGCATGAAAAATTTTCTCACGTCATCAACTGTTACGCGGTCGAGGTCGTCTGTAAAACCGATTACAGGCCAGCTGTACGGATGTCCGGGAGGATAAAGTGCTCCGGCCAGCACTTCGCCGAATCCCAATGCATAGGGTTGGTTTTCGTAGTTCTGGCTTTTTTCATTCTTAACCGTTCCGCGCTGCACTTCAAACTTATGCTGCGTGAGAGAATCCAGGAGGAAACCCATGCGGTCTGCTTCCAGCCACAAAGCGAGGTCGAGGTTGTTGCTGGGCACAGTCTCAAAATAAAAAGTGATGTCTTCCTGTGTGAAACCATTCATGGTTCCTCCCGCTTCGCTGATGAGCCTGAAATGCTCTTCGTCCTTGACGTTTTCTGATCCCTGGAACATCATGTGTTCAAATAAGTGTGCAAACCCCGACTTACCGGCGCTTTCTCTCGCTGAACCCACATGGTATTGCACCGATACGTTTACAATCGGATCGGAATGGTCTTCGTGGATGAGAATCGTCAACCCATTCGGCAGCTTCCACTTTTCATAAGGGATTACCATGGTATCCTTTTTCGGCTCCACCTTCTCTGTCATCTGGGCCAGTGACGGAGAAACGGAAACCAATTCGGCCTTCTGGGCATTTACGGGTTGCGTGCCAAGCAGTGAGCCTGCTGCCACGAGCAACGTCAGCAAAGAAAATCTTTTCATTTGTTTAGGTTTTGATTTTTGATGACTGCACATGAAAATCATTCGGTTCATGATTTTGAACCACGTGCATTCCTGGTGATTGGAAAATGATGAGTTTGTAGAATTCGTAAAACGGAAGCAAACCTAAGAGATTTTTTTCTTAAAAAACAAAATATTAACGAAGCTCTAACAGATGGGAAACGGGAGCAGCATGAGGCCTTTCACCCACCAGATAATTCCATTCGGTTGACAGCCGGCGCCACTCGCCAAAAATCCATGGTATTTTTACCGGTGCATTGAAAACCGTCTACTTTTGCCATACCAAAAAAGGCGCATGAATAAAAACATACCTCTGATTTTTATGGTCTTATTTTCCGGATCAGCAGCAGCGCAGATCGTCGGAAACCTGGTATCGATTTATCCCAATTCAGAATTACAGGGTCAAACGTTGATCACAACCATAACGGCGCCTTCAGTGCAATTCACCATCAGCTCAGCGCCTTGCGACAATTATGGGATTCGCCTGGTGCAAGGCGCTTATATCATCTATTCGAATTCCTATAACCTCACATTTGGAAACGACTACCTCGATGCAGAGTTCACCATTCCGGGAGCCGCTCCCACCGGTTGGTATGATGTATATGTGGAATCAGGATATTATGACTGGAATGGTTGCGTATCCCTCGGTGATTGGGTTCTTTATTCCGGATTTGAAGTGACGGGAACAACTTTGGTCAGGGAAAGTACAACTTCAGCCACAGCGACCGTTGATCCCAATCCTTTCAGCGGCCAGGGACTATTAAGTTTCAACAACCCGGAAAGAAAAAAATACAGGCTCACCGTACTGGATTCCTTCGGAAGAAAAGTTCAGCAACAGGAAACCGGTGAGCAACAAATTGAGCTTAGCAGAAATACGTACAATCCAGGCATTTATTTTTACAGGCTGGAAGGAATGGAAAATAAATTCTACTGCATGGGAAAATTTGTGGTGGTGGAATAGCTGAGCCGCTGCACAGACAAAAAAAATACTGACATAAATCAAATTCAGAATGAAGAAAATCCTGCTCTTATTTTCATTTTCCCTGGCGTCCCTGTTTTCCTATTCACAGATATTAGGAAACCTGCAATCCGTGTATCCAAATTCTGCTGCGCAGGGACAAACGCTTACCACCACCATCACGGAAGTGCCAGGTTCTTTCATGATGAGTTCTCCTCCATGCAGCAACCATGAAGTGCTGCTGGTACTCGGCACTGACTCCATATTTTCCAACTCATACAATATCCCCTGGATCGATGAAGTGGATGCCGAATTCACCATCCCGCCTGCAGCGACTCCGGGTTTTTATGATGTGTACGTGGGAGGAAGCTATTATGACTGGTGGTCAGGAACCTGTATCACCACAGGTTACTGGGTTTTATACGGCGGCTTTGAAATTACCGGGACCACCAATATTGGCCCGGATAAAGTTTCAGCCGTGACCGTTAACATTTCTCCGAACCCTTTTGTGGAAAAAGCTTCGCTAAGTTTCAGCAATGCCGGACATAAAAAATACAGGCTCTCGGTGATGGATTCCTTTGGAAGAAAAGTTTACACGGAAGTGATTGATCAGCAAGAAGCTGAACTGAGCAGAAACAATTTCGAAGCTGGAATTTATTTCTACAAGCTGGAGGGATTGGAAAATAAAATTTCAGTGACGGGGAAATTTATTGTTCTTGAGTAAAACAGTTCTTTATTAGCCGGCGTCAATCTCAATGTCATATTGATTCAACAGTCCTGGCAAACCCTTTAAAGAGAACTTTGCTTTCTTTATTTTATTAAACGCGGGGTTGATTGAATAGTTGAACGAAGACCTTAAATCTGCCTTCTCGAGAATGGTTTTATCAAACGTTGCATCGAGAAGATCGCAGTTTTCAAACACAGCATTCGTCAGGTCACATTCGGTAAAGTCCACTTCCCCGAGGCGGGAGTTTTTAAAACTGATCCCTTTCATTTTCCGCTGGTAAAAAGAAGAGTGATTCAGGTTGCAGTCAAGGAAGCTTGCGCTGAATCCAAAACTGTTGCAGGTGTAAAACAACAATCCCATCATCTTGCAGGAAATAAATTTTGCGTCGCGAAAAATGGTATTGGAAAGTTTTGCAAGACTCAGGTTGCTATCAGAAAATTCGCATTCAATAAATTTTACATCGGAGAGATCAGCATTTGAAAAGTCGCAGCTTTTAAAGATACAGAGCTCGTATTCACCTTTAGGAAATGCGGCCGCAGTAAAATCCTGCCTGTCGAAAGTTTGCCGCTCTGTAAGATGCATCGAATGAATGAGGAACTACAACAGGGATAAAATAAAAGTTTCCTACTTCATATTATCCAGGACCGCTTTCACCCTTTCGTACTTTTCCGTCTCGCCGGTGCGGGCATAAAGGAGTTTGAGAGAAGTGAGTGTTGCTTTGTCGGTACCGTTCAGTTCGAAAGCTTTTTCAAGGTAAGGCTCACTTTGCCTGAACTTTTCATTTGCTTTCTGCTTAGCGGCTTCAAAGCTGCCGTTGTCCTTAGTATTGTTGGCGGCATTGGCCATCTCAGCGCCCTGGTTAAAATAAATGGCCCCGAGGTTATAATTAAGCTCAAAATTATTTGCATTCACGGCCAGTCCGCGCAGGTAAGATTGTTCTGATTTGTTCATCAGTTCAGAATAATTCACCGGCCTTGCCAAATCTTTACCCTGGGCATCACGCGGATTTGCAAGCTGGTCGTACGTGCTTCCAAGAGCTAAATAAAGACTTTGGTTCTTCGGATCCTTCACCACCGCTGTTTCCATGACTTCAGCGGCTTCCCTGCTGCGCCCGGCCGAAAGCAGGAGGTTGATCTCCGTAAGCATCAGGGTCAATGAATCAGGAAAAATTTTTCTGCCATCCTGGATGGTGAGCAAAGCGCGCACAGAATCCTTATCCTGCTTGTAGATATTGGCCAGCGACATATAAACTTTATCATCCCTGTAATTCATGTTGATCAGGCGGTTGTAATAGATCTTTGCCTTCTCATTGTTCGATGCCTTGTCGGCGGCAAACGCCGCATTGAGCACGGCAGACGTATCTGAGGGCGTGATCTTTTGCACGTATTCAAATGAAGTGAGCGCATCCCCGTATTTGGCGTGGTTGAAATCCTCCACGCCTTTATTAAAGAAATCGCGCGCAAGCACATTCATGTTAAGGTTCTTGATGATATCAGCCCACTCATTCTTCGGGTTGATTTCATTCGCTTTGACAAATGATTCATAAGCAGTAACTAGGCAATTATCGCAGAGTTGACCGTAATTGGGATTGTTGTAAAGCGCATGGTAGATGAGCCCGCGGTAATACCAGGCTTTTTCATTGGCTTTATTCTCATCATTCTGCATGGCCTCGTCAATGGCCTTCTTGGCTTCATCGTATTGCTGGTACGGCTCCTTGTAATAGTTGTAAGCTTTTTGAATCAGCCCTTTTTGAGCTGAAGCAAATGAGAAAGCAAAACAAAGAAGAAGCGGTGTGAAGAGTTTCTTTACCATATCTGGTTCGTTTAAACTGTTATGCCTCCTGTTCTGTTTCTCCCTCGCTGCCATCAGTTTTCTTATCACCGGAATTTTCATCAGGCGCAGCACTGTCGTCTGCAGCTGGAGTTCCGTCCAGGGAAGCGGTGCCTTCAATTTCCTCCTTCTTCTCGTCTTCCACTTCCACTTTTGCCACTGAAGCAATTTCATCGTCATCATCGAGTTTGATCAGCCGGACGCCCTGTGTGGCGCGACCCATGACGCGCAACTCATCTACATTCATGCGGATGGTGATCCCCGACTTATTGATGATCATCAGGTCATCGTTGTCGTCTACAACTTTGATGGCAATGAGGTTCCCTGTTTTGTCGGTGATATTGATGGTCTTCACGCCTTTGCCGCCGCGGTTGGTTTTGCGGTACTCTTCGATGTCGCTGCGCTTGCCGTATCCCTTTTCGGAAACTACGAGCACGGTTTCTTTCAACGGGTCGTTGATGCAAACCATTCCGATTACGATATCATCTGCTCCATCCAGCGTAACACCGCGCACACCGATGGAATTTCTGCCGACAGCCCTCACGGTTTCCTCGTTGAAGCGGACCACCTTTCCTTTTTTCGTGGCCACCATGATTTCATTTTTGCCATTCGTGAGGCGCACTTCGAGAAGCTGGTCGCCTTCCTCAATATTAATGGCGTTGATGCGGCTAAGCCGCGGACGTGAATAAGCTTCCAGTGCCGTCTTCTTGATCGTTCCGTTCTTGGTGCACATCACGATAAAGTTATTGTTGATGTATTCTTCATCCACAAGGTTCTTCACATTGATGA
>Ga0134121_10001519_pt1 | contig 21781 bp, 20 predicted proteins | sample KB301_FD_96463 | JGI IMG/M metagenome (GOLD analysis project Ga0134121, IMG submission 96463) | Terrestrial soil microbial communities without Nitrogen fertilizer from Kellogg Biological Station, Michigan, USA - KB3-0-1 | ecosystem: Environmental > Terrestrial > Soil > Unclassified ... | reverse complement strand
TCCTTCGGAGCTTCCATGTCGATGCTGCCCTTGAAGCGCGAGCCGTCCTCGAGGATCACCCGCGGCGCCTGGATGTTGCCGTTGATCGCTCCCGACTGCCGCAGGATCGCCTGCTCGCGGGCGAAAACGTTTCCCGTCACCTCGCCCTCGATGGTCACCACGCGGCCGGAGACGTCGGCCTTCACCTTGCCGTTCTTACCCACGGTGACGTTGTTCTGCTTCAAATCCACCTTGCCCTCGACGCGGCCTTCGATCACCAGATCTTCCTCGCCCGAAAGATCGCCCTTGATGAAGATCGACGCGCCGATGGTGGCGCGATCCATCCGCTTCGGCGGCTCGTGGCTGCTGCTGGCGCCCGCGGCCGGCGCGGACGATGCCGCGGGCACGGCAGGGCGCGGCGGGACCGTGGGGGTGGGTTCGGGATGATGGGCCGGGGGATCGTCACTTTTTTTCCAGACCATGAAACAACTCCTTCTCAGGCGTGGGTAAGTCCATTGGGAGGGTATGGGCCTAAAAGAGAGAAGTCAAGGAGGAAAATAGAGCTTCGGCTATATTTTGAGAAAGGCCGGTTTCCGCGGGGGCCGAGGCCCCCACGGGAGCGGGTTCCGGCGTCTGGCGGAGCGCCGGAACGAGAGGCGGATTCCTCAGCCGGCGAGGTGGGCGTTGAGCGTGATCTCGACACCGCCCAAAGCCTGGGAGACGGGGCACCCTTCCTTGGCCTTGCGGGCGTACTCCTGGAAGGTGGCGTCGTCGATGCCGGGCACCACGGACTCGTTTTCGAGCTCGATGCGGGTGATCTTGAAACCCTCGCCCACCTTCTCCAGGTGCACCTTGGCCGTGGTGGCGACGCGCGTGGCGTTGATGCCGCCGCGCCCGAGGCCGGCGGTGAGCGCCATCGAGAAGCAGCCGGCGTGCGCGGCGCCGATCAGCTCCTCGGGGTTGGTGCCCGTCCCCTCTTCGAAGCGCGAGCTGAACGAGTACTGGCCCTCGAAGGCGCCGCTACCCAGCTTCACCGTGCCGTGCCCCTCTTTGAGGCTTCCTTCCCAGACTGCATTCGCTTTCCGTACTGGCATCAGAGTTCTCCTTGCGATCGAATCGAATAGCTGAAGGCTCAACGCCCGGGCCGGGCCGAGCGGAAGACGAGCCGGGTGTCGGCGGGAAGCTTGCGGAGCCTGGTGATCTCGATGGCCCGGTCGGCCGTCCAGTCGACGTGCAACGTGACCTCGACCTTGTCGTTGGCCGCGACTCCCGCGAGCGGGACGCCGCCGGCCACCGGGAAGGGCATGGCCATGGTGTCCATGCCGTCCCGCTTGCCGTCCCGTCCCACCCAGTCGTCGATGGGCTCATGGTAGAGGTACAGGCCGCCGGCGGGATTCTTGGCGTCGGGGGCCTGCACCACCAGGGCACGCACCGTGTAGTCCCGTCCCTTGGCGCCGCAACCGGCCGCCAGGAGCAGGAGGGGGATCGCCAGACCGAATTTGAGTGCTCTCCGCATCGCTCCCTCTCGTCCGGGGATCGTAGCACGCCCCTCTTCAGGGAACGCTTGTCGCCGGGAACGCGATAAGGTAGGGACGCTGAAGAAGGAGACGAGATGAGTGAAAGAGGAGATCTACGGTTGGGAAGCTACACGGCGACTGTCGAGGCGCGGCTCGCGCGTTGGCAGGAGGAGGCCTTCGGCAGGCGTCTTTGGGAGAAGGACTACACACTCTGGTCTCCGGAGCCGATTCCGGAGCTGACCAACCGGCTGGGCTGGCTCGACCTGCCGGCGACGATGACGGCCGAGGTGCAGCGGCTGGCGCGCTTCGCCCGCGAGGTCGCGCAGGAAGGATTCCGCGACGCCGTGGTGCTGGGCATGGGCGGCTCCAGCCTCGCCCCCGAGGTCTACTCGCGCACCTTCGGCCCCGCCTTCGGCCATCCGGCGGTCACCGTTCTCGACAGCACGCACCCCGACGCCGTGCGGGCGCTCGGGGGCCGCCTCGATCCCGAGAGAACCCTCTTCGTGGTGTCGAGCAAGTCGGGCACCACCACCGAGATGCTCTCCTTCTTCCACTACTTCTGGGAGCAACTCGCCGGCGTCGCTGAACGCGGGAAGCACTTCGTGGCGGTGACCGATCCCGGCACGCCCCTCCAGGCCCTGGCCCGCGAGCACGGCTTCCGCGAGATCTTCAATGCCCCGGACGACGTGGGCGGCCGCTACAGCGCCCTCACCCCCTTCGGCCTGGTGCCCGCGGCCATCCTCGGCGTCGATACCGGCAAGCTGCTCGCGCGCGGCCGCGCCATGGCCGAGGCCTGCGCCGGCGGCGTACCCGCCCTGGACAACGCCGGCCTGCGGCTGGGAGCGGCGCTCGGCGAGCTGGCCCTGGCCGGGCGTGACAAGGTCACCTTCGTCACCTCCCACTCCCTGGAGACCTTCCCCGAGTGGATCGAGCAGCTCATCGCCGAGAGCACGGGCAAGACTATTCTGGCCGGCGGCGAGCGCCGGGGGATCGTGCCGGTGGCCGGCGAGCCCCTGGGGTCGCCGGACGCCTATGGCGACGATCGTTTTTTCGCCGCGCTGTTGCTGCAGGGCGACGACATTTCCGAGATCGAGAAGCGCCTCGAAGCCCTGGAGGGCGCCGGCCACCCCGTGGGCCGCTTCAAGCTCTCCGACCGCTACGACCTAGGCGCCGACATGTTCCGTTGGGAGGTGGCGACGGCCGCCGCCGGCTCCATCCTGGGAGAGAACCCGTTCGATCAGCCCGACGTTCAGCTCGCCAAGACGCTCGCCAACGAGGCGATGAAGAAGGCCGCGGCCGGGAAGCTCAAGACCGGCGGCCGGGCCGTCGCCGCCGGCGGCAAGGGGCTCGACGCCGCCGTCTCCGAATGGCTGGAGGGCGCCAAGGCGGGCGACTATCTGGGCATCCACGCCTACCTGCCGCCCCGGCCGGAGACCACCGCGGCGCTCGCGGGCCTCCAGGCCGCCCTTCACGCCAGGACGAAGCTCGCCGTGACCCTTGGCTACGGCCCCCGTTTCCTGCACTCGACGGGGCAACTGCACAAGGGCGGCACGGACCGCTGCCGCTTCCTGCAGATCGTCAACCAGCCCGCGGAGGACCTGGCGGTGCCCGAGACCTCCTACACCTTCGGCACGCTCATCGGCGCCCAGGCGGAGGGCGACCGCCAGGCCCTGGAGAAGCGCAAGCGCACCGTCCTGCGCATCCAGCTTGGGACCAAAGACGCCGAAGGTCTCGCCGCCCTCCGGCGGGCCGTGGACGGTGCCCGCTGAGATGATCCTGGCCGGCGACGTCGGCGGGACCAAGTGCAACCTCGGCCTCTTCGAGGAGGTCGAGGGCTCGCTCCGGCTCGTGCGCTCCGCCCAGTACCGAAGCCCGGACCATCCCGGGCTGGAGGGCGTGGTCCTGGCTTTCCTCGCAGCGGGTCCGCCGGTGCCGGGCGGCCTCCAGGCGGCCTGCTTCGGCATCGCCGGCCCCGTGGTGGGCAACCGGGTGAGCACCCCCAACCTCGCCTGGGTCGTGGACGGCGCCGTGCTGTCCCGGGAGGCGGGCGTGCCCGTGGTGTCGCTGATCAACGACCTGGTGGCCACGGCCGAGGGGATCCCCGAGCTGGCGCCCGAGGAGGTGGCCGTCCTCCAGGCCGGAGCCCCCGAGGCGCCGGGTCCCGAGGGCAACCGCGCCCTGGTCGCCGCCGGCACCGGCCTGGGAACCGCCTTCATCCCCCGCATCGGCGATCGCTGGGTGCCCATCCCCTCGGAAGGCGGGCATGTGGATTTCGCTCCCCGCGTCGAGGAGGAGATCGGCCTTTTGCGCTACCTGCGGGAGCGTTTCGGCCGGGTGAGCGTCGAGCGCGTGCTCTCGGGCCCCGGCCTGTTCAACATCTACATGTACTTGCGCGACGTGGTGAAGCTGGCGGAGAGCCCGCGGGTGCGCGAGAGCCTGGCCAATGGATTGGACCCCGCCCGGGTGATCGGCGAGGCCGGCCTGCCGGGTCCTGACGATGGCTGTGCGGTCTGTTCGCGCGCCCTGGAGATCTTCGTCGCCGTCTACGGAGCCGTGGCTGGAAACGTGGCTCTTCTGGGCACGGCCACCGGCGGTCTCTGGCTGGGCGGCGGCATCGCGCCGAAGATCCTGCCCCGCCTGTCCGACGGTCTGTTCCGCGAGACCTTCCGGGCCAAGGGCCGTTTCGCCGCCTTCCTGGAAAGGGTGCCGGTGCGCGTCATCCTCAACGACCGCGCGGCGCTCCTGGGAGCGGCCCGGCGGGCCGCGTCGCTGGCGGCGCGGTAGCCCGGACGAGGTGCCGAGAAGAGATTCCGCTTGTTTTTCCGGCGGGAAGCACCGCGGGTCTTCGCATGGGATGCCGGATGCACTATCATACGCCGCGGAACGAGGATGATCTTCGGTCCAAACAGGGAGAACCCCAAGTGCGCAAGACTGCTTTTTTCGCGACCCTCTGCCTCGCTATTTCGACCGCCGCTTTCGCTGCTCCCCCGGCTCCGACCCCGACCCCGGCCGTGGCTCCGCCGGCTGAGTCGACCCCGGCCCCCGGCAAGACCACCACCACCAAGAAGACCACCCACCACCGGAAGCACCACAAGAAGACCACCAAGCCCGCCCCGACCCCGACCCCGACTCCGGGACGCTAAGCAAAATCGAGGCAAGGCGATAACTTTTTGTAGCGCGCTGTAAAGCGGGGAGGGCGAGAGATTCGCCACTCCCCGCTTGTTATTTCAGGGCGGGTCTCGGGGCAGGTTGCTGCTATCCCTTCAGGTGCTTCGCGCTCCAACTCGCGGGCTCCCATGATATCGTTTGCTGAAATTGAACACGCCCACCGTTCGGTCCCACCTCGCCGACCGCGCGGCCGCGGCTCTGGAGATCGTCGCCGAGATCCAGAGCGGCTCCGCGTCCGAGGAGAGCTTTCGCCGTCTGCTCGGCCTCTATTACCAGCCGGTCCATCATTTTTTCGCGAAACGGGGCTTTTCCGAGGAGGATTGCCTCGATCTAACCCAGGAAACATTCCTCGGGATCTATACGGGGGTCCAGGCGTTCCGCGGCGAGTCCGGGTTCGACACCTGGCTGTTCCGGATCGCCACGAACGTCTACCGGAAACGGTGGCGTTGGGGGTCGGCGGAGAAGCGGACGGGCGCGCAGGTGCCGCTGGCGGGCTCGGACGAGGCCGCTCCCGGGGAGGTGATCCCGGTGTCGCCGCTGCCGGCACCGGCGGAGGACGCTCTGGGCCGGGAACGCTCGCGCATCCTGCGCGACGAGATCGAGAGGCTGCCCGATCAAATGCGGCGATGCCTGGCGCTACGCGTCTACCGGGACCTCAAGTATCGTGAGATCGGCGTAGTGATGAAGCTCTCGACGGAGACCGTCAAAGCTCATCTGTTCCAGGCCCGGCGAAGGCTCCAGGAGGCGCTCGGCGAGTATTTCGGGGACTATTTCGGAGCTGCCTTCGGCGATCATTTCGAGGTGGCGGTCCGCGGATCGACAGAGGAGACGGATTCGTGAACGACCCCAGGAGAGAGATGAAAGAGGCGCTCGCGAGCGTCCTGCCGGACGTCGGCCTCGAACCGGGCAATGCCCATCCCTCGTCGGACGAGCTGGCGGCGTATCACGACGGGGAGCTGCCGCCGGCCGAGGCGGCCCGGGTCCAGGATCATCTTCTGCTCTGTGAGAATTGCACCGAGCTGCTCCTCGATCTCGAAGCGCTGCGTGGCGATCCGGGCTTCGGCGGGCAGCGCCCGGCGCCCGCCGCGGAAATCGAGGCGGTGTTGCGGGGCCTGCGCGCGCAGGCGGCTCGGTCCGCTCCGGCCCCCCTGCCCCCCACAGCCGCACCGCCGCGGCCCCGGGAGAGACCGCGCCAGGGCCGCGAGGCCCGCTGGCTGAGGGCGCTCGCCGCCTCCCTGCTGGTCGCCGTGGGCGGCCTGTCGCTCTGGGTGGCCAACCTGCGCGGCACGGTGGGCGATTTCTCCCGTCCCCAGCTCAACGCGCCGATACTGGACCTCTCTCCCGGCGGCGCCCGGAGTGAGGACGCTCACCCCACCGTTCTCCGGCTGCCCCGCCGCCTCCAGATCTTCACGCTGGTCCTCAATCCGGCGAGCCCGCAGAGTTTCCCGGGCTATAACGTGGAGATCGAGCGGGAGGGTGGCGGCGTGGTGTGGAGCGGCGGGGGATTGGAGAAGAACGCTTTCGGTTCGTTCAGCCTGGCGTTGCCGCGGGTCCTGGTCCCGGACGGCGCCTATACGATTCGTCTCTTTGGGCATCCGGAGGGGAGGATGCGCGGCGAGCCCCTTGGGGAGTATCATTTCAAGATCGAAACTCTCTAGAGGGGTCCAAGCCCCATCGATCTCCGCCGTCCGCACCGCACCGGGAGCGTGGCCGTCGCGCTCGCCGGGCTCGTCCTCGCCGCCGGTTGCCGCAGGGAGCCGGCGGCGCTCGCCCCGGCTCGCCCTGTCGTCGCGGCGCCCCAGCCTCCCCTCCTCGTGCTGCAAAAAGGTGAGATCGCGGCCGGCGCGCTGGCCGGGGGAGAGACGCGCTCCTATCGGCTGACGGCTTCTGCCGGCACCTACGCCGGCCTCGCCGTCGAGCAGCGCGGGATCGACGTCGACCTGAGCCTGTTCGGGGCCGAGGGTCGCCGGCTGACCCGCGTGGACAGCCCCAGCGGCACCTCGGGGGCCGAGCTGCTCCCCCTGGTGATGGACGGCCCGGGTCCCCTGCGGCTGGAGATCCATGCCGCGGCTCCGGCGGCTCCCGGCCGCTATGCGGTGGTGGTGTCGGAGATGCGCCCGGCTACCGCGCAGGACCGGGTTCGGGTCGCCGCGGAGCGCGTTTTCGCCGAGGGCGAAGGCCTGCGTCTGCGGGGCGACGGCATCTCCCTGCGCTCCGCCCTGGACCGGTACCGCCAGAGCCTGTCCCTGCTGCGCTCGCTGACCGGTGGCGCGAGAGACCCTGGACGCGAAGCCGACGTGCTGGACCGCATGGGCCGCATCCTGCTCAAGCTGGGCGAAGCCAGGGCGGCGCTGTCGAGCTATCGGGAGGCCCTCGCCGCGTTTCGGGAGCGGGGCGAGCTCGAGAAGGTCGCTGACGCGCTCAACGGCCAAGGCGCCGCGTACCGTTCGCTCGGCGAGCCGCGGTGGGCCGTGGCCTGCTATCGCGAGGCGCTGGCCATTCATCGTGCCATGGGAGGGCCGGCGGGGGAGGGTGAGGCGGTATCCCTGACCAACCTGGGACGGGCCTTCACTGCTCTCGGCGCGGCGGAGGATGCCCTCCAGGCCTATGGCGAGTCGGTGGAGATGTGGCGGCGTCTGGGAGACCGGGGCCGCCAGGGCCAGACGCTGCGCGAACGGGCCGAGCTTTTCCTGGAGCTGGGCGACCGGCAGAACGCCATCGACAGCTTCGACGAGGCGCTACCGTTGCTGGAGGCCGCGGGCAACCGCCGCGAGATCGCGAAGGTGCTGGCCGGCCGGGGCATCGCCGGGGCGAGAGCCGGCCAGGACCGGCAGGGGGTGGCTTTCCTGGAGCGTGCCCTGGCGATGCAGCGCACCCTGGGCGACCGCCCAGGCGAGCTGGTCACGCTGGGCAATCTCTGCCTGGGCTTCCTTCGCCTCGGCGACCCCCGGGCGGCGAACGCCCCCTGCACGCGGGCTCTCGCTCTGACGGAAGAGCTCGGAGACCTCGCCAACCAGGGGCCGGCGCTGACCAACCTGGGGTGGCTGCAGGAGCAGATGTCGAGGCCGCGAGAGGCTGCCGCGCTCTATGAGCGGGCGGTCCTCCTGCTGGCGGCGGCCGGCGACCGGAGTAATGAGGCCAACGCGCTCCTCGGCCTCGCCCGGGCGCGGCGGCGGCTGGGGGAGACGGACGGCGCGCTGGCTGCCGTCGAGCAGGCCCGCGACCGGGTGGAATCCCTCCGGACGGAGCCGGGCAGCGCCGAGCTGAGGGCTACCTTTTTCGCCTCGCGCCAGCAGATCTACAGCCTCTGGATCGATCTGCTGATGGAGCGGCACCGGAGCGCGCCGCTGGCCGGCTACGACGGTCGCGCTCTCGCCGCGAGCGAGCAGGCGCGGGCCCGGACGCTCCTCGACAGTCTGGGGCTCCACCGGCGGACCCTGGGCCTCCGCGAGATCCAGCGCCGGGTTCTCGACCCTGGCACGCTGCTGCTCGAGATCGCGCTGGGCGAGGAGCGGAGCGTTCTCTGGGCGGTGTCCCGCGAGGACGTGACCGCTTTCATGCTGCCCGGCCGCGCCGCCCTGGAGGCACCGGCCCGCGGGGTCCATGCCCTCCTGGCTGCCGGCGGCTCATCCCTCTCCCGCACGCAGACCGCTACCGCCCTGGCCGACCTGTCGCGCCTGCTGCTCGCGCCCGTGGCGGACCGGCTGGGCCGCCGGCGCCTGTTGATCGTGGCCGACGGCGTGCTCTTCTACGTGCCGTTCGCGGCCCTGCCCGATCCCGCGGATCCGCGCCAGCCTCTCCTCGTCCGGCATGAGGTGGTCACCCTGCCCTCGGCCTCGTGCCTCGCGGGTCTGCGCCAGGCCACGGCCGGCCGCCGTCCCGCCGCGTCGACTCTCGCCGTGCTCGCCGATCCCGTGTTCGATGCCGCCGATCCGCGGGTGACCCGCGGCGGCGGACCGGCCCCCACCGGCGCGGGTCATTTCTCCCGGCTCATTTTCTCCCGCCGCGAGGCGGAGGCGATCCTCGCCCTCGTGCCGCCCGCCGAGCGGTTGGGCGCCCTGGGCTTCGACGCCAGCCGCGAGACGGCCACCAGCGGCGCCCTGGCGCGCTACCGCATCGTCCATTTCGCCACCCACGGCGTCCTCGACACCGAGCACCCCGCGTTGTCGGGCATGGCCCTCTCCATGGTGGATGCGGCCGGCCGGCCGCGCGACGGCTTCCTGCGCGTCCACGAGATCGAACGCCTGCATCTGCCGGCCGACCTGGTGGTGCTCTCCGCCTGCGCGACCGCCCTCGGACGCGAGGTGCGCGGCGAAGGGCTGGTCGGCCTCACCCAGGGGTTCTTCCGTGCCGGCGCCCGCGCCGTGCTGGTCAGCCTCTGGCCGGTGGACGACCTGGCCACGGCCGATCTCATGACGGCCTTCTACCGCGAGCTGCTCGGGAACCGGCAGGGACCCGCGGCGGCATTGCGGGCGGCGCAGCTCTCCCTGCTGAGACGGCCCGACCGCTCGTCCCCGAGCGCTTGGGCGGGATTCGTGCTGCTGGGCGACTGGAAGCCGTCCCTAAACAATCCGTCTTCCCGCGGATCTATCCGTGACGTACAACCAAGCCCCCTGAAAGGAGAAAGCCCATGAAAAGCTACACTCAGTCCGCCGCCGACCGGAAGCTCGACCTCGCCCCGCCGACCGGGGATCACCGAGGTGACGCTCCGGACCCGGATTTTCCCATTGAGGGCGGTGGCGGCCCCATGGATGACGGGGGAGTGGTGCACACGGGTCCTCCGCCGCCTGCTCCGAAGTAGTCCCCGGGCCCCCGGGACCGGGAGTCAGCGATCTCTCGTCCGCCCGCCCTGGGGGACCGGCCGCTGGCTCCCTACAGCGTCGTCAGCACCTTCTCCAGCCGCTCGACCGCCCAGTCGATCTCGTCCTTCTTGATGACCAGGGGAGGCGCGATGCGGATGACGTGCTCGTGGGTCTCCTTGCAGAGCAGCCCTTCCTGCTGCAGCGCCTCGCAGAAGCGGCGGGCGCCGCCGGCTTGCGCGTGCAGCTCGATGCCGATCCAGAGGCCGAGGCCGCGAACCTCTTTGACGTGCTTCGACTGGATCCGGCGCAGGCGCTCCAGGAAGTAGGGGCCGAGCTCGGCCGAGCGCTCCACCATCTTCTCTTCCACCAGCACGCGCAGGGCGGCCTGGGCCACCGCGGCGGCCATGGGATTGCCGCCGTAGGTCGAGCCGTGCTCGCCGGGCTTGAAGACGTTCATCACCGCCTCGTCGGCCAGGATGCCGGAGACCGGGTAGAAGCCGCCCGACAGGGCCTTGCCGACGATCACGACGTCGGGCCGGATGCCCTCGTGCTCGTAGGCGAAGAGCTTGCCGGTGCGGCCCAGGCCGGACTGGATCTCGTCGGCGATGAGCAGGGCGTTGTGCCGCCGGGTGATCTCCCGCAGCCGCGCGAGGTAGCCGGCCGGCGGCATGACGATGCCCGCCTCACCCTGGATGGGCTCGACGAGGACCGCGGCGACGTTCTCGTGCATCGCCTGCTCCACGGCCTCGGCGTCGCCGTAGGGGAGGACGCGGAAGCCGGGGGTGAAGGGGCCGAAGCCGTCGCGGTAGTCGGCCTCGGTCGAGAAGCTGACGATGGTGATGGTGCGGCCGTGGAAGTTGTTGCCGAAGGCGATGATCTCGGCCTTCCCCTCCGCCACTCCCTTGACCTTGTAGGCCCACTTGCGGGCCGTCTTGAGAGCCGTCTCCACCGCCTCGGCGCCGGTGTTCATGGGCAGGAAGCGCTCGAAGCCGGAGAGGTCGCAGATCTGCTTGTAGAAGGGGCCGAGCTGATCGCTGCGGAAGGCCCGCGAGGTGAGGGTCACGCGGTGCGCCTGCTCGACCATGGCCTGGAGGATCGCCGGGTGGCAGTGGCCCTGGTTCACCGCCGAGTAGGCGGCGAGGAAGTCGAGGTATTTCCTGCCCTCGACGTCCCACACCCAGACGCCCTCCGCCCGGCTCACGACGACGTCCAGAGGATGGTAGTTGTGGGCCCCATACCGCTCTTCGAGCGCGATGAGATCCGCGGTCGCGGCGTGGCCTTCCAGCACGGTCGTGCTCATGGGGTTCCTCCGAAAAGAGAAGAGGCGCGCAAGGGTGGGCTAGCTCGGCCTCGCCACCCTTTCTACCATAAACTCGCGCGGCCTCCCAGCGAATCCTCTACGGCTTGCGTTTCGTTGCTGCTATGATCGCTCCCCGCATGGTCGATTACTCCAATATTCCCCGCGATTCGCGCCGCGTCCCCCTGGAGACGCGCGTCCAGTTCAAATTCGACCGCTTCAGCGGATTCCTCAGCGACTTTTCCTCCAACGTTTCGCCGGGCGGCATGTTCATTCGCACCCGCACGCCGCAGCCGGCGGGCACCGTGCTGGAGTTCGAATTCCGTCTCGGCGATGGCTTCGAGCTGATCCGCGGTCGCGGCGAGGTGGTGTGGACGCGGACCGAGGACGACGGCCCCTCGCGGCCGGCAGGCATGGGGCTGCGCTTCCAGGAGCTGAGCCAGGGGAGCAAGGAGCTCATCTACCGCATGGTCGACCATCACATCCAGCAGGGGGGCACGCCGTTCGACGTCACCCAGGGTCCCCCCGACCCCATTCCGCCGCCGCAGACCGGGCCGGCATCGGTACTGTCGCCCATACCGGCGCCGTCCCCGGTACCGCCGGCGGCCCCGGCGCCTCGTACCAGCCTGCCGCAGTTGCGGTTCGACCCGACGCCTACGCCGCCGCCTTCGCCGGCTCCGGTCACGCCGCCGCCGCCAATGCCGCCCATACTCTCGTCAACGCCGCCGCCGTCGCGGGAGCCCGCCGCGGATGCCAAGGCCTGGCTGCCGTCCCTGGAGGAGGAGGGCGGTTTCGATCCCTCGCCCTACGCGGCGCCGCTGGCGACGCAGGACGACTGGATGAAGGCGCGCCAGGCGCTGCCGAAAGATTCTTTCTCCGCGCTGGCGGCCGGCGAGGAGGAGCCCGCCCCGGTCCCCGGCCACCCCGCGGCGGGTCCGCTCTTCGGCGCCACTCTGGAGCCCGATCCGCCGCGCTCCTCCCGCCGGGCCCTGCCGTGGATCCTGGTCGGCGTGCTGGTGGCGCTGGCGGCGGGCGCTTATCTGTTCCGCGACACGCTGCTCGGCCTTGCCGGTCTGGGCGGCGATGAGGGCGAGAACCTTGCCCAGGTGGCGCCCGCGGTGCGGCCACGGCCGGGACGTCCGCGGTCGCGAGCCCTGCCTTCGGCCTCCCCGACACCCGGCTTGGCGGCGGCTCCGGTGGCTCCGGAGGGTACTCCGGCGACCCAGGTGAGCCCGATCCACCCCGCGGTCACCCCCGCCAAGGCTCCGGCTCCCGCGCCCACCCTGCCCCCGGTTCCCACACCGGTTCCGGTCGCCGTCGCCAAGGTTGCGAAGGCTGCCGCGGCGGTCACGCCAGCCATGCCGGCCCCGAGCCCGAAGCCCGGTGTCAAGTCGCCGGTCGAGAAGCCGGCACCCCTGCCCGCCGTCCGGGACGATACCGGGCCCGCGGCCACGGGGGTTGAGAAAATCACGTTCGAGAAGGCCTTCGGCGGCACCGACATCATCCTCTGGGGCAACGGCGCCATCCGCGCCCGCGGCTACGTGCGCTCGCGCATCGAGGGCAACCCGCCGCGCGAGCTGATCCGCATCTCCGGGATCAAGCGCCCGGCCCCGGCGGCTCGCCTGGCGGTGGGAACGCCGGAGGTGCTGCAGGTGCGCACCGGCCTCCATGCCGGCGACGAGCTCCACGTCGTCCTCGACCTCGCCGGCCCGAAGGTGACCGTCACGGGCGTCGAGGAGGGCGAGAACCGGCTGCGCATCCACTTGCGGAAGCAATAGGGAGGGGCGCCGCCGTCCGCCCCGGCGCCTGGTGTACAATTCATGTCCCTGAAATTCGCTGGGACGAAGTGAAGCACGCCGTGGCCAACGTGGACCGCATCAAGCGCCAGCTCCTACGGGATCTGGTGGAACAGAACGTCGACCTGATCGCCGGCCGTCCGCCGCGCCCCAGGCGGCGGCGGGACTTTCTGCGGCTCAGCCTGCGGCTCGCCACCCTGGCGCTCGTCTCCGTCGCGCTTTTCGGCTCCTCGCGATGGCTCTCGACGCTCGCCGAGCCCCGCCTGGTGGCCGCCGCTTCGACTGCGGCGGTCGCCACGGCTCCGGTCCGTCCCGCCTTGCCGGCGAGGCCTTCCCAGGCGCCGGCGAACGAGACCGCCTTCGCCAGCTTGACCCCGCCCAAGCCCGTGGACGCCGCCGTCTTCCCCCTGGCCGTGCGACGGGTCGTCATCGACGCCGGGCACGGCGGCGTGAGCGTCGGCACCCGCACGCCGCAGGGAGTGCTGGAGAAGGACCTGACGCTCGACATCGCCGTCCGGCTGCGGCGCCTGCTCGAGAAGCAGCTCCAGGTGGTGATGACCCGCGAGGGCGACCACGACGTCTCCCTGGAGCAGCGGGGGACCCTGGCCAACCGGGCGGGAGCCGACATCTTCGTTTCGATCCACCTCAACTGGATCCAGAACCGGCGCTCGCGCGGAGTGGAAACCTACTATCTGGGTCCCACCGACGATCCCTATCTGACCCGGCTGGCGGCTTCGGAAAACCTCGAATCCGGCTACTCCCTGGCGGACATGCGCCATCTCCTCGACCGCATCTATGCCGGGGTGCGGCAGGACAAATCGCGCAAGCTCGCCGAGGTAGTGCAGGGCGCGCTCTTCCAGTCCCTGGGCAAGCTCAGCCCCGAGGTGGCGGACCGCGGCGTCAAGGCGGCGCCGTTCATCGTGTTGCTCTCCACGGAAATGCCTGCCATCCTGGCCGAGGTCTCCTCCATGTCCAACGAGGAGGAGGCCCGGCTGCTGACCCAACCGCTGTACCGGCAGTACATCGCCGAGGCTCTGGCGAAAGGGATCCGCACCTACGCGGGTGTCGTCGAGGGCGCTCCGGAGATGACGTTGGCCGGCGAGAAAGGAAACCCGATCCAATGAGTGAAAAGAAAGAGGTCCTCCACGTGGGGATCGACCTCGGTACGTCGCGGAGCTCCATCTCGGCGTCCAACGGTCAGCGCCACGTGGTGGAGAGCTACGTCGGGTGGCCGCTCGACATGGTGGCCCGCAAGGTGCTGAAGAAGCCCGTCCTCATCGGCCGCGAAGCGCTGGACAACCGCTCCATGCTGGACCTCCACCGGCCGCTGGAGCAGGGGCTGATCAAGGACGGCTCGGAGAAGGACGAGGCCGCCGTGCGCGAGCTGCTCTGGCACCTGCTGTCGCTGGTCGGCGCCGACCGCGAGTCGCGCAACGGCATGAAGATCCGCGCCGTGGTCGGCGTCCCGGCCGAGGCGCTGCGGGTCAACAAGCAGCAGGTCCGCAAGGCGCTCCAGGACGCCGTCGACAGCCTGATGATCGTCTCCGAGCCCTTCGCCGTGGCCTATGGCCTCGAAGCGCTGCTGCACACCATGATCATCGACATCGGCGCCGGCACCACCGACTTCTGCGTCATGAACGGCCGTCTGCCCACCGAGGAGGACCAGCGCACGCTCACCCAGGCCGGCGACTTCGTCGACGATCAGCTCATGCGCCTCACCCGCGAGCGCTTTCCGGAAGCCCGGTTCTCCATCCATATGGTCCGCACCTGGAAGGAGGAAGGGAGCTTTGTGGGCACGACGAAGACCCCCGTCGTGGTCACCGCCCCGGTCAACGGCAAGCCGACCCAGCTCGACATCACCCGCGAGATGCAGCAGGCCTGCGAGAGCATCCTGCCGTCGCTCTCCGAGTCGATGCTCGACCTGCTGTCGCGCGTGCAGCCGGAGTACCAGGAGAAGGTGCGCAACAATGTCGTCCTCTCCGGCGGCACGGGCCTCATCCGCGGCCTGGGGCCGCGCCTCGAGCAGGAGCTCCAGTCGGTGGGCGGCGGCAAGGTGAAGGTGGTGAAGGATCCGGTCTTCGTCGGTTCGGACGGCGGTCTCTCCATCTCCACGGACGCTCCGGACAGCGACTGGGAGCGCCTGACCGCGTCCCCTTGAGCGTGTCCTACGCGGGCGCGGCGGGTACCGGGGTGGGATCGCGATCTCGCGGGCTCCGCACGGCGTCCTGGCCCAGCGCACGCGCCACGACGCTCCCCAGCCCGTAGGTCAGGAAGGCCCAGAGCACGCCGGCCACGACTGCCAGAACGGCGCCCCCCCAAGGGGCGCCCGTCCTTCCCGCCAAGTCCGAGATCTTCTTGCCCAGGTCATCTCCCCGCAGCAGCTCGCGAACGGCGGGCGCGGCCCATGGCGGCAGGCGGGTCACCAGGATGGAGCCGATCTCATAGGCGTCCCCGGTGAGCGACAGGAAGGGCGCCAGGGCAAAGGGAAGCGACAATCCGAAGAAGAGGGGCCGCCCGGCGGCCGCGGCTCTTCGTAGCGCCCACACGCCCGGGAAAAGCGTGAGCACGAAAGGCCCCAGGTCGGTCGCCAGATAGATGAGGTCGTTGCCGCGGGTGTCGAAACCCGACAACCGCCCGGCGTAGTCGCTCGCCGGCACCACGAAGGGGAGCACGCGAGCCAGCAGGGCGCCGCCATAGAGCGCCTCGATCTCCAGGCGTGAAACCTGGCCGCCCGCGAGGAGGCAGGCGGCGGCGTGCAGAAGCTCGTGCAGGGGGACGTAGAGCCACCAGCCGGCGAGCAGGCCGAGAGCCGTGAGCGCCAGCCCACGGATGCCCGTATCCAGGCAGCGATCGAGCCCGCGGACCGCATCGCGGAAGGGTAGGATGAAGAGCCGCCGAAACATTGGGGAAATTCTATATGAGTCTCAAAAGGGAGTATGCTTGGCTCGAGGCCAGACAAACTCTCTGGCCAGGCAATTGAGCATCTGTTATTATGTTTAGAAGATCGGTATCAGCAATGGCTACACATCCTGAAGAGCGCCGCATCGCGGGCTTGCTGCGAGAGCTGATCGTCCAGAGCGGAACTCCTCTGGAATCGGTGGAGCGGACGCTCGGCTGGGGAGACGGGCGGCTGCGCGACCTGCTGGACGGCCGTCTGCGGCTGGGCTTCGAGGACGTCCTCGAAGTGCTTCCCCTGCTCAACACCACTCCTCCCGATTTCTTCGCCTGGCTGTACGGTTTCGAGACCGGAGCGTCCGTGCCGGCTGGCGACACCGGGGCGCGCAAGGCCGAGCCGGGCAACCTGGGTTTGAGCCAGCGGACCCTCGACCGCCGGTTCGACCAGAGCCTGCGCGCGGTCAAGAGCGCCGTCGCCCGCCGGCGGCTGTGGAAAGAGGAGCGCGGGAAGACCTGAGCGGCCGCCTCACCGGGCGGCCGAGTGGCGCGGCAAGGGCTCGATCCGCGAGCTCAGGGAACGGATCAGCTCGAGGGCCTGGCACTCCTGATCCGCCACGTGCTGGAGCTGCAGCAGCGACGCCATCGTCTTCTGCTCCACCCGCAGGGCGCGGAAGACCGGCAGTGTCGTCGCCACCGTCTCCTTCAGATCCTCGACCAGGCCGAGCTTGACGTAGACCGAGGCGAGGTCGAGGGAGACGAGCGCCACCTCGTAGATCAGATTGCCTTCGAGGAAGCCCTTGCGAGAGCGCAGCAGCGCGGTTTCCGCGGCCCGCAGATGTCCGAGATCGCGCAGCAACTGGCCTTCCTGCCAGAGAGCCCGCAGGAGGATGAGGGCGTCGTCGAGCTCGTGGTAGAGGTCCCGCGTCTCGGAGTAGAGCTGCAGGGCCTGATCCGGACGGCCGAGGTCGATGTAGCAGCGTATGAGGTTGTGGCAGGCGGCCAGCAGCAGATGCGGGTCCTCATCGTGGTCTATGAGCGATATGGCCTGATTGAGAGTGCGGATCGCGACCGCCGTCTCTCCGAAGTAGATGCAGGCGATGGCTTTCTGCACCAGGGTGCCGGCCATGAGGTGATCCTCGCCGAGCTCCTGGTAGATCTGGGCCGACTGGTCGCAGAGCTCGATGGCGTCCTCGTAGCGCTCGCGGAAGATATACAGCGGCGTGACCTTGTCGAACAGCCAAGCGCGCAGCGCGGGATCTCCCGTTCCCATTTGCCGGAGGGTCTGCGCGGTGATGAAGGCCTCCTCGGCTTCCCGCGGCTTGCCGCAGACGCGCAGGGCGTTGCCGTACTGGCCCCAGGCGCGAGTCTGAAGATCGGAGAGCCGCAACGCGTTGCCCGCCTGCTCGGGGGAGCAGATTTCGGCGGCGAGCCGCGCCAGGCCTGCCAGGTGCAGCATCTGGTCCGCGTTGCGGTAGCGGGCGGCATGGCTCTGCTGAATCAGCAGGCGAACGAACGGCGGCGAGCCGAACCGGCTCTTGCCGGTCATGTGCTGGGACTGGCGGTTGGTGGGAACCTCCAGGAGCTCGGCCATCAGGGCGTCGGCCGGGGTCTCCGCCGGCTTCTCCTGGGTCAGAAGGGCCGCGACGGCGCGGTCCGCCGCGACGAAGGCACGCTCGTAGTCGTAGCCGGCGGCGGCCTTGGTGATGGGGGCTTCCTCGCGGAACGGGTCGCCGTCCCGCGAGGTCAGAAGGCTCAGCCGTTCCTGGCTCCAGCCGAGGGTGTTGACGCGGGCCCGGCATTCGGGACATTCCGCGAGCAGGTGGCGCAGGATCTGTGGATTACGAGCCGGGCCGGCGGGCCGGGAGAGGTTCCCCAGGAAACCTTCGAAGTCTCGTACAGTCGGATGATCGTCGAACATGGGGTACCTCCCAACCTCAAAAATCAAAAAATGAGACAGGCCAGCCGGCTGGAGCGCGACTTCCTAGTAATCGATGCAGGGGGGTGGATAGCGATTGCCTTGCGGGTCGATGCAGGACCCGCCCGAGGCGGAATTGGCGGAGGCGTCCTTTTGCTGAATCCCGGTCGGGACATGGTGACGGCTCGCCGGGCGATGTACCTCCAGGGCGTCCTGGAGCCAACCGAGCGCGGCGCTCATCCAGCCTTCCGCGGCTCTCAGGGTGATCCGCGGCGACTCCAGCCCGCGGGCGCCGGCCGAGATTGGCACGGCAAGAAGAATTGAAAGCACGACGACCAGGGTGACGAGGGAACGAAATGTACGGCGGTGCATGACCATCTCTCCTCTCTCCATTGATCGCGATCTCGGCAGGAAGAAAGATCCTGCCTCTCGCGAGATTCCGACCTTCAACATGTGCGGCTCTACAGAATAGAGTGCTCTGGCCTTGACAAACGGGACAAAGCCTGATTGCTGATAGAGCGACACCGGAGAAGGCGAGCCGGGAGGAGTCTGGAGACGAGGTTTTCACGGCAGGAAAGAAGGAGGCCGGCGGCCAGTCACGGCCGGCCGGCCCCGGGTCAAGGCTTATCGGCTCGGTCTCCGTTGGGAGAGCGGCTCGATGCGCGCGTTGAGGAAACGGATGAGGTCGAGGGCCTCCTGCTCCTGGTCCGCGACCTGCTGAAGCTGCAACAAGGAGGCGAGGGCCTCTCGGTCGACGCCGAGAGCCCGGAAGATGGGCACGGCCGCGACCACGATCTGGCGCACCTCCTCGATGGAACGCATCTTGACGTAGACGGCCGCGAGATCGAGGGACACCACAGCGACCTCGTACATGAGCCCGCGCTCCATGAAACCGGAGCGGGCTTGTAGGAGCGACGTCTCGGCCGCCCGCAGGTGACCCAGGTCCCGCAGAAGCCGCCCTTCCTGCCAACCGACCCGGAGTTGGATGAGGCTGTCGCTGAACTCCTTGTAGAGGTCCCGGGTTTCGGAGTAGATCGACAGCGCCTGCTCGGGCCGGTCGAGGTCGATGTAGGAGTGGACCAGGTTGAGGCAGGCCGCGAGGAGAAGGTGCGGATCCTCCTCGTGATCGATGAGCGGAATGGCGAAGTTGAAGATATCGATCGCGCTCTCCGTCTCGCCGGAGTAGAGGGCCGCGATCGCCTTGTGGACGAGCGAGCTCGCCAGGCGGTGACCTTCGCCGAGATCGCGATAGATCTGTCCCGCCTCCTCAGCCAGGGAAACCGCAACCTCGAACCGGCGCTGGAACGTGTTGAGCGAGGCCATCTGCTCGAGCAACCGGGCACGTAGCGGCGGGTCGCCGGTACCCTCCCTGCGCAAGGTCGCCGCGAGGGTAAGGGCCTTCTCGGCTTCCCGGAGCTGCCCACAGACGCGTAGCGAGTTGCCGTAGTGTCCCCAGGCCCAGGCCCGGAGATCGGCCAGCCGTAGCTCGCCGCCGGCGGATTCCGGGATGCAGGCCTCCGCGGCCGCTCGGGCCAGGTCGGCGAGGCGCAGCATGTCTTCGGGCGCCTGGTAGCGAACGGCATGGCTACGGTCGATGAGGAAGTGCACGAACTGCGGCATGGCGAACCGCGGGTCGCTCCCAGCGCGGCGGCTCTGCTCCTCGGGGTTCAAACGCTCCAACTCGGCAAGCAGGTCCTCGGGAGCCTCTTCCAGCGGCTGTACCGGAGCGAAGAAGGCGTCGAGCGACCGCTCGGCCTTGCCGAAAGCGTCGTCATAGCTTTGGGTCGCTGCGGAAGAGAAGTCCATGCTCTCCGCGGCTCCCAATTCCGAGCTGGAGATCTGCAGCAGCCTCTCCAGCCGGTCCTCCGGCCAGCCGATCTGGCGCAGGTGCTCCCTGCAGGCCGGGCATTCAGCCAGCAGGTGGCGCACCACACGTCCATTTCGTGCCGTATTCGCGGGCCGGGACAAGAAGAGATTCAGGTCCTCGTTACTCGGGTGCCCGTTCGACATTGCTTCCTCCCATCATAAAACTATATAACGCCTTTGAGCCCGGCGAGCGGGGCGGCCTTCCGCCGCCCCGCGTCAGGGCAAGGCCGGTCAGAGATTGCACCTTCCCAAGCCCAGGGGATCGATGCATCCCCCTGTATTGGGAACTTTCACGGGGCCGCCCAGGCTAGTGCCTGTGCCTGTACCCGTGCCGGTGGCCGTCTTCGCCGTCATCACGCTCACCGGCTCGTTGCCGGCCAGCCGGACCAGCCAGGTCACCGCGAGATCCAGCCAGGCCCCGCCCTGCGATTGGAGGACCGGGTGTGGCTTTTCGATGATTCGGGCTTGGGCGGGAACGGCCAGGACAAGAACGGCGACGGCCACCAACGTGACGACAGAAATGCGGATCAGTTTCATGACTCTCTCCTCTCAAAAAATAAGTTACATATCAATGTGGGTGTCTGGAATCGGCGGGATTCGCCGGCGCCCACGATCGCCAACATCCAACTGTCAGAACCGGTTCCACCCATTGAAGTGTGGTGTCGAAGGCGAAGCGGGACACCCCTCCGGCACGGGATTGCAGAAAATCCGGTGAAACCGATGGACTGGCGCCAGACCTGGGGGTGAGGGGCGGCACGGATTCGTATACAGTCTCCCCGTGCCGTCCGCCGTTCGACCGCCCTTCCGCCGGCGCCGCTGGGGCGCCATCGCCCTCTTCACCTCGCTCGTCGCCCTTGCTCTCGCGCTGGCGGCTCGGGCGCTGCCAGGGGCTCGGGCGCGCGGCCTGCCCACGGCCGGCGCGCAGTGGATCTGGAAGGACACCGACTGGGACGATCACCAGCCGGCTGTCTTCTACCTGCTGCGCGACTTCGACCTCGCTTCGCCGCCGGCCTCGGCGCGCCTGCTGGTGACGGCGGACGAGGAGTACGTCCTCACCCTGAACGGCCGCCGGCTCGGCGCCGGCTTCTTTCAGCCTGGAGCCCTTCTGGACGTCTACGAGGCCGGCCCCTTTCTGCTGCCGGGCGCCAACCGCCTGACGGTCGAGGTGCGCAGCGCCCGCGGCGCCGGCGGCCTCCTCGCCCGACTGGAGGACGGAGGCGGTCACCTGCTGGTGGCCACCGACGACCGCTGGCGGCTCTTCTCCAGCTACGAGTTGGGCCTGGAGCGCGGCTGGCTGCCGCTCGGCCGCGGCGTGCCGGTCTACTGCTGGGGCTACCCGCCCATGGGCCGCTGGGGCCGGCCGCGCCTCGGGCCGCTCAAACCCCTGCTCGGCGAAATCGCCGGCTCGCCCGTGGCGGCGGTCTCGACTACGCCCCAGCCGCCTGCGCTGCCTGCGCCGGCCGGCCGGCCGCCGGGCTCGCCCGTGCTCTATGACTGGGGACGGGAGATGACCGGCCATGTTTCCCTGGAGCTGGCTCTGGCGACACAGGCGGCGGACCCGGCGGAGATGCAGAAGGCCCTTCTCTTCACCGGCGATTCGCCGCCCGATCCGCTGCGTTCCAGCCCCGCCGCGTCCATCCTCATCGCACCGGGCCGGCGCGTTTGGCTGGACGCCCGCCCGCGCCGCTTTCGCTACGCCTTGATCCTGGGGATGGTGCCGCCGGCTTCGCTGACCGTTGTGCCCGTGCCGGAAACGGCCGTGCCGCCGCCGGCGGCGCGCGACGAGAGGGGAGTGCTGGGGATCGTGCCGCCGCCGCTACGAACGCCGGTGGAGGACGAAGTCTGGGGCAAACTCCAGCGCTTCGCGGGCGTCGCCGGGCGGAAAGAACTCTAGCGCCCGCTTCGCCTCGGCCGCGTACTCCTCGGCCATGCCGGTGACCTCTTCGAGGGTGCCCTCGGCGCGCACCAGGTCGAGGATCTGCTGCGCCGAGACCCGGCTGAAGCTGCGGTCCTCCAGCACCTGCTCGACCAGCCGCCGCTGCGCCGGCTCCACCCGGGGCAGCAGAAGGATGAGGGGAAGCGTCAGCTTGCCCTCCTTGAGGTCCGAGAGCACGGCCTTGCCGAGATCGCTCTCGCGGGCGGTGAAGTCGAGCAGGTCGTCCACGAGCTGGAAACAGATCCCGAGGGAGCGGCCGTAGCGCGTGAGCACCTGCCCGGCCTCGGGGCGATGGGGCGGGATGAGGCTGGGAATCGAGCAGGCGGCCGCGAACAGATGGGCCGTCTTGCGGTCGATGATCTCGAAGTACTCCTCGATCGTCAGGTCTGGAGCCCCGAGCCGCTGGTAGGCCATCAGCTCGCCCTCGGTCATCTTGAGCGTCGCCTGGCAGAGCCGCTGCACGACCTCGATCTGGCCGTGCGAGAGAGCCATCTGCATCGCCTTGGTGTAGATCCAGTCGCCCAGCAGCACCGTGAGGTTGTTGCCCCAGAGGTGGTTGAGCGTCGTCTGGCCGCGGCGCAGGGTGGCGTGGTCGATGATGTCGTCGTGG
>Ga0134121_10001518_pt1 | contig 21783 bp, 20 predicted proteins | sample KB301_FD_96463 | JGI IMG/M metagenome (GOLD analysis project Ga0134121, IMG submission 96463) | Terrestrial soil microbial communities without Nitrogen fertilizer from Kellogg Biological Station, Michigan, USA - KB3-0-1 | ecosystem: Environmental > Terrestrial > Soil > Unclassified ... | reverse complement strand
CACTGCAATGGGTCGTACCGTTTCGGCGACAAGGTCTTCCAGTGCTGGGGCATCCGCAAGGGAGGACACGGCACCATCGACATGCGCGAGGCGATCATCCAGTCCTGCAACGTCTATTTCTATCGTCTCGGCAACGACATGGGGATCGACCGCATCTCGAAGTGGGCGCACCTGCTCGGTTTCGGGGAGCCGACAGGGATCGACCTGCCGCACGAGGAGACGGGCACGGTGCCCGACCCGGACTGGAAAAGACGCACCAATCCGCGCGATCCGGTCTGGCATCCCGGGGAGACGATCTCGGTCTCCATCGGTCAGGGCGCGATCGAGGTGACGCCCCTGCAGATGGCCGTGTTCGCGGCCACCATCGCGAACGGCGGCACGGTCTACAAGCCGCATCTGCTGGCCTCCCGCGAGGCCGCTTCGGGGGTCGAGACGGGGACCGACCCGGGTACCGTCCTGCGGCACGTGGCGTTGCGCCCGCAGACCCTCGAGGTGATCAAGGACGCCATGTGGGGCGTGGTCAACGGCAGCGGCACCGGGACCAAGGCGATGATCGAAGGGCGCGACGTCTGCGCCAAGACCGGGACCGCGCAGGTGTTCAAGGTCTCGCGCGACATCGACGCGGACAAGCTGCCGAAGGACAAGCGCGACCACGCCTGGTTCGTGGGCTTCGCGCCCAAGGACAATCCGCAGATCGCCTTCGCCATCTTCGTCCAGAACGGCGGGCACGGCGGCACCGTGGGCGCGCCGATCGCGCGCTCGGTCCTGGAACGCTACTTCGCCAAGCGCGACGCGGCGCAGGGGGGGCTGCGTGTCGCAAGCGCGACGTCATCTCGGTAGCTTCGACTGGGTCCTGTTCCTGACCGTCCTGCTGCTCCCCGCGATCGGTCTGGTGGTGATCTACTCGGCCACCACCGGAACGCCCGCCGAGGGGGCGTTCCAGAGACAGATGGCCTGGCTCGCCCTCGGCCTGGTGGGTCTCCTCCTCGCGCTGGCCATCGACTATCACACGCTGGCGGAGTTCTCCTGGGTGTTCTACGGCCTCGGACTCCTCATGCTCCTGGCCACGCTGGTGTTCGGACGCGTCGTCAACGCCAGCAAGTCCTGGATCGGATTCGGCGGGATCCAATTCCAGCCCTCCGAGCTGGCCAAGGTGGCCACGATTCTCATGGTGGCGACCTACCTGGGGCGCGAGCAGGTGCGCGGGCTCGGCTTCGTGCGCTTTGCCGCCGCGTGCGGGTTCGTCGGGTTGCCGGTGCTGCTGATCATGCAGCAGCCCGACCTGGGGACCGCGGCGACGTTCATGCCGCTGCTCGCCGGCGTCTGCTTCGTCGCCGGCATCCGCGTGCGCACGCTGATCGTCCTCGGCCTGGTCGCCGCCCTCGCCCTGCCCCTCGCCTGGGGGCATCTCAAGCCGTATCAGAAGGAGCGGGTGCGTATCTTCCTCGAGCCGACCCAGGATCCGAAGGGGGCCGGATATCAGCTGATTCAGTCGCTCATCGCCGTCGGCTCCGGCGGCATCACCGGCAAGGGATTCCTGTCGGGCACGCAGGGGCAGCTGCAGTTTCTTCCGGAGCAGCACACCGACTTCGTCATGGCGGTCCTGGCCGAGGAGAGGGGATTCGTGGGCTCCGCCATCGTGCTCTCCCTCTACTTCCTCGTCTTCTACCGTTGCGCCGCCACGGCGCGAGCCGCACGCGATCGGCTCGGGGCGCTCATCGCGGTGGGCGTGTCCTGCGTCTTCGCCGGCCAGGCGCTGCTCAATATCGGGGTCGTCCTCGGGGTCCTGCCGACCACCGGCGTGCCGCTGCCCCTCATGAGCTACGGTGGCTCCTGCCTGGTGAGCACGCTCATCGGCATGGGCCTCGTGCTCAACGTCTGGATGAGACGTCTGGTCAACTGAGCGGGTCGCGGGAGAGTCCTCGTGCGCCAGGAGATCTGCATCGACCGCGTGCCGGGGGAGACCCGGGTCGCGCTCATCGAGGACGGGGTTCTCAGCGAGATCGTCATCGAGCGGGCCGAAGCGCGCGGCGTCACGGGCAACATCTATCTGGGACGCGTGCGCAACATCCTGCCGGGAATGCAGGCGGCGTTTCTCGAGCTCGGACTGGAGCGAGACGGGTTTCTGTACGTCGAGGACGCGGGCGGCCCTCATCCCTCCCGTCGCGCCGAATCCGAAGCGGACGCGCCGCCGCCGGGCGAGCCTCCGGTGGCGTCATCGCCCCTGCCGCGGACGCGCATCGAGGACCTGGTCAAGGAAGGCCAGGAGATCATCGTGCAGGTGGCGAAGGACCCCGTCGCGCGCAAAGGACCCCGCATCACCGCCCACATCACGCTGCCGGGAAGACTTCTCGTCTTCCTTCCCGGCGTCGAGCACGTCGGGGTGTCGCGCCGAATCGAGGACGCGGAGGAGCGTGAGCGGCTGCGGGGTGAAGTGGGCCGCCTCGCGGCCACCCTCGAGGCACCGGGCGGATTCATCGTGCGCACGGCGGCCGCGGGGCTCGCCGCCGCGGATCTCGAGCCCGACGCGCGCGCCCTGGTCGAGACCTGGGAGGCGATCGGGAGGCGGCGCCGGGGCGCCTCCGCCCCCCGGCTCCTTCACCAGGAGGCGGACGCGGTGGAGCGGACCTTGCGCGACATGCTGCGCGCCGGTGTCCAGGAGGTGGTGGTCGACTCGGAGGATCTGCTCGAGGAGGTGCGCGGTCTCGCCGGCGGTCCCGGTGTGCAGCCGGCGCCGGCGGTGCGACGTCACGAGGGGGAGCTGCCGCTGTTCGAATCCCGGGGATTGCAGCTCCAGCTCGATCGGGCGCTCCGGCCGCGGGTCTGGCTGAAGTCGGGCGGCCACGTCGTCCTCGAGCAGACCGAGGCCTTGGTCGCGATCGACGTCAACACCGGCAAGTACGTCGGTCGGGCCGGGCTCGAGGAGACGATCCTGCGGACCAACCTCGAGGCCGTGCGCGAGATCGTGCGTCAGATCCGCCTGCGCGATCTGGGTGGCATCATCGTCGTCGATTTCATCGACATGACCCGCGCGGCGGATCGGTCGGAAGTGCTGCAGGCGCTGGAGCAGGAGATCAGGAAGGACCGGGCCCGCAGCCGCATGCTGCAGATCAGCGAGTTCGGGCTGGTCGAGATCACCCGCCAGCGAAGCCGGCCGAGCCTGGAACGCGCCCTCTGCACGGTGTGCGAGACCTGCGGGGGCTCGGGCCGGGTCCGCTCGATCGAAACCCTGCGGCTGGAGATCCTGCGTGAGATTCGTCGCCGCCGGCCCCGCGCGGGAGCGGGGAGCTTCGTGGCGCGCGTGCACCCGATGGTCGCGGGCGCGCTCACCGGCGGGAGGGCGGCGCTGGCCGCCGCGGCGGGGCTCGACCCCGACCGCCTCGTCCTCGCCGCCGATCCCGAGCTGCGCCTGGACCAGTGGTCGCTCCTGGGCCCCGACCCGGCGTAGGTCGCACCACCGCCGGGTTGACGCGCCCCGCCCGCCCTGATAGAGTTCCCTCGTATTGAGACTGAGTCGCAATAGCAAGAGGAGGCGCGTGCCGTGGGCCAGCAGGCGATGGGTGACGGGCCGGGTCGTCGCACGGTCCGCCTGGTCCCGAACGCCACGGTGGCGCGGGCGCGCTTCCTGATGGGAGCGCGCCTCGCGATCGAAGCGACCGGCCCCGACGCGGTCTCCGCGATCGAGGCAGCCTTCGAGGAGGTCGGGCGCCTCGACAAGGTGATGTCCAACTGGCGCGACGACAGCGAGGTCTCGGCGCTCAATCGCGAGGCGGCGTCGCATCCGGTGAAGTGCGGTCCCCATCTGTGCGCCGTCGTCGGCGCCGCCCTGCTCTGGGCCGAGGAGAGCGGCGGCGCGTTCGACCCGACGGTCGAGCCGCTGGTGCGCCGGCTCGGCCTGCGTGGCGCGGAAGGGCGTCTGCCGGGCGTGCCGGGCCAAGCTGACCCCGTCCCCCCGGCGCCCGCCGCGACCACGCCCGCGACGACCGCGGCGGACCGATGGGGATGGCGTCACGTACGGTTCGACGAGGCGCGACGTCTGGTCCGTTTCGACGGGCCGGGGATCGGGATCGACCTGGGGGGAATCGGGAAAGGGTACGCGCTGGACGCGGCGCTGGGGGTCCTCGTGTCGCGCGGGATCGAGACGGCCCTCCTCGACTTCTCCGGGCAGATCCTGGTCCATGGCCGGGGTCCGGACGACGGGGCATGGACCATCGGCGTGACCGGCCCGGACGATCGCGATCGGCCGGGCGAGAGCGTGCGCGTGGCGGCGGGGTCCCTCGCCAGCTCGGGGAACGGCGAACGATCCGTGCGCGGCGCCCAGGGTCCCGTCGGTCACATTCTCGATCCCGGCGCCGGCGCGCCGGCCGTCTTCGGCGGGACGGTCACGGTCCTGGGGCCGGACGGCGTCACCGCCGACGCCCTTTCGACGGCCCTCTTCGTCATGGGGCCCGAGCGCGGCGCCACGTGGGCGGCGGCGCATCACCTGGACGCCGTCTATCTCTGGCATGGAGCGGGCGGCGAGACGAAGCGCTTGGCCATCGGCCAGTTCGACGACGGGGGAGGGACGGCGAGCTGATGCGCGCTCGATCGGCCTGGCTGCTTCCCCCGGTGCTCGCCGCCGCGTGCGCGCCGGCCGCGGCGCGCGTCTACATGACGCAGGACGAAGCCCTGCGACTGGCCTTCCCCGACCCCCAGACCCGCGAGCGCAGGACCCTCTACCTCGACGATGCGCAGGCTGAGAAGGCCGCGACCCTCGCCGGCGCCCCGGTCGACGCCCGCGTCGTGCCGTACTACGTCGGCTCGTCCGTGGACGGCGTGACCGGGTACGCCTTCTTCGACACCCACCTCGTGCGCACGTTGCCCGAGACAGTCATGGTCCGTCTGACTCCGGCCGGAGCGATTTCGGCCATCGACATCCTCTCCTTCGACGAGCCGGAGGACTACAAGGTCAACCCGCGCTGGCTGGATCAATTCAAGGGGCGCCGGGGCGACGACCCGGCGCGCCTCCCCGCGGGGATCCGGGCCATGACGGGGGCGACGCTGTCGGCCCGGGCCGTCACCGACGCGGCGCGCCGCGTGCTCGCCCTCTACCGCCTGTACGTGGAGCGGCCCGCCGCGGCCGCGCCCGCGGGGACCCCATGACGGCCACCGAGCGGCACCTGTTCCGGGCCGCGCTGGCGATCACGACCGCGACCGGCCTTCTCTACTGGATGATGAAGGATCTGATGCGGCCGCGTGACGAATTCTCCGTCCTCGGGCATCCCTGGCAGCCCTACGTGCTGGCCGCGCACCTGCTCGTGGCGCCGGTGCTCGTGTTCGCGCTCGGGCTGATCGCCCGGGACCACATCCTCGAGGGGATCCGCAGCCGCGGCGCGATCGCGGGGTGGCGGACCGGCATGAGCCTGCTCGGCCTCGCGGCGCCGATGATCGTCAGCGGCTACGCCTTGCAGGTCGTGACGCAGCCCGGAGCTCGGCGCGTGACGGCGCTCGTCCACCTGCTCAGCGGCACCCTGTTCGCCACCACGTTCCTGGCGCACGCCGTGATCGCCGCCGTCGCGCGTCGCGCCACGGCGTCGCGCCGCGCCGGAAGCGCGCCGGCATCATCTTGATCGACCCGGGGGCGGGGTATACAATCGCGCCCCTGGCACGTCGGGCAAGGCCCGCGCTGCGGCGCGGCTGGAGGATCTCATGAGACGCATCGATCGCTCGCGCATTCTGACGGGACTCGCGGTCGCGGGCTTCGCGGCGCTGATCGCGTCGCAGGCCTTCGCCGAAGGAATCACCAAGGTCAAGGGACACGTCGTCGACAACCTCGGGAAGCCGATGGCCAACGTGCCGCTGTATTTCGAGGCGGCGGACATCAAGAAAACGGTCGGGCCGCTGCGCACCAACAAGCAGGGCGACTTCTTCATCGCCACGCTCGACATCACGGTCGCGAAGAAGTGGAAGGTGATCCCGAAGCTCGACGGATACAAGGTGGTGTCGGTGGCGTACGAGGTCGTCGACTCCGAGAGCCAGGAGCGGATGAAGAACGATCAGGTCCTCGGCTCCAAGCAGGAATTCCCCGAGCTGTCCTTCGCGCTCATCGGCGACGCGGGAAGGAACGTGGTGAACTTCGTCCTGGCGAAGGACGCCGACTTCGTCGCCGCGACCCAGGCCGAGCAGAAGAAGCGCAAGGACGCCGCGGGCGGAGGCGCTCAGACCGCCGACGCCGCGCCGGCCGCGCCCGCTGCGCCGGCCGCGCCCGCGGCGCCGAAGATCAGCACGGAAGGGGCGCAGCAGCTGACGCAGGCGAAGCAGCTCGCCGACGCCGGGAACCACGCCCAGGCGATCGCGCTCTATCAGGCCTACCTGGCGAAGGATCCCAAGGACAACCCGGCGGTCTATTACTATCTCGGGAAAAGCCTGTTCGAGTCGGGTGACGACGCCGGCGCCACGCAGGCGTTCAAGAAGGGTCTCGAGCTCAAGCCGGACATGAAAGGGGCGCACTTCTTCCTCGGAAACATCGGGCTGCGCGGCGACGACGCGACGACCGCCGTGGCCGAATACGAGCAGGAGCTCAAGCTGTCCCCCGAATCCGACACGGTCCTGTACAACCTCGGACAGGCCTACTTCAAGGCGGGGGATCTGGACAAGGCGCTCGCCGCCCTCGATCATGCCGCCACCGTCAATTCGACCAAGCCCGAGATCTACATGTTGATGGGAACGGTCTACGACCAGAAGAGCGACAAGGTGATGGCGGAGCAGATGTATCAGAAGGTGGCCGCCATCGACCCGCGCAACGCGGCGATTCTTTTCTTCAACACCGGCGTGAAGTCGTGGAACGAGAACCGGCCGAAGGAAGCGGTGATCGCTTACCGCAAGGCGGTCGAGATCGATCCCAACTATGCCCAGGCGCATCGCGAGCTGGCGCGGGCGCTGATGGCGCAGCAGGACTTCAACGGGGCCCTGCAGCACTTCCAGGAGTACCTGAAAATCAATCCGAAGGCCCCTGACGCCAAGGAAATCCAGGACAACATCGCCCTTCTGAAGAAGTGAGGCGCCGCCTCACGCTCTCCAGGCGATAAGACCGGTCATCCGTCCCGACCCCTTTCCGCCCCGGCGGTACGAGATCAGCAGATCGGGCCGGCAGACGGTGCACAGATCGGCGGTCTCGATCCGGTCTTTGCGCACGCCCGCCGCGATCGCCTGGCGGCGATTCGCGTCCAGCAGGTCGATGCGCGTCCTCGCTCCCGGCCGGATGGAAGAATCCGCGTCCGGGTCGGCGTCGCGGAAAGCCGCCACGACCTCCGGACCCACCTCGAAGCAGCAGGCCCCGATGGCCGGCCCCATGGCGACATGAATCGCCCCGCGGTGCGCGCCCGCGGCGATCATCGCCTCGATGGTCGCGCCAAGCACGCCCGCGACCGTGCCGCGCCATCCGGCGTGCGCGGCGCCGAGCACGCCGGCGCCCGGATCGCACAGCAGGATCGGCACGCAGTCGGCGACGTGGATGGCGATCGCCTCGCCGCGCCGCGTCGTCACCAGGGCGTCGCCGTCGGGACCCGGCGGCGGCCACGGCGCGGAGCCGGAGCCGTCGAGGGTCCGCACGGTGCGGCCGTGGACCTGCCGGAGGGTCCAGAGAGGCAGCGCGCGACCGGCGACGGCGCGCAGGACCTCGTGCTCCCCTGAGCCCGCGACGGTGAAGGCGTGAACCAGGCCCGGCAGGCGGTCGAGGAGGGGCAGCGTCAGGTGCCGCGCGGAGCCGGCGCCGCGCGGGCGGCGCTCCGTGTCGGTCCGTTCGCGGCTGTCGCGATCGCTCATGCGACGCAAGTGTAGGGGGAGCCTCGGGTGATGACAACGGGGGCCCCGGCGCGCCTTGACAAGAGGGGGGGGTTGCGGCAATCTATCGCCCTTCCCGCGCTCGCAATGGCCGGCGCGACCGGCGCCGGCGAGGGTTAGGGGGTTCGAAGAACGCTGTCCTTGTGCCCTGCCGCGCCGGCGGAGCGGGCAGAAACGTCACCGATCGGTTGCGCGAGGTCTGGCCAAAAGTGGAACCACTGGGCATGATGGCCCCGCCGCCGGGGCAGGGACAGTCGGGTGCGTGGCTTCAGCTCGTCCCGCTCGTTTTCTTTTTCGTCGTCATCTATTTCCTTCTGATTCGGCCGGCCCGCACGCGCCAGAAGCAGGTCCAGGCCATGCTCGAGGCCCTCAAGCCGGGTGATCGCGTGGTCACGTCGGGGGGGCTCATCGGCACCGTTGTCGCGATCGATCGCGACATCGTTCAGCTGCGCGTCGCGGACAAGATCAAGGTGGACGTGACCAAGGGCTCGGTGGTCGGGCTCCAGGGGGAATCGCCCCTGGCCGGCGCGTCGGAGTAGGAGCGGACATGAATCTCGGCGATGTTCGGGTGCGGCTCGCGATCGTCCTCGCCCTGGCGGGGCTCTGCGTGTGGATGGTCCATCCGGTGGATCGCACCATCAACCTGGGTCTCGATCTCAAGGGCGGCATCCACATGGTGATGCGGGTGCGCACCGATGACGCCGTCAAGGCGGAGCTCGATCTGTCGCGCGAGCGGATCCGGGCCGCGCTGGCCGAGAAGGGGATCGTGCCCGCGAAGATCGAGGCGGAGGGAACCACCACCGCGGTCTTCAGCGGCATCGAGCCGTCGCGGTTCGAGGAGGCCCGCCAGCTGGTGCGCGACCAGTATCCCCAGTACGCGGTCCAGGGGACGGGCAGCACGACGCTGCGTCTGACGCTGCGCCCGCAGGACGAATCCGGCATCCGCGATTCCGCGGTGCGCCAGGCGCTGGAGACCATCCGCACCCGCATCGACAAGTTCGGCGTCGCCGAGCCCACCATCCAGCGCAAGGGTGTCGGCCCGCAGGCGGATCAGATCGTCATCCAGCTCCCGGGCGTCGAGGATCCGGAGCGCGTCAAGGATCTCATCGGCCAGGCGGCCTTCCTCGAATGGAAGATGGTCAAGGTCCCGCCCGGTGTCACCTCGGATCAGTTCCGGCCGCCGGACAACCCCCAGGCGCTCGCCACCGCGTTCGGAGGGACCCTCCCGCCCGACATCGAGGCCCTGCCGCAGGAGGTCAAGGCCGACGACGGCCGGCGCTTCACCCTCTACTGGCCGGTGACCCGCTCGTCGCCGCTCACCGGCAACGACCTGAAGAACGCCCGGCGCGACCAGGATCGATTCGGCGGCCCGGCGGTCAACTTCCTGTTCACCGCCGAGGCGGGTCAGCGCTTTCAGGAGCTGACACGCGCCAACCAGGGGCAGCTCCTGGCGATCGTCCTCGACCAGAAGGTCATCTCGGCGCCGCGAATCAACGCGGTGATCGCCGAGCGCGGCATCATCGAGGGGGGGAATTTCACCGTCGAGAGCGCCGAGGACCTGGCGCTCAAGCTGCGCTCCGGCGCCCTCCCGGCGGGCATGGACATCCTGGAGGAGCGCACCGTGGGAGCGTCGCTCGGCAGCGACTCGATCCGCGACGGGATCGTGGCCTCGATCATCGGCTCGGTCATCATCATCCTGTTCATGCTGATCTATTACCGCTTCGCGGGCGTGAACGCGACGCTGGCGCTGGTGGTCAACATCCTGATCCTGCTGGCGGCGATGGCGTCGCTGCGCTCCACGCTGACGCTCCCCGGCATCGCGGGGATCGCGCTGACTGTCGGAATGGCGGTGGACGCGAACGTCCTGGTGTTCGAGCGCATCCGCGAGGAGATGAGGATGGGGCGCTCGGTCAAGGCGGCGATCCACGCCGGGTTCGATCGGGCCTTCGCCACCATCATCGACAGCCACTGCACCACGCTCATCGCCGGACTCGCCCTCCTGGGGTTCGGCACCGGCCCCGTGAAGGGGTTCGCCGTCACGCTCAGCGTCGGAATCGTCGCCAACCTGATCACCGCGCTGTTCATGTCGCGGGCGCTGTTTGACACCCTGCTCACGATCCGGCCGCGCCTTGAACGCTTGAGCATCTGAGGGACGCATGCTGCAGGTCTTCCATCACGCCAATTTCAAGGTCATGTACGGCACCAAGTGGGTGGCGCTCACCTTCTCCGCCTTCATGACCCTCTCGGCGATGGTGATCATCGCCGTTCAGGGCTTCAACTACGGCATCGACTTCGCCGGGGGCACCTCGGTCGAGGTGCGCTTCGCCGAGAAGCCGCGGGTCGAGGCGCTGAGGACCGCCCTCGACGGCGCCGGTCTGGCGGGCGTGACCATCCAGCGCATCGGCCAGGAGGCGGACAACGACGTCCTCATCCGTGTCGAGCGCGACGTCAGGCACGAGACCGCAGGGCACGAGGGGGGGGACGTCAGCGAGCGCGTCATCAGCGCCGTGCGGAAGGCGGAAGGGGTCGACGTCAAGGGCGGGATCGAGCTCAACATGATGACGGAGTCGGCGCTGCGCGACTGGATCTCCTCGCGGCTCCCGGCGGCCGACCCGCCCTCCGCGGGACCGGCGCCGGACGCCGCCGCGATGGCCAAGACGATCGTCACCGCCCGCAACGCGCACGGCGGCCTGTTCTCGGACAAGTCGGAGCTGTCGGGGATCGCCGGCATCGACCCGGCGATCGCGACCGCCCTCAGGGACCAGGCGACGCTCGGCGGCTTCGCCCTGCGCGGCGTGGATTTCGTCGGGCCGACGGCGGGCAAGGAGTTGATGCAGAACACCGCGTTCGCCATCATCGCGGCGGTCGTGCTCATCCTCTTCTACGTCTGGTTCCGCTTCCACAAGGTGACGTGGGGGCTGGCGTCGGTCATCGCCCTGGTCCACGACGTCACCATCGCCGCCGGCGCGGTGGCGTTGACCCGCAAGGAGTTCTCGCTGACGGTGGTCGCCGCGCTGCTGACCATCGTCGGCTACTCGATCAACGACACCATCGTCGTGTTCGACCGGATCCGCGAGAACCTGAAGCTGTACCGGGACGCCGAGTTCGAGCGGGTGGTCAACGCCTCCGTCAACCAGACGCTCAGCCGGACCGTCCTCACGTCCTTCACGGTCTTCGTGGCGGTCACCGCCCTCTTCCTGTACGGCGGCGAGAAGCTGAACCCGATGTCGTTCTGCCTGATGGTCGGCGTGGTGTTCGGGACCTATTCGTCGGTCTGGGTCGCGGCCGCGCTGCTCGTCGTCGCCTACAGGACGCTCGGCCCCAAGTACGTGAAGGGCTGACGCCCCCGGGTCCCGCGTCGTCCGCGGTCGCGCCGGAGGGGCGTGGTTGCGGCCGCGCGGCGCCGGCTGCTATACTCCCTCCCGCTTCCGCCGCGCCGTCCGCTCCGCCCGCCGCGGCCACCGGCGGCCCCGGCACCGGTCACCTCCGATGATCCGCTTCGAGGACATCCAGACCAAGGTCGCGTCGTATCTGAAGGACGCCGACCTGGACCTGCTGCGCAGGGCGTACGATTTCTCCGCCAAGGAGCACAAGGGCCAGACCCGGTCCTCGGGCGAGCCGTACCTGGTGCACCCGCTGTCGGTCGCCTCCATCCTGGCCGACCTCCGGCTCGATCTGACCTGCATCGTCGCCGGGCTCCTGCATGACTTGCTCGAGGACACCCTGTCGACCCGCGAAGTCCTCGAGTCGCAGTTCGGCAAGGACATCGCGCACGTCGTCGAGGGGCTCACCAAGATCGCCCGCATCACCTTCAACTCGAAGGAGCAGCAGCAGGCCGAGAGCTTCCGCAAGATGATGCTGGCGATGGTCGACGACATCCGCGTGGTGCTCGTCAAGCTCGCCGACCGGCTGCACAACATGCGCACCCTCGAGCACCTGTCGATCAGCCAGCAGGAGCGCATCGCGCGCGAGACCCTGGAGATCTACGCGCCGCTGGCGCACCGTCTGGGGATGGGCCGCATCAAGAACGAGCTCGAGGACCTGTCGATCAAGTATCTCGACCCCGCCGGACACCGCCAGCTGGTCAAGGCCCTCAAGGAGAAACGCAAGGTCACCGACGATCTCATCAAGGAGATCGAGACGACCCTGCGGACCGAGCTCGCGAAGGCGGGCATCGAGTGCGCCATCACCGGCCGGCGCAAGCACCTGTACAGCATCTACAAGAAGATCAAGCGGCAGCGCATCGACGTCAGCGAGGTGTACGACTACGTCGCGTTCCGTGTCCTCACCGGGTCGATCAAGGACTGTTACGGCGCGCTCGGGATCATCCACGGGCTGTGGCGCCCGGTGCCGGGCCGCATCAAGGACTTCATCGCGATGCCCAAGCCGAACATGTACCAGTCCCTGCACACGTCGGTCATGAGCGACAAGGGGCAGCCGTTCGAGGTCCAGCTCCGCACCCAGGACATGCACCGCATCGCCGAGGAGGGGATCGCGGCGCACTGGAAGTACAAGGAGGGGAAGGGGAGCGGGGATCAGGACGCCAACATCCAGTGGCTGCGGCAGATCATGGAGTGGCAGCAGGAGCTCAAGGACCCCGACGAGTTCCTGCGCATGGTGAAGGTCGACCTCTACCCGGACGAGGTCTATTGCTTCACCCCGCAGGGCGCGGTGCGCTCCTTCCCGCGTGGCGCCACCCCGGTGGATTTCGCCTACTCCGTGCACACCGAGGTCGGTCATCACTGCGCCGGGGCGCGCATCAACGGCAAGCTGCAGCCGCTCCGGACCGAGCTGCGCAACGGCGACATCGTCGAGATCGTCACCGCGCCCAACCACCTGCCGAGCCCCGACTGGCTGACCTTCGTCAAGACTCCGCGCGCGCGCACGAAGATCCGCCAGTGGCTCAACGTCGACCGGCGCAACCGCAGCATCGACCTCGGGAAGACGGTGAGCGATCGGGAGTTCAAGCGCTTCCGGTTCAATCTCAAGCCGCACGTCCAGGAGGGCGGGCGGCTGCGCGAGATCCTGGTCGGGATGGGCTACCAGAGCCTGGAGGATTTCTACGCGGCCGTCGGCTACGGCAAGGCGGCGCCCCGGGTGCTTGTGGAGAAATTCGATCCGCAGGCGCAGCCGCACGACGCGCCGGAGGGGGCGATCGCGCAGGTCGTGCGGCGCGCCCTCGGTCTGTCGGGGAAGAAGGTGACGGTGCGCGGGCTGGACGACGCCCTGATCACCCTGGCGCGCTGCTGCAACCCGATCCGCGGCGAGCCGATCGTCGGCTATATCACCCGGGGCCGGGGCGTGACGGTCCACTCCGAGCGCTGCCCCAACCTCGAGAAGCTGCTCTATGATCCCGAGCGGCGCATCGAGGTGGGCTGGGAAGGGGACGACGCCTCCCAGTTCGAGGTGCGTCTCACGGTCTTCTCGGAGGATCGCCCGGGGATCCTCGCGCGCATCACCCAGGCGATCGCCGACGCGAAGTCGAACATCAAGAACGTCGAGGCACGGACCTTCGAGGACCGGCGCGGCGAGATCACGCTGGTCCTGGACATCCGCGACGTCAATCACCTGCAGCGCATCGTCGAGCGGCTGAAGGGGATCGACGGCGTCTATCACGTCGAGCGCCAGGTGGCGTAGAGACCCATCCGGGGAGGCGTATGAGCGAGGTGACACCGATCAGCACCGACCGCGCGCCAAAGGCGATCGGTCCCTACAGCCAGGCCGTGCGGGCCGGCGGCTTCCTGTTCCTGTCCGGGCAGGTGCCCCTCGATCCCGCCACCGGAGAGCTGCTCCGCGGCACGATCGAGGAGGAGGCCGGTCGCGTCCTGCAGAATCTCGGGGCCGTGCTCGAGGCGGCGGGGAGCGGGTTCGGCAAGGTGGTCCGGACGACGGTCTATCTCGTCGATCTCGCCGACTTCGCGGCGATGAACGCGGTCTACGCCCGTGTCTTCGGAGAGGCGCGCCCGGCGCGCTCGACGGTGCAGGTCGCGGCTCTGCCGCGGGGCGCGCGGATCGAGATCGACGTCATCGCCCTGGCGGGCTGACGCCAGGAGCGCAGGCGCGGCGAGTCTACGACGCGGCTTTGACGACGGATCCGGATCGCAGGCAGCGCGTGCAGACGCGCAGGCGCTTGCGGGTCCGGTTCACGACGACGCGAACCTTCTGGATGTTGGGATACCAGACGCGCGACGACACGTTGTGCGCGTGGCTGATCTGGTTTCCGAAGACCGGCTTCTTGCCGCAGACGTCACACGAGCGAGCCACTTGAAACTCCTCCCCGGGACTCCACCGCCCCGGGTTCGTTGGTCCAGAGGGAACGCGAACTCTACCACAGCGGAAGTGCCCGCCGCAAGATATCCCCCGGTGGCTCACCCCCACCTGCTCGGAATCTAACCCTTTCTCCTACCGCCGGTTGCGTTGCGTCATCATATTGTACATATGCGTTTATTATGCACTGCATCGTCATTTCGTAGCAGACGACTTGCAGTAATGGAGTCGCGGAATATATTGGACTTTCGTGAAAAACAGGGCCTCCCGGTTCGGGAGGTCAGGTCGCAGCAAGGCCGGATAGAGGGGAGGGAAGACCGTGTTCTTCTCGCGAGCGAAGTCGCTGGTGGGGCTCGATATCGGCAGCAGTGCCGTGAAGATCGTCGAGCTCAAGGAGATGGGGAAGGGGCGCGGATACCAGCTCGTCAACGTCGGTATCGAGCCGCTCTCGCCGGAGGCGATCGTCGACGGCGCCATCATGGACGCCGGCCTGGTCATCGAGGCGATTCAGAAAGCGCTGGGCGGCCGGAAGGTGAAGGCCGGCGACGTCGCCATCGCGCTCTCCGGGCACAGCGTCATCATCAAGAAGATCTCCATCCCCGCGACCTCCGAGGAGGAGCTCGCCGAGGTCATCCCGTGGGAGGCGGAGCAGTACATCCCGTTCGACGTCGAGGACGTCAATCTCGCCTACCAGGTCCTCAAGGGCGGCGGCAGCGACGGCAACATGGACGTCCTGCTGGTGGCCGCGAAGAAGGACAAGATCCACGACTACACCTCCGTCGTCACCCAGGCCGGCCGGAATCCGGTGCTGGTCGACGTGGATGTCTTCGCGCTGCAGAACTGCTTCGAGATGAACTACGACGCCGACGACTCCGAGGGCGTGGCCCTGGTGAACGTCGGCGCCTCCACCACCAACGTGGCCATCGTCAAGGGCGCGACGTCAATCTTCTGGCGCGACATCTCGGTCGGCGGAAACCACTACAACGACGCGCTCCGCAAGGAGCTGAACGTCACCTTCGAGCAGGCCGAATCGCTCAAGCGTGGCCAGTCCGTGGACGGCGTCGCGACCGACAAGGTGCCCGCCATCCTGGCTTCGGTGAACGACTTCATCGGAGGCGAGATCCAGAAGACCCTCGACTTCTTCAAGAACACCACTCCGGGCGAGGGGATCGCGCGGATGGTGCTGGCCGGAGGGTCGGCGCGCGTGCCGCACCTGCGTGAGTCGCTCGCCGAGCGATTCGGCGTGACGGTCGAGCCGCTCAACCCGTTCAACCGCGTGCAGATCGGCAAGGGCATCCCGCCCGAGACCCTGGAAGAGCTGAGTCCAAGCGTGTCGATCGCCGTCGGGCTGGCGTCCCGCCGGCTGGGTGACAACCGATGATCAAGATCAATCTCATCGCCGAATCGCAGAAGGGGAAGAGCCGCGAGAAGTCCGCGCCGCGTCTCGAGGGCACCGGAGCGCTGGGCCAGAACGTCCTGATGATCGGCGTCGTCATCCTGGCGACCCTGGTCGTCGGATGGCGCTGGTACACGCTGGCCGGCGATCACCGCCGCCTGGTCTCCGACATCGCCCGCGCCGAGGCCGAGAAGGAGCGCCTGCAGGCCATCATCAAGAAGGGTGAGGACTACAAGGCGAAGAAGGATCTCCTGCAGCGCAAGATCGCCCTGGTCTCGCAGCTCAAGAAGAACCAGAGCGGTCCGGTCCACCTCCTGGACGAGGTCAGCAAGCAGCTCCCCGACTTCCTGTGGCTCGACAACATGTCGGAGGCCGGCTGGCAGATCCAGATCATGGGGAAGGCCACCACCTACAACGCGGTCTCGAACTTCTACAACAACCTGACCGGGTCCCGGTACTTCCAGAACGTCGTGCTCGGCCCGATCTCCGCCATTCCTCAGGGCGTGACGTTCTCCCTGTCGTGCCAGTTCAACCCGCAGCCGATGGCGCCCGCCACGGAGGCCCCCGCCGAAGGGGCTCCCGCGACGGCGCCATCGACGCCGCCGGGTACCTAGGGGGAGGGGAGAGCGATGGACTTCAAGAAGCTGCCGTTCTGGGGCCAGTTCGTGGCGGTCGCCGTCATCGCCGCCGTGATCGTGGGCATCGCGTGGACCGCCTACCCCAACTTCCAGGCCATGCAGAAGCGCAACGAGGGGGAGCAGGCCAAGCTGAACAGCCTGCAGGCGGACATCCGCAAGGGACAGGCGATCGAGGCGAAGCTGCCGGAGTTCGAGCGCGAGATCGAGAATCTTCAGACCAAGCTCAACGACCTGCTGACGATTCTTCCGACCGAGCCGGAGACCGGCGAGCTGCTCAAGTGGGTCAAGAACCTCACGGACCAGTCGAACCTCGAGCTCAAGCAGTTCAATCCCCAGTCGCTGAAGCCCGTCGAGTTCTACAAGGAATTCCCGATCCAGATGTCGATCGAGGGCGACTACCACGACCTGGGGGTGTTCTTCGATCGCATCAGCAAGTACTCGCGCATCATCAACGTCAGCAACGTCGTCATCACGGCCAAGAACCAGGGCAAGGGATCGATCGGATCGACCTTCACCGCCACGACGTTCGTCTACGACGACAAGGGAGCGCAGCAGCAGGGAGGACAGCCATGAACGAGCGTACTGGTCCGGCTCTCGTCCTGGCGGCACTGATCGCGGCCGCCTGCGCCGTGACCGCCGCCCGGGGCGCCGATCCGGCGCCCGCTTCGCCCGATCCGGCCGCCACCGCGGCGCCGGGTGGCGGGCAGGAGGTCAAGGCGGCGGGCGAGACCATCAACCGCATCATGGAAGACAACGAGGCGGTCCTCGCCGGCCGCGGGTTCACCTACGACCCCGCCGGGCGTCGCGATCCGTTCCGCTCCCTCGTCGACCCGCTGAACTCGGCGCAGAAGGGGCCGCGCCCCCGCGGCATCGCCGGCATGCTGATCTCGGAGGTCGACCTCGTCGGCATCGTGCAGAAGGGCCGCGAGTCCCTCGCCTTCTTCAATGGCAGCGACAACAAGGGTTATTTCCTCCGCGTGGGGGACAGTCTGTACGACGGGAAGATCACCAAGATCGATCGTAGCTCGGGCACCGTGATGTTCCGGCAGGACGTGAACGATCCGCGCAGCATCAAGCCCTACCGGGATGTCGCAAAGAGGCTGGCGTCAGCGGAGGAGGCGAATCTATGAGGCTCGGCAAGCTCGCGATTTTGTTCACGATCGCCGCGGCCGCCCTGCAATGCTCGGGCAACCCGCCCGTGAGCGAGCCGGGTAAGGCTGCACTGGATGTGCCTGCGTCGGTGGTGGTCAACGCGATGGACCATACCGCCACGCCCTCGGGCACGCAGGTGGTGCTGCACGGGAACTACCCGTTCAGCTTCACCACCTATCAGCCGGACGCGCACACCCTGATCGTGGAGCTTCTCGAGGTCCGCGCCCAGGGAATGGCGGAGGAGATCCGGCTGGACACGCCCCAGGTCCAGGGCATGACCGTCAGCAACGTCCAGGGTGTGGACGGGGGGAACATCGCGAAGTTCGAGTTCCGCCAGGTGCAGACCGCGCGTCACGACGTGCGGCTGGAGGGCAACGACCTGGTCATCGACTTCCCCACCTTGAGCGACGCCGCGAACCTGCCGGAGGAGCCGCTGGTCGCGGCCGCCTCGTCGGGCGGCGCGACGCCGTCGGGCACGGACGCGCCGGTCGCTCCGGCCGGCGACGACGCCTCCCAGGTCCCCGCGCCCGGGACGACGCCGAATCCGACCGCGCCGCCGACGGCCGACTCCGGAACGCCCGCGCCGATGGCGTCGGGTGATCCGGCCCCGAAGGCGGGCTCGGAGCTCAAGCCGATCGCCCAGCCGCTCGCCGCCGAGAAGCCGTCCGCGGACGCGTCCCGGCCTGTCAGCGGCCCGGCACCGAAGGGACCGCTGGCCCGCTCGCTCACCAGCGTCACGGCGGGCACCGGGCACGAGGCCAAGATCGAGCTGGTGGCCGACGGCGCGCTGCACGAGGAGCACTTCGAGCTCAAGAACCCGCCGCGGCTGGTCATCGACCTGGTCGGCGTCGTCGATCACACGAAGCTGAAGACGATCGCCGTGCAGTCGGACGCCGTGACGCGGATCCGGGTGGCGCAGTTCGCCAGCCGGCCGCAGCCCGTGGCGCGGGTCGTCCTCGACCTGAGCGGCCCGAAGGCGTACGCCATCGAGCCGAACGCCAAGGGTCTGGTCGTCGACTTCTCCGAGGAGGCGGTCCGCCGCGCCGCGGAGAATGGTTCCCAGCCGACAGCGCCGCTCGCCGCGCCGCTCGCGGCCGAGAAGCCCGTGCCGGACGCCGCCATGCCCGCCCCGGGCAGCGACATGCCATCGCCCGCCACCGACACGCCCGCGCCGGCGCCCACGCAGACTTCGGGGCCCGGGGGAACGGCTTCGGTGTCCAGCGGAGCCGAGGCAGCGGAGGAAGAGAACACCCCCGCCCCCGAGCCCTCGCCAAAGCTGCAGGCGAACCCGCTGGTGGCGCAGGGTGACGTGAAGATCGAGAAGCGGCCGAAGGAGGTTCCCTTCAAGTCGACCCCGGCGCGTTCGGGCGGGGAGACCACCCTGGTGATGGCGCAGCGCTCCGACACCCGCGCCATCTCCGACACCGGTCCGCGCTACACGGGAAAGCGGATCTCGCTGAACTTCAAGGACGCTGACCTGAAGGACGTCTTCCGGCTGTTCCACGAGATCACCGGCTACAACATCGTCCTCGACCCGGCCGTGAGCGGGTCGCTCACCATCGTTCTCGAGAACGTGCCCGAGGATCAGGCGCTCGACATCATCCTGAAGAACAACGGGCTGGACAAGGTCTTCGAGAACAACGTCGTCCGCATCGCCAGCACGCAGAAGCTGGCGCAGGAGGCGGCGGCCCGGAAGTCCCTCCTCGAGGCGCAGGAGCTCGAGCAGGAGCCGATCACGTTCACGCGCAAGCTGTCGTACGCCAAGGCCAAGGACGCGGTCCCGATCATCAAGAAGATCATGTCCAAGCGCGGCGACGTCATCATGGACGACCGGACCAACACCCTGATCATCACCGACCTGCTGGATCGCAAGGAGCCGATCTCGCGGCTCATCGACAACCTGGACGAGCAGACGCCGCAGGTCGTCATCGAGGCGCGCATCGTCGAGACCGACCGCGAGTTCGAGCGCGACCTGGGGATCAAGTGGGGCGTGCACGGCGAGGCCAGCAACGAGAAGGGCACGCAGACCAAGTGGGCGTTCCCGCACACCGGCACGATCGGCTACGACGTCAACCTGCCGGCCGCCGCCACCGCGGGGTCGCTCGGCATCAACTTCGGCAACGTGCTCGACACGTTCAATCTCAACGCCACGCTCGACGCCTTCGAGCTGAACGGCGACGTGAAGGTCCTGTCGGCGCCGCGCATCGCGACCCAGAACAACCAGAAGGCGACCATCGAGCAGGGCACGCAGATCCCGGTCGTCAGCACCACCGCGACCCAGATCAACGTCGAGTTCATCTCCGCGTCGCTGAAGCTGGAGGTCATCCCCCAGATCACGCGCGAGGGGACCGTCATCATGGATCTCAAGGTCGACAACTCGTCGCCCGACTTCGTCAACCGCGTCGGCGACGTTCCGCCCATCCTCACCGAGAGGGCGGCGACCCAGATCCTGGTGGCGGACGGCGGCACCGCGGTCATCGGCGGCATCTTCAAGCTGAACGACTCGGTGACCCAGGCCGGGGTGCCCGGTCTCTCCAAGATCCCGGGCTTCGGCTGGCTGTTCCGCAACAAGTCGATCAACCGCAAGAACACCGAGCTTCTGATCTTCATCACCCCGCGCATCACCAGGAAGGCGGGGGCGCAGGAGGACAAGGAATGAGCCGCGATTACTCAGTGAACCGACTCGCCGGGCTTGCGGCTCTGGCCCTCATGCTGGCCGTGACGCCCGCCTGCAACAAGACGGACAAGCCGGGCCAGGCCGAAGCGGTGGTCCTGGTCACGAGCGTCACGCCCGCGGGGTTGAGCGTGGCCGCGGCTGGCTCCACCGACGCGACGCTGGAATACACGCTGAACCCGAGGAATGAGAACGCCACGACGTTCTTCCACAGCGTCACCCTGACCAGCTACTCGGTCACCTTCTCGCCGCCCGTCGTCGCACCGATGAGCGGGGCGATCAGCACCGGGTTCTGCGACATGGGGGCGAGCTGCGCGGTGACCCTCGTCCTGGTTCCGGCAGGCAGCAAGCCGGGGGCGGGCACGACCGTCATCGCCTCGATCGACGTCGAGGGCAAGGACGTCAACGACAACCCGGTCAATTTCTCGGCCATCGTCCCGTTGACCTTCATCCCCTAGAACCGTGACCGGCACGACATCCAACGCCCCCGGGTCCGCCCGGGGGCGTTCTTTTTTGACAACCATTTCTCGCATCTTCTATAATCACCGCCGTTGCCCGGGGGCGGGTCGCTTTCTCCTGAACGCTCAAGCATTTGTGAACGAATCGAGACGATGACCCGGATCCTGCGACCGACGCAGCGCTGAAGGAGACGATGCAGAAAGACCCGCGGGCCTTCCTGCAGCTCGCCGAGGAACATCGGCGGATGGGACGGTTCAAGGAGGCGATTGCGGTCTGCCTGGAGGGATTGGGGCAGCACCCGAACCTCCATGCCGCCAGCATCACCCTGGGCCGCTCGTACCTCGAGGCGGGAAAGTTCGACGACGCCCGCGCGACCCTCGAAGGCGTCTGCGCGCGCCTCCCGGAGCACCATCTAGCGGCGAAGCTCCTGGCGGAGACGCAGTGCAGGCTGGGGGACTTCCCCGGAGCTTCCGCGACCTGCAGGGCCATCCTGGTGCACTATCCGCGCGACCGCGAATTCGAAGCGATGCTCGCGGAGATCACGGCCGAGCAGGAGAAGCCCGCGCCGGCCCCGGCCCCCGCCGCCTCGGGCGCTGCGAGCGCCACGCCGCCCGCGTCCGCCGCCTCCGCCGCGCCCGCCGCGCATCACCCACCCGTCGCGCAGCCCGCGCCCGTCGCGCAGCCCGCGAGCGCCATGCCCTCTGTTGCCGCCGGAGCGCCGGCCGGGACGATCACGTCCGCGCGCGCCTCGGCCGATCCCGATCTGGAGTACGCGCCGGAGGACGTGAATCTTCCGTCCCCGTCCGTGACGCCCACGCGAGGCGCCGCCGCGCCGGTGATCGCGGCGCCGTCGCGCCCGGCGACGCCGCCCCCGGCGACACCGCCCCCGGCGACGCCGCCCCGGCCCGCGCCCGTCGTGCTGCCCGTGGCCGCTCCCCGGCCGGTGGAGCGCGCGACGACCCCCGGGCCGGCGGCGCCGGCGGGAGAGGACGCGCTGCAGACCAACACGCTGGCCGAGCTCTACCTGAAGCAGGGCCTGGTCGAGCGCGCCATGGACGTCTACCGGGCGATGCTCCGCGTCGACGCGTCGAACGATCGCGCCCGGAGGCGACTCGCCGAGCTGGAGGGGACGGTGGCGGCCGGCGCTTCACCGTTCGCGAGCCAGCCGATCGTCCCCGAGCCGGAGAGGCCGGCCCCGTCCGCGGTGGCGTCGGTCCCGCGGCGCGCGGCGATCCTCCGCCTGGAAGGCTGGCTCGAACGGATCGCGGCGGAGAGGCCCCGCGGCGCGCGGGGCGCGGAACGATGAAATCGATCCTGACCGGCGTGATGAGCCGGCTTCCCGGGGCGCTCGGGGTGGCCGTGGTCGGCGTGGTGTT